>Ga0256839_1001246_pt1 | contig 31475 bp, 28 predicted proteins | sample 354166metaG_FD_185968 | JGI IMG/M metagenome (GOLD analysis project Ga0256839, IMG submission 185968) | Hydrothermal vent microbial communities from Mid Atlantic Ridge, Atlantic Ocean - 354-166 | ecosystem: Environmental > Aquatic > Marine > Hydrothermal vents | place: Atlantic Ocean: Mid... | reverse complement strand
CACCATCGACCCGGCGGACGTTCAAGCGACGCTGTGCGAACTCACCGCACAGAGTATCGCTACCGCCGTGAAGGTATGGAGCAAGGAAGGAGCCCCCGTCCTGGTGTGCGGTGGCGGGGTCCACAATGCCACCCTGATGAATCGGCTGACCCAGCTGCTGGCCCCCAGACCGGTTCACGACACCCGCGAGCGGGGGATCGACCCCGACCATCTGGAGGCCCTGGGCTTCGCCTGGCTGGCTGCCATGCGCCTGTGCGGCATGCCGCTGGATACCGGGCCAGTCACCGGTGCTCAGCACCCGGTGGTGCTGGGGGCGGTCTACTCGCCGCCGTCTCAACCGCGCTCGGCGGGGGGGACGTAATCCCGCAAGGGGTGACCAGTATAGACCTGGGTGGGCCGGAAGATACGGTTGTCACCCAGCTGCTCACGCCAATGAGCCAACCAGCCGGCAGAGCGGGCGACGGCGAAAATCGAGGTGAACTGATCAGTGGGGATACCCATTTCGTCGTAGAGGATACCGGAATAGAAATCGACGTTGGGGTAGACCCCCTTGGGTCCCAGCCTCTCGGCGGCGGCCTCCTCCAGGGCCAGGGCGATCTCGAACAACGAGCTGACCTTGCCACCGCGACGGGCCATCAGATCCTCCACCATCTGCTGGAGGATCTTGGCCCGCGGATCCTTCACCTTGTACTCCCGGTGTCCCATACCCCAGATTTTCTCCTTGCGAGCCAACTTCTTCTCCAGCCAGGGACGCACGTTTTCGGGAGAGCCGATCTCCCGCAGCATGTGCACCACCTTCTCGTTGGCCCCCCCATGCAACGGCCCGGAGAGCGTACCGATGGCCGCCGCCACCACCCCATAGGGACTGGCCAGGGTGGAGCCGGCCACCAGGGCGGCGAAGGTGGAGGCGTTGATGGTGTGTTCGGCGTGGAGGATCAAACACTTGTCCAGGATCTCGGCCAGCAGATCGTCCGGTTCCTCGCCGGTCATCATATAGAGGAAGTTGGCCGAATAGCTGAGATCGGTGCGCGGTTCGATGGGATCGTAGCCATTGCGGATCTGCTCCCACATGGCCACCAGCACCGGCATGCGAGCGATGATCTTCACCGTCATGTTGTGGACGTAGTCCAGCTCGGTGCAGGCATCCCCGCCGGTGAGGCATTCACTGCCGGGATAGAACATCCCCAAACTGGCGACCGCCGTCTGCAACATCTCCATGGGATGGCCGGTGGCCGGGAGAGCCTTCATCAGGGTGCGGATGTTGAACTTCACCCGCCGGTTACGCCGTATCTGCTCATCGAACAGCGCCAACTCCTCGGCACGGGGGAGCTCGCCATCCAGCAACAACAGCGTGGTCTCCTCGAAGGTACTGTGTTCCGCCAGCTGTTCGATGGGATAACCGCGATAGGAAAGGATGCCGCGTTCGCCGTCGATGTCCGAGATATTGGACTTGGTGGCCGGGACGCCTTCCAGACCGGGGAGATATTCGTTCATGGGGTCACCTTGCTTGCCGAACCATCGGGCCCACGGGCCGTGAGGGGCGCAGTGTAACAAATGGGGATGGCGGCGGAAAAACGAAACGGGGGGCCTGAGCCCCCCGCCGCAAAAACCGTTCTGTCTCAGACGGAGAACGAAGAACCGCAACCGCAGGTGGTGGTGGCGTTGGGGTTGCGGATCACGAACTGGGCCCCTTCCAGTCCTTCGGTGTAGTCGATCTCCGCACCGACCAGATACTGGAAGCTCATGGGATCGATGAGCAGAGTCACCCCGCCCTTTTCGATCTTGGTGTCCCCTTCCTGTTCGGTCTCGTCGAAGGTGAAACCGTACTGGAAACCCGAGCAGCCACCACCGGTGACGAAGACGCGCAGCATGAGGTTTTCGTTGCCTTCCTCCTCGATCAGCTCACGCACCTTGGCGGCGGCGGCATCGGTGAATTCCAGGGGGGCCGGCATTTCGTTTTCCACCGTACTCATGGTCGTTACCTCACTGAAAAATCGCTCTGTAGATGGCCCCAGTGTGCAGAGCCCCTGTCATTCAGTCAAGTATTGCCCGGTTTGGCTTCACCCAACGGCAGTTCCGCACCTTCGCGCTCCGGGACGGCCTGGTGAGTGAGGGCCGGCTTGGCACCGTCGGGCTGATGCACCAGCTGGCCGTTCACCTCGGCACCAATGGCCATCTCGATGAGGGCATAATAGACGTTACCGCTCACCTTGGCCTGCGAGGCCAACTCGATGCGTTCGCTGGCGAAGACATCCCCCACCACCCGGCCGTTCAGAATCACGTTGGGCACCCGCACCTCGCCCTCGATGACACCCTGGTCGCTCAGGGTGAGCAAGGAGGCCGGGTCTTCGGCGATGACGTTGCCTTTGATCTTGCCATCCACGTGAAGGCCGCCGGAGAAGTGGACGTCCCCCTGCAGCTCGGTGTTCTGGCCGATGAGGGAGTCGATCTTGGCGGATTTGCGCTTTTTGCTGCTGCCCAACATAACTCTGCTCACTCCAGGTTCTCGGTGAAGAAGGCATCCGACGGTGTGGGGTCCTTGTCGGCCCGGAGAGGGGGAGACTTTAAAGATATTCAGCGGGACTTAAGCTTCCTCTCCAGACGGCCGATTGTAACGGCATGAACTTGGCAGTGAAAGCGGCCAAGAGACGCCGGAGGACTCCATGGCACGACCGTTATCCCTCGTTTTTCTCGCCTTCATTTTCGTGAGCTCCATCGTCTCGGCCGCCGAGACCGCCTATGTGAGCGACGAGCTGCGCGTGGGGGTGCGCGAAGCCCCGGGGCGTAAATCGGCACCACTGGCCATTGTGCGCAGCGGCGATGCGGTGGAGGTGCTAGAGCGGCGTCGAGGGTATCTCAAGATACGCACCGCCAATGGCGTGGTGGGCTGGGTGAAGTCCGCCTACATCACCTCCAAACCACCCACGGCCACCAAACTGGCGGCGCGTGTCAAGGAATTGACTTTTCTCCAACAAAAATTGAGCCTCATCGAGGAACAAACCGCCACGGTCAGCGACCGGCTGGCGGCAATGCAGCGGCGCATCGATTCCCTGGAGGCCGAGAAACGGCAATTGCAGACCACGCTGGCCCAGGCGCAACAACGCCTACAGGAAGAGCGAACCTCGCCCCCCCTGGCCCGTCTAACCCGTGAGCTCCAGCAGCGTCCGTGGTGGGCCTTGGCATTGGGAGGCATGGTGATGTTCCTCGCCGCTGGTTTTCTGGTCGGGGTCTATTGGTATCGCCATCAGGTGTCCAAACGCCTGGGCGGTTTCACCATTTAGCGCATGATGGCATCATCGCCGGCCATGGACGAACGGCGCACGCCCCCACTGCTCGGGATGGGGCTCTCTTCGCTGTTGTTCTGGTCACTGGCGGCCCCCCTCACCGCCGAACCCATCGGCCACGACTGGGAGTCCACCCTGGGCCGGGCCTTGGACGCCGCCGCCCAGGGGCGACGCGATGTGGCCCTGGAGCAGATACGTCGATTGCTGTCGCGGCGTGAAGCCGCGCCCCTGGCCGAGGCCTTGCTGGCGGATCTGCAACACCGACCGACCCCCGAAGTCCTCGCCGAGCGCCCGGCGAATCCCTTGCTGGCCGAGGCCCGGGCCCGCTGGCGCCATCAACACCATCACCCGGCTCCCGGCGAGCAATCGGCGTATCTGCTGGCAGTGGCGAGCCACCATCGCCACGTGGTGCTGATCGACATCGGCGACAGCCGGCTCTATTTACTGCAACGCGGACCCGGCGGCCTGCGCCTCGCGGGCGACTATTACGTCAGCGTCGGCAAGCAGGGGGGCGGCAAGGTGCGCGAGGGTGACCAGCGCACCCCCATCGGGGTCTATCGTATTACCGGCTTCATCGCTCCCAAGGATCTGTCACCCTTCTATGGGGCCGGCGCCCTGCCCCTTACCTACCCCAACCGCTGGGACCGGCTTCAGGGCAGGACCGGACGGGGGATCTGGATCCACGGCAATCCCATCGGCGAGGCGCAACGGCCGCCGCGCGCCAGTGACGGATGCGTCACCCTGGCCAACGAGAAACTGGAGACGCTGCGCCGCCGCCTGGACCCGGGCACACCGGTGATCATCGCCCAGCGCCTGCAGTGGCAGGCCCCCGAGGAAATCGCCCGCGTGCGTGAGGAGGTGCTCTCCGCCCTGGAGCAATGGCGACGCGACTGGGAGAGCCTGGATGCGACGGCCTACCTCGCTCATTACGCCGACGACTTCCGCAGCGAACGGGGTGACCTGAAGGCCTGGCGGGCCTACAAACGACGCATCAATGCCCGCAAACGCTGGATACGGGTGACCATCTCCGATCTGGACCTGTTCCGCTATCCCGGGGAGCCGGACTTGGTGCAGGCGATCTACACCCAGGATTACCGCTCCAGCAATTACCGTGAACGCAGCGTCAAGGAGCAGTTCTGGCGCCGGGGAACGGACGGGCACTGGCGCATCGTCTACGAAGGATCGCGCTGACCCGCCTCGGCGGTGTGCAGCTTGCCGCTGGGGGTATTGCGCCGCAGCCATCGTACCAAGTCCACCCAGATGCGGCTGATCTCACGGCGGCTGGGCATGATGCCGGCGTGGGGCAACTCGATGGTCACCACCGGGATGGACCGTTGCACCCCGGCATAATTGCCCAGCGACCCTGGATAGGTTCCCAGGAGATTGAGATAGAGTTGACCGAGACGCCGAGGCGGCGGCGCCGGGCCGTCGAAGTCGAGGATCCCGAAGGGGGCGTGCACCGAGACGATGACATCCGGCTGGAAGCGGTCGATGAGTTCCACCAGATAACGGCTCTCCGGCTCGCTCAACGGCGCCTCTCCGGGATAACGCCGGGGATTGCGGCGGGTTTTCTTGATCCAGTAGGCCCGGCTTTGCCGGTGCCAGTCGGGCGTGGGGAAATTACGGTTGAGGTCCACACCGTTGGCGTTCATGCGCTGGGAGGACTTACGCAGCAGACCGTCGGGATTGAGCAGCGGCACGAACAACCAGTGAAACAGCCCGGAATGGTGACGGTCGAGGATGTCCATCCATTTGAACACCACGCTCACCGAGGAATATTCATCGCCGTGGATCCCGCCGACCAACAACACCCGTCCCCGGGGTTTGCGCCGCGCCAGCGGGGGATATTCCTTGATGAGAATGGGGCGCCCGAGCACCGAACGTCCCTGCCCCACGCGCAGATCCCGCGCCATGCACTCCTCGAAACTCACACTTCCCAACTTGCCGCCGATCTCACGACAGGCCTCCAAGCGCAAGGGCTCGTCCACCGCGGACTCGCCGGCAGGCACCGGCTTCGGGCTGGCCCAGGCCAGGCCGGCGATCAGCCAGAGAAACAGCAACCACCCCCCTTGTCTCATGACGACTCCCCTCCACTCCCCCCCGCACCGTCAGGCCAGGGAAAGGATTCCTTGAAACGCTTGCCCTTGCGCGGGCGCACCTCCACGGTGACGCTGCGGGGTACGAAGTCCTCGGGTAGCAACAAGTCCCCCTCGAACTTTTGGAAATAACGGAAGCGAAAGGGCAGGTTCTCGCCGTCCTTCGCCGGGGTGAGGCGATGCAACGGCAAGACCTCCGGCCGCCCCCGGCGCACCCCTTCTACCTGAACCCGCACCACACCGCGGGCGATACGATCGTTCTTCAGCACCTGAGTGAGCACCAATTTGTAATGGTACAGCGGCACCTCGCCACTGCCCTGGGGCTCGACCTTGAAACGTTCCACCCGCAGGCCGGCCGAGGCCTGCCGGGGAGAGACGATGCCGCGATAAAAGGCCACCTCCTCCCGCAATTCCAGGATCTCGTCCTGGAGCCCCTTGAGGGACTCGTCCAGCTTGGCGTAGGCCTCACGGTCCATCTGACTGCTCCGTTCCAACAAGGCGATCCGGTCGCGCAAGCGGTCGCGCTCCGCCTCCAGGGCCTGGATACGGCTCAACAACGCCTCCCGCTCCCGCGCCACTTCCAGACGATCATAACCGGCCTGCTGCTGACCGAGATAATAGAGTCCGCCGCCCAAGGCCGGTAGCCCCAGCAACACGAGCGAGAGCAACAACCAACGGCGCCGCCGCGAATGCGGCTTGACCACCAAGGTCCCGGATTTCACCATACCCTCGTCCCTGATCTCCGCTGTGCCCCGTCAAGGCAACAACGCCACCTGTTCCAGACCGCAGCGCTCATCCCACCCCCACATGATGTTCATGTTTTGTATCGCCTGCCCGGCGGCACCCTTTACCAGGTTGTCGATCACCGAGAGCACCACCACGGTATCCCCTTGCTGGGGACGATGCACCGCGATCCGGCACCAGTTACTCCCGCGGGCGCTGCGGGTCTGGGGATGGCTGCCAGACGGCAACACGTCCACGAAGGGCTCCGCGGCATAACGCGACTCGAACAGCGCTTGCAAATCGCGATCCCGATCCCGCAGGCGGGCATAAACGGTGGCATGGATACCTCGGATCATGGGTGTGAGGTGGGGTACGAAGGTGAGCTCCACCGTTCCACCGGCCATCCGCTCCAGGCCCTGGCGGATCTCGGGCAGATGACGATGTCCCGGCACGGCATAGGCCTTGAAGTCTTCACTGGCCTCACACAGCAAGGTGGCCACGTTGGCCTTGCGCCCAGCACCGCTGACCCCGGACTTGCAATCGGCGACGATCCCCGTCCGCTCCACCACCCCCGACTCCAGCAATGGCAGCAGCGCCAGTTGCACCGCTGTGGGGTAACAACCCGGATTGGCTACCAGGCGGGCATCACGGATCGCCTCGCGATTCATCTCCGGCAGGCCGTAGACCGCCTCGGCCAGCAACTCGGGACAGGCATGCTCCATGGCGTACCAGCGTGCCCATTCCCCGGCATCACGCAGGCGGAAATCGGCCGCCAGATCGATGAGACGCACCCCGGCCTGCAACAGCGCCGGGGCCTGCTCCATGGCCACGCCGTTGGGGGTGGCGAAGAACACCAGATCACAGCAACTCAACCGGCGGGGGTCGGGGTCACTGAAACGGAGATCGAGGTGGCCGCGCAGATTGGGAAACAACTCGGTCACCGGCCGGCCCGCCTCGGCGCGGGAAGTGATCACCGCGAGCTCCACCCGTGGATGGCCCAGCAACAGCCGCAACAGCTCCACACCGGTATAGCCCGTGCCGCCCACCACGCCGACCTTGATACGCTCCATCCTCATCCTCCTGATTAGCGAAGGGGCTATTGTGGCAAATGCCCCGCCCCCCCGAAAGCGTAGTCCTGGAAACGAAAAGGGCCCCCGAAGGGGCCCGATGGATCGACCATGAGCGCGTCGGGACTCAGAACACCGCCAACACCTGCAGCGACAAGACGTTGTCCATGCCGTCGAGGATCTTGTTGGGCGTAGCCGTAGCGGCCAGGTTGGGGGCCTCGGCGGAGCGGATCTCGTAATTGATCACTGCACGCGTCTTTTTGTTGAAGAAATACTGGGCCCCCAGGGTGAGCTTGCTGAACTTGCGCTCTTCGTTGTCGTTGTTGGTGTTGCGGTGCAACACGTCGTAGCGGGCATCCAGCTCCAGGTTCTTGAGGATCATATAACCACCGTGGATGTACCAACCGTTGGCCTTGCCCTCGGGAGCGACCCGCAGGGGGGCGCCATCCAGCGGCCGGCCACCGCCCTTGGTACCACTGAAGATGACCCCCTCGGCGGTGATGTATTCGGCGGTGGCACGGTATTTCCCCTTGCGGAAGGTGGTGCCCACCCCGCTGCGGGTACGATCGTACTGACCGGAGTACAGGGTACGTTTTCCGGTCTGATACCAGGCGAACAACTTCCAGTCCTCACGCCGCGGCCCTTTGCCACCATAGACCTGGGCCGAGGACCAATAGGCATAGAGCTCTTTTTGGCCATCGATGTCGGAGCGGGCGATGCCATTGCCGTTGCCCACCATCAGGGCGTAACTGTGCTCCCATTGGCCGTGCCTGACGATATCGAACACCTGGATGCCGATGTCACGGAAAGCGCCCACCGACCCCATGGGTTTGCTGTATTCGTCATAGAAACCGCCCACGGCCGTGCCGCTGCCGTCGGAGGGTTTGAAGAAGCGTTCCAGCAGCAATTGATCAGTGGCGAAGGTGAAGTTGATGTAATCAAACACATGGATCGCCTGCAGCCCCTCTTCGGCCCCCGGGGTCTTGAATTGCCCCACCCGCACCCGCGCACGGGGGATGTGACTGAAGGTGACGCTGGCATCGGTGAGCTTGGCGCTGGATTTGCCGCCACCGGGGACGGTGATGCCGTTGTTGCCGAACTCCACCAGGAAGAAATAGTTGGTCTTGTTGTCCAGCGGGAACCCCTGCCCACGGACACCGACACGGGCCCGGCGGACCTGGAAGGTGGCCCGCGAGGTGGCGTCGGGGCGGATCATGTTGAACTGAGCGGGCTTACCGGCGTAAGGGCCGGCTGCCAGCTCGGTGCCGTCGGTGTATTGCACCTCGGGCTGGATGAACCCCCATACCTTGGCCCGCGGCGCTTGGCCGGTGGGCTCCAGGCCCTGCAGGGCCAGCCAGTTGGCCGCCTGGGCCTCACCAAGCCCCAGCCCGCCCACGCAGGCCAGGATCCACGCCGTCTTTTTCATCGTTTTTTTCATCAGTGTGCTCCTCCCTCAGGATTCCTTACGGCTTGACCAGTTTGTAGCCCTGGTCCATCAATTCGATGATGCGCACCACCCCGGCGGGGATCACCTTGGCTTGAGGAACCAGCTCGGGCTTGTGCCCCAGTTTCTTGGTCATGGCGTTCATGGTGTTGTTGCAGGCGGCGAAGCGCACCCCGTTTGTGGACAGCCCCTGAATCCGCCCCCGATTGACGTTGTCGGCGAACAACAAACGCAAGCCGGGCCCGAAGGCGACGATCTCGATGTCCACCCGGTCGGGGCCGTAGTACTTGATGAGATTGTTGGCGACATTGAGCACCAGGGTCTGCTTGAAGGGGTTGGGATCGGAGATCTGCAGGACCACCTTCTGTTCGGCGAAGGGTTTTTCCTCCTCGGCCTGGACCGGCCCCGCCATCAGCAGGGCGAACGCCAGCACCGCCCCCAGGACGTGCCACAGTCTGGACATGGGTCTTACCTCCCTTTTTATCCTTGGATCGAATGTTTTTATAATTCCGACATAACCGCTAAGGTTTTGCCGGCGCCTGACTATCCCTTGCGCGCAGGTTTTATGTCAAGACTGAACCAAGGATGAACAAGATTACTTTAAGAAAGCCTTACGCAAATAGGCGATCACCGCGCGGATCTGGCGCTCGTCGAGTACATAGCGCCAGGCCGGCATGGCGCTGCCGGGGACACCGCGGGCGATGCGCTCCAGCAGGGCCTCGTCACTGAGACCGGCCAGGGCCGGGTCGCGCAGATCCCGGGGAGAGGGTTCGAGGAAGGACCCGATCCAATGGGCGCCGCTGCCATCCTTGGCGTGACAGAAGGCACAGTTCTGCTGATAGAGGCGCTCACCCAGACGTTCCTCGGCGGTAAGATCGGGCAGTACCGGGGCCTGGTCATGGACCGCGTAGGGACTGGCGCCGGAGACCTGATCGGGGGCACGGTGGTCGTAACCGTTGCGGGGATAGGACAACGGACGGGCACGCCAGGGAGGGCCCTCCGATTCCACCCGGCCGCGATCGTGACAGGTGATACAGGAACGTAGATAGAGTTCGCGGCCACGGCGTTGTTCCGGGGTCAAGGACTCCACGGGACGGTCCAAGGGGATTTCGCCGAGGGCGAAGGGGAAGGCGTCGCGATAACGCTGATGGTCCGGCCAGCCGTTCTCGGGGGTATGGTAGTCCCCGGCCGGCTCGCCGGCGACGACGAAGCGGCGGTAGACGTAGGCCGCCACATCGCGCATTTCCGCCGGGCTCAAGGTCCGCGCGAAGGACTGCATCGCCGTACCCGGCCGCCCACGGCGCAGCACCTCGACGATGCGCTCGGGAGTCAGGCGCGCCGGGTCGGCCTCGGTGAAGGCCACCGGCGGCGGGTCGAGATAGCTGGCGGCCAGGGTACGGGCGTCTCCATCGTAGCCATGGCAGAAATAGCAGCGGAAGTCATAGACCCGCCGTCCTCGCTCAGGATCGGCCGGTTCGGCGAAAGGCTCCCCGTCGCCCGATGGGCCGGCGCTCTCCCGGGGATGGATGAAACGGGTGTAGACGTACTCGGCGACATCGGCGATCTGCTGTGGCGAGAGCACCTTGTCCCAGGCCGGCATCACCGTCCCCCGCTTGCCGCGGGCGATGGCGCGAAACAGTTCGGCACGCTGGAAACGTGCCCGGCTGTCGGCGGAGGTGAAGTCCCTGGGCCGCGGATGGATGAAGTGGGAACGGGGCCCGTCACCCTGCCCCCGGCGCCCATGGCACTCGAAGCACTGCCCCTGGAAGATGGCCTCTCCGCGCAAAGGGTCGCCTTGAAGGCCGCCGGGATAACGATCGGGGGCCGGGCGCTCCCGGGGGGAGGCGGCGCGCCCCCGGTTCATGAAGGTACGACGGATGTAATCCACCACCGCCGCCTGCTCGCGGGGAGCCAAACGACCGGAGAAGGGCTGCATGGCCGTGCCAGAGCGGCCATGGGCCACCGCCTCGAGCATCCGTTCGCGGGTCAGTGTCTCGGGATCGGCATGGACGAAGTCCCGTGGCGGCGGTTTGAGGCTGTTGCGCGCCCACACTGCACCTCGGCCGTCGTCACCGTGACACACGGCACAGTGCCGCTGATAGAGGCGCGCACCCAGATCATCCTCTCTCTCATTCGCCTCCCGTGAGGGCGGGGGCGCGGTCTTCCGTTCCCCTTCCCCCATGAAGCGGGCACGGATGTAGTCCACCACCGCGGCCTGTTCCTCGGGAGTCAAGCGACGGGCGAAGGACATCATCGCCGTCCCGGCTCGTCCCTCGCGTACCGCCTCGAGCATCCGCTCGCGGGTCAGTGTCTCGGGATCGGCATGGACGAAATCCCGCGGCGGCGGTTTGAGGGAGGCCGCGGCGCGGCTGCGGCCATCGCCCGCCTCGCCATGACACACGGCACAATATTTCCCATAGAGGGCCTCGCCATCGGCCGCCCCCCAGACCGGCATCGCCCAGGCGAGGGCGAGCAACAGAAGCGGGCGACGATAGCGGCGGGGGATCATGGGCGCTTGGATTGGGGAAGGGGTTTGCGCTAACCTACGGCTGCACGAAAGACAACGACGAGACGTGCTCGAGGGGGGATCTTACCGGGCCATGGCCGGGGGGAGCAAACGAACCGCGCGCAAGCAAGGCCGACCTCTGCGCTGGGGCCTGGTGATGGTGGCCGCCGCCGCGGCGCTGTTCGCCGGCCTGCCAGCCTGGACGGACACCCTCATCGGCGATCCGGTGTTGGGCATGGATGACCCGATTCTCGGCTCCAAACACGACTTCACCGGCCTCAACCAGCGGGCGGGGGTATTCGCCATGCCCGGGGTGGCCTTCTCCGACTACGGCAATCCTTGTGTCCACTGCCACATCCCCCCGGAGCGGGCCGAGGCCGACGAGCGCCGCGAGGGGGCCATTCCCGATTGGAACCGGTTCTTCCCCGCCAGCGACAACTACCAGCTCTACGACAGCACCTATCTGGATTCCAAGACCCGCACCCCCAGCCCCATCAGCCTGTTGTGCCTCTCCTGTCACGACGGCACCATGGGGGTGGACATGGTGGTCTTCCCCCCCAGCGATTTCGATTCCGCCGAGGATCAGGCACTGCACATGCGTATCAACGGCGCCGACGACATCGTCTCCTGCGGCAAGTGTCACAATGGCCGGGTGGCGCACGACATCGCCATCAAACACATCGGCACCGACCTGCGCAACGACCACCCCATATCCATGCGCTACGCCGGCCTGCTGCGTTCCGATCCCGATTTTCGCCTTCCCGACACCCCGGAAGGATTCAACAACGGCGTGCGCCTCTACGACGGCCGGGTGGAATGCGCCTCCTGCCACAACGTGCATGATCCCAGCAAGGATCTGCTGTTGCGCGAAGACTCGGATCTCCTCTGCCAGACATGCCATACCAAGTGAGCAGCCGCCTGTTGCGTCTGTTCTTGGCCGTATTGCTGCTGGCGGGCTGCGCCGCGCGCCCGCCGGCGCCCGAATTCTCCCCTCCGGTCTATCCCCCGCCGCCGGCCGAGCCTCGCTTCGTCTATGACGGCACCCTGCGGGCTGCCAGCGATTTCGTCCAGCCCGACTTCGGCGAGCGGTTGCGTCGCTTCGCCACCGGCAGCCGTGAGACACCCCTGGGGATGGCCAAGCCCTTCGCCGTGGCGGTTCATCGAGGACGGATCTACGTCAGCGATACCCAGCAACGGGCCGTATTGTTGTTCGATCTCCCGGGGCAGCGGGTGAAGGTCATCGGCGAGCGTGGACCGGGGACCCTGGTCAAGCCCATGGGTCTGGCGCTGGACCAGGCCCGTGGGAAGCTCTACGTGGCCGATGTCACCGCCCGACGCATCCAGGTCTACGACAGCGAAGGGGAACATCTGGCCACCTGGGGACGCGATGTGGCCATGCGCCGCCCGGTGGGCATCGCCCTTTCACCCGAGGGCGACCGGCTTTATGTGGTGGACGTGGGTGGGGTGGACAGCAACCGCCACCGGGTATGGGTTTTCGATACGCGCACCGGCTCGCTGGCGTTCCACTTCGGCCAGCGGGGGGTGCGACTGGGTGAATTCAACCTGCCCATCCATGCCGCTACGGGGCCGGACGGCACGCTCTATGTGGTGGACGGCGGCAATTTCCGCGTCCAGGCCTTCGATCCCGAGGGCCGGCCGCTGTTCGCCTTCGGCGCACCGGGGCGCCGCAGCGGCCAGTTCTCCCGCCCCAAGGGCATCGCCGTGGATGCAGCCGGCCGGATCTATGTAGTGGATGCCGCCTTCGGCAACGTGCAGATCTTCGATTCCCAGGGGCGTCTGCTCATGCATCTGGGGGAGCGGGCCACCCGCGGCGGTCCCGGCCGTTTCATGCTGCCCTCGGGTTGCGCGGTGGACGAGGCGGGGCGGCTGTTCGTAGTCGACCAGTTCTTCCGCAAGATCGACGTCTTCCGCCCTGCGACACTCCCCCCGTGGGAGCGGTTGCCGTTACGTTGAAGCGCGCAGCGCCTCCGGCCAGTCATTGCGCAACAGGCGTTGTTGCAGGGCTTCGTAAGGCAAGGGAGGGCTGATGTAGAACCCCTGGATGGCGTCGCACCCCAGCTCACGCAACAACTCGGCCGTGCGGGCATCCTCCACCCCCTCGGCGATCACCCGCAGCCCCAGGCTGTGGGCCATGTCGATGGTGGAGCGCACGATCACCCGACTGTGTTCGTCCTGCACCATACCGGCGACGAAACTGCGGTCGATCTTGATCTCGTCCACCGGCATCCGCTTGAGGTAGGAGAGTGAGGAATAGCCGGTACCGAAGTCGTCGATGGCCAGGGTGAATCCCTGGGAACTCAGGGCCTCCAGCACCCGGGCCGCCACCTCAGCATCGCCCACCAGGGCGGTCTCGGTGATCTCCAGTTTGACGAAGCGCGGCTCCACTTGGCTGCGGTGGGTGTGCTGGGCCACCCCCTCGGCGAGAGCGGGACGTTGCAGGTCGCGGGCAGAGAGATTCACCGCCAGACAAAGACCGTAGCTGTGGATCACCGGGGCGCAATCACTGAGCACCCGCTCCAGCACCCAGTCGGTAAGGGTATGGATCAGGCCGGTCTGCTCCGCCAGGGTGACGAATTCCGAAGGGGGCATGAGGCCATGGACCGGATGGTGCCAGCGCACCAGGGCCTCGCAGGCGGTGACCTTGTTCTGGCGGAAGGACCAGATGGGCTGATAATGAAGGATCAGCTGCCCCTCGGCCAGGGCCTCACGCAACTCCCCCATCACCGCCAGTTGACGCAGGTTGTGCTGGTCGCTTTCGGGGTCATAGAGGGCATAGCCGCGATTGCCCCGCTTGGCCATGTACATCGCCACGTCGGCCCGCTGCAGCAGAGTGCCGGCATCGCGCCCGTGGTGGGGGTAGAGGGCGATGCCGAGACTACAACCCACCTCCAGACGCTGGCCATTGACCACGAACGGCTGCTCGAAGGCCTTGACGATCTTGTTCACCGTGTGCACCGCCTGGCGCACATCGGCCCCCGGCAACAGGATGGCGAATTCGTCCCCCCCCAGGCGGGCGATGGTATCCGACTCCCGCAGCAACAACCGTAGCCGCTGCGCCACCTGTTGCAGCAGCTTGTCCCCCACCTGATGACCCAGGGTGTCGTTGATGAGCTTGAAGCGGTCGAGATCCATCAGACAAAGGGCGAAACGGCCGTTCTCGCGGTGAGCGCTGCGCACACATTGCTGCAGGCGGTCGAACATCAATGCCCGGTTGGGCAGGTCGGTGAGGGCATCGTGAAGCGCTTGGTAGCGCAAGGCGGCGGTCTGCACCTTGCGGCTGGTGATGTCCCGGGCCACGGCGATGGTGTAGACCGCCTCGCCCAGGCGGGTACGGCGCAGCGTCACCTCCATGGGAAAGATGGTGCCATTGCGCCGCCGACCGTAGATCTCCCGGCTCTCGTCTTCTTCGGCCTCACCCAGAAAGGCATTGGGGCCTTCCCGGTAGGGCTCCGGTACCAGGATCTCCACCGATTGCCCCACCAGATCCGCCAAGGCATAACCGAACACCCGTTCACAGGCGGCATTGGCCAGACGCACCCGACCCTCGGCGTCGATGAGCAGAATGGCGTCGGCGACATTGTCCATCACCGCCCGGGTGCGTGCCTCACTCACCCGCAGGGCCTGCTGCATATGGTTGAAGGCCCGGGCCAGTTCACCGATCTCATCGTCGCGTGATATGCCCAGGGGCGCGTCACGCTCACCCTGGGCCACCCGTTCCAGCGCAGCACGCAACACCGCCAACGGACGGATGACGTCGCGCCGCAAGGCCCAGAACAACACCCCACCCAACAGCAAGGCTATCAGCAGCACGAAGCCCCACAGCCGGAGGCGCATCGCCTCGATGCGCGCCTGGGTCTCGGCGGTGGAAAGGGCCATGTAGAACACCCCCCGCAAGGGGGAACGGTCATAGCCGTGGCACGAGTAACACTCCACATCGGCACGGATGGGGGCCACCAGAATCAAAGTATCGGGGCGGGAGTCGTCCACCGCCAGCTCGCCCCGCAACGCCCGTTGCAGCAGATCGGGCGCCACCAGGGCGGAGTGGCGCGACACCACCGGCTCGCGCTCGAACACCGGCTCACCGAGGAAGCGGTTGACCTTTTCCACCGTGCTGAGGTCGCTGAAGGCCTCCTCACCATTGCGCCGCAGCACCTCGATGTCGAGGATGCCCGCCACCCCATGGAGTCGATCCAGCCACTCGCGAGCGAGGATGCCGCTGCCATTGATCATCAGGGTCTTGAGACTGGCCATCAGGGTCTCGGCGTGGACGCGGGCCTGTTCCAGATCGGCGGTGCGAATGGAACGCACCAGCTCGCGATCCACCCACACGGCCGCCCCCCCCAGCGTGATCAACAGCACCCCGGCGAGTATGGAGGCGAGTCGCAAACTGAGACTGCGGCGGATCATGGCCCTCCCCGAAATACCTTCTACGAGGCTCATCGACTGCCCTGACCATTAAAACACCCCGCGTTGGCGGGGGAAAGCCGCACTCAGGGATCAGGGGAGGTGGAGTCGGGCGACCCCGCCGTAGCTGCCCACCCACAGACTGCCATCGGCGGCCCGGGAAAGGGAGAAGACATTGTCGGCATAAAGTCCGTCGGCACGGGTGAGGGTGACGAAACCCTCGCCATCGGCACGGAAACGCGCCAGCCCGGCACTGGTACCGATCCACAAGGTCCCGTCAGTGTCCAGATAGAGCATGAAGACATGGTTGGCCGGCAGGCCGTCGCGAGTGGTGTAGTTGGTCCAGCGCTGACCATCGAAGCGGGCCAGCCCGCCTCCCCAGGTCCCGGCCCACACGACCCCGTCGCCATCCACCACCAGCGAGACGATGTAGTTGGGGTTGTAGGCCACGTTCACCCGCTCCAGGCCCTGTTCGTGTTTTTGGCGGGCATGATGGCGCGAGGCGGCCCCGGGATCGCTCTTGAACTGGATGCTGTCCTTGACCTCCTCGAAAGGCGCCCCCACCCCGTCCTGGTGATTCCAGTGACGCCAGCGCCCGTCCCGATAGCGGGCCACTCCCCCCTCGGTGGCCAGCCACACACTGCCGTCGGGGGCCACCTCCACCCCATAGACCCAGTCATTGGGCAGTCCCCCGGCGGTATTCTCCACATCGAAGGTCTCCCAGGCCTCGGGATCGTCCAACCGTGCCCCGCGGACGCGGTTGACTCCCGACCAGGTGGCGATCCACAGGTCACCCTGCTGGTCCAGCGCAGTGTCGTAGACGAACTGATCGGCCAGACCATCGGGGATGTTGTAGTTTCGCCACCGATCGGTGGCCGGTTCATAGACCGAGAGCCCCCCGCCGTAGGTACCCACCAGCAGACGGTCCCCCAGCTTGGCCAGATGGAATACCCCATTGGAGAGCAGGCTGCCGCTGTCGATGTTGTAGAGCTGGTAATCGTCTTTGCCGATGTGGTAACGGATCACGCCTCCCGAGGTCCCCACCCACACCACATCACCGTCGGCCAACAGCGCCTTGACGTTGCGATTGCCAACGCGAAAATGATGAAAACGAGGTGCCGGCTCAGCGGCGGGCAGGGGCGGATGAACGCGCCCGCTCCCCTGGGAAACGGTAGAGGGCGCGGCCGGTGAAGGCGCGGAAGGCAGGCTGTCACGCCGCCCCAGCCAATACCCCCCGAAGGCAAAGGCCGCCAACAGGGCAGCAAGCAGCAAGGTCTTGAGATCTGGGCGCATGGATTCGGCTCGATGGAGAAGCGGGCATTCTACCGCCCCGCCGGTGACGGCGAAAGATCAGTGCCGGGGCTGGATTCGGGCCACCAGTCCGGTCATTCCCGCCCAGACACTGCCGTCGGGAGCCGCCGCCAGGGCATAGACGTCACCCGCGGGCAACGCGGTCAATGCCCGCCATCGGCGACCATCGAACCAAGCCACTCCACCATCGGTTCCGGCCCACACACGCCCGTCGCCGTCACGGGCCAAGGCATAGACGATCTCACCGGGCAAGCCGTCGTCACGGGTGTAATTACGGAAACGACGGCCATCGAAACGGCCGACACCGCCACCCCAGGTACCGACCCACACCGCCTCCCCATCGGCCACCAGGGAAAAGACGTAATTGGGGTTGTAACTGGGACGTCCGTCCACCTGGACGTTCAAGTCATGGCGGTTGCGCGTCCCCAACCCGGTGTTGGGACTGAACGGCAACCCCGCCCGATTGGGGGCCCCCAATCCTTCGGCATGGGTCCAGGTGAGCCACTGACGACCATCGAAGGCGTTGAGCCCCCCTTCGGTGCCGACCCACAACCGCCCACGGGCATCCACCGCCAGGGCGTAGACCCATTCGTTGACCAGTTCCTCGAGATACGTGGTGAAACGGTCTTGGCGACGCGACCAGCGATTCAGTCCCGCCCAAGTGCCGATCCACACATCCCCGTCCGGCGCCTCGGCAAAGCTGTAGACCCAATAATCCGCCAGGCCATGGAGCGGGAAATAGGTCCGCCAACGGCCCTCGCTGTAGCGGGAGACCCCGCCACCGTTGGTCCCCAGCCACACATCACCTCGGCTGTCCACGAAAGCGGCAAAGACGTATTCGTTGGCCAGGGCATTGTCGCGGGTGTAGACCGCCAGGCGTTCTCCGCTGCCCAACTCTACCTGGATCGCCCCCACCGAGGTCCCCACCCACAGATGATGACGCCGGACGTCCACCGCCAAGGCACGTACCACTACCCCCCGCCCCACCTGGAAGCTCTCGGCCACGGTGAACGCCTGTTGCGCCCTCGCTGGCTCGCCCCCCAGCGACCAGCAGAGCAGCAACAACGACAAAAAACGCAGGATCACAGCAGGCTGCGGATGTAGGCGATGACGTCGTCGATCTCACCATCGGAGAGGATACCGGCAAACCCCGGCATCACCCCGTTTCCCTGACGGATGCGCTCCGCCAGATCCCGATCGGTGGTATCCAGACGTTCCCCCAAGGAAAAATTGGGCATGCCCGGCATCATCCCTTCGCCATTGACACCATGGCAACCCATGCAATAGCGATCATAGACCTGCTTCCCCGCCGCCAGGGGATCGCCCGCCATGGCGACGGGCGCAGCGATGAACCCCAGCACGAGCATCCACGCGACCATTCCACTTCGTTTCATTGGATCCCCAAACGCAGGCGACGCTCGGTGAACCAGTCGTCACCGAGCCCGATGTTGGGCTTCACGTCACGCACCTGAAAGAACGAGGTATGGAAGGTCTGCACGTTCTGAACATAGACCCGATCCCAGGCCCACGCCTTGCCTACCTGCTGCCAGGTGAGCAGCTGGCGCTTCAAGAACAATCCCTTGCGATCATAGTAGTCCACCCGTGTCTTGACGCACTGTTCCCACTCCTTGGCCTTGCGGAACCAATTGATCTTACGGCTGTAGATGGAATCGGGCTCCTTGGGGATGCTCTCCACCACGAAGAATTCACGCCCCTTCTTGTCCTTTTCCAGGCGCAGGAAACGATGTTCGTCGTCGTCCACCCGTCGCAGGCTGATATCGCCATAGGTGAGATCCGAACCGAGGAAGCTGTCTCCCAGATCACGCACCGACACCCGGCGGATCTTGCGCAACACCGGCAGATAGATCCATTGTTCGGCATTCTTGCCCATCTCCGGCACATAGGCCCAGCGCATGAACGCCGCACCCTTGGCATCGGGGGGATAGAGGGTGAACAGCACCATCTTCTCCTGGATACCGTCCTTGCCTTTGTAGTCCTTCCACAAGCGCAGATAGACCGTCGTTTTCTGATTGCCGGAACGGTCGCGCAGGCGGATGGTGAGCTTGGATTGCTGATCCTCGCCGGGATATTTGTAATCACAACGCGCGACGATCTCGCGCCCATCCAAGGTCTCCTCCGCAGCCACCGGCGCTTCATCGGCGGCCCAAGCGGGGAAGACGAAGGCGAGCAGCAGCAAGGGCAAAGAACGGCGCATGGTATCCCCTCTCGGCACGGCTCAGGGTTTCACTGCTTGGATCAGAGTGAACGGACTGGGTTCTGGCAAGGGCCTGTAGGCCACCTCGGTGAAACCGGCATCGGCGACCATCTGCGCCACTTCTTTCACCGAATAGGCCCGGCCGGCGGGGGTGTGCACCAGCTGGTTGAGACCGATGAGCACCGGCAGCAGCGGACCGTCCTTCTCCTCGTTGAGGAACTGTTCCTGCACCAACAACACCCCACCCGGCTCCAGGGCTTCGAAGGACTTGCGGATGATCTCGCGGATCACCTCCGGCCCTTCCTGATTGATCATCGAAGAGAGCAATACCACGTCGTAACCCGAACCGAAGGGGTCCTCGAGATAATTCCCTTCCTTGGTGGAGACCCGCTCGCCGGCACGGTAATCGGCGATGATATCGCGGGTGACCTCCAGCGTCTGGGGGAGATCCATGACGTCCGCGGTCATGCCGGGATTCTTTTCGGTCATGATGATGGAAAAGATCCCCGGCCCTCCCCCAACGTCCAGCATCCGGCGCTTACCTGGTAGAGGGACCTCCTCGGCCAGCAACTGCGCCTGGGGGATCCCCCGATAGAGCATGCCCATGATATAGGTCCGGGTCTCTTCCGGACCGTGGTCATGCTGTTTTTCCACCACCGGCCGGCCTTCGATCACGGCCTTTTTGAGGCCGGTCCACGCCTCCACCCAGGATTCGAACATGGAAACGATGCCGCCCTGATAACGGGGACTGCCCTTCACCAGGAAGGTCTCTGCCAATGGCGTGTTCGTGAAACGTTCCCCCTCCCGGCTCAAGAAACCTTGGCATACCGAGGCGATGAGGATCATTTCCAGGCCGCGGGCATCGGCACCGGTCTTCTCCGCCAGTTCCGCCACCGTCATCGGTCCCTGATGCAAGTGGGTGAACACGTCCAGGGCATTGGCCACATGGAAGGCGAAAGAGGGCCAGTAGGCCGAGGCGGCCTCCATGACGGCCATGGGATTCAGTGCCTCTCCGGCCTGGCCGGATCGTTCTTGCCAATCGTTGTTCATCGGATTCCCTTACGATTTGAATTGCGATACCACCGGGCTCCCAATTCCTTCGGCCCGGAAAAGGCAATCTTAAACAGCTTGAGCGGGGAAATGAACCACACCCCTCAGGGTTGCCCTCACCCCGGCAACGAAGTCATGGAGCCAAAAAGAAGGGGCGCCGCAGCGCCCCTCCCGACACGTCACGAGCCAACCGGCCATCACGGGCAGACGGTGGCCCCGCTGGGATTGGGATTACCGGCGGTGTCAAGCAAGCAGGGTTGGCCACCGAAGTTGGCATCCCAGTTCCACGGACCGGTGTCGAACAGGCTGAAGTAGGTGATGGGGTTGGGGGTCTGGGCCGAGCCCACCACCTCGTAGGCCTGATAACCGAACAGACTGCCCATCATGCCCGTGCCCGCACCGGTGCCGGTGCCGAGATCGATGGACTGGCCGATCCAGGTGGCCTTGATGTTGTCACCCGGGTTGTAGGCCAAGTTGTCACCCGTGGGCAGGGTGGCGGTACCAGTATTGTTCTGGCGAGTGCCCTGGTACTGCCGCAGGGTGAACACCTGGATGTCGGTGGGCGCACCGACGGTGCCCTGCTGCAGCCCCACTACCTGATCCAACTGCATGGTAAAACCATCGGGCATGCCATCGTTATTGTTGTCGGCGTCGGCCGCATACAGGAAGTTGCTGACGAAGTCGTCGGCATAGCCGGCACCGCCGAGATTGACCAACTGCTGATCGATATTGATGGCATCACCCCCGGCCGCCAGTCCCCAGCCGGTGGCGATGGCGGTATTGGCGGTGAACTGGGTACCGTCGGGCGTGGTCTGGTTGATGGTCTGCTGACCGATGATGCCTTGCGGGTTGGCCATTCCCCCGCCACCGAAGTTGACGGTCATCAGCACCACCGTCTCGTCGGCAAAGCTGGCGGGAGTCAGCGTCGGATCCACCGTGGCGTTCTGGTCGGTCACGATGGTGCGAATGTAGGCATCGTTGGCCCCGGCCTGCTGCATGCTGAGCTGCAGGAAGCCGTTACCCTCGGCGATCACCGAGCAGGCCCAGCCCGCCGGGCAGTTGTAAGTGATGGCGCCGTTGTTGGCCGTCCACTGATTGAACAGGCCGACCTCGGCAGGAACCTGGGCAAACGCGGTGCCGCCGTAAATCGCGGCGAACGCGCCCGCCAGGGCCGCTTTCTTGAAGATCCCCTTCCCCGTACGCATAGCCACCTCCTCATTCTTGGTTGACTTTCGGTTGAGCCATCCCGCCATCCTTTGGCGGGACCTTGGAACGAACTGCACGCTCTGTTCCAGAGCTTCACACCCCATCCTGGAGCGCTGCGCAGTCTTAGTTAGAACGTTAGCAATGCCCTTGCCCCAAGTCAAGTTTTACATCCGTTTTCCACTGACCGGAGCAACCAGCCCAACATCCTGTTTTCATTGTATTTTTTCAAAAACCCCCTCCTTCCCCTGAAACAAACATCAATAAAACAAACGATTTAGGTAACGAAGGTTTTTTTGCCGTTCGCCCACGTCCAGGCGACTCGCCGAGGCGTAATCCAAGGTCAGCCAGCGATAGCGTTCCAACGGCATGCCCAGCGCCTCGGCAAGGAACACCCGCAGCGGGCCCACATGACTCACCACCGCGATCCGCCCCCCGGGATGGGCCTCGATCAGCGCCGTCATCACCGGCCCCACGCGCTCGGCGAGCGCATAGGCCGTCTCCCCCCCTTCGGGGGCATAGCCGGCCTGATCGGCCTTCCAGGCGGCATAGCCGCGGGGGTCGTCGCGCTGGATCTCGGCGAAGGTCAATCCCTCCCAGACTCCGAAGCGACGCTCCACCAGCGCCGGCACCGCCTCCACCGAGCAACCGCTGACCCGGGCGAGGTATTCCGCCGTCTCCCAGGTACGCCCCACCGGACTGGCATAGATCTTCTCCAGCCGTTCGCCGGCCAGCCCCTCGGCCAGGGCCTTTGCCTGGCAACGCCCCGTAGCGTTGAGGGGCGGATCCTCGCGCTCGTCGCAATAGATGCGATCGAGTGGGAAGTCGGTCTCGCCGTGGCGGCAGAGATAGAGGGTGGTGCTGGCTTCCTTTTCTCTCATTCAATTTTGCTCCATGGCCCACGCCGAGGAGAGCGATTGTATCTCAGCGCGAGGGCTGTGGTTCTTGCCTTGGGATATCGGCCTTCACCCCCGCTGTTTTAGGGTTTTTTGACGGGATTCACATTTCCCCTTTGTGATTGATGCCAGCGTTCAGGGAGCAGGAAGCGATGCAGCCGTTGGGGCTCTGGTTCTAGCCCCAGTGTCTCGGCCAAGCCCAAGAATGGAGACCAATCACCCGCCACCAGGGTGTGCGGATGGATCTCTCGCGCCCAGGGAACGCTCGCTTTCAGTCGTCTCAGGCGTTCGAGATAGGCCTCGGCCCATTGGCGCCATCGATGACGATCGAGGCCGTGCCAGGCCATGAAATGGGTGCGCAGGCAAGAATCGATCACCGCTTCGATATCCCGGCGGACGATGACCCAGCGGGCCTGGGGGAAAGCAGCGGCCCATTGGGGCCATAGCAGGGTCAGCTTGGCGTCTTTGAACAACCAGGGACGACGGCCGTCATAGCCCTCGCGGCGCAACAGTTGGTGGACCGTCTCCCGCAGGTTGTCCACCGGGGGCAGGGTATCCAATTCGGGCAGGCGCCGCACGCCGAGGGGATCGCATTCCAAGACGCGCAGTATACTCTTGACCACCCCCTCGCGCAGGGCGATGTGTTCGAAGAAGCCCCGGGGATTGGGTGGGCCGCCGGGGACGGTCTTCCCCACCCAGGCACCACTCTCGGCCAACAGACCGGCGATCAGGGAGGTGCCGGAACGGGGCAGACCGGTCACCAGGATCGGACGGTCCCAGTAGTCGGTGGCATCAGCGGCATTCTCCATGGGCCGTCTCCAGCAGGGCTTGCAGCCATTGTTCGGGCGCGACGGCATTTCCTTGAAGTCCGCGGGTCAACAGTGGCCTCAGCGCCTCGGCACGCAGCGGCTGTCCGATCAGCCGTCGCGCCAGGGGCCGCAGCTCGGCATGGCCGGGGAAGGCGAGCCAGGCGATGCGCCCGCGGGCACAGAGCAGACGGATGTGCACCGCCCTCCCCTCGACGTGGAAACGACGTTCGGTGAGGTAGACGCCGGCGGCCACCTTGACTCCATGGGGCACCTGGGAACGACCGTCCAACATCAGCCAGTCGCGGTCGCTCAACTCGTCTTCGGCCTCGCACACCGCGCGCCGCTCTCTGTCATCGAGGCGCGACGGGGTGATTTCCACCGCCAGCCGTCGCATCACCTGTCGCAGGAACAATTGTTTGAGATGCGCCAAGGGGGGCGCCGCCCCCAGCTCCCGGCTCAGGGTGGTCATGTGGCATTGCATCGCCCGACGGAAGGCCGGGCGCAACCCGGGCGAGGGCAGCCGCGCCACCCGGCTCATGAGGGCAAAATCGAAGTCCAACAGGAAACTGCCCACCACCACCACCGCCTGGCCGATGTGCGCCGCGCCACTGCCGCCGATCTTGCGCCCCCGGATCTGAACGTCGTTGCCCCCGGCCAAGTGGGCCGACAGACCCAGTGCCCGGTAGCTGTCCACCACCGGGGCGAGGAAGCGGGGGTAGAGCTCGCGCACCGGTCCCGTCACCGCCCGCCGGGGGTAGATGAATTGGAAGAACAGTTGCCGTCGGTCGAGCAACACCGTGCCACCCCCCACCTGACGGCGGATCAAGGGCAGCCCATGGCGGCGGCAGGCCTCGAGGTCGATTTCCTGTTCCAGGCTTTGGTGCAACCCCAGGCAGACATAGGGCCGCCGAGGACGCAGCAACACCAGCAACGGGTCACCGTCAGGGGCCATCGCCTCGGCCAGGCCGTGATAGACGGCCTGCGAGCGCAAGGGAGAAACCAGTCCGAGATCGAGGAGGCGCAGACGCAAGGGTGTGGAGTCAGATCAGGCCGGGAATGAAACGGTGGCGCACCCGCGCCATGTACCAGCGGTATTCGGCATACTGGCGCAGATGGCGTTCTTCGGTCAAACAGCGGGCAATGTAGAGCCCGCTCCAGGCCACCATTCCCAACAGCCACATCGGTGACCAGAAGGCCCCATAGACCAGGGATTGCAGCCACCAGAAGCTCAGTTTGCAGGTGGTGGCCGGGTGACGCACCAGGGCATAGGGGCCACGCCATTGCAAGCGCTTGAAGGTCAGATTGGCTCCGGAGGGACCCAGGGACAGATCGCTGTAGATGAGCGCGGTCAACAGCATGACCTCCACACTTTTATAGATTAGGACCGCCTCCGGGGAGGAGAGCAGCAGGGTGTCGGGGGCCTGGGCAGCGACGTTGGGTCCGAAGGGGAAGAGCAAGGCGGTGACCTGATTGGCCGGGGCATAGCAGATCAGGCATACCAACCACCCGGAGAGAGTGGTGTCGATGGAGCGGCTGCGGTTTTCCATCCAACGGGATTCCAGTCCGTAGGCCGCCGAAGCGGCGATGGCGTCGGCGGCCCAAAGCAGGCTGGAGAACCAGAACAGCAGCGCCAACCCCTCTTGACTGCCCCAGGACGTTTCCAGGGCGATGGCCTGTTCCAGGTTGACCGCCACCTGCCCCACCATCACCGGAATGAAATAGGCGCGCAGCAACAGATTGAGCAGCACCTTGCGGTTTCCGGGCGCCCGCCAGGCCCGTAGCCGACTGACCCGCCCACGCCCCATGGTGACACGCAGCAGATGGATCAAGCGCACCGCCGGGTCGTGGAAATCCTCGACGCGTGAGGCACGCAGGCGCAGGGTGAGGAGAAAATAGGGCAGGCCGAAGGGCAGGTAGAGACGCCACAAGGCCTCGAGGAAGGCCTGGGTGTGGCTGAGACCCCGATAGTAGGGATGATGGGAGAAGAACAGCAGGGCGAGGCCCAACAGTGCGCCCCAGACCAGGTAGCGCGCCAGCGCCCGGGACAGCATCCGTGGCCAGGGGGTGGTCCGGTCCCGCTGGAAACGGGACAATCCACGGGCCTGACGCCAGGCGTTCATCAGCCCCCAGAGGGCGGCAAGTGCCAGCGGGGGGATCCAAAAGGCCTCTCCCGTCCCTCCATGAGCACGAAACCAGGCATAACTGCCCGCCACCACCGCCACGGCGGCGGCCACGTAGGCATGGGGGGAGATGTTGAGGCGGCGAGGATCCACGGGACCAGCTCGGGCAAAAACCAGGCCGGATCATCCCCATGGCCGCTTAACCGCCGATTAGCACCCTCCTCCCCATCGCCAGCTCACTCGGCGATGAGCCCCTCCCTTTCCCCCAGGGTATGGACGAAATACCATGAGCAAAAACCCAGCCCCCTCGAGGAGTCCCCATGACACGCCTCCACCCCGCCGCCATCCTCTTATTCCTCGCCGCCAGCACCGTTTCCCTGACCGCCGAGGCCGGTGGCGGCCCGGGGCTGTTCGGTCTGGGGTACGGCAACCAGGCCCGGGGCGGCACCTTGGACGGCTACACCTTTCCCAAGACCAACACCTTGGTCTTCGCCGGCTACCTCCTCCCCGCCGAGCGGGAAGGGTTGGGGATCACCGCGTCCTGGATGGTCAGCAACGTCGCCGCCAGGACCCTGGATCGGCCGGTGGTGATCTCTGATCTGCAGTACAACTATTCCATCTTCAACCTGGGGGCGGTGTACCGCCCCAGCCGGCGGATCTTTCTCAGCGCCGGCTTGGGCTATTCCTTCGAGAACGCCGAGCGCTCGATCAATGCCCAGAAGGACCTGGAATACACCACCTACGAGACCAAGCAGAAACACAACCAACTCAATCTGTTCGGCGGCATCGGCTGGATCACTGCGGCAGAGCGTTGCCCGGTGGGGCTGGCGCTGCAGTACGACTCGGCACCGCGGGCGGTCAATCTCCAGGTCCTGTTGGGCTGCGGCTTCGCCTAGGGCTTGCCGGCGCCGATGATCACCTCATGCTGCTCCAGCTTGCCGGGGGCGGTGAAGGCCTCGGCGGGGAGGGGGTTTTTGCCGGCGTGGGCACGTTTGAAGTCCTCGCTCTCCACCCAGGCGTGGAAGTGTTCCGCGCTCTCCCAGGTGGTGAGGACCACGTAGGGGGTATCCTCGCTCACCGGACGCAGGATCTGCAGGCGCACGAAACCGGGTTGTTTCTCCACCTCGCCGGCGCGGTTGCGAAAGCGGTTCTCGAATTCCTCGGCGAATTCCGAGGCGACGAAGATGCGATTGGCGACCACGAACATATCCGACCTCCTCGCTGGTTTTTTCCCGCCGAGTGTGACGCCCCCGCCGCGGGCGGTCAATCTCACAGGCCGTGCTGGCGGCAGTATTTCTCCAGCCGGGCCACGGAGACCTTTTCCACCGTGCCCAATTGCTGGGCGAACAGGGAGACGCGCAGCTCCTCGATGAGCCAGCGCAGCCGCTCGCGGGCAGGATCGGGGCCTTGGGCGGCCAATTCCTTTTCCTGCCAGCGGCGCCACAGGGCCTGGACCTCCCGCGCCTGGACCTGGTCGCGGCGGGGGTCACGGGGCAGCCGCTCCAGGCGCAACCGCGCCGCCTCCAGATACACCGGCAGCCGGGGCAGCCAGGCGGCGGGGGTGCGGCCGACGAAGCCGGGATAGACGAGGTGGTCGAGCTGGGTGCGAATATCCGTCAGCGAGGCCAGACAGTCGGGAGGGAAGCGGCCGCCGTCCAGGGCCTTGCGCAGGCGTTGATGGGCCTCTAAGGCCTCAGCGACCTGGGCGGTCAGCTTGCGGGCCTCGTCCACCAGCCCGGGACGGGCAGCCGCCAAACGCTGCTGGAAGGTCTCGGCGTCGCGGATGGTCCAGCCGTCCTCCCCGGCCAGGGTGAGGCGTTCCACCACTGCATCGAGCAGGTCGTGGGTCAGGGCCTCGCCGCCGCCCACCGGGCGGGCGAGCAGTTGCAGCCGGGCGTCTTTCTGCAGTTCCTTGGTCAGATAGCGGAGCTTGTCGCGGAGCTGGAGGGCGAACAGCCGCACCAGGCCACGGCGGTGATGCGCCCGGGCCTCGGGGAGACGGGCGATGAGGCGGATCGCCACCCGGCCGTCTTCATCGCACAGCGCGGGGTGAGCGCGCAGGCGGAGACCGGCACGCCGGCCCTCCCAGACCTCGGGCAGGGGGCCGAAGTCCCAGGCCTGCACCGCTTCGCGTTCGGGGCTGTCTGTCTCGGCGGTCAGCCGTTGCGTCAGGGCGGCCTCGGCGGCGGCCCCATGCCCCTGCTGCAAGGCACTCAGCTCGCGGCCGGCGGCCAGCTCCTTGCCCGACTCGTCCACCACCACGAAGCGCATGCGCAGGTGGTCGGGCAGCGCCGCCTCGGCACGCTGCCATTCCTCCTCGGGCACCTCGATCCCGGTCATCCGCCGCAGTCGTTCGCTGAAGTTGGGCATGAGGGCACCTTCACGGTAGCGCATGCCCTCCAGGGCGGCGCGGGCGAAGTCAGGGGCGGGGACGAAGTGGCGCCGCCAGGCCTTGGGCAGGGCGCGGATCAGGGCGGTGAGTTTTTCTTCGATCAAGCCGGGCACCAGCCATTGGAAGGGTTCGGGCTCCAGGGCGGGCAGCAGGGTCAGAGGGATGTGGACGCTGACACCGTCGGCCGGGTCGCCCGGTTCGAAGCGGTATCGCAGTGGTAGCCGCAGGCCGTCGAGTTCCAGATGATCGGGGAAGCGTTCGCCGCTGACCGTCTCGGCGCCGTGACGCATGAGGGCCTCGCGGGTGAGGAACAGGCAGCGAGGATCTTCGGCCTCGGCGCGTTTGCGCCAGCGTTCGAAGCGGGGGGCATCGTAGACGTCCTCGGGAATGCGCTGATCGTAGAACTGGAACAGGGTCTCTTCGTCCACCAGGATGTCGCGGCGGCGGGCCTTGGCTTCCAGGGCCTCCACTTCGGCCAGCAGCCGGCGGTTGTGGTGGAAGAATTCGGCCCGGGTGTGGTAGTGGCCGGCCACCAGGGCCTCGCGGATGAAGATCTCCCGGGCGGTGGTCGGGTCCTTGGGGCCGTAGTTGACCCGGCGCTTGGCCACCACCACCAACCCGAACAGGGTGAGCCGTTCGTAGGCGGCCACCCGGCCGGCCCGCGTCTGCCAGTGGGGCTCGAAGTAGTGACGCTGGATCAGATGGGCACCCAGTTCTTCGATCCATTCCGGGCGGATGGCGGCCACTTGGCTGGCGTAGAGGCGGGTGGTGTCGATGAGTTCGGCGGCCATGATCCAGCGCGGGCGCTTGTTCACCAGGCTGGAGGCGGGGTGGATGCGTAGCTTGCGGTTGCGCGGCCCCAGGTAGTCGCCGTCGTCCTGGTGTTGCGCCACATGCCCGAGCAGGCCGGCGAGCAGGGCTCGATGGATGCGGTCGGGCTCGGCGGGTTCGCGGTTTTCTTTCAGTCCCAGTTCGCCAGCGAGCTGTTTGAGCTGGCCGTGGACCTCGCGCCACTCGCGCAGGCGCACGAAGGAGAGGAACTCGGCCCGACAGCGCTTGCGCCATTGATTCTGGGACAGGTGGCGACGTTGTTCCTCGGCGTAGTCCCATAGGGACAGCCAGGCGAGGAAGTCGGAGCCGGGGCGGTGGAAACGGGCGTGGGCGGCATCGGCGGCATCGCGGGCCTCCATGGGGCGCTCGCGGGGATCCTGAATGGAGAGGGCGCTGGCGATGATCAGCACCTCGCGCAGGCAGTCTTCGTCACCGGCAGCGAGGATCATCCGTCCGATACGGGGATCCACGGGCAGCCGGGCCAGGCGTCGGCCCAGGGGGGTGAGTCGACGCTGGTCGTCCATCGCCCCCAGCTCGAACAGGCTGTGGTAGGCGTCCTTGACGGCGCGGGGGTCGGGGGGGTCGATGAAGGGGAAGTCGTCCACCTCCCCCAGGCGCAGCGCGGCCATGCGCAGGATCACCGCCGCCAGGTTGGTGCGCAGGATCTCGGGGTCGGTGTAGCGGGGGCGGGCCTGGTAGTCCTCTTCGGTGTAGAGGCGGATGCAGACGCCGGGGCCAAGGCGGCCGCAGCGGCCCTTGCGCTGGTCGGCGCTGGCCTGGGAGATGGGTTCGATGGGCAGCCGCTGGACCTTGGAGCGGGGACTGTAGCGGCTGATACGGGCGTAGCCGGAGTCCACCACGTAGCGGATGCCGGGGACGGTGAGCGAGGTCTCGGCGACGTTGGTGGCCAGAACGATGCGTCGTGTTCCGCCCTTGGGGTGGAAGATGCGGTCCTGCTCGGCCTGGGAGAGGCGAGCGTAGAGGGGCAGGATCTCGGTCCCCTTGGGGTGGTGCTTGCGCAGGGCCTCGGCGCAGGCACGGATCTCCCGTTCGCCGGGCAGGAACACCAGGATATCGCCGGGACCGTGCCGGTGGAGCTCGGCCACCGCTTCCACCACGCCTTGTTCCAGGTCGCGGTCGCGCTCGTCCAGGTCCTCTCCACGCAAGGGACGGTAACGGACCTCCACGGGGTAACTGCGCCCCGAGACGGTGATCACCGGGGCGTTACCGAAATGACGGGCGAAGCGCTCGGGATCGATGGTGGCCGAGGTGATGATGAGTTTGAGGTTCCGCCGACGGGCCATGAGGCGCTTGAGGTAGCCCAGGAGGAAGTCGATGTTGAGGCTGCGCTCGTGGGCCTCGTCGATGATCAGGGCGTCGTAGTGCTCCAGGAAGCGGTCGCCCTCGGTCTCGGCCAGCAGGATGCCGTCGGTCATCACCTTGATGAGGGTCTCCGGCCCGGTGCGGTCGGTGAAACGCACCTTGTGCCCCACCAGCCGCCCCTGGGGATCGCCCAGTTCCTCCTGGAGGCGGCGGGCCACCGAGCGGGCGGCGATGCGCCGGGGCTGGGTGTGGCCGATCATGCCACGGACACCCAGGCCGGCTTCGAGGCACAGCTTGGGGAGCTGGGTGGTCTTGCCGGAGCCGGTCTCGCCACAGACCACGATCACCGGGTGCTCGGCGAGAGCGGCGAGGATCTCGTCGCGGGCGGCGCTCACCGGCAGTTCTTCGGGATAATGGAGCTGTGGAACGCTGGCGGCGCGGGCCTGGGGAGTGCGCAGGGAACGCTGGATGTCCTCGGCCAGCGCGGCCAGGGCACGGGGATCGGGACGACGTCGCAGACGGGCCAGGCGCCGGCTCAGCCGATGGCGGTCGCGGATCATCACCTGATCGAGGACCGCCTCCAGGGCGGTCAACGACTCCCGAGGCACCGCGCTCATGAACCCGCGCCGTCCTCTTCGGCCTTCAGGGCCGCCTTGGCCGCCTGCCAGGCGGATTCCAGGGTCTCCAGGTCCTGGTGGGGAAGCGCTTTTCCTTCCCTGGCGAGGGCCTGTTCCATGTGGCGGAAACGGACCTCGAAACGGCGGTTGGTGCCGCGCAGGGCGGCCTCGGGATCGATGCCCAGATGGCGGGCCAGGTTGACGGTGGCGAACAACAGATCGCCGATCTCGGCCTCCAGCCGGGCGGGATCACGCGGGCGGCGATGCAGTTCCTCGGCCAGTTCGTCCACCTCTTCGCGGATCTTGTCCAGAACGGGCTCGGGGCGATCCCAGTCGAACCCGACGCGGGCAGCGCGCCTTTGCAGTTTGGCGGCCCGCAGCAGGGGAGGCAGCCCAGGGGCGACGCCGGCCAGGGCGCTGGGGTCGTCCTCGCCGCGGGCGGCGCGCTCCTCGGCCTTGATGGCCTCCCAGGTCTCGCCGTGGCGCTGGGGGTCGCTGCCGGCGAACACGTGGGGATGGCGGCGGACCAGCTTCTCCGCCAGCCGGCGGGCGATGTCGTCGAGGTCGAAACGGCCGGCCTCCTCGGCGATGCGGGCGTGGAAGATCACCTGCAGCAGCAGGTCGCCCAGCTCATCGGCCAGGGCGTCGAGATCACCCCGTTCGGCGGCCTCGGCGACTTCGTAGGCCTCTTCGACGGCGTAGGGAGCGAGGCTCCGGTGATCCTGGGCGCGGTCCCAGGGGCAGCCCCCATCGGGGTCGCGCAGCCGGGCCATGATGCCCTTGAGGTGTTCGATGGGGTCGTGGTCTTGGCTCATGGGGCGGGGATTATAACGCGGGGGCAAGTCACACCCGGCGCACGTCCAGCAGGGCCGGGAGGGCGGCCAAGCGGGCCAGAGCACGCTCCAGTTGGGCCCGGTCGGCCAGCTCCAAGGTGAGGCGCAGATGGGCCTCCCGGCTGCGGCGATCAGTGTGGGTATGGGCGGCCAGCACGTTGATGTCCTGAGCGGCGAGGATGGAGCTGAGGTCCCGCAGCAGACCGGGACGGTCCACCGCGCGGATGTCGATGTCGGCCTGGAAGTGGCCGGTCTCGTGGCCCCAACTCACCTCCACCAGCCGTTCGGGGTCCAGCCGGGCCAGGTTGGGACAATCGGCCCGATGCACCG
>Ga0256839_1001245_pt1 | contig 31477 bp, 32 predicted proteins | sample 354166metaG_FD_185968 | JGI IMG/M metagenome (GOLD analysis project Ga0256839, IMG submission 185968) | Hydrothermal vent microbial communities from Mid Atlantic Ridge, Atlantic Ocean - 354-166 | ecosystem: Environmental > Aquatic > Marine > Hydrothermal vents | place: Atlantic Ocean: Mid... | reverse complement strand
GCCGAGGAATTCCTGAGGATCACAGCCATACCACGCATCCGCGCCTTCGGCCTCTATGGCCGTGGCAATACGTTCATTAACCGCATCATCCTTTAACAATTCGCCGGTTTCCTTGTGAAAAAAGACTGTGATGGGAACGCCCCAGGCGCGCTGGCGGGACAAGAGCCAGTCCGGACGATCCGAAACCATCGCCATCATACGGTTTTTTGCATTTTCCGGCACCCAGCGCACCTTGTCAATTTCGGCCACAGCCTTATCCCGCAGACCATTATTATCCATGGAGATAAACCATTGCGGCGTATTGCGGAAAATCAGCGGGGCTTTGGAACGCCAGCTATGGGGATAACTATGGATAAGGGTATCCCGCGCCAGAAGCGCGGCCACTTTTTCAAGCTCTTCGCAAACATGATCATGGACTTTATAAACATGTTCGCCCGCAAACATGGGGACACTGTCATAATAAAGGCCGCCGTCATCCACCGTGAAAGGCACAGGAAGGCCCGCCGCCTTGCCAACTTCGAAATCCTCTTGGCCATGGCCGGGCGCAATATGAACGTAACCCGTACCCGCCTCGGTCGTCACATGGAAGCCTTCGATAACAGGGATATCAAAATCATAGCCGGTATCATGCCACGGATGATGGCATATTGTGCCCATCAGATCCGCACCCTTGAAATGGCTCAATTCTTTAATTTCCATAATGCCCGCGCGGCCCAGCAACGCGTCTTTCAACACATCACAGGTTGATATTTTACTGCCCACGGCCACGCGGCTGGCTTCATTGACGGCCAGAACCTCGAACAACAGATAATCAATATCTTTGCCATAAGCGATCCCCCGATTGCCCGGAATAGTCCAGGGCGTTGTGGTCCAAATAACAATTTTCGCCCCGACAAGATCACTTACCGATGATTTGACCACCTCAAAACCCACATCAATCATGTGGGACGTATGATCCTGATATTCAATCTCGGCCTCGGCAAGGGCGGTTTTTTCAATGACCGACCACATGATCGGTTTCGAGCCACGATACAGATCGCCGTTCATCAGGAATTTTTGCAATTCCCGCGTGATTTGAGCCTCGCTGTCAAAATTCATGGTCAGATACGGCTTGTCCCAATCGCCAAAGATGCCCAGTCTTTTAAATTCTTCACGCTGCACGTCAACCCATTTGGCAGCAAAATTCCGGCATTCCTGACGGAACTCGATGGGGTCAACATCGTCCTTTTTTATTTTTTTCTTTTGATATTGCTTTTCGATCATCCATTCAATGGGCAACCCATGACAATCCCAGCCCGGCACATACGGGGCATCCTTGCCGGACATCTGCTGCGAGCGAATGATAACATCTTTGAGGGTTTTATTCATGGCATGGCCAATATGAATATTGCCGTTGGCATAGGGCGGGCCATCATGGAGGATAAATTTATCCGGATTATTCTGACCTTTGGCGCGCAGCTGGCCGTAAATATCCATTTTTTCCCATTTCGCGAGCCAGTCCGGCTCTCGGGCCGGCAGGTTGCCTTTCATGGGGAAATCCGTCTTGGGCAGGAATAATGTTGATTTATAATCTATTGTCATTTTGAATCTTATAAATTAAGGGCGAAAAACTGCTACTTTGTAGCAATTACAGACCTCTATTGTCGAGCATTTTGTATATAAATAAACCTAAAGAAACCCTTGCGCCCGGGGAATGGGGATCGCCGCCCGTTGATTTTGCGAATCAGACAGTATTTTTTTCGCGATCAGGCAATCTTTTTCAATCTGTTCTCTCAAACTATCCAAACCGTCAAATTTTTGCTCAGGCCGGATATAATCGACGAATTCCACCCTTATGGGCCGTCCGTAAATATCGGTATCAAAATCAAAAATATGAGCCTCTAGCATCAGGTCATCCTTGCCAAAAGTAGGCCTGTTTCCCATATTAGCCACCCCGTGCCATACGCCCTTGAGCTTTTCTGAATCTGCTCCTGACTCTGCTCCTGACTCTGGCCCATCAATGATCACCCGCACCGCGTAAACCCCGCGTTTTGGTTTGATATAGTCCGTCATGGACAGATTGGCCGTCGGAAAATTTATGGTCCTGCCGCGCTGATCACCGCGCAGCACATGGCCTTCCACATGCCACCAATGGCCAAGCTGGTCTGCCGCAGTTCGCACGTCGCCAGCGCGAAGGGAATCGCGAATATTGGTGGAGGAATAGATATGATCGCCTTCCATGATTTTTTCAACAATTGTCACGTCAAATTTTTGTTCAAGGCTCATGTCTTGCAATGTTTGGGCATTGCCGCCGCGCCCCGCACCAAAATGGTAATCATAACCCGCAAAGATATGTTTAATGCCCAAATTCTTAAGTAAAATTTCTGTGACAAAATCCTGCGCCGGCATTTGCGCCAGATCATTATTAAATGGTAAGACAAAAAGCCTGTCCACACCAAAATCTTCCAGCAAATGGGCCTTGGATCTAAAGGATGTCAAACGGAAATCTTCTTGCGCGGGATTAAAAAAACGACGGGGGTGAGGCTCAACCACCAGAACAGACAGGCTCATTTCCCTTTCACGGGCCAGTTTCCATGCCCGCCCGACAACAGCTTGATGTCCTTTATGGAAACCATCAAAATTGCCCAGCACAATAACGCCGCCCTTTACGTCATCAGAAAGCCCTTCATGATGTCTGAATATTTTCATTCTATTCTATAACTCTTGTTTTATTGGAACTTTAAGCAGGGCTTCCCCTGTGAGCACGCTTACGTCGCCAACTTTACATTCGCATTTAAGCGTAACAAATTTTCTTTTTTCATTCAGATCAATAATGGTCACGGTTGTTTCAACCGTAGCACCAATTTTGACCGGGGCCTTGAATTTTAAACTTTGTGATAAATAAATGCTGCCTGCCCCGGGAAACTTCGTGCCAAATATGGCCGAAATATAGCCGGCTGAAATCATTCCATGCGCTATTCTCTCACCAAAAATAGAAGCCTTGGCATAATCTTCGTCCAAATGTATCGGATTAACATCGCCCGTTACCTCGGAAAATTTTACAATATCCTCATCGCTTACGATATTGGTCGTCTTATATAATTGGCCCACGGAAAGTTCATCAAAGCAGGCTGCACTTACGTCTGACATATTTCACCCTTTTTTCCACCCGGATATTTAAGCTTCTGTGCCTAATACCCCTGAAACAATAAAGCAAATAAAAAAATATATAAGCTATTTCATATTAACCCTTTTTTTAAGGAATTACGTTAGCTTATTTAAATACGCACAAGGAATAGAGAATATTCCCTTGGCTGGAATCAAAGTTATTAATATGTGAACGGGAAAATTATGGCTGTAGACAAAGCAATGCCCATCCTCATCGTGGATGATTATAAAACCATGTTGCGAATAATCCGCAATCTTTTGAAACAGTTGGGTTTCAATAATGTTGATGAAGCCAGCGACGGGTCAGAGGCCCTCAATAAAATGCGCGGCAAGGGTTATGGAATCATCATCTCAGACTGGAATATGGAACCTATGACAGGATACGAATTGTTAAAAGAAGTTCGTTCTGATGATCTCCTTAAGAAAACCCCCTTCATTATGGTCACCGCAGAATCTAAAACCGAGAATGTGATTGCCGCCAAGAAAGCCGGCGTGAATAATTATATCGTCAAACCCTTTAATGCGGCAACTCTTAAACAAAAATTGTCCGCCGTACTCGGAGAATTCTAATGGCATCAGGTCTCTTGCCAGATCATATCGGTCCTTTGGTGGACAGATTGCGTGCGGGCGACCATCAGTCCGTATCTTTACCGGACGTGGCGGCGCTGACAGAAGTATTAATGCGATCCCTTGAAAGCTATTTCAAGTCTATTGATCTGACCATATATGCGGAATGTCAGTCTTTGGCGGATTATATTGATGATGCGCGAATAGAGATTTCGTCATTATCACCTGAAAATAGCGATACAGTGGGTATCCCCCGCGCGGGGCTGGAGCTCGAGGCGATTGTCCAGCAAACCGAAAGCGCGACCAATACTATTATGGAATCAGCCGAACAGATCATGGAAGCCGACCCGAGCGACCTGGAGGCCTATACGACGACCGTGAATGATTCTGTTATGCAAATATTTGAGGCCTGTTCCTTTCAGGATATAACCGGCCAAAGAATAAGTAAAGTCGTCAGCACCTTGCAGCATGTGGAAGATCGTGTCTCCAAATTGATAAATATTCTGGGCGTCATGGACAAGCCGCAAGAAAATCAGGAAATCAATAAAGAAGAAGAGATTGATGAAGATGCCGCGTTGCTGAACGGGCCAGCTCTGGATGGGGAAGGAATTGATCAAAGTGAAATTGACAGTCTCTTGAATGGCACCGCAGAAATCGCCGCAGGCGCTGAACCAGAGATCGAAATCGAAATTAATGATGCGGACGAAATTCCGCCGGAGCCGGCAACCGTTATCCCTGAAATTCAGGAACCGATAGCCGCAGCAGACGAAATAGCCAGCGCAGATGATATTGACTTTATGTTTGACGGGCAAGCGGACGAAACGCCAGAAGTTGAAACAAAGCCAGAAGCTAAACCTGAACCAGAAGTTAAACCTGAGCAGCCTACAGTGGAAATAGTTGAGGCGGTGCCAGAAGCTAAGGCCGCACCAGCAGTAGAGACTGTCAAAAAAGACCCTGAGCCGGTAAAAGCCGAACCAAATCTGATCGAACAGGCCAAATTAAAAAAAGAGCAGGCTATCGCCGAGAAGAAGGCTAAAATGTCGCCGCCGAAACCAATAGCCTATGAAGAAGACTCCAAAGCCGGACTAAGCCCGAAACTGTCGGAAAATACCACACAATCAGATATTGACGCGTTATTTTCCTAGAATATTCTACGCTTGAATACCGCGCTATTAAGCCACTTAACTTTAATCGGTTCGTGGCTTGATTTTCTTTAGAAGCCCGGCAAAAAATTTCTATAGATCCAGACGTGTATCACTGCTGAGGCGCGGCTCACCAAACAAGAAACCCTGACCATAATCCATGCCATAATCCAATACATCAATGATGGTTTGGTCACTTTCAATCTTCTCAATGATCAAATCAAGGTCATAACGGCTGAAGGCTTCCTTTAAATCGTCAGGATGTATATCGGCCTCTTGGTCAAGCACCAGTGAAGCCCCAATTTTGACATAACGGAAATATCGGGAGGAAAGATCGGCCAGATCCATATTCAGGTCAATGATTTGATCCATTGAGAAACGAAACCCCCGCCGTCCCAAGGTGGCCAGACTACGACCGACTGATGGCGATTGACGCATAACGTCTTTTTGTGAAAATTCGAAAACCAACCGGTCTGATAGCTCATTATTTTCCAACATAAAGTCGATGAATTGCGGGAAAAATTCCTTGTCATTTAAAGATACCGAAGAAATATTACAAAAGAACCGAAGGTCTGGCCGCCGAGGGCCAAGCCGACGAATAACCTGAATACATCTGAAAAGTAATAAGTTATCCAATGTGCCGACCAATCCACTATCCTCGGCCAATTTCAGGTATTGCGATGGAAAAATAACATTATCGCTGTCATCCCGCACGCGGCTATAAGATTCATAATGGACAACCCGCCGGGAAGGCAGCGCCACAATCGGCTGAAGATAAAGATCTACTCTGTTGCCCTCCAACGCATGATGCATGATATTCAGCACCTCCCCATCGCTGCGGTCGATTTTCTTCAAATCCGCCTGTCGTTTTTCATCACCGGAACCCGGGCTTTTTTTCGATTTTTTATCCCCTTTAGCTCTTTTCTCCAGAGACTCTCCAGACTTCTCTATGACTTGATTTAGCAACGTCTGCAAGACATGCATTTCAGAAATTATTTCTGTATTCTGCCTGTTGTCAACTTTATATATTTTTTCACGCAGCGCCGCCAGCTCGGCTTTATTCTCTTCCAGCTTATCAAGGCTGACCTGATAGTCCTGATGAAGAGCCAGCAACCGGTTTACCGTGTCTTCTTTACCAAACCGCCAGATATACATTGTGTGAAACTGCACCCCAATGAAGAATAATATTGCCCCAATGATCTGGGCCGATGTTTTGTCGACCGATTCAAATTGGAGAGGAAGCGCAAAAGCCACCAAAACAGCGATGAGTGCATAGGTCGCAGCAATTAATATATGTGTAAGTAACGTCATAAACTACCCCGCGTTTCCCATCCTGAAATTCATAGCAAATTCTTGGCGATCTCTGGTCAGCCTCTCTGGCCAAAGAAAGCAGCGTCGCCCTTTCACAGAGGTAACTACGATAGTGTAGTATAAAAAAACACACAAGCCCTCTGAATAAATATAGTCATAAAAAAACAGGACGAAAATCCTTTCGCCCTGCTTCCATATCAATTTCAAACAGCTTTATCACAAGCAGAAAGATAAATATCCCGGTAATTAACCAAGAAATTCTTTGATCTGCTTCAAACGCTCTTTTTCCTTACTCAAATAAGCAATCCATTTTTTGGCCTGCTTACGACTTCTTTTGTCTTTAGTCGCCATTTCAAAAGATTTTTTGGCGTCATCAAGTTCGCCCAGATTGAAATGGCACATGCCTTTATAGATCGCAACGGAATCAGGACGCTTTAATCCGCCTTTTTTAAGCGCCAGCCCAAAATATTTTGCCCCGTTTTTATAATCGTCAAGCTGCATATAAACCTGACCCAGCTTTTTATAAAGTTCGCCATCATCGGACATTTCCGCAGCAATGCGTAATGGCTCTAACGATTGGCGCATATCCTGAGCATTAATCCGGGCCTGGGCAAGACTCTCATAATTTTTCTTGGTCTTTTCTATTATACCGGTCTTAATCCCTTTTGCGATCACATCAGAAGCCCAGTAAGGCGCTTCGTGATACATATAAAGCTGGGACATATTGACAAGTTCACTGCCCTTTTCAAGATAACCTTGACGATAGGCCGTTTCATAGGTTGCCAGTTGCTTTTTCTCCAGATATAGCCTCTCTTCTTCAGTCTTGGCATCAGAGCTCATTTCGCCGTACATGCCGGCAAGCTGCAACCAATATTCCTTCTTCGGCCATGTGTTGACCAATAATTCCAGAATATCGACAACCTTCTGATTTTGCTTCATCTCAAAATACATCACCCGAAGCAACAGATACCAATTCTCTTTTGGTTGCTTGTCTGATGCTTTATACAGATCAATCGCTTGCAGGATTAACGGGATCGCCTTATTAAAATACTCCGCAGAGGCTGCCGGTGAAATACCCTCAACCGTCCCAAGAGAATAATAGGCCTGTGCCAGCAATATCAACGGCTGGGCCGTCGGCGCCGGCTGATATTCAAGCCAGCGCAACATCATCTTGATGGAATTCTTATAGTCCTCCTTGATGAAATAAAGCTGAGCCATGGTATAAACCGTGGTATCCTCCATGGCGGCAGGAAGATTTTCCTGACGCAGCACATTCTCATAAGCCTTTAAAGCCTCATTGTATTTTTCCTGACTATAGAATAGAAAGCCCTTGAAATTATAATATTGGGCCCGCTCATAACTATTCAGCTTTTCGAGTTTATGGCCAAGACCATCTTCAAGAACCTGCAAGGCACAAGGATAGTCATTAAGGTCGGCACATTCCTGTGCTTTACCAAGAACCTTGTAGATTTTTTCACTCAGGGCCGGAGTCCTGCGCGTTTTTCTATCTTCAAATTTGCGGTCTTCTTTCTTGGTCGCCGCCTGTGCCTGACCCGAGATGCCGACAACACCAGGCAGAGCCATGGCGAATGCCATTACCCCGCATAATGCCGTTGCGGATACGAGGGACCTGGTAATTTTGGTAAATTTATTCATACGCTAGCTCCTCTATTTATCTTCCATCTCAAAACTGATCTTATGCAATACGCCGGCCACATCGATCGGTTCACCGTCAACCACTTTGGGTTTATATTTAAACTTCAATGCCGCTTTTAGGGCCGCACGGTTAAATACTGAATTGGTGCTTTCGATGACCTTGGCATCAACCACGGTCCCCAGTTTGGTAACCGTGAATTCCACAATCACATAACCGGAAAGGCCACGTTCTGCCGCTCTTCGTGGATAAATCGGCGCCACTTTCACAATGGGCAGATAATCACCGTCGCTGGCGGCAAATCCCCCCGTTCCGCCGACACTAACGACAGCGGCAACAGGGGCCATACCAATTTCAATACCGGTATTGACGTTATCAACATTGGTATCCATATCCATTTCGGGTGTGTCCGGGGGCGTTTCTGCGTCCTCGGGCTTGTCGGGTTTGCGGATCTTCTGCTCAAGGTCTTGAGCTTGCCGCACTTCGCCTATCTCTACCTTGCGGCCTTGAATGCTGCCGTCTGTCGGGTTTTCCCCGGTGGCGATAAGGGCTTGCATGCCCCAAAATAACGCAAAGGTAACCAGGAGGGCGAATGTGGTTGCTAATATATAACGTGCAATCATTGTTCTGTTGTCGCCACTACATAGTCCTGAACGCCGGCCTTGCGGACAGCATCAACGACTTCCATCACAACGCCAGACCTTGAATCAACATCCGCCTGGATCACGACAGACCCTTCAGGATTTTCCGCACGCAGCCGTTCAACATTGGCCCGAACAGCTCGCACATCAACCCGGCGTTTTTCCATCCAGACTTCGTCTTTGTCACTTATGGCGATCATTATATTTGCCTTGTCCGCTTTCACCGCAGTGGAAGCATCGGGGCGATTAATTTCGATACCGGCTTCCTTAAGGAAGGAGGCGGTAACGATGAAGAAGATCAGCATGATGAACACGATGTCAAGCATCGGTGTCATATCAATTTCTGCATCTCCGTCACTGGTTTTTGAAGCGTGTCTACGCATATTTACTCTCTCAATGGTCTTTGGTTAAGTGGTCTTCAAGCAATTCGGCTTCCTTATTCATCCGGCCTTCCAGGTAGGAAGAGGCGAACACACCGGAAAGTGCGCCGACCATTCCGGCCATCGTCGGAATTGTGGCCTTAGAAACACCGGCCGCCATGGCCTTTACGTTACTACTGCCAAGGATTGCCATTACATCGAAAACCTCAATCATACCCCATACGGTTCCAAGAAGCCCCATAAGGGGGGCAATAGCCACTAATGTCTTAATCAGCGGCATATTACTTCTCAAATCCATGGTCACCTGACTGATCATGGCCCGGCGAATTTGGTGGGCATGCCAGGAAGTCCGCTCAGCGCGGGCCTCCCAGCTTGCCATAACCTCATTCACCTGTTTACGGTGTCCGGTTTTGAAATACATCATCCGTTCGAACACCAAAGCCCAGAGCAGAAAGATAATGATGAAGATCGCATTCAGGACAGGGCCCCCCTTCTCCATGAAGTCACGAACAGTTTCAAACAAATCTATCAGCTCATACATGATCAGGCTCCTTTTTGACCCTGTTCCGCATGGACGGCAATAATGCCCGCACTCTGCTCTTCAAGAGTATGGACGATATCCTTACTCCATCCGGCAACGATTGAATGCAGGAACAATGTTGGCAAGGCCACCACAATACCCAAAACAGTCGTGACAAGTGCTTGTGAAATACCACCCGCCATAAGCTTCGGATCACCCGTACCAAATAATGTCATGGACTGGAAGGTGTTGATCATACCGGTAACGGTTCCAAGAAGACCCATGAGCGGTGAAATCGCGGCGATCACCTTAATCATGGTCAAGAAGCGTTCAAGGGCCGGAATTTCTTTCAGAATTGCTTCATCAAGTTTTAGCTCAAGCGTTTCAACATCAACAGCCTTGTCCGGGTCATAAACACCCAGAACGCGGCCCAGAGGATTATTGTCATTCGGCACATCACTGCGGATTTGCGCTTTAACCTTACCGCGCGTAACCACCAGTCTCAGACCGGAAAAAATAATCAGCAACAGGCTGAGAGGTCCCAAGCCATAAATGATGATATAACCAATGATACCGCCCTGATCAATACGCTCTTTAATGCTCGGATCTTGAATGAGCAAGCTCAAAATAGCGCCGCGTGAGACGTCAAGTGCAAATGGCACAACGCCTGACTCTGCATCTTGTAAACCCTGAGCCGTTTCTAGGAAACGTGATTGTGGCTGGCGCGGCAATTCGGAAACATTCTGGTATTTAGAACGCCATTCCAGGTATTTACCGTCGGAAACCAGATTAAATGTCCCAACACGAACGATTTCCTTATTAACAATTTCACCGTTTGGAAATTGCACATCTCTGACGAATTTGACAATTTTGCCTGATTCAGTCATTTCGCGCTGTACCTCAAACCAAAGACGTCCAATTTCTTCAATGGTTGGCAGCTCGGAACTGGATGCCTTGGCAATAAGTTCGTCCAGATAAGCTTCGCGGCCGGGGAACTGGGCAGAGATAATTGAATCCCTGAAAACCGCCTTGGTGTCACCGGAAACCTGCTGAAGAACACCGAAAAGCTCTTTCAATGCGCCCAATTCATGGGACAGTTCTTCTTCCAGCTTGCTGATCTTGCCTTCGTTCGCTTTAAACTCAGCTTCCAAACGATCAGAGCGACGCTCTTCTCTTTTTTGGTCATTCCGCGCGCCAGCCAATAGAGACTGCTGCTTGGATTTTTGCTGAATAAACTCTCTCTCACGACGCTTGTTTTCCTGATTCTGTTTATAAGCGCCCTGCCTTACCAGCTCCAGCAACTCATCAAGATTTTTGACTTCTGGCGCTGCTTGTGCATAGGCAGAAGACGAAAAGCCTGCTCCGAAACCCATTATGGCAACAGCAATTACTACATTAATAAATTTTCTCATTGTGCTGTCTCCATTTTACCAGCAATCGGTGCTGTAAGCGGTAACCTCAGGAGGGTATCAGCAGCGGCCTGTTTATTTGCCACGGCCAATGCGTTCTTAATAGGCTTACGATAAGATTCTTCAAGTTCAATCCATGAACCGGTTTCAACATCCCACATGCCGGATTGTTTGCCGTCACGGGTTTGATACACAAGCGCAATACGACCAACATGAAGCATGTCAACTTCCAGCTCATTACCGCCGACAACAATTCTATCGGTATAGGCCTGAACCGCGCGTCCATATTCACTTTCGATCTGATATAATTCAAATACGCTGCGGAATTTTTCAGACGCATCCACATTTGGATTATCCATCAATTCTCTGAGGCGTTCAATGCCCGCAAGGCGTTCTTCACGCTTGATAGGAAGATCATATTCAATAAAATCACCCAGGGCTGCGACCATATCCATCATCAATGGCGTAATTTGACGCTTGATATACGTCACACCTTTAATGGAATTACTTAATTTTCCCATTTCAACCACTTGAAGGTCGATCTGACGCTGAAGCTGTGCATTATAAACGCGCAATCCTTCAACAGTCCTCAGAACCGCCTTGTAATCACCGACAATTTTATCGGTTTGATCAACTGTTTTGTTGATTTTTTCTTGTGATTGTTGTGCCATCTGGTTTGCTTTTATTCCAACTTCCAGAATTTCATTCAAATCAGTGGCACCCGCGCTACCTGCGCCCCATACAAGGGAGGTGGCAGCAACGGCGGAAAGAACGGCTGTTCTAACTCGATGCATATTCATTCTTCTTCCTACAGCTTTTTTAAGTGAGTTGTTAAAGTTTTTACCATTTAATTTGGTAAGTAATATACGAAGAGCAGGTAAGGATAATTGATGATAAAAACAGGATAGCGAAACAAAGATATTACTCTTTATGCTCAATATTCTTTTCTTCATCTTTACATTACTCCCCTCAGAGTATTTTACTGCTTTACATTTTCGTAAGCTAAATGCGTTCCCTACTCAAAGGTAAGGATTATTATTGGTGCATTCATGCAAACGATTTCCCTGTCCGTCCCAATCCTAATATTCAAAATTATAGAATCCGAATAGCTAGACTGTAGGCACACTATCCTAATTTCCTTGTGCTTTACAAGACCTCCTTAGAGTCAAAATTAAAAAAACTTTACCTTGACAAGAAAATTTATCGACATTCCATTATGAAATAACATTACACCAAAGTGAAAAATCAAATTATTACTTTGGTTTAGGTAACCAATGTTACTGACCGGTTACAAAAAAATATGAATTTCCTTGCCGGGATATTTTCTGAGGTTTTATTGAATTTAGCAAAAGATATATGCCGTTCAGCCCCGGAATTTGAAATAAATTCATGGTTAATGACATAACTTGAGTCGGTCAGGCTGTGAGGCGACAATAAAAATCAGGCCCATCAACAGATATGAACCCAAGAGGCATATCCTCAAGAGAAACGCCCTATTCAAACAGCCGAGCTTATTGGATTAAAAAGCGAGACTGATAGAATTAAGAAGTGAGGCTTATTAAAAAATGTTAATGGGCCCTGACAGAATCAACCGCCTTTAAGACCTCATCCCATTTATTTTCTATGCATGTCTGCCGGGCAGCCGTCATGCCAAAGCGTTTCACAAGCTGGAAAGCCAGCTCTTTTTTATATTCAAAATTATTTGAAAGCCGTGTTGTATTGTTCATTTTTTCTGAATGCGCCATAAATCTTCTCCTTACGGTAACCCTGCTATCCCTTACAAACACTATAATAAGGACCAGAGGCTTTGCGTCCCGCTGTTACCGGCGGTTTGCCATTGTCACAGAATAATCATACTTGCTAATCACTCTACTTGACCCAACTTTACCGATGACATATGAAAATCCTGTAAAGAATTGCATAAAAATTTACTCATTTTAAGAAAAACCCCTTCCCCCTATAGTGATCATGCCAACGCGGCTCATTTAGGTATCCTGGCCGTTTTTAACTTAACCGCCACACGGTTTACATCATCCCAGACCCGGAGCAGATTCTCGCCCCATATTTTGGCAATATCATCTTGTGAATATCCTCGGGCCATAAGCTCGCGGGTGATATTCAAACTTTCCGAAGCATCCTTCCAGCCAATAATTTCTCCCCCGCCATCGAAATCAGAGCTTATGCCCACGTGATCGATGCCGATAAGCCTTACGGCATAATCAATATGGTCGATAAAATCCTTGACCGTGGCCAAGGGAAATTTCTCATCAATTTCTTGTCGGCCCTTTTGCCATTCCTCTGTTTGCTCGATATTTTCATAATCATCCGAAGAAAACCCATGACGCTCAGCAACAGATTCCAAGAGATCATCAATAGCCTTGCTTCGCGCCGGGTCAATTTTCAGAAAACCCGAATAGGCCACCAACTGTATCACACCACCCCCTTGCGCCAGCAATGTCATCTGCGCGTCCGTCAGATTGCGCGGATGATCGGCCAGGGCCCGAACCCCGGAGTGAGACGCAATGACCGGTGCCTTGGATATAGTGGCCGCCTGCGTCATACAATCCACTGACACATGCGAAATATCCACCATCATGCCAAGCCGGTTCATTTCACCGATGACCTGCGTGCCAAACTCACTGACCCCCCCATGCTCTGCCGGCATATCGCCCAGTTTTTCCTTGGGTTGGGCGCTGTCACATATGTCGTTATGTCCATTATGGGCCAAGGTCATATAGCGGGCACCCCGGTTATAATAATCTTCGACCAGCGCAATATCCCGGCCAATGGCATAGCCATTTTCTATGCCGATAATGGCGACCTTTTTACCCTCTTTATATATATGCCTTACCTCAGCCGGGCTGTAAGCCAATCCGATTTGATCAGGATAAAGTTCATCGGTCATCCGGTGAATTCCGTCAAACTTGCGCAGGGCATCCTGTTTGACAATCGCGTAATTTTCTTCTGTTCGCGCGGTTTGGCCCACATAAACCACAAAAAAGGCCGCGTCCAAACCGCCCGCTGTCATTTTGGGGATATCGACTTTCATGTCCGTCAATTTTCCCGGATCAAAAGCGGGCTTATAAGTATAATCAGAAGAAATATCCACATGACTATCCAGGGTGAGGATGTTTTCATGGACTTGCCGGGCGGGGCTATCGCCCCCATCACAGGCTGCCAGGCTTATGACACTCAAACTTAAAGCGGCCCGAAGCGCTATGTGGATTCGGGTTGATAAAATATTTAAGCTGCAAATCTTTTTAATGGTTTCATATGTCACTTTATTATTTTCCCTGTTAAATATCCTAGGATAAAGCCTCGAAACTTCAGATTTACCATAGCCCTTAAATTTCACACCCTCAAGCGATTCTCTCTTTGTTTTTCAATATAAAAACCACAAAGTTTCTTTTTACAGAACAGAAATTGTGAATTATAGTTGACCTGCATCAATGATTGGTCGATATGAATAGCTTAAGCGTTCAATTTAAAATAAATATAATTGCTCAATATATTTAGTAACATGCAAATTGACATCAGGTTATTGAGCAGAAAGAATATTCAACATTTAAAATTCAGGTTATAAAAATGACAAACCTCAGCGCCCCCCCAACCGTCAATAGTCTGGCAAAAGGATTAACCTCTCTGAGCCTCGGCATCGGTGTTTTGATGGCCGTTTTCATCGTGGCCAAAACTAGCTCAGCACCCATGGCGTTCCATGGATACATCATGATGCTTGCCTTTGCCCTTGGCATCTTTGCGGTTATAAAATTCGGGAGCCGCGACAATGGCAGGATAGCGGCCGAGAAATCACCGGCTGGTGTTTTTTACAATGACGGGGTGATCAAGGCCGGGGCTATTGCCGCCGTCTTTTGGGGCGTTATCGGTTTTCTGGTTGGGGATATCATTGCCTGGCAGCTGGCCTTTCCGGCCTTGAACTTTGATCTTGAATGGACCAATTTCGGGCGCCTGCGGCCCCTGCATACCTCTGCTGTGGTTTTTGCCTTTGGCGGTAATGTATTGATTGCCACGTCATTTTATGTGGTGCAAAGAACCAGCAAGGCCAGACTGGCCGGAGAAATTGCCCCATGGTTTGTTTTCTGGGGCTATCAGCTGTTCATCGTTCTTGCGGCCACAGGTTATGTTCTTGGCATCACCCAGGGCAAAGAATATGCTGAACCGGAATGGTATGTTGACATTTGGCTGACCATCGTCTGGGTCGCCTACCTGCTGGTTTTTCTTATCACACTACGCCGCCGGCAAGAGCCGCATATTTTTGTGGCAAACTGGTTTTACCTTGCTTTCATTGCCACCGTTGCCGTGTTGCATCTGGTCAATAATATGTCCATGCCGATCTCCTTTGTCGAGCCAAAAAGCTATTCGCTATTCGCCGGCGTTCAGGGGGCCTTGACCCAATGGTGGTACGGCCATAATGCCGTTGGTTTCTTTCTGACCGCAGGCTTTCTGGGCATCATGTATTATTTTGTCCCAAAACGCGCCGAACGCCCGATATATTCATACCGTTTGTCCATCATTCATTTCTGGTCATTGATTTTTCTCTATATCTGGGCCGGCCCGCATCACCTTCATTATACAGCCCTGCCGGATTGGGCGCAGACTTTGGGCATGACGTTCTCCATCATTCTATGGATGCCATCCTGGGGGGGTATGATCAATGGCTTGATGACCTTGAGCGGGGCATGGGATAAATTACGCACCGATCCGGTTCTGAAGATGATGGTTGTTTCCCTTGCCTTTTATGGCATGAGCACTTTTGAAGGGCCTTTAATGTCCATTAAAGCTGTGAATGGCCTTAGCCATTATACCGACTGGACCGTGGGTCATGTCCATTCCGGCGCTCTTGGCTGGGTTGCTTATATCAGCTTTGGCGCGCTCTATTGCCTGTTCCCGTGGCTCTGGAAACGCAAAGGTCTTTATTCCCTGAAGTTGGTGAATATGCATTTCTGGATATCAACGATCGGCATTGTACTTTACATCTGTTCCATGTGGGTATCTGGCATTATGGAAGGCCTGATGTGGCGTTCTTATGATGCGCTTGGGTTTTTGGAATATTCCTTTGTGGAAACGGTTGCCGCCAAATTTATCCCCAATATCATCCGGGCCGTCGGAGGATTAATGTTCGTTATCGGCAGCCTGATCATGGCCTATAACCTCTGGAGAACAGTGCGCGGCGAAGGCGACGCTGTGCCAGAGACATCAGAGGCAGAGACATCAGAAACATCAGAGGCAGACGTCAAAACTGTCCCTGCTGAATAAGCCACCAGAACGAATAAGGAAAATAATAATGTCATTAGAAAAGAAACCAAAAAAGAAAATGTCATTCTCACATGCCATATTTGAGAAAAACCCTATCATTCTTCTGGTTGGTATTTTAATCACGGTTTCTATTGGTGGTCTGGTGGAAATAGCCCCGCTGTTCTATCTGGAAAACACCATAGAAAAAGTAAAAGGCGTGCGGCCCTATACACCATTGGAACTGGCGGGCCGCAATGTCTATATCCGCGAAGGCTGCTACAATTGCCATTCCCAGATGATCCGTTCGACCCGGGATGAAGTGGAAAGATATGGCCATTATTCCTTGGCCGCCGAAAGCATGTATGACCACCCCTTCCAATGGGGATCAAAAAGAACCGGCCCTGATCTTGCCCGCGTGGGCAATAAATATTCAGACGAGTGGCATCGGGAACATATGAATGATCCAAGGGCCGTTGTGCCTGAATCGATCATGCCCGGCTATCCTTTTCTGGCAAAAGCCGATCTGGATTTCAATTTGATCAGCTATGACCTGAAAGCCAATCAGATGGTCGGCGTACCTTACAGCGAAGCGCAAATCACCTATGCCAGCGCGGACTTGAAAGCACAGCTTGATGAATATTCTGACGGCTATGACGCCTTCATGGAACGTTATCCCACGGCGCAAGTTCGTGACTTTGACGGCAATCCGAATAAAATCAGCGAATTAGATGCCTTGATTGCCTATATGCAGATGCTCGGCACTCTGGTTGATTTTTCAATCTATAATGCCAAAGAAAATAACCGGTAGGAATAAGATAATGACACATCTGGAAGTTGCTAATTTTGCCGAAACCTGGGGGCTTCTGTTTCTCTTCGGCATGTTCGTTACGGCTATTATATATGCCCTGTGGCCAGCCAACAATGAAACATTCTCCGAGGCGGCCAATCGCCCCCTAGATGACGAATAAGGGACGGATAAGGAATAATATATGTCAAATGAACCAGAATATGATGAGATTACCGACACCTATACAACAGGCCACGAGTGGGACGGCGTTAAAGAATTAGACACCCCGATGCCGCGCTGGTGGTTATGGACGTTATACGCCACAATTATCTGGGCCGTCGGATACTGGATTGCCATGCCCGCATGGCCATTGGTCAGTGACTATACCAAAGGCGTTTTAGGCTATTCCCAGCGTGATGTGGTCGCCGCGCAATTAAATGAAGCGAAGGAAGCCCGCAAGATTTATGCCGAGAGGCTTTTATCGGCAGACCTTGAAACCATTGAAAATAATCAGGATTTACTAGAGTTTTCGATGGCTTCCGGCAAGGCTGTATTCGGCGACAATTGCGCGGGCTGCCATGGCTCGGGCGCATCAGGTGCCAAGGGCTATCCGAACCTGAATGATGATGACTGGCTCTGGGGCGGCTCTCTGGATGAAATTCATGAAACCATTACAGTGGGTATTCGCGGCGTACATGAGGACACCCGCCTCAGCGATATGCCGGCATTTTTGACTGATGAATTTCTGGACGAAGGCCAGATAAAAGATGTGGCCGCCTATGTCACCGCCTTGTCCGATAAATCTGTAACCGCACCAGCGGGATCATTGGAAATATATCAGGAGAATTGCGCGGCCTGCCACGGCGAAGATGCGACCGGAAACAAAGAATTTGGCGCGCCTAATCTGGCCGACAGCATATGGCTTTTCGGGGACGATCAGCAAAGTTTGATCTCCACCATTTCTTATAGTCGCAAAGGGGTTATGCCCTCATGGGCGGGGCGGCTTGATCCGGCAACGATCAAGGCCCTTGCCGTTTATATTCACACCCTGGGCGGGGGTGAGTGATTTAAAATACGAAAATATTCCGGCGCTGTCCCTGCGGGGAGGCAGGCCAGGGCCGGAATGATTATCTGATAAAAACAGGGTATGACCATTATGGCCAAAAAGCCGCAAGATTCTGAACCTCCCCAACAGGCCGCGCCGCCAATCGTGCCCCACGCCGATGTCGAACGCGCGGCTGTTGACGCCGTAAACAAGTCGGAATACCGCTCGTTATACGCCGCCCAGAAAAAAATCCATCCCAAGCGTGCCAAGGGAACTTTTCGGACCATTAAATGGTGGGTGATGATTGTCACACTGGGCATCTATTATCTCTCCCCCTGGATCAGATGGGATCGGGGGCCGGAAATTCCGGATCAGGCTATTCTGGTCGATATCGCCAACAGCCGTTTCTATTTTTTCTTTATCGAGATATGGCCTCAGGAAGTCTATTATATCACCGGCCTGTTGATATTGGCCGCGATTATGCTTTTTCTTGTGACCAGTACCGCAGGGCGCATATGGTGCGGCTATACCTGCCCGCAGACCGTCTGGGTTGACCTGTTTCTAGTGGTGGAACGTTTCGTAGAAGGCGAGCGTAATGCCCGCATCAAGCTGGACAAAGCCCCTTTGTCCTGGTCCAAATTCGCAAAACGAGCCATAAAACATATCATCTGGCTTGTCATTTCCGTTCTCACGGGGGGGGCATGGGTTTTTTATATGAATGATGCCCCGACGTTAATGGCCGAACTTATCGCCTTTGACGCGCCGCTCACCACCTATTTCTGGATTGCTCTGCTCACCTTTACCACCTATATTCTGGGCGGGTTCGCCCGCGAACAGGTCTGCACCTATATGTGTCCCTGGCCCCGTATTCAGGGGGTTATGATGGATAATGACACCCTTGCCGTCATGTATAAAGAAGACAGGGGGGAGCCGCGCGCCCCTCACAAAAAAGGCGATAGCTGGGAAGGCCGGGGCGATTGCGTACAATGCCGGCAATGTGTGGTGGTTTGCCCCATGGGCATTGATATTCGGGACGGATTGCAACTTGAATGTATTCAATGTTCTTTATGCATTGATGCCTGTGACGAAGTTATGGAGAAAATTGGTCGGCCAAAAGGATTGATCGCCTATGACAGTCTGGCCAATTTTGAGCGGCGCGCCAATAATGAGCCGGAGAAAATCCAGATCATTCGGCCGCGAACTTTATTCTATACCCTGCTCATCATCATTGTGGGCGGCGGAATATTTTATGGTCTGATGAACAGGGCCGACCTTGATGTGAATATTCTGCGGGATCGAAATCCCTTGTTTGTTCAATTGTCGTCCGGCGATATCCGCAATGGCTATACCATCAAAATATTAAACAAATCCCATGATATTCGAAAGTTTTCCCTGAGTGTTTCCGGGCTGAAACATTATAAAATGAATGTCGTCGGCATTCAGGAAAAAACCCCCGAAGGCCTGCCTGTGATAGAAGTGGGCCGCGACCGGCTCAGGTCGGTAAAAGTCTATCTGACCGTACCCAAAGAAGATTTAACAAATGACAGCATCAGTGTCACCATCACAGCCAAAGACCTTGACAGCGACAGTATGAGTGAAAATATAACCAGTTTCAAAGGACCAAAAAAATGACCTCTGAGAATAAATCTCAAAATACCCGGAAATTTACGGGTAAAAAAGCCTTGATGTGGATTGTCGGGTTTTTTCTGGTTGTCTTTACCGTCAATGGCATTATGGCCTCTTTTGCGCTGGGCACCTGGGGCGGGCTTGAAACGGAAAATTCTTACCGCAAGGGTATCCATTATAACGACCAAATCACCGCTGCGGCAAAGCAAGCGGAATCTGGCTGGGAAATTTATTTACGGCATTTTCCCGAAATGATCACAGCAGAATCCGGCAAAACCGGCCGGTTGGATATAGAGGTTATCTGGCCGGAAAATGATTTGCCGCCGGCCAGGGTTTCGGCTCTGATAACCCGCGCTGTAACCAACATCTATGATCAGGAAGTCATCCTGACCAAAAGCCGTGATAATCTATACACGGCCCCTCTGTCCCTGCCACTTGCCGGGCAGTGGAATGTGGAAATTCTTGTAAAGCGACCGAATGGCGACCTATATAAGCTCAAACAAAAAATATCGGTAGCGGCGGCATCAAAGGAAACATGATGACATCTCTAGACTCGAGGAAGGCATTTGCGGGCAACGCCGTGCCTTTGGAGCATTTCGTGGTGGAAGGTTTGAGCTGTCCCTCATGCATTCGGAAAATAGAAGGCAGATTACAAAAAAAATCCATCATAAAAAATGCCCGCCTGAATCTCACCACCCAGCGGCTGGCGGTGGAATGGGCCGGTAACAACCCGGATACCGCCGCCAATAATGATGAGGTCATCGATACCCTGAAAGAATTGGGTTTTAAAGGATATATGTTTAAAGACAGCCCTTCTGAAGCCTCGGATGACAAAGAGGGACGATGGCTGCTGATCTGTATGGCGATCGCCGGATTTGCCATGATGAACATCATGCTGTTTTCCGTTTCCGAATGGGCCGGGACGGATATGGGCCATGAAACACGCGGGTTTTTCCATTGGATGTCTGCCCTGATTGCCCTGCCCGCCGCTGCCATCGCGGGAATGCCTTTTTATAAATCTGCCTGGGCCGCCGTTAAAGCCCGCACGCTTAATATGGATGTGCCAATTTCTCTGGCCGTAATTCTGTCTTTAGGCTTGAGCGTCATGCAGACGATTATGCGCACCGGCGACACTTATTATGATGCGGCCATGATGCTGCTGTTTTTCCTGTTGATTGGGCGTTATCTCGATCGGAAAATGCGCAACCATGCCCGGGCCACCGCCCATAACCTGATGAGCTATCGTCCGGGCAAGGCCACCATCGTCACAGAAACAGGCGATAGCGAGAGCTGCGTCATTGATATGCTGCGCACAGGGATGGTTGTTCGGGTTGCGCCGGGGGAACGCATCCCCGTGGACGGGGTGATCATTCGCGGCATCTCCGAAGTCGACACCAGTCTTGTTACCGGCGAAACCCTGCCCGTATCAGCGGGCCTTGACGACAAGGTCTTTGCCGGCACCATGAATATTAGCGGCGCCCTTGATATCCGCGTCACGGCGCTTTCCGGCAAAACCCTGCTGGATGAGATTATCGGTCTGATGGAAATTGCCGAGCAAGGCCGGGCCAAATATGTCCGGCTCGCCGACAAAGCGGCCCAGATTTATGCCCCCGCCGTTCATCTGCTGGCGCTGCTCACCTTTATCGGCTGGATGGCCTTTGGTGATGTTGGCTGGCAGATGTCCCTGATCACGGCCATTGCGGTTTTGATCATCACCTGCCCCTGCGCGTTGGGGCTTGCCGTGCCTGTGGTACAGGTTATTGCCGCGAGCCGCCTGTTTAAAAACGGTATATTGGTCAAGGCGCCGGACGGGCTTGAACGGCTTGCCGAGATTGATGTGGTCGCCTTTGACAAAACCGGCACCTTAACGCTGGGCCAGCCGGAAATATCAGATGGGAGCAGTCTTGATCCTGCCATGCTTGAACTGGCCGCCAGTCTGGCCAAGGGCTCCAGCCACCCGTTATGCCGGGCGTTAATTGCGGCCTGTCAGGAGCGCGACATTCCCACCATCGCAACCTCCAGCCCGCTTCATGAAGAACCGGGTATGGGCCTGAAAGCCACCATCAATGGCACGGAAGTCCGCCTTGGGAACCGTGAGTGGTGCCGCGTCGGCGCCGATGTTCAGCATAATAACCGCTATAGCGAACTTTGGCTGAAAGCCGGCGATCAGGCACCCGTCCTTTTTACTTTTCAGGATCGCTTGCGCAAAGATGCTGTCCAAGTGGTGAACTGGTTCCAGAAAAAGGGCTTCGAGGTCTTGCTGTTGTCCGGCGACCGGGTGGATGTGGTCAAGGATGTCGCCAGGGAGCTTGGCATAAGCAATTACCACGGCGGGGCCAAACCGCAGGATAAAATCGATCGTCTGGAAGAACTTAAAGCGCAGGGCAAGAAGATTTTGATGGTCGGTGACGGGCTGAATGATGCCCCGGCGCTCAGCGCGGCCTATGTGTCCATCTCCCCCTCAACCGCCGCAGATGTCAGCCAGAATGCCGCCGACTTCATATTTCAATCGCAGACGCTGTCTTCTGTTGTCCGCGCCTATCAGATATCAAAATCCAGCCGAAAACTGGTCTTTAGCAATTTTGGCCTTGCCGCCGTTTATAATCTGGTTGCCATACCTTTTGCCGCCGCCGGATTTTTAACCCCGCTCATATGCGCCCTGGCCATGTCAGGTTCTTCCATGGTGGTTACCGCCAATGCGTTCCGGCTTAACCTGATCCCGCTATTCTCTCCTGAAAAAATGAGGCGCAAATAATGGAAGGCCTTCTTTTTCTTATCCCTATCGCTTTGTTTCTGGGGCTTGTGGGTCTTGCCGGTTTCCTCTGGAGCATGCGGTCTGGCCAATATGATGACCTTGAGGGCGCGTCCTACCGCGCCCTGTTTGAGGAAGATGACATCAAAAAACACGAAAAGTAAATTTTCCTGTTGCGTGGCTTTCCATATGACCTCTAATTGTTTACAAAGGGGTAATGCATAGGGAGAATATCATGACCAGAATAAAAATAGGCGTTGTTGGCTGCGGCGGACGTATGGGGCAAATGCTGGTCGGGGCCATCCTTGATCACGAAGCCGCCCTGTTATCCGGCGGCACAGAACGCCATGACAGCCAATATATCGGTCAAGCCATCCGGCATCCGGCAAGCGGTCTTGATACCGATCTTAAAATTACCCCCGATGCGGAAACCCTCTTCAAAAATTCCGATGTGATCATTGATTTCACCTGTCCAACCGCAACAGTTCTGCATGCAAACCATGCGGCGAAATACGGCACCATTCATATTATCGGCACCACGGGCATGACAGCAGAAGACGAAAAATCCTTGCATAGGGCCGCAAAATCCGTGGCCGTGGTTTATGCGTCCAACTTTTCACTTGGGGTTAATTTACTGTTTTATCTGACCCGCAAGGCCGCCCGTATGCTGGATGCGGATTATGATATTGAAATCCTTGAAATGCATCACCGGCATAAGGTGGACGCCCCATCCGGCACGGCCTTAAGCCTTGGCATGGAAGCCGCAAAAGGCCGGGCCGTTGACCTTGATCAGGTGGCCGATAAAAATCGCGACGGCATCACGGGCGCGCGAAAACGCGGCGACATTGGCTTTGCCGTCTTGCGCGGCGGCAATGTGGCCGGTGAACATGTGGTGAGCTTTAATGCCGATGATGAACGTATCGAACTGAGCCATAAGGCCGGCGACCGGGTAATCTTCGCCCGCGGGGCGGTGAAAGCCGCGATCTGGGCCGCGAAACAAAAGCCGGGCTTTTATGATATGGCAGATGTCTTGGGGCTTCCCAAAGAATGAAGAAAAAGGATGTATGGGAATTTTTCCGTCGGCTTCAGGAACGTGACCCTGAGCCGAAAGGCGAGCTTGATTATACCAACCCCTACACCCTGCTGGTCGCCGTGGCTTTATCAGCACAGGCCACGGATGTTGGCGTCAATAAAGCCACAAAGGCATTATTCAAGATCGTTTCAACCCCGCAGGATATGCTGGATTTAGGGGAAGAACGCCTGAAAGACCATATCAAAACAATCGGCCTGTTTAACACCAAGGCCAAAAATGTCATCAAGGCGGCAGAAAGGCTCGTCAAGGATTTTGGCGGCATCCTTCCCGAAAACCGCGAAGATCTCGAGACGCTGGCCGGCGTGGGCCGAAAGACCGCCAATGTGGTCTTGAATATCGCCTTTGGACATGCGACCATTGCGGTCGATACCCATCTGTTTCGGGTCGGAAACAGAACAAAGATGGCCGTGGGTAAAACACCGCTCGCCGTTGAGAAAAAACTGGAAAAGGCCATTCCGCCTGAATTTGCGCGCCATGCCCATCACTGGCTGATCCTCCATGGGCGTTATATTTGCAAGGCAAGGCGGCCTAGTTGTCCGACATGTCCGGTAGAGGATCTATGCCCCTACCGGGATAAGACGGTTCTTGATCCAATTCAGGTATGACAATATCCGGCACTGGTTTTTCCGGGGTCACCTGACTATCCGGGATCACAAAACTATTCAGGCAGGCATTGGGCGATACCGTGGGATTTTCCGCGGCGGGATCTGCCGCCGCCGTCGCCGCATAATCCAGCCGAAAATCACCATTGTCATCGGGATAATAATAAAGATGAAGCCGGCATTCTGAATTGCCGTAAAGCCAGACCTCTACCTCACGGTCACGCCGTTTTAACGATGGCTCCCCCAGAATATCAAGCAGCGTATCCGGGGCAAGGCCCATGATGTTCGCCATGACAAAACGCGGCCCCGGCGGGGTAATGACGATTGCTTTTTCAGGGGCCTCTTCCGCCGCCGCTATTGGCGGGGGCGCTTGCTCGACAGGTTTTTCAGGGGCTTGACATCCGGCAAGAAACCCTGTCATGATGGCCAATATTATAATCCGCATCATAGGTCCTGCCCCTCTGACCGGATCGTCAGATGGAATATATGAGCCAGAATTGCGGCTCCTAAAATAGGCGCGGTCAGGTTAATCACGGGGAGAGTATACAGCAGGGTAATCATAAAGCCGCCGCCCAGAACCTGCCCCCGAATGGATTTACGGTGCCGGCTGGCTTCCTTGATTCCCAAATGGCGCACGGCGACCATTTCATAATAGCCCCAGCCCAGCAGATAAGAATTCAGCGTATAAAAGATAACCAGCGGTACAAAAGGCAACCAGAAAAAGAAGATATAAAGCGGGATCACAATGATATTCAACAAGATAATCATAAAGGCCAGCCGCAGGGCCAGATAAGCCAGATGCGAAACCCCCAGTCTTTTGCCCGCCTTATGACCGGGGTAATGTTTATCTTCCACCGCATCAACAATATCATCAAGATACAGTGACATGAAAATGGTCGCGATAGGCGGGAAAAATACGCCCATAAGAAAGAAAAAGATAATATTGAAAATCCAGTCAATATCAAGCAGCCATTGGAAAAAGCTATTGACCCACTGCCAGTCAAACTCGGTGAGGATAAATTGATCTTTCAGGTAATTCGCCAGAAACCATGTGACAACCATGGCGGCAATCGTGGTCAGAATACCCAATATAAAAACTTTGAGAAAGGCGGGGTCGAAGACTTGGGCCAAAGTCCGCGTTACGGCGCTCATGATATTTTTCACGTTTTTTATCCTTACAGGTATCGACCCTAAACCACCCTTACAGGAAAATATGGGCTTATTATGTCAAAAGGCAAGAAAGATTTTATTAAATCTCATTTTTTACGCTTGCATGCCTCATGGCTCATCCTATACTCGCCCCTGATTTAAGGTTACTGATGTGAGAAAAATATGACACATAAATTTGATGTATTGGGTATCGGGAATGCCATTGTTGATATTCTGGTTCAGATAGAGGATGACTTTCTTGCCGATCATGACATCCCCAGGGGCAGCATGCAGCTTGTCGATGAAAAAACCGCTGAAAAGCTCTATGGCAAACTGGGTACCGCCATTGAATGTTCCGGCGGATCAGCCGCCAATACCATCGCCGGACTTGCCTCTATGGGCAGCCGGGCGGCGTATATTGGCAAAACCAAAAATGACCAGATGGGCCATGTTTTTGACCATGACATCAAATCTCTTGGCGTTGATTATACCACGACAAAGGACGAAAGCGGGGCCTCTACGGCCCGGTGCCTTGTCATGGTAAGCCCCGATGCCGAACGCACCATGTGCACCTATCTTGGGGCCTGCGTTAATCTGATGGAAGCGGACATTGATGAGGCGCAGGTGGCGGGGGCCTTCGTGACCTATATGGAAGGATATCTCTGGGATCCCGAAAATGCCAAGGCCGCCTTTCGAAAGGCCATGACCCTGGCCCATAAGGCCGGGCGCAAAACATCCATCAGCCTGTCGGACAGTTTCTGTGTGGGCCGCCATAAACAGGAATTCCTGCATCTTGCCGAACATGAAATTGATATTCTGTTTGCCAATGAGGAAGAGCTGTTGATGCTGTATGATACGCGGGATTTGAACGACGCGATTAACGCCGTCCAGCAACATTGCGAGGTTGCCGCCATTACCCGCAGCGCAGAAGGCTGCGTCATTGTCAGTGCCGGCGAAGTCATTAACGTGAAGGGATATCCGGTGAGCGATTTAATCGATACCACAGGCGCCGGCGATATGTTTGCGGCGGGGTTTCTTCACGGCTATACGCGCGGCCTTGACCTTGGGGTTTGCGGGCGCATGGGCAATCTTGTGGCCAGCGAAGTCATCACCCATTTGGGCGCAAGGCCGGATATTGATCTTAAAGAATATATCGCCAATAAATTATAGCGCGGCCGCAGCCCCCTTTGAAGGCAATATAACATCTGGCCAAATTTATACTTGACCTAAGATGGTTTCTCGGCGAAAATTACTAAAATATCATCCAAGTTAAAGAGGAATTTCATGTCCGTCATTCGTAAATTTATAACTTCCGCATTGATTTTATTTGCCCTGATATTTTCTCTGGTATTTTCAGTGGGCAGCTCTGCTTATGCGGCAACCGCTTGTCGGCCGCCACTGGCGCCTGTCATTCCGGATGGGGCAACAGCCCCCAAAGAGGATATTTTAGCGGCACTGAAAACCATAAAAAATGATTTCCAGCCCGCCATCGTGAATTTCCAGAATTGCATCGCCACGGAAAAAACGGCAATAGGGGATGTGGCCACAGAGCAACAAATTTCCGAATGGGATCAATTATTTGATTACGCCTATGCTCTTGAAACCCAGGTCGCCGATCAAATGAACAAGGCCATCCGGGCCTATAAGGCACGCACCGCCAAAGAAACGGCGGAATAATACCGTTATTTACCCGTGCCGTAAAGTTGGTCGCCGTAAAATTGGTCAATGCCATACATAATCATATTGACATTCCCCGCCTCATCCCCGAGCGGCAATCCAAGGACATGGTATTTTTGAAAACTCCTGTTCAGCCAATCCAGTTGTGACGTCACATAATAGGTGGTTTTTTGCCGGACAAGCCACGACAGACGATCATGTACGGCCGAATTGGATGACAGTTCATCCAGATATTTTCCGGTCACATCCTGCCCCATCACCCTGACCACATCTGTGCCAACGAGCCTGAAGCGAAAGCGTTGCGGCTCATGCTCCGCATCAATCAGGATAATTTTGGGCAACAGGTCAATGATCTCCGTGGGGCATATATCCAGGCGGGACGGCATCTTGCGATCGCCTTTCTTGCTCTGCCAATATTCGTATAAATCCCGCAAAAGAGAAACGGGAATATCCTGCGGTTGGTTTACAGCCGTAAGCTGCGGTTGAACCGCATAGTCAGAAGTCGTCATTTTCTTTTTTCCTTGTCAAAAAAGAGGGCGACTCCCCGCACCCACTTTTAAAAATTAACCATAAGTTGGCTCTCATATGGTATAGGAAAGAGTAGAGTCAAGGAAAAATACAACTAATATTATTTTTTTCTAATTTACTGCTCTGTTTGTCAGGCCTGTTTATGCGGCCAGCATAGGTCCAAGTCGCTTGCCGCCAAAGATATGGACATGCAAATGGGGCACTTCCTGATGGGCATCCGCGCCCGCATTGGCCAATATTCTATACCCCGGCTCTTCTAAGGCATTATCGCGCGCCACCTGACCCACGGCGCGAAAAAAACCCGCAATCAAATCCGCTGGCGCAGTTGCCGTAAAGTCAGCCATGCTGACATATTCGCCCTTGGGAATGACCAATATATGAACGGGGGCCTGCGGATTAATATCATGAAAAGCCAGCGAAAATTCATCCTCATAAACCTTGTCACAGGGAATCTCCCCCCGCAAAATCTTCGCAAAAATATTGTCTGAATCATAGGTCATATATTGATCCTGTTTTTTCAAGTAAAAATTAATTTTCTCGAGCGTAATTTATCACTTTTCTATTTCAAAATACACGAAAAACCACTCCTGCCTGCAAACACCGTAATCAGGGAAAGTTATTTTCCTTCACGCCAACCTGTGCCAGCTCTGCCCTATTTCGTCATTCCATTGAAGGATAAAATTCCGTTTCTCCAAAAATTCTGGGTCCCCGACTTTGCGGTATTAAAGACTGAGGGGGAATAGAAGCTTATGATCCGTAAAATAAGTAATTTCCTCTATATGGAATTTTGACATGGCAGCCTAAATTAGATGTCATAAACAAAATCAGGCAAAATATGTCGTTGCCTTGTTACTAGAAAGAGGTTGTGAATGGGATCAGATAAAAATGAGCTTTTGGATGCATATCGCCGTATGAAATCCATACGAGAGTTTGAGGAACGTATCCATATTGAGAATACAACGGGTGAGATACCCGGTTTCGTACATCTGTATGCCGGTCAGGAGGCCATCGCAACAGCAGTTTGCATGCACCTCAGAGATAGCGACTATATCGGAAGCACGCACAGGGGGCACGGGCATAGTATCGCCAAAGGCTGTGATATTAACGCTATGATGGCCGAAATTTATGGTAAAAAAACGGGTCTTTGCGCCGGCAAAGGTGGATCAATGCATATCGCGGACTTTGAAAAAGGCATGCTTGGGGCGAATGCTATTGTGGGCGGTAATCCGCCGTTGGTTATTGGCGCGGCGCTGACAGCAAAAGTACAGGGTACAGATGGGGTAGCGGTTTCTTTTTCCGGTGATGGGGCCTCAAATCAGGGAACAACTTTTGAATCCATGAATATGGCCATTGTTTTACAGTTGCCGGTTGTTTTCATCTTTGAAAATAATGGCTATGGCGAAGGAACCGGATGCGATTATGCGGTGGGGGCAGAAAGCATAGCCCGGCGCGCCGAGGGTTTCGGGCTGCCCGCAGTCCAAGTGGACGGCACTGACTTCTTTGCCGTCGAAGCGGCAGCGAAAGAGGCCATTAATCGGGCGAGAATGGGGCAAGGACCCAGTGCGATTGAAGCCGTTGCCATGCGTTTTTACGGTCATTTTGAAGGAGACCCACAGGCCTATCGTTCCGCAGAAGAACTTACGCAGTTAAGAGAGACCGGCGACTGTCTCAAGATTTTCCGTGACAGGGTAGAAGCCGACAAACATGTCACAAAGGCTGATCTGGATCAGATTGATCAAGAGGTGATGTCTTTGATAGACAGTGCCGTTAATGCCGCTCGCGAGGCCGATTTCCCCACCAAAGACGATCTGTTGACAGATGTTTACGTCTCATATTAATTTCTGGAGTAGCTAAAAATGACTCAAAAAACCATTCGGGAAGCGTTGAATGATGCTCTTCGGCAAGAGATGCGGCGTGATAATAATGTGATCATACTCGGTGAGGATGTCGCGGGCGGACACGGCGGCACGGGCGTTATTGATGCTTATGGTGGCCCTCTTGGCGTGACCAAAGGGTTGATCGGTGAATTCGGGGCAAATCGTGTGATCGATACGCCGATAACGGAATCCGCCATTATGGGGGCCGCCGCAGGGGCCGCCGCGACCGGTCTTCGGCCCATTGCCGAACTTATGTTCGTTGATTTTATGGGTGTTTGTTTCGACCAGATATTTAATCAGGCCGCCAAATTCCGGTATATGTTTGGCGGCAAAACCAGAACACCCATGGTCATTCGCACAACCATTGGGGCGGGCATGCGCACAGCCGCGCAGCATTCTCAATGTCTATACCATATGTTCACATCAGTCCCGGGCCTTAAATGTGTCATGCCGTCCAATGCATATGACGCCAAGGGCCTGCTGATCGAAGCGATACGTGACGATGATCCTGTGATATTCTTTGAAAATAAGCTGCTTTATGATCATGCCTGTGATGTGCCGGATGAATCCTATGCCATTCCGTTTGGAGAGGCCAATGTGGTTCGTGAAGGCCGCGACATTACGATTGTCGCTTTCTCGAGAATGGTTCATATTGCCGAAGAAGCCGCGAAAACTCTGGCTTCTGAAGGGATATCGGTCGAAGTGATCGATCCACGAACCACATCGCCTCTGGATGAGGAAACCATTCTGGAATCAGTAGAAAAAACAGGTCGGCTCGTGGTCGTTGACGAATCCGCAGCACGTTGCGGCATGGCGGCCGACATTGCCGGGCTGGTTGCTGAAAAAGGCTTCTCATCCTTAAAGGGGCCTATAATTCAAATTACCCCGCCGCATACGCCGGTGCCTTTTTCACCCCCGCTTGAGGATGCCTATATCCCGACCGTTGCCGCCGTTGTGGCAGGCGTTCACAGACTGCTAAAAGTGTAAAACATATGACAATAAAAGCGATTACCGTTCCCAAATGGGGCCTGTCAATGGATGAAGGCGAGTTAGTAGAATGGCATATCTCGCCGGGGGACGAGATTAATGTCGGCCAAGAAATTGCCGAAATCGAAACAAGTAAAATAGCCGGCGCCGTCGAAGCCGCCGTATCCGGAAAAGTCCGGCGACTGGTCGCAGAAGAAGGCGAGATGCTGCCTGTGGGCGCATTGATGGCCGTATTGGCCGATGACAATCAAAGTGATGAAGCTATTGACGCCTTTATTGCAACCTTTAAAGTTGAGGATCCGGATGATCCCGCTGTGGATATGGCAAGTAAGCCCAATATCCTCAGTGCGCAAGTGGGGGATATGAATATTTCCTATCTGGAGGTCATGCCCCCTGAGCCGGAAAATATTCCGGATAATGATCAAAGCTCAGAAAAAGCATCAGAAAAGGCACCAGAAAAAATACCTGTGATTTTAATTCACGGTTACGGCGGCGATTGCAACAACTGGTTATTTAATCAGGCAAAGCTTGGCGAAACACACCGGGTCATCGCCCTTGATTTACCGGGGCATGGCCGCTCGACAAAATATGTCAAAGATGGTTCGGTCAAAGGATTGGCCCGTATAGTCGAGGCTTTTCTTGACAGCCTTGGAATTGAAAAGGCCCATCTCATCGGTCATTCAATGGGCGCGGCCATTGCGCTGCAATGTGCGGTGACTATTTCAGATCGCGTGGCCAGCCTGTCGCTGATTTGTCCCGCATTGGTTGGCCGGCCGGTGAATGCCGGTTATATTACGGGTTTTATGCAGGCACGAACCCGAAAACAGCTGAAACCTGTATTGCAGCAACTATTCTCTGATGAAAAGCTTGTGACTGCTGACTTGGTAGATGATGTTTTAAAATACAAGCGCCTTGACGGTGTTGATGAGGCCTTGAAGGTCATAGCCGCCGCCGGTTTGACGGCAGAAAAACCCGCCTTTAACCATGATGACATTGCGGGCTTGCACATGCCGATATCCATAATATGGGGCGAGAATGATAAAATCATCGCTGGAACAGGGGCGCATATTCTGACCGGAGAAAATATAAGAAATCATCAGGTTAAAGATTCCGGCCATATGCCGCATATGGAGAATGCCGGGGCCGTCAATGAAATTTTAATGGAAAATTTATAACGCTGGCGATACTAGAGCAGTTTCGTTTTAATTGTATTCATACCCGGCATGCTTGAAATAGTTTGAGCACTCATGAGGCTTGAACTGTGCGAGGCTTTCTCCAATTTTTCTCCACAGGCCTTCCATTGTTCTTTCTTCTGCTTTACGCAGGATCG
>Ga0256839_1001244_pt1 | contig 31495 bp, 27 predicted proteins | sample 354166metaG_FD_185968 | JGI IMG/M metagenome (GOLD analysis project Ga0256839, IMG submission 185968) | Hydrothermal vent microbial communities from Mid Atlantic Ridge, Atlantic Ocean - 354-166 | ecosystem: Environmental > Aquatic > Marine > Hydrothermal vents | place: Atlantic Ocean: Mid... | reverse complement strand
GCACGATTTTCACCCTGCGGGTACAAATGAGCCGGAATCCATGTCGTTAAAACCACTGGATTCCCGCTTACCCCATGCGGGAATGACGTATAGCGACTATTCCGCCATCTGAGGGGTGAGTAGTTACGTTGCCGGGTTAATATTTTTTCACTATAGCATATAAAACAACGATTTCAGTGACCGATGGATTCAAGAAAAGGAAGATTCGCGCCGCTACAACAACGGAGGAAGGACTGTTATAGAGCACTTTGCCGGGGAGGGCGTGGTGGCAAGACGATTCCATTTGACCTTTGCTCTGTTCGCAGGGCTGTGCCTGGTGATGCCGGTGACCGTTTTCTCTGCTGTTGTGCAGTCAGAGCATATGGGTTGGCGGTCCTATGCCGCCACGGAATACTATCAGTGGAAGGAATCCATCCCCCAGAAATCCAATTTTCTGACGGAGTCCGGCGCCCGGTATGCCTTGGGCCTGGCTTATTCCAATTTCACCAATCTGCATCGCGGCGTTCTCATCGAGGTCGACGCCAAGGTCTACAATGGCTCGGTGGCGTATGATGGCAATGCCTTCGATTTGACGGAAGTGGCGCCCGAACTCAAACCATTCAGAACGAATACGCGCTATTTCGGCAATACCTTGCAGCTGAATTCCGGCTACCGTTTTCCGCTGCCGCAGGGCGCCTTGATACGCGCGGTGGATGCCCGCCTGTCCCTGGGCTCGGAGTATTGGCAAAGGCATATCGGCAGTGGCTCACTGGCGGATGGCACTGCTGTACAGGGATATCAGGAAATCTATCATGTGCTGTATGCCAAGGCCGGTATCGGGTTTCTGCTGCAGACCGGCACTCATGGGCACAACATAGACATGGGTGTCAAATTACCCCTGCGTATCCGTGAGACCATTGATTTCAGCACCCTGGGCGCGACCGTGGATTTGCAGCCCCGCGCCCGTGTTTCCTATTATGCCTCGTGGTTGATATACCCCATCCTGCCGGGCAGCAGCGCCTTTTCTCTTTCCTTCTACCTGGAACAGACCCGCTTCAGCAAATCAGATATCGAGACCTTTACCTTCCGCAGTGGTGGGCAGACCTATCAATCGGCCATTTATCAGCCGGACAGCGAATCGACGGTGATGGGGTTGCGGGGATTCTGGGAGTTCTGAGGCGCAGCCGTCAGGATGCCTTGGCATCGTCTTCCTGGTAGGGTTCGGTATAGTCGCAGTCCTTCTGTGGGCAGACGATCTCCGTACCCTTGCGCTTGGTGGTCTTGATGGTCAGCATGGGCCAGTCGCATTGCGGGCAGGGCGTGTCGACGGGCTCGTTCCACACGGCGTAACTGCAATCGGGATAAGTTGAGCAGGAATAGAAGATCTTGCCGCGCCGCGACTTGCGCTTCAACATGGTTCCCTTTTTGCACTGCGGGCACTTGACGCCCGTATCCGTGGGTTTCTCCAGGGGCTCGATGAATTTGCAGTCGGGGTAGGTGCTGCAACCGATGAACTTGCCATAGGGCCCCTGGCGGATGATCAGGGCCGCACCGCATTGGGGGCATTGCCTGCCTTCCACGGTTTCCACTTCCGGTGTGTCGCTGTCGTCGCCGATGTTGCGGGTGTAGTCGCAGTCGGGGAATCCGGTGCAGCCGACGAACATGCCGCGCCGCCCCAGGCGCACGGAGAGCTGCTTGCCGCACTTGGGGCATTCCTCGTCGATGAGTTCCTGGGTGACATCCTTGCGCTGCACGGTCTTGTCCTTGCTGTCCACCCGTTCCTTGAAGGGCTTCCAGAATTCCTTCATGAGGGGGATCCATTCCTTCTCGCCGCGTGAGATGGCATCCAGCTCGTCTTCCAGTTTGGCCGTGAAGTCGTAATCCACGTAGCGGTCGAAGTGTTCGGTGAGGAACTTGTTGACGATGCGTCCCACGTCCGTGGGCTTGAAACGCTTTTTGTCGAGGACGGCGTATTCCCGCTGCTGCAGGGTGGCGATGATGGAGGCATAGGTTGATGGGCGGCCGATGCCGTGTTCTTCCAGCGCCTTGATGAGGCTGGCCTCGCTGTAGCGCGGCGGCGGTTCCGTGAAGTGTTGCTCGGGGCGCAGTCTTTCCAGCTTGAGTGTGTCGCCCACCTTCAGGTCCGGCAGCATGCGCTCCTCGTCCTTGTCCTTCTGTTTCTCGTCGTCCCGCCCTTCCTGGTAGACCGCCATGAATCCGGGCTTGGCGATCATGGAGCCCGTGGCGCGGAAGACGACATCCTCGCCGGCCTGCATGTCGATGGCGACGGTATTGATGGTGGCGTGAATCATCTGGCAGGCCAGGGCGCGTTTCCATATGAGATTGTAGAGCTTGTACTGATCGCTGCTCAGGTGCTGTTTGATGGACTCGGGTTCCATGGCGATGGCGGTAGGGCGGATGGCCTCGTGGGCCTCCTGGGCGTTCTTTGACTTGGTCTTGAAGCTGCGCGGCTGCTTGGGCAGATTTTCCTCTCCGTAGCGCTGGCTCACGAAGGCGCGGATATCCTCGATGGCCTCCTGGGCCAGATTGACGGAATCCGTACGCATGTAGGTGATGAGACCCGTGGCGCCCTCGCCCGTATCGATGCCTTCATACAGTTGCTGGGCGGTGCGCATGGTGCGTTGCGCCGTGAAGCCCAGCTTGCGGGCCGCCTCCTGCTGCAGCGTGGAGGTGATGAAGGGCGCGGCGGGATTGCGCTTGCGCTGCTTCTTCTCGATATTGGCGATGACCAGTTTGCCGTTGGCGGTGGACAGGATGTGTCCTTCGATCTCCCGCGCGTCTTTTTCATTGGTGACGCTGAACTGGGTGATCTTCTTGTCCTTGTAGCGGGACAGCTTGGCGCTGAAGCGGTCCTTGCCCTTGGCGACATCGGCCTCGATGGTCCAGTATTCACGCGGCTTGAAATTCTCGATTTCCTGCTCGCGCTCCACGATCATGCGCAGGGCGGGGCTCTGTACCCGGCCCGCGGACAGGCCGCGGCGGATCTTTTTCCACAACAGGGGCGAGAGATTGAAGCCTACCAGGAAATCCAGGGCGCGCCGCGCCTGCTGGGCGTTGACCAGTTCCATGGAGAGTTCACGGGGATGGGCCAGGGCCTCCTGGATGGCGTTCTTGGTGATCTCGTGGAAGACGATGCGGTAGGCCGGCTTGTCCTTGAGAAGATTCTTTTCCTGGAGGATATTGTAGATGTGCCAGGAGATGGCCTCGCCTTCGCGATCCGGGTCAGTGGCCAGGTACAGGGCGTCGGCCTTCCTCATGGCCTTGACGATGGCTTCGATGTGTCTGCCGTTCTTTTCGATCACCTGGTACTTCATGGCGAAGTCGTGGTCGGGGTCCACGGCGCCTTCCTTGGGTTGCAGGTCGCGCACATGCCCGTAGGAGGCGAGGACTTCGAAGTCCTTCCCGAAATATTTCTTCAGGGTTTTTGCCTTGGCGGGCGATTCCACGATGACCAGGTTTTTACTCATGGGCGCTTTGTAACATCATGTCAAATTGAAATGCAAGCCAATCACCTTGTTATTCGTGAGGTATTGTCCGTGGCAGGGACGTTTTGTTCATGCCTGTCAGCTTGGATGCAGTGTATATATCGCAAGTTCAGATATTTTATTGAATTGCGGGTCAGGCGGGGCTGCCAGCGCCGGAATTTGCAGATAATTGATATAGCCTTGTCAGGCAGAATCGGCAAAGGCTGGAAAAGAGGCCGCTTCAGGAACGGGCAGCATGCAGCATGGATCGGGAGATGAAACCGCAATCAGTGCAATTGCAGGTTCAGGCTCTGGTCGTCGAAGACGAAGTCCTCCAGCCAGGTGCAGGCGGCCTCGTACCCGGGCTGGTTGAACAGCACCATGAGTATGACCCACTTGACGCCCTCGATATCGATATCCTCGCTTTCCAGGGCCATGACGCGGTCGATGACCAGTTCGCGGGTGGTGGGCGTCAACACGTCCATCTGCTCCAGAAAGAGGATTAGGCCGCGGCTTTGCTGGTCGATACGGTCCATTTCACCCGAGGTGTAGATGCGATGCGTGAGTTGCTTGGGGGGCGTGATGAGGGCGGTATTGCCTTGCTCACGCAACTGTGCCAGGGACTCCAGCCAGTCGAAGGCCTTGCTGATTTCCCTGTCGGGGAAGCCGGCGGCACTGAGGCGGGTCTTGATGGATTCTTCATCCGGGTTAAGGGAGAGTTCGTCGTCCACGCAGTGCTCGAACAGGTAGAGCAGCACATCCAACATGTTTTCCTTCATCTGATTTCCTCTATTTGAGACGTGTAAATGTGCCTCCCGAGAGAGAAACAATACGGTTTTGCAGTTCCAGCCACAACAGGATGGAGGAAAGCCGATCTGCCGTCAATCCCGTCCGCGTCACAAGCATATCAATAGTCGTGGGGGTATAGTCAATATGATCAAGCACTTTTTGCTGCAGTGGGTCATATTCCGTATTGCCCGACGCCGTTTCATCGTTATCCTGGAACATAGGCACAGGCCTGGAAAAAGCGCCCAGTTCCTCCAGTATATCATCGATACCTTCCACCAGTTTGGCCCCTTCACGGATCAGCGCATGGCAGCCTCGCGATTGAGGGCTATGGATGGAGCCGGGGATGGCGAAGATTTCCCGGCCCTGTTCCAGGGCCATGCGCGCGGTAATGAGAGAGCCGCTGTTGACAGCGGCTTCCACGACCAGGGTGCCCAGGCTCAGGCCGCTGATGAGGCGGTTGCGGCGTGGAAAATTTTTCCGGGAGGGTGGCGTGCCTATGGGAAATTCTGATATCAAAACACCGTTTCCCGCTATTCGGGCAGCGAGTTCACGATGACTGGCTGGGTAGATATGATCGAGCCCGGTTCCCATGACGGCCACGGTGGGCGCCCCGCGGTCAAGCGCGCCCCGGTGGCTGGCGCCGTCAATACCCAGCGCCAGCCCGCTGGTGACGATATAGCCGTATTGGCTGAGGCTGGCGGCGAATGCCAAGGCGGTATCGAGGCCGCTGGGGGTGGGATTGCGGCTGCCTACCATGGCGATCTGGGGCTGAGAGAGGAGGCGGATATCACCCGTGACATAGAGCAACGGCGGCGGGTCAGGCAGCTCCTTCAGCAGCGCGGGGTAGGCGGGGTGATGCAGGGTGAGTATTTGATTGCCTTCCCGTCCCAGCCATTTCAGGTCTGCGGCGATGAGATCCTGTGGGGGTGGATTGCAGATGCCTGCAACGGTCTTGTCCCGTAGTCCACGGGAGGCCAGTTGTTGGGGGCTGGCTGCAAAGATGCCCTGCGGGGTGCCGAAATCCTGCAACAGAGCGCTGCAGGTGCGTGGTCCCATGCCCGGGATGCGGGACAGCAGCAGCCACTCTTGGATATCGTTTTCGGCATTCATCGCTTCTTCCCTGAAGCTGGTGTATTTCAAAAGGGCTGACAGGGCGGGCCCTCAGGGTTGGGTAAATGTATCATAGACGCGCATATCCCGGAACGCCTCCATGATGAGGCCATAGCTGACCTTGTCGAAGGTGCGCACCACCAGGACGATGCCGGCGCGCTCTTTGGGTAATTGCACCTTTGCGCCCCGTCCAGCGACAGTATCGCGGATCATATGCCCCGTTTGATGGATCACGAGCACGTGGCCGGCTTCAAGACCATCATTTTTGCCTTTATTGAGGACGACCGTGTGGTATTGACCTATGCGTGAGACCCCGTCCAGCACTGAAATGACATAGCCTTCGATGGGCTGGTTCGGCCGGTGGGGGAGGAAGAAATGATCCAGTTCCTCTTCTTTCTCTACGGGAATGATGCGGTCGCCAATGAGGATCTCGCGGGTGGCGTGGGTGATAATGATGGTGGACGGGTCGCCATCGCGCACCAGCCTGGCCGTCGCGATCTGCAGGGCCTCGAAGCCCAGAATATCCTTTTTCCTGGCGTCCGGATTGCGATAGGCGTCCCCGCGCCGGATGATGCGGTATTGCGTGCCATTTTCCGTGTTGAGATTTCGTGCATAGATCCGATCCCCGGTGCCGCTGATGAGCTTGCCCTCGTCGTGGGCGACGACGTAACCCGTCTGCTCCAGCTCTTCTTCACTGATGATGCGTGGATAGAGCAGGAACTGCTTGATGGCATCGGCGGGAATGGTGGGAATGGCGCTTTCCAGCGCCGAGAAGCGCGCCTGGGGTGACAGTTTGACGATGGGGCGCCCGCGGCGGTCGATGCGCAGGCGTGGCTTGCCATCCACATAGACCAGGCTGATGACGTCGCCGGGATAGATGAGATGAGGGTTTTCGATATCGGGGTTGAGCTGCCAGATCTCCGGCCACAGCCAGGGATCCTCCAGAAACCGTGAGGAAATATCCCACAGGGTATCTCCCTTGACCACCACATAGCGGTCGGGATGGTTTTCTTTGAGCTTGAGGGTATCCGCCAGCAACGGTGATCCGCAGATCGCCAGCATGAGCAAACCCAGAAAAAGCATTCTGCCGTACATTTCCACCGCCTTGATGAATTTATCCATGTAAGAGTAGTCAAAACCAGCAGTTCACAACAACTATAGCGTGCAGCGGGTGGAATCCTTTAAGATTCACATGAACTTGCCGGGTTGATGGACCCTCAGGTATAACACATTTGACGCACAACACATGGCCATACATCACATTTTGCACTATCCGGATCCACGTCTGCGCTTCAAGGCGGCGCCCATCGCCAAGGTGGACGATGAGATTCGCCTGCTGATCGACGACATGTTCGAGACCATGTATGCCGCGCCTGGCATCGGGCTTGCCGCGCCCCAGATCAATATTAGCAAGCGATTGATTGTTGTAGATATAAGCGAGAAGCGTAACGAGCCCCTGGCGCTCATCAATCCGGAGATCCGCCTGCGTGAGGGCAGCCAGAAGAGCGATGAGGGCTGCTTGTCGGTACCGGGCATCAGCGAGGGGGTGGAGCGTGCGGCGCGAATCGCGGCCGCGGGGCTGGACCGCGACGGCAAGGCCGTGGAAATCGAGGCCGAGGGCCTGCTGGCGGTGTGTATCCAGCACGAGATCGATCACCTCGATGGCAAGTTGTTCGTCGACTATCTCACCGAGATGAAACGCAAGCGCATCCGCAAGAAAATGGAGAAGGCGCGGCGCCAGGCCATGTAGGCTTTCACATTCATCGATATGTCCAACGAACTCAAGATCATCTTTGCGGGCACGCCCGAATTCTCCACCTGTCCGCTGCAGGCCCTGGTGGAATCGCGGCATCAGGTGTGCGCCGTCTATACCCAGCCCGACCGGCCGGCCGGGCGGGGGCGCCGTCTGCAGCCCAGTCCCGTGAAGCAGTTGGCCCAGTCCCATGGCATCCCGGTATTTCAACCGGAAACCCTGAAAGATCCCGCCGTGTGGGCCGAACTCGGGGGCTTCCAGGCGGACCTGATGGTCGTGGTGGCCTATGGTCTGATCCTCCCTCCCGAGGTGTTGTCCATACCGTGCCTGGGATGCATCAACATCCACGCCTCACTGCTGCCGCGCTGGCGCGGCGCCGCGCCCATCCAGCGCGCCATCCTGGCGGGTGACCGCGAGACGGGTATCACCATTATTCAGATGGACGCCGGCCTGGATACAGGCGACATGCTCATGCGCGCCCCCTGCGCCATCGAGCCTGATGATACGGCAGGCACATTGCACGACCGGCTCGCCCGCCTGGGCGCGCAAACGCTGTTGCGGGCCCTCGAAGCCTGGCTGGCGGGGGACGTCACGCCCCAGCCCCAGGACGACGGCCAGGCCTGTTATGCGCCCAAGCTGAGCAAGGCGGAGGCCTGCCTGGAGTGGCGCAAGCCGGCTGAACAACTGGAGCGCGAGGTGCGCGCCTTCAATCCCTGGCCTGTTTCTTATACTTGCCTGGAAGGGTCGCGGCTGCGGGTGTGGCGGGCCTGCTGCCTGGAGGGCGATGCGTCCTCACCACCCGGTTACGTTCTCAAGGCCGGCAGGGAAGGCATCGATGTGGCTACTGGCAAAGGCGTGTTGCGCTTGCTGGAGGTGCAACCGGCAGGCGGCAAGACCATGACGGCAGGTGAATTTCTCAATGCCCGTCCCCTGACGGCGGGGACGATGCTGGGTGAGTGATAGAAACCGCAGGACCGGATCAGGCACAGGCAGCAGGGTCCTGAATGCCAGGACAGTCGCCGGTGACGTGCTGGTGGACGTATGCTGTCGGCGGCGCTCCCTGGCGGCGGCCCTGCCCTTCCATCTGGCCAGGCTCAGGGAGGACGAGCGCGCGCTGGCCCAGGAATTGAGTTACGGCGTGTTGCGTTGGTATCCTCGCCTGCAGGGCATCGTTGAGCGCTTGTTGAAGCGTCCCCTGAAGTCCCGTGATTGCGATATCCAGTGCCTGCTGCTGCTCGGTCTCTATCAATTGATCTACATGCGCATACCGCCACACGCCGCCGTCTCCGAGACGGTGAATGTGGTGAAACGCTCGGACAAAAGCTGGCTGCAGGGCATGGTCAACGGCGTGTTGCGTAATTTCCTGCGCCGTCAGAACGCCTTGCTGGAGGCAGTGGATCGTCACGAGGCCGGTCGTTACGCCCACCCCCAGTGGATCATTGCGCGGCTCAAGTCGGCCTGGCCCGATGAATGGCGGAATATATTGCATGCCAACAACCAGCGGCCGCCCATGATCCTGCGCGTCAATGGGCGGCGGCAGACACGCACGGAATATCTCGCCAGGCTGGCCGGGGTGGGCTACAGCGCCCGCCCCTTCCTTCATAACAGTGTGGGCGTCATTCTCGACAGGCCGGTGGATACGGCGCTGTTGCCGGGCTTTGCACGGGGCGCCGTCTCCGTGCAGGATGGCGCGGCGCAATTGGCGGCGGAACTTCTGGATGCTCAAGCGGGTCACCGGGTGCTGGACGCCTGCGCCGCGCCGGGTGGCAAGGCCTGTCATATCTTCGAGCGACAACCCGCCCTGGGTGAACTGCTGGCCGTTGAAATCGACGGGGAGCGTCTGGAACGGGTGCGTGAGAACGCAAGGCGTACCGCCGCACAGCTTACCCTGATACAGGGGGATGCCGCCGCGCCTGCCGCCTGGTGGGATGGACAGCCCTTCGACCGTATCCTCCTCGATGCCCCGTGTTCCGCCAGTGGCGTGATCCGGCGTAACCCGGACATCAAGATTCTGCGTCAGTGCGATGACATCGGGGCCTTAATTCGGTTACAGTCCAGTTTATTGCAGGCTCTGTGGCCCTTGTTGAAGACGGGCGGCATGCTGCTCTATGCCACATGTTCGGTTTTCCCGGAAGAAAATGCCATGCAGGTAGATAATTTTCTTGCATCGCAACAGGACGCGCGCACCGTGCCCCTCATGGGCGAGTGGGGGCGGGATATGGCTGCGGGCAGACAGATCCTGCCGGGTGAGGATGAAATGGATGGGTTTTATTATGCCTGCATCAGGAAAGGCTAGACACCATGCCAGGCTTGGCGAAGCGGTGGTGCTGCGCCGCTTTCCGGGTTGGATCCTGGGCATGGCGCCGTCTTCCCTGATACTGCTGATGGCGGCGGCGTCCTTTGTACTTTTTGCCGGCCCCGCGCGTTCCCATGGCATCGAGATCAACGAGGCCCGCACCGAATTCATCGATGGTGTGTTGTACCTGGATGCCTCCGCCACCATCCGCCTCAGCGTTCCCATGATAGACGCCCTGCACGAGGGTGTGCCGCTGGATTTCAGGATGCGCATCGAGATCATCCGCCAGCGCGACTATTGGGCCGACGATACCTTCGCGACGCTGGGGCAGCGCTACCGCCTCAAGTATCAGGCCCTCACCCAGCAATATCTGATCATCAATCCCAACAGCGGTTCACGGCACAGCATTCCGTCCCTGGAGGCCGCTCTGTCGGTGCTGGGTACGGTGGTGCGCCTGCCCATTCTGGATGCCAGTCTGCTCGATCCCAGCGCACACTATATGGGGCGCATATTGTTCAAGCTCGATGACGATGCCCTGCCGGGTCCCTTGCGCCTGCGTTCCTATGTCACCACGGAGTGGCGTATGAAAAGCGAATGGTTTACATGGTCCATCCAAGACTGAAACGCCTGGGCAGTGGTTTTCTGCCCATCTTCGTACTGTTCGTTTTCCTTATCGTCTCCCTCTATATGATGAGTGCGGCGACAGAGAACTCCGAACAGTTCGGCCGCATCTATCTCCCCCTGCTGGCCATCAATATTCTGGCCTCCATCATCCTGCTGGTCTTGATCGCTTCCAATCTCTATCGCCTCATCCAGCAATACCGCAATCATGCCACCGGTTCGCGCCTGACCATGCGACTGGTGGTAATGTTCGTCATCATCGCACTGGCGCCCGTTTCCGTGGTCTACTATTTCTCTCTGCGCTTCATCGAACGCGGCATCGACAGCTGGTTCGACGTGCGTATCGAGAAGGCATTCGATGACGCCCTGGCCCTGAGCCGTAAATCCCTGGACGAACGCAAGCTCGCCTATTTGAAAAAGGCGCGCGCCATCGTGGAGGTTCTGTCCGTGGAGGAGGGAAAACAGATGGCTCTGGGATTGACGGATCTGCGCGAGGAATATGGCGCCTATGAGCTGGCGCTCATTGGCCGCGGCGATCACATCATCGCCTCCAGCAGCAGCAATTCCACCACTCTTTTGCCCAACATGCCGCCCGAGAGCGTTCTGCTCCAGGTGCAACAGGGCAGCGATTACATCGGCCTGGAAGAGATCAGCGACCTCGGCCTGTTCATACGCGTGGTCATCGGCGGCCCTTCGCCGGGCGCCATCGGGGAGAGGCCGGTGCTCAACGCCTTGTTTCCCGTGTCGGACCAGATGCAACTGCTGGCGGGCAATGTGCAATCCGGGTACAGCCAGTATCAGCAACTGGTCTACCTGAGAAAACCGCTCAAGTTCAGTTTTACGGTCACCTTGTCCCTGGTATTGTTGCTGAGTTTCCTGTTCGCCGTATGGGCGGCCTTTTTCGCGGCCAGGCGTCTGGTGGCGCCCATCCGGGTACTGGTCATCGGTACGCGCGCCGTGGCCAGCGGCCATTACAACAAGCGCCTGCCGTCCTACTCCAATGACGAATTGGGTTTTCTGGTGGAGTCCTTCAATGAAATGACGGAGAAAATCTCTCAGGCGCGCGACGAGGCGGAGCGCAGCCAGCAACAGGTGCGCCGTGAGCGGGCCTACCTCAGGGCCGTGCTGGGACGCCTGTCATCGGGCGTCATGACCCTGGACAGGCGCCGGGTGATACGCACGGCGAATTCAGCCATCAGTCACATTCTCGGCGTGGAGCTCAAGGATATCGTGGGCCTGCCGGTGCCGGAATTGAGCACGCAGGGAGAGACGGGCCGGCAGCTAGCGGATGCCATCCTCAGCGGTCTGGAGAGTGGCGAGGACTGGCGCGAGGAGATCAATGTCTCCAAGGGTGGAGGCAGGCAGGTATTGATGTGCCGCGGCGCCACCCTGCCGGGAGTGGAAGGCCGGCCGGCCGGTCATGTCATCGTGGTGGAGGACGTGACGGCGCTGGTGCAGGCGCAGCGTGATGCGGCCTGGGGCGAGGTGGCCAGGCGCCTGGCTCATGAGATCAAGAATCCGCTGACACCCATCAGATTGTCCGCTGAGCGCCTGCGGCACAAATATCTTTCCAGGATGAACCCGGAGGATGCCCGCGTGCTGGATCGCTCCACTCATACCATCGTACAGCAGGTGGAGGTGATGCGGGATATGGTGCAGGCCTTTTCCGATTATGCCCGAACGCCGGATCTGGACCTGCGCATCGTGGACCTCAACAAGCTTATTCACGAGGTGCTGGACCTCTATCGGGGCCACAAGGATGAATGCCGTTTCAGGACAAAGCTGGCGCCTGACCTGCCCGTGCTGAAGATCGACGTGGGACGCATGCGCCAGTTGCTGCACAATCTTATCAAGAATTCACTGGAGGCAGCGCAGGAAAAGCCCTGTGAGATTCATATCAGCACCCATATTGCTTCCGCCCATGGCCAGGATGTGCTTGAATTGCGGATCAGGGACAATGGGCCCGGGATTTCCGGGAATATGATGGGACATTTCTTCGAGCCCTATGTGACGACCAAGCCCAAGGGCAGTGGCCTGGGCCTGGCGGTGGTCAAGAAAATCGTTGAGGAACATGGTGGCAGTATCCGCGCGGAGAACCCCGCCCAGGGGGGGGCCGAGATCATCATCCACCTGCCCCTGCGCGCAGGGCAGTCCGAGAGAGGCGTGCGGGAGCGCCATGAGGATATCCTGGAAGTGAGCGACGAATATCTGGGCGGTGGAGACCGTATCCTGCAACAGGATGACAAGGAGCAACCCCAATGAGTGCACCCTATGTATTGGTGGTGGACGACGAGCGTGACATCCGCGAGTTGATCAAGGAGATCCTTGAGGATGAGGGCTATGAAGTGGAGGCGGCGGAGAATGCCGCGGAGGCCCGCCATGCCCTGCGTGTGAGGCGGCCCGACCTGGTGCTGCTGGATGTCTGGCTGCCCGATACGGACGGCATCTCCCTGTTGAAGGAATGGGCACCCGCCAACCGTCCCATCGCGCCGGTGATCATGATCTCCGGCCATGGCACTGTCGAGACCGCGGTGGAGGCCACCCGCCTCGGCGCCTATGACTTCGTGGAGAAACCCCTCTCTCTCTCCAAACTGCTGCTGGTGGTGAAGCGCGCCCTGGAGGCGGACCGGCTGCGGCGGGAGAACATCGGCCTGAAAAAATACGCGCAACCCCTGGTCGAGCCCGTGGGCAGGAGCAAGCCTATGGAGGCCCTGAAGGAGCAGGTGAGGCGCATCGCCCAGCATAATGCCTGGGTGCTCATCAGGGGTGAAGCGGGGAGCGGGAAGGAGTTGTTTGCCCGCTATTTGCATTACAACAGCCCCCGTGCCGATGGGCCCTTCATCGAAGTGGGCGTGGGCGCCATTTCAGGAGAACGCGCCGCCAATGAATTGTTCGGCAGTGAATCGGAGGGAAGTATCAATTATGGCTACCTGGAACAGGCCAACGGAGGAACCCTGTTTCTGAGCGAGGTTGCCGATATGGACGCCACTGTGCAGGCCCGGTTTCTGAGCGCCCTGGAGACGCGTACTTTTCTGCGGGTGGGGGGAAGCGAGCCCATCGAGGTCGATGTGCGGGTGGTGGCGGCCACCCATCGGGACCTCGAGGAGGAGGTGAAGGCGGGAAAGTTCCGCGAAGATCTGTATTATCAGCTCAACGTGGTGCCCGTGGAGATCCCGCCCCTGCGTGAACACAGTGAAGACATTCCTGAATTGCTGGAATATTATGTGGACGTTTTCGCCTCACAGGAGGGGCTGCCCTACCGCAGGTTTTCCGTGGCGGCCCTGAACCGCCTGCGCCAATACACCTGGGCAGGGAACGTGCGTGAGCTGAAAAATCTGGTGCAACGCCTGTTGATCCTGGGGCGTAACGAGGAGATCTCCATGGAGGATGTGGAAATCGCCCTGGGCATGCGCAGCAAACATGCGGGAACGGAGGTGCCCATTGCTTTCGATATGGCGCTGCGCGAGGCGCGCAAGCAGTTCGAGAAGGCCTATTTCGAGTACCAGCTGGGCCTCATGGACGGCAATATCAGTAAGGTGGCCCAGGTGGCCGGTATCGAGCGAACGCATTTGTATCGCAAGCTGCGGGAACTGGGTATCAAATAAGCACAAGAAACAGCGATGAAAATAATCATTCTTGGCGCAGGGCAGGTGGGTTCTTCGGTAGCCGAGAACCTGGCGCGCGAAGCCAATGACATCACGGTGGTGGACAGCCAGGCCAAGCGCCTGCACGATCTGCAGGATCGCCTGGATCTGCGCACCGTAGTAGGCCATGCCTCCCATCCCGATGTCCTGCGCCGCGCCGGCGCGGAAGACGCCGACATGGTGATCGCCGTCACCAACAGCGACGAGACCAACATGGTGGCCTGCCAGGTGGCCTATACCCTGTTTCATACCCCGACCAAGATCGCCCGTGTGCGCGCCCGTGATTACCTGGAACATTCACAGTTGTTCACACAGGAGGCGCTGCCTATCGACATGCTCATCAGTCCCGAGCAGGCGGTGATCGATCAGATCCAGCGCCTCATCGAGTATCCCGGGGCCTTGCAGGTGCTGGATTTTGCCGGGGGCAGGGTGCGGCTGGTGGCGGTCAGGGCCTATTATGGCGGTCCGCTGGTGGGGCACGAGTTGCGGGAGATCAAGGAGCACATGCCGGGCATCGACACCCGCGTGGCGGCCATTTTCCGCCGCGGCATGCCCATCATTCCCGCCGGGGACACGGTGATCGAGGTGGACGACGAGGTGTTCTTCATTGCCGCCACGGAGAATATCCGCTCGGTGATGAGTGAGTTGCGCCGTCTCGACAAGAAGGTGAGGCGCATCATTCTCATGGGTGGCGGCAATATCGGCAAGGGGCTTGCGGCCGCCCTGGAGGAGAAATACCAGGTCAAACTCATCGACAACAATCCCGCCCGGGTGCAGGTGCTCTCCGAGGACCTGAACAAGACCCTGGTGTTGCTGGGTGACGCGGCCGACGAGGATCTCCTGGTTGAAGAGAACGTGGAGAATGCCGATGTCTTCTGCTCCCTGACCAATGACGACGAATCCAATATCCTGTCGGCCATGCTGGCCAAGCGCCTGGGGGCGCGCAAGGTCATGACCCTCATCAACCGGCGCGCCTATGTGGATCTGGTGGAGAGCAGCACCATCGATATCGCCATTTCGCCCCAACTGGCCACCATCGGTGGTCTGCTGACCCATGTGCGGCGCGGCGACGTGGTGGTGGTGCACTCCCTGCGCCGCGGGGCGGCCGAGGCTATCGAGGCCGTCGCCCATGGCGACGAGCGTTCCTCCAAGGTGGTGGGGCGCCGCGTGGAAGAGATCAAGCTGCCGCCGGGCACCACCATCGGCGCGGTAGTGCGTGGGGACGAGGTTATCATTGCCCATCATGATACGGTCGTTCAGGCCGATGACCATGTCATCCTGTTTCTGGTGGACAAGAACCGCATTGCGGAAGTGGAGCGTATCTTCCAGGTGGGGATTACCTTTCTTTGAACGCTCTATTCTTCAGCATGGTTTCGTAAGGAAGGTGGAACCCCTATGCAACGCCGCGCCATACAACGCATCATCGGTGTCCTGCTGACCATCTTCAGCTTCACCATGCTGCCGCCCGTGCTGGTGGCATGGCTGTACGACGAGGCCACCATCGAGATTTTCGTCACCACTTTCATGGCGACCCTGGTGGTGGGCATTACTTTCTGGTTTCCGGTGCGCAAGGACAAGCTGGATCTGCGCCTGCGGGACGGTTTTCTTGTGGTGGTCATGTTCTGGGTGGTGCTGGGGATCTTTGGCGCCATTCCCTTTCTCTACAACCCGGGGCTGCCGGTCGTCGACGCCATCTTCGAGTCCCTGTCGGGCCTGACGACCACGGGCGCGACGGTGATCGTCGGCTTGGACGATCTGCCCTACTCGGTGCTCTACTACCGCCAGCAGTTGCAATGGCTGGGCGGCATGGGGATCATCGTGCTGGCCGTGGCCATCCTGCCCATGCTGGGGATCGGCGGTATGCAGTTGTATCGTGCCGAAACCCCGGGTCCCATCAAGGACAACAAGCTGACGCCGCGTATCACCGAAACGGCCAAGGCACTGTGGTATATCTACCTGGGCCTGACCGTATTGTGCGCGGGCGCCTATTGGATTGCCGGCATGACCCTGTTCGATGCCATTGCCCACAGTTTCTCCACCGTGGCCATCGGTGGCTATTCGACACACGACGCCAGCATCGGTTATTTCAACAATGCCGTCATCGAATCGGTTGCCGTGGTTTTCATGTTGCTGGCGGGCGTCAATTTCGCCCTGCATTTTCTCGCCTGGCGCAATCTCAGCCTGAAGCCTTATCTCGCGGACCCGGAGTTCAAGGCCTATGTCACCTTTCTGGGTATCACCGCCCTGATAACCACCAGCTATCTCTACTACAGCGGGACTTTTTCCACGGCAGGCAGTGCGCTGCATCATGGCATATTCCAGGCCGTTTCCATCGGCACCACGACGGGTTTTACCACGGCGGAATACCATGTCTGGCCCACTTTTCTACCGGTGCTCTTGCTGCTGGGCAGCTTCATCGGCGGTTGCGCGGGATCCACGGGCGGTGGACTCAAGGTGATGCGGGTATTATTATTGCTGAAGCAGGGGGTGCGTGAAATCAAACGCCTCATTCATCCCAACGGCCAATTCCTGGTAAAAGTTGGGGGCAAGGCCCTGTCTCCCGAAGTCATGGATTCCATCTGGGGATTTTTCTCCCTGTACGTAATCTGTTTCTCGACCATGTCCCTCATCCTCGCCGCCACCGGCCTGGATCTGGTGACATCGTTCTCGGCGGTGGCGGCCTGTATCAACAATCTCGGACCGGGTCTGGGCGAAGTCGGTGCGAATTATGCAAGCATCAACCCGGTGGCCAAGGCGGTGCTGTGTCTGGCCATGCTGCTGGGGCGTCTGGAGATATTCACACTATTGGTATTGTTTACGCCGACATTCTGGCGCAAATAGTTTCAGGACAATTGACATGCAAGATGTACGGAAAAAGTGGGATGGCATCTATCAGGAAAGAGCCGGTCAGCATGCAGGCGATGCCGACCGGGTCTTGCGCGAGAACGTGCATTTGCTGCCGCGCGGCGGTGATGCCCTGGAAATCGCCTGTGGCCTGGGGGCCAATGCCCTCTTGCTGGCCGAGCGGGGTTTGCACACGCACGCCTGGGATATCTCTTCCGTCGCCATCGGCCAGTTGCAGGCAGTGGCGCGGGAAAAGGGACTGGGAAGCCTGCGGGGGGAGGCGCGTGACGTCATGCTCCATCCCCCGCCGCCGCAATGCTATGACGTCATCGTGGTAAGCCATTTCCTGGAACGGGATCTGGCATCGCATATCGTGGCGGCCTTGCGCGAGGGCGGCCTGTTGTTCTATCAGACCTTTACCCGCACGCGGGTCGGCGGCAGCGGTCCCCGCAATGAGGCCTTCAGGCTGGCGGACAACGAATTGCTGGATTTGTTCTCAACCCTCAAGGTGCTGGTCTATCGGGAAGAGGGTACGGCGGGTGATATCACGCGGGGGTTCAGGGACGAAGCCATGCTGGTGGCGCAGAAGCCGTCATGACGGGTTAATAATATGAAAGAAAAGTTTATCGAGAGACTGAAACAGCGGGTGCTGTTGTGCGATGGCGGCACGGGCACCCTGATCCAGGCGGAGGAGTGGGATCTCGAAAAGGACTTTCTGGGATTGGAGAACTGCTCGGAGATCCTGTGCACCACGCGCCCCGATTTCGTGCAGCGCGTGCACCGCACCTATTTCGAGGCGGGCGCGGACTGTGTCGAGACCAACACCTTTGGCGCCAACAAGATCGTGTTGTCAGAGTTCGATCTGCAGGACCAGGCCTATGATCTCAATGTCAAGGCGGCCCGCCTCGCCTGTGAAGCGGCAGAGGCGTTCTCCACCCCGCAGTGGCCGCGTTATGTCCTGGGTTCCATCGGGCCCGGCACCAAGCTGTGCAGCCTGGGCCACGTGGACTACGACGCCCTCGAGGCGTCCTACGCCGAGCAGGCGCGCGGCCTCCTGGATGGTGGGGTGGACGCCTTTTTGCTGGAGACCAACCAGGATCTGCTGACCCTGAAGGCGGCCGTCAATGGATGCCGCATGGCGCGCCGGGAGACGGGACGTGAGGACGTGCCCGTCTTCACCCAGGTGACCATCGAGACCACCGGCAGCATGCTGGTGGGCTCCGATATCGCCTGCGCCGTCACTTCCCTGGCCGCCCTGGACGTGGATGCCATCGGCCTCAACTGCGCCACCGGCCCGGCCGAGATGGCGGAGCACGTGCAGTACCTGGGCGAGAACTGGCCCGGTTATATCTCGGTCATGCCCAATGCCGGGCTGCCCATGCTGGTGGATGGCAAGACGGAGTATCCCCTGGGGGCGGAGGAGCTGGCCGAATGGCAGCAGCGTTTCATCGAGGAAGACGGCGTCAATCTCGTCGGCGGCTGTTGCGGCACCACGCCGGCCCATATCGCGGCATTGCGCGCCATGCTCGATGAACGCGCCTCGCCGGCGCCCGTGCCGCGCCAGGTGCGACTCACCGCGGCCGTCAGCTCTCTCTATGCTTCCGTCGCCCTGCGCCAGGAGAACAGCGTCTTCGCCATCGGCGAGCGCTCCAATGCCAATGGCTCCAAGAAATTCCGCGAACTCCTGGGGCAGGAGGACTGGGACGCCCTGGTGAGCATCGGGCGCGACCAGGTGCGCGAGGGTTCCCACGCCCTCGATGTGTGCGTGGCCTATGTGGGACGCCCCGAGGCCGCGGACATGGCCGAGCTGGTGGCGCGTTACCGCGGGCAGATCACCGTGCCCCTGGTGATCGATTCCACGGAGGTCGAAGTCATCGAGGTGGCCCTCAAGCTGCTGGGCGGCAAGAGCATCATCAATTCCATCAATTTCGAGGATGGCGAGGAGAAGGCGGCGCGGATTCTGGGCTACGCGAAAAAATTCGGCACGGCCGTGGTGGCGCTCACCATCGACGAGGAGGGGATGGCCAAGGAGGTGGACGACAAGCTCAGGATCGCCCATCGCCTCTATGACTTTGCCGTCAGGCAGCATGGCCTGCCGCCCTCCGATCTCATTTTCGATCCTCTGACCTTCACTATCTGCACCGGGGTGGAGGAGGACCGCGACCATGGCAAAAACACCCTGGATGCCATCGAACGCATCGCCAGGGAGCTGCCCGAGTGCCAGATCATGCTCGGTCTGTCCAATATTTCTTTTGGCCTCAAGGCCGCGGCGCGCCATGTGCTCAATTCCGTCTTTCTTCATCATGCCCAGCAACGCGGCATGACGGCGGCCATCATTCATGTCTCCAAGATCATGCCGCTGCACAAGATCAGCGAGGAACAGCGCGAGGCCGCCGAGGATCTGATTTTCAACCGCCGCCGCGACGGCCGGGATCCCCTGCTGCATTTCGTGGACCTGTTCAAGGACGTCGAGGTGGCCGCGGTGGAGAAGAAGCGTCCCTCTACCATCGAGGAAGTGCTGAAGCAGCGCATCATAGACGGCGACAAACAGGGCCTGGGGGAAGACATCCTCAAGGCCATGGAAAAATACCCCCCCCTGGAGATCATCAACACCCTGCTGCTGGATGGTATGAAGGTGGTGGGCGAACTGTTCGGTTCCGGAGAGATGCAGCTGCCCTTCGTACTGCAGTCCGCCGAGACCATGAAGGCCGCCGTGGCCATGCTGGAGCCGCATATGGAAAAAATCGAGGGGCAGGAGAAGGGCACCCTGGTGCTGGCCACGGTCAAGGGCGATGTCCACGACATCGGCAAGAACCTGGTGGACATCATCCTCACCAACAACGGCTACAAGGTCGTCAACCTGGGCATCAAGCAGCCCGTGGGCAACATCATGGAGGCGGCGCGCGCCCATGCCGCCGACGCCATCGGCATGTCGGGCCTGCTGGTCAAATCCACGGTGATCATGAAAGAGAATCTGGAGGAGATGAAGCGCGAGGGGCTCTCCATCCCCGTCCTGCTGGGCGGCGCGGCGTTGACGCGGCGCTACGTGGAGCGGGACTGCAGCGAGGCCTATAGCGACAAGGAGAGCGTGTACTATGCCAAAGACGCCTTCAGTGGTCTCAGGATCATGGAAGACATCATGAAACAAAAGCGCTGAGCAGTATTGATCCGGGCCGCTGAAAACGATATTTGATCACCATGTCCTATCTGGAAAACTGGCGAGAGGAAAAGCAATCCGCCGTGCTCTACCGCCTGGTGGCGGCGCGGGAGTCCGACGAGGAAAAATCGCGCATGTTCATCGCTCTTGCCAGGGCCGCCGAGGAGCAGGCGCAGATATGGGAAGAGAAGATCCGCGCCGAGGGCGGCAGTCCTCCCGCCGAGCTCAGGCTTACCCCGCGTACCCGCATCGTTTCCTGGCTGATCAGGATTCTGGGACCGCGCACCATACGCCCGGTGCTGGCGGCCATGAAGGTGCGCGGGCTGTCCGTCTACAGCAGCGCCATGCTCAGCGAGGGGCACGCCATGCCCACCACCGTGGAGGAGGTGGGGCACCGTCATGCGGGATTCGGCGGTGGCGGAAATCTGCGCGCCGCGGTATTCGGAGTCAATGACGGCCTGGTATCCAATGCCAGCCTGGTGATGGGCGTGGCGGGCGCCACTCACGATCCCAAGATGATTCTGATGACGGGAATTGCAGGCCTGGTGGCCGGCGCCGCCTCCATGGCGGCCGGTGAATACGTGTCGGTGCGTTCCCAGCGCGAGTTGTATGAGTACCAGATCCGCCTGGAACGCGAGGAACTGGAGCAATATCCGGAGGAAGAGGCGGAAGAGCTGGCCCTCATCTACAATGCCCGCGGGGTGGAGATGGGGCGCGCGCGGCGCGTGGCGGCGGATCTCCTCAAGGATCCGGAACATGCCCTGGATACCCTGGCGAGAGAGGAGCTGGGACTCAATCCCGATGACCTGGGTTCGCCCTTTGGTGCGGCCGGTTTTTCATTCTTTTCCTTTTCCCTGGGGGCATTGATTCCCCTGCTGCCTTTTCTTTATGGCGATGCCTCCCATCCCGTGGTTTATACTATGATCATCACCCTCTTCAGCTTGTTCGGGGTGGGCGCCCTGCTCAGTCTGTTTACCGGGCGCGGCGCCGTGCGCAGCGGGGTGCGCATGATGCTGATCGGGGGCGGTGCGGGCATCGTCACCTATGTCATTGGAATGGCCCTGGGAGTGGGGCTGCTGTGAATCCAACCGAAAAACGCTGATGGAAGAGCCATGCCGGACCTGTATCCCGAAATCAAACCCTATGTGACCCACAGCCTCAAGGTAGAGCCCCCTCATGTGCTGCATATAGAGGAGTTCGGCAATCCCGCGGGTTTGCCGGTGGCCGTGGTGCACGGTGGTCCCGGTGCCGGCTCGGAGCCCTATCAGCGACGTTTCTTCGATCCGGATGTCTATCGCATCATTGTCTTCGACCAGCGCGGTTGTGGACAGTCCGTCCCTCATGCGGCATTGGAAGGCAACAATACCCAGGCCCTGGTGGACGACCTGGAGCGCATCCGCGAGCACCTGGGCATCGAACGCTGGGTATTGTTCGGCGGATCATGGGGCTCCACCCTCAGCCTGGTCTATGCGGAGACCTACCCGGATCGCGTGCTGGGCCTCATCCTGCGCGGCATCTTTCTGTGCCGTCCCACGGAAATCGAGTGGTTCTACCAGGAGGGCGGCGCCAGCCGCATCTTTCCCGATTACTGGCAGGATTTTCTGCGCGCCATCCCCGGGCCTGAACGGGGCGATTTATTGCGGGCCTATCATCGCCGCCTCACGGGTGAGAACGAGCTGGCCAGGATGGCCGCCGCCAAGGCCTGGTCGAAATGGGAGGCGCGCGCCGCCAGTCTGCAGCTCAACTCGAAAATCATGGGGCGCTTCACGGCGCCCTATACCGCCCTGAGCCTGGCGCGCATCGAGTGCCATTATTTCGTGAACAACGCCTTTCTTGAGCCGGACCAGGTCATCCGCAACGCCCGCTGTCTGAAGGATATACCCGGTTATATCGTTCATGGCCGTTACGATATCGTTTGCCCCCTGGAAAATGCCTATCTGCTGCATCGCGCATGGCCGGAGGCGGAATTCCAGATCGTCAGCAATGCCGGTCATTCCGCCACCGAGGCGGGCATCCGCAGCGCCCTCATCTCGGCCACTCAGGCATTGGGACAGCGTCTGTCCTGAGTCATGATCGGCCTGTTGCAACGCGTCAACCGTGCAGCCGTCGAGGTGGACGGCACGATAATCGCGGAAATCGGCGCCGGCCTGCTGCTGTTCATCGCCGTCGAGCGTGGGGATACGGAATGCCAGGCCGACAGATTGCTGGAGCGCATCCTCCATTACCGCGTGTTTGCGGATGAAGCGGGAAGGATGAATCGGAGTCTGCGGGATGTGCGGGGTGGACTTTTGCTGGTGCCCCAGTTCACCTTGGCGGCGGACACCCGCAAGGGCACCCGGCCCAGTTTTACGCCGGCAGCCGCGCCACGGGAGGGACACCGTCTGTTCGAATATTTGTGCGAGCAGGCGCAACAGCGCCATTGTCTGGTGCAATGTGGAGCCTTTGGCGCGGACATGGCGGTATCCCTGGTCAATGATGGCCCGGTGACCTTTTCCCTGCGGGTGGCGCCGGACGGGATGCCGGATTGAGAGGAAGCGCCCATGGCGGTTTATGCAATCGGAGACGTGCAGGGATGTTTCGACGATCTTCAGCATCTGTTGGAGAAGATCGGCTTTAATCCGCAAAGGGATCGTCTGTGGTTCGTCGGCGACCTGGTCAACCGGGGTCCCCAGTCCCTGGAAGTGCTGCGTTTCGTCAAGTCCCTGGGGGAGGGAGCTATCACCGTGTTGGGCAATCACGATCTGCACCTGCTGGCGGTTGCGGCGGATATTCGCAGGCCACACCGCAAGGATACGCTGGGGCCGGTGCTGGAGGCGCCGGACCGCGAGGAACTACTGACCTGGCTGCGCCATCGCCCTTTGTTGCATCATGACGACGTCTTGGGATACACCATGGTTCATGCCGGCCTGCCGCCGCAGTGGGATCTCGCAATGGCCCGGGCCTGCGCGCGGGAGGTAGAGGCGGCCCTGCGTTCCACCGATGCCTGGGATTTCTTTGCCCATATGTACGGAGACGCGCCGTCGAAGTGGCATAACGGGCTATTTGGGTGGGAGCGCCTGCGGTTTATCGTCAACTGCCTGACACGTCTGCGTTACTGCCGGCCCGATGGCGAACTGGTGCTGGAGGAGAAGGGCGCGCCAGGGCCACAGCAGGGGGACTGCCTGCCGTGGTTCGATGTGCCCGGGCGCGCCAGCGCCACCATGCGCATCGTATTCGGCCACTGGTCCACCCTGGGGCGCTACAGCCGCGATGGCATCTATGCCCTGGACAGCGGGTGCCTGTGGGGTGGCGCCCTGACGGCCATGCGCCTGGATGGAAAGCCGCGATGGTATGCCGTTGACTGCGCGGGGGCATGCAGGCCCGGTCAGGCCGAAGCCTGAATCCGTGGGTTCATGCCGGCGCATAGCACAAGCTCTTGATTCCACAGCGGTGCAAAAAATGCCCGCCTAACCTTTGGGTGAAGCTAAGATTTTTTGAATCCACTGTGAAAGCAATATGTTGCACTCTGCATCCGCCCTGAACCCACGGATTCAGGCGAAGGATAAACGTTCACCAGTCAGAAGGAGATATTTGCAAGGGACTTCAGGGTCAGTTCACGCCCTTCGCTGAGCATGTAGTCCGAGAACAGGCGGGCCACTATGGAAAGCTGCTTCCCCTTTGGGTAGCACAAATACCATTGATCCTCGATGGGAAAGCCCTCCACATCCAATACCACCAGTTCTCCGCTCTGCAATTCGTGGGTGAGGGCGTAGATGGACAGCATGGAAATCCCCAGGCCGCCGATGACGGCCTGTTTGATGGCTTCGTTGCTGCCCAGGCCCATGCTGCTCTTGAACTGAAAATCGTGTTCATGCACCAGGCGGTCTATGGAACCGTAGGTGCCGCAGCCGGGCTCGCGCATGATGAAGTTCTCTCTGGCAAGCGCTTCGATGGAGATGCCCTTTTTTCCGGCCAGGGGGTGCCCGGGAGAGGCCAGAACTACTAGGGGGTTGGCAAGGAAGGGTGTGCGGTGAATATGGGATTCCGTAGGCGCCTGGCCAACGATATAGATATCATCGAGGTTCTGTTCCAGCCGTTCCAGCACACGCTGTCGGTTGGTGACTTCCAGGGTCACATTGATACCCGGATATTTTTTACAGAAGGACCCGAGGATGCGGGGCGCAAAATATTCGGCCGTGGTCACCCCCGAAAGGCGCAGACGGCCTTTCTTTACTCCCTTGATATCGGCCACGGTCATCTCGAAAGACGCCAGGGTCTCGAAGACAGACTGGCAGGCCGCCAGCAGTTCATGGCCCACTTCCGTGAGATGGATGCGCTTGCCGATCTGGTCGAACAGGGGCATGCCCACGATGGCCGTCAGCTTCTTGAGTTGAATGGAGAGGGTCGGCTGGGTGAGATGGAGTTCTTCGGCCGCGGCTGTGATCGAGCCATTTCTGGCTATGGATTCAAAGACTTGCAGCTGACGAAAGGTCGCGTTTCTGATCTTGATCATAATGCGGGACAACCATTTACATTGATCAATGTTATATATAAATATATTTTATTATCATATATGGTAGAAATATAGCATAGTACGCCCGTGTTTAATATATAGACCTCCTCTTGTATTAAACTCCATTGCGCGCATGAGCTTGCTCCCTCCCCCCTTCAAAGAGCCATGCGCGCTTTTTTTTGCCTGTCTTTCCCCACCGCGCCGCCTCTGTGTCAGACATGCAGAAGCATGAAACGCCACGTTTTTTAAGGGATTACCATGGACGAATTAACTTGAGATTCAGTCCTCTCAGGCCTATATTTACGTTTTGATTTTATCGCTGCGAATGTAAGGAGGTAGCAAATGGGAGTTTTAGTTGGCCGTCAGGCCCCGGATTTCACCGCCCCGGCCGTGCTGGGTGACGGTTCCATCGTCGATGAGTACAAGCTGTCTGAGGCCATCAAGGACAAATACGCGGTCATATTCTTCTACCCGCTGGATTTTACCTTCGTGTGCCCGTCGGAACTGATCGCCTTCGATCATCGCCTGGATGAATTCAAGAAGCGCAATGTCGAAGTCATCGGCGTGTCCATCGATTCTCACTTCACCCACAATGCGTGGCGCAACACCCCCGTGGACAAGGGCGGCATCGGGCCCGTGGGCTACACCCTGGTGGCCGACATGACCCATGGCATCTGCAAGGCCTATGACGTGGAGACGCCGGATGGCGCGGTGGCCTTCCGTGGCTCCTTCCTCATCGACATGGCCGGCATGGTGCGCCACCAGGTGGTCAACGACCTGCCCCTGGGCCGCAACATTGACGAGATGCTGCGCATGGTGGATGCCCTGCAGTTCCATGAGAAGCATGGTGAGGTCTGCCCCGCCGGCTGGAAGGAAGGCGAGAAGGGAATGGATGCCTCGCCGGAGGGCGTGGCCGAATACCTGGCCGGCAACGCGGACAAGCTCTGAGCGCCTGTCGCAACGACCCAGAAAGGCCGGACCCCAGTGTCCGGCTTTTTGGTCTTCACACCACAATATAATCCGATCCTTTGTTTCCCGGCATGCAGCCTGAAACTCTCTCCCGACTTGCCGAACTGGTAAAACACATAGCCGACCGCGAACTGCCGGACCACTTTGGCAGTGGCGCCGCCACGCGCAAGGCCGATGGCAGCCTGGTGACACCCTTTGACCAGCGTATGCAGGATGCCTTGGCCATTGCCCTGGAGCAGGCATGGCCTGAGTACGCCCTGTTGGGAGAGGAGATGGATGGCGCCGCGCAGCAAGAGGCCTTGTCCCGGCGCGCGCGCGGCGTATGGTGCGTGGACCCCCTGGATGGAACGACCAATTTCGCTGGTGGCGTGCCTTACTATGCGGTTTCCGTAGCCCTGCTGCGCCGCGACCAAGTCGAAATGGGGATCGTCTACGATCCAGCGCGGCGGGAGTGCTTCGCCGCCGCCCGGGGGCAGGGCGCCTGGTGCAATGGCGCGCCTCTGCGCGCGGGCAATGCCAGCGTGACGCTCTCCCAGGCCCTGGCGCTCATCGATTTCAAACGCCTGGATCCCCTGCTGGCCAGGCGCCTGGCGGTGGAGCCGCCTTACAAGTCACAGCGCAGTTTCGGCGCCGTGGCCCTCGATTGGTGCTGGCTGGCCGCCGGGCGTTGCCATGTCTACCTCCATGGCCGGCAGAAACTCTGGGATTACGCCGCGGGCTGCCTGATCCTCCAGGAAGCCGGTGGGCAGGCCGTCACCCTGCAGGGAGAGACCGTCTACCGGCCTGAGCTTACCGGCCGCTCTGCTGCGGCCGCGCTCGATCCCGGGCTTTTCCGGCAATGGGCCGCATGGCTGGAGATACCGCGGGGCCTACAGGGATAGCCAGTCGCGTGGCCTGAGGAAGTCCTCGTACAGGCGCGCTTCGGGCGTGCCTTTCTCCGGCCGCCAGTTGTAGCGCCACTTTACCAGGGGGGGCAGGGACATGAGGATGGATTCGGTGCGCCCGCCCGACTGCAGGCCGAAGAGGGTGCCGCGGTCGTAGATGAGATTGAATTCCACATAGCGGCCGCGGCGGTAGAGCTGGAAATCGCGTTCCCCTTCCCCGTATGGCGTGTCCTTGCGGCGGGCCACGATGGGCCGGTAGGCCTTGATGTAGTGGTTGCCCACGCTTTTCATGAAGTCGAAACAGTGCGCGAAGCCCCCCTCGTTGAGGTCATCAAAGAACAGGCCGCCGACGCCACGGGTTTCGTTGCGGTGTCTGAGAAAGAAATAGTCGTCGCACCATTTTTTATAGCGGGGATAGACATCCTTGCCGAAAGGGTCGCAGGCCTGCTTAGCAATCGTGTGCCAGTGGATGGCGTCTTCCTCGAAGCCATAATAGGGCGTGAGATCGAAACCGCCGCCGAACCACCAGATGGGATCGCTGCCCTCCTTGCGGGCGATGAAAAAGCGCACGTTGGCGTGGGAGGTGGGCACAAAGGGGTTGCGCGGGTGAATGACCAGGGAGACGCCCATGGCCTCGAAATTGCGCCCGGCCAGTTCCGGGCGGTGGGCCGTCGCCGCGGCCGGCAGGCTGTCGCCCGTCACATGAGAGAAGTTGACGCCCCCCTGTTCCAGTACGGCGCCCTCGCTGAGGACGCGGGTGATGCCGCCGCCACCGCCATCGCCTTCGCGCTGCCAGGCGTCCTCCATGAAGCGCCCGCTTCCGTCCTCTTCCTCCAGTTCCCTGCAAATATTGTTCTGCAGTTCGAGTAAATAGTGTTTGACGAGATTGCTGTCGGGGATTTGCATATGGTTTCCTTAGACTTTGCCTGGGCGGACGACCTTGCCCGTCGTCGCGTCCCGGATTTCGCTGGGGGCGGTATAGGGCCCGGTGGCGCCTGGCAGAATATAATCCAGGGTATCCCCGAATTTTCTTCTGACATCCAGGGCAGTGCGCGCCGGCGGGCGCCGCGCTATATTGGCGCTGGTGGAGATGAGGGCGCCGCCGGCCGCACGGCACAGGGCGGCCGCCAGGGGGTGCGCCGTGACCCGCACGGCCACCGTGAGGTGATCGCCGCGTATCCACACGGGCAGATCCGGGTGGGCAGGCAGCAACCAAGTGACGTGCCCCGGCCAGGTCCTGTCGATGCGGCGCCGCATGGCGCGGTCCAGATCGCCAAGGTAGGGCAGCAACTGGGGGAATTCCGCGGCGATGAGGATGACTCCCTTATGCGCCGGGCGCTGTTTCAGCGCCAGCAGGCGCTGTACGGCCCGCGGGTTCAGCGGGTCGCACCCCAGACCAAATACCGCCTCGGTGGGATAGGCAATGACACCGCCACTACGCACCCTCTCCGCAGCGCGAAGGACGTGCCAGCGCTGAGAGGCGGAAAGGGTGGGCGTCACTGCGATTTCAGGCTGGCCTGCAGGGCCGCGTTCTTTTCCTGGATGGCGGCGGCGTTGCTCTGTCGTTCTTCTCTGAGGCGGGCCGCCAGCGCGTTGTCACTGACAGCCATGATCTGAGCGGCGAGATAGGCGGCGTTCTTGGCGCCGGCCTTGCCTACGGCCACACAGGCCACCGGAATGCCGCCAGGCATCATGACAGTGGAGAGCAGGGCATCCATCCCTTGCAGGGGGCCGGCGTCCAGGGGCACGCCGATGACGGGCCTGACGGTAATGGCCGAGACGGCGCCGGCAAGGTGCGCCGCCAGTCCGGCCGCCGCGATAAAGACGCTGCAGCCGCGGGCTTCCGCGCCGGTCACGTACTCGTGAGTGGCCGCCGGGGTGCGGTGGGCCGAGGTAATGCGGACCTCGCAGGGAATATCCAGCTTGCCCAGTACATCCAGGGTAGCCTGCATGGTGGGCAGGTCACTGTCGGATCCCATCAGAACGGCAACAAAGGGTTTGCTCATATCGACTCCTCATATTTTACATGGTTATTGGTTTGTTGAATTTTTTCGCGGGCAATGGCGCGGTACCCGATATCCTCACGATAATACATGTTGTCCCAGTGGATGTGGCGGATGTGCTCGTAGGCCTTGCGCTGGGCCTCGCTTACGGAATCGCCAAGGGCGCAGACGCACAGCACACGGCCACCGGCAGTCACGATGCCGCCGTTCCGGGTGGCGGTGCCGGAATGAAAGATCTTGATGTCGTCCGGGGTTGCCGCGTCCAGTCCCTCGATAGGAATGCCTTTGGCATAGCTGCCGGGATACCCGCCCGCCACCAACACGACGCCCAGGGCGTGACGGGTATCCCAACGGACTTCACAATCCTGTTCCAGCCTGCCTTCCAGGGCCGCTTCGCACAGTTCCACCAGGTCGGATTCGAGGCGCATCATGATGGGCTGGGTCTCAGGGTCGCCGCAGCGGCAGTTGAACTCCAGCACCTTCACCGAGCCATCCGCCATGACCATGAGACCGGCATAGAGAAAACCGGTGTAGGGGTGGCCGCCGGAGGCCATGCCCTCCATGGTGGGTTCGATAACCTCTTTCATTATACGGTCGTGGATGGCCGGTGTGACCACCGGGGCGGGAGAGTAAGCCCCCATGCCGCCTGTGTTGGGACCCTTGTCGCCCGCATCGCGGGCCTTGTGGTCCTGGGAGGTGGCCATGGGCAGCGCATACTTCCCGTCGGCCATGACGATGAAACTGGCCTCCTCGCCTTGCAGGTACTCCTCCACCACGATGCGGTGTCCCGCGTCGCCGAAGGCATTGCCAGCCAGCATGTCGGTAGCAGCAGCGATGGCCTCATCCTCGCTGTGGGCGATGATGACGCCCTTGCCGGCGGCCAGACCATCGGCCTTGACGACGATGGGCGCACCCTGCCCGCGGATGTAGGCAATGGCCTCCTGGAGGTCGGAAAAGGTGGCATAGGCCGCCGTGGGGATCTGGTGGCGTTGCAGGAAGTCTTTCATAAAGGCTTTGGAGCCTTCCAACTGCGCAGCGGCCTGCACTGGGCCAAAGCAGGGTAGCCCAGCTTCTTGAAAGGCGTCCACTATGCCGGCCACCAGGGGCGCCTCGGGGCCGATAATGGTCAATCCCACTTGGTTTTTTCTGGCGAATTCCACCAGCGCCGGGATATCATCGGGGCTGATGGCCACGTTTTCCATGCCGGGTTCCAGGGCGGTGCCCGCGTTGCCCGGGGCGACGAAGACCTTGGCTGCATGGGGTGACTGGGCGGCTTTCCACGCGAGGGCATGCTCGCGCCCCCCGCTGCCCACGATCATGACATTGTATGGATTCTGCATAAGCCCGGTTTTTATAATTTATTGATTGGTAAAAGAAATATGGTTACAATAAGAAGCCATTTCGCGGCGCCCCGGGGTGCCGTCTTCCGGCAGGGGCACCCCTTGCAACATGGAGTCATTCTACTGTCAGTCATATCCCAAGATTAACCATGAACCGGATTGTACCAAGTTGTTCCACCTTTCTGGTATTGCTCTTTGCAATATTCTTGTTCCTGCCGGCGGGAGAGGGGGCGGCAGGCTTGCGTGACAGCCTTTGGGTGACTGATGGGCCGGTCCATGCCATGGCGGCCGCGGGAGACTATGACGGCGGTCCCGTGGGCGGCGGAATCGTTTTCGATACTGCCACGGTCCTGCTGGATACGGCCTATCCCCTGGTCAATGGGCGCGTCAACGCAGTCATCCCGGACGCTAGTGGCGGGTGGTTTATTGCCGGCGCCTTTACCCAGGTAGGCGGGATCGCCCGCAATAATATTGTCCGCCTCAAGGCGGACAAGAGCGTGGACATGGCCTGGGACCCCGGTGCAAACGGTGAAATAAGGAGTCTGGCCTTGTCCAGAGATGGCGCGACGCTCTACGTGGGCGGGGATTTCACCATCCTGGGCGGCATGAACCGCGACCGCCTGGCGAAACTGGACAGCGCCACGGGCCAGGTGGACGGGGCCTGGAATCCCGGTTCGGACAACAGCGTACAAGTGCTGGTGCTGTCCGCCGATGGCAGGCGCCTTTATGCCGGCGGCGGTTTCACCGCCATTGCCGGCGCGCCGCGCAGCCGCTTGGCGGCGCTGGACGCAGACAGTGGCGCCGCCATCACCGGCTGGGATCCCGGCGCCGACGGGGATGTGCTGGATATGACACTGTCCGGCGATGGCGCGATACTCTACCTCGGCGGTGATTTTCTCAATGTGGGGGGCATGGCGCGCAACCGCCTTGCCGCCCTCCATGCCGCCAGTGGCGCCGTGGATGGGGGCTGGGATCCCGGCGCCGACGCCACCGTGCGCGCCCTGGGTTTTTCCGCGGGTGACGGGATGCTCTACATTGGCGGGGATTTCACTTTCATCGGTGGCGAGGCGCGCAATCGTATCGCCGCCATTGCCACGCGGGCCATCAACGGAGATCGCGCCACGGCATGGAATCCCGATGCCAACGGGGCAGTGAACAGCTTCGTCCTGAGCGGGGACACCCTGTATGTGGGGGGGGCGTTCACGACCATCGCTGGCCAGGCTCGTAACCGCCTGGCGGCCCTGGATACGGGCGTGGACAGCAACAATGCACTCCCGTGGGCCGGTGGCGTTGACAATACGGTTGCCGCCATGGCGCTGGCGGGGGAGAAGCTCTATATCGGGGGGGGGTTCACATCGGCCACGGATCGTTCCACCCTCTATATCGGCGGAGACTTTACCTACGTGGGGCCTGCCACCGGTGGCGGTATCGCCATCAATGCCGATCCCGCCGCCCCGGCCAATGACCAGCCGGACTATGCCTATCCTGCCGTCAACGGCGTTGTGCATGCCGTGTTGCCCGATGGTGCCGGGGGGTGGTACATCGGTGGTCAGTTCAGCAAGGTGGGCAATGTCAGCCTCAATAATATTGCCCATATAAATAATGACTTGACGGTCGATTCCACCTGGGCCCCTGACGCCGACGGGCCAGTGCGCGCCCTGGCGCTGAGCGGCGCCACCCTCTATGCGGGGGGCGACTTCACCCGCTTTGCCGGCGGGACCATCGTGCGCAATTACCTGGCGGCGCTGGACACGGCCGCCACGGTGACGGCCGACATTCCCACGGCCTGGGCCCCCGACGCCGACGGTCCGGTGCGCGCCCTGGCGCTGAACGGCGCCATCCTCTTTGCGGGAGGCGACTTCACCAGCTTTGCCGGCGGGACCATCGTGCGCAATTACCTGGCGGCGCTGGACACGGCCGCCACGGTGACGGCCGACATTCCCACGGCCTGGGCCCCCGACGCCGACGGTCCGGTGCGCGCCCTGGCGCTGAGCGGCGCCATCCTCTATGCGGGGGGCGACTTCACCCGCTTTGCCGGCGGGACCATCGTGCGCAATTACCTGGCGGCGCTGGACACGGCCGCCACGGTGACGGCCGACATTCCCACGGCCTGGGCCCCCGACGCCGAC
>Ga0256839_1001243_pt1 | contig 31504 bp, 25 predicted proteins | sample 354166metaG_FD_185968 | JGI IMG/M metagenome (GOLD analysis project Ga0256839, IMG submission 185968) | Hydrothermal vent microbial communities from Mid Atlantic Ridge, Atlantic Ocean - 354-166 | ecosystem: Environmental > Aquatic > Marine > Hydrothermal vents | place: Atlantic Ocean: Mid... | reverse complement strand
CCAGCGCGTGGTGGAGCCGCCCCGCCGCCTGTTGGCCGCCATTCCGGGGCTGGAGCTCGTCGAGCTGAGCCGGCCGGACCACTGTTGTGGGAGCGCGGGCGTCTACAACATCCTCCATCCCGAGACGGCCGAGGCCATTCTGGACGCCAAGATGGCCGACGTGGCCCAAACTCGGGCCACCTTCGTGGCCACAACCAACACGGGCTGCTACTTACAACTCCTGCACGGCGTCCGACGTTGGGCCTTGGACGCCCGCGTCGTCCACGTCGTGGAGCTGCTCGACATGGCCTACGAAGCTCAGGGAGAGACGCCATGAACCGTCACGCGATGCGCCAATCGCTGCTGGCCTTCCTGCGCCCGGACCAAGTCTACACCGACCCGGCCCAGTTGGTCACCTACGAAGGCGATGCCGGGCTGGACCGGGGTGAACCGGACGGGTTGGTCCTGCCGGCGTCGGCGGCCGAGGTGATCTCCCTCGTGCATTGGGCGCGGCGGCACAAGGTGCCCCTGATCGCGCGGGGGGCCGGCACGGGGCTCTCCGGCGGCGCCGTGGCCGAACGCGGTGGGCTCATCGTGGAGTTCGCCCGCATGAACCGGGTGCTGGACGTGCAGGTTCAGGAGCGCAGTGCCCACGTCGAGCCGGGGGCGGTGAACTTGGAGCTGGACAGCCTGCTGGCCCCTCTGGGCCTCTACTATCCCCCGGACCCCTCCAGCCAGCGGGCGTCCACCATTGGCGGCAACATTGCCGAGAACGCCGGCGGCCCCCACTGTTTCAAGTACGGTGTGACCACCAACTACGTGATGGGGCTTGAGCTGGTCTTGGCCGACGGGCGGACGGTGCGGGTGGGGGGGCCGGCCTACGATTACCCCGAGTACGATTTCACCGGCCTGGTGACCGGCAGCGAGGGCACGCTGGCCCTCATCACGGCCGCTCACCTGCGCCTCATCCGCCGGCCGCCGGCCGTGAAGACGATGATGGTGGCCTTCGACACCCTGGAGGATGCCGGCGCCGCCGTCTCGGCGATCATTGCGGCCGGCCTGGTGCCCGCCACGTTGGAGATGATGGACCGCAAGATGATCCGCATCGTGGAGGAGTTCGCCCACGCCGGACTGCCCACCGACGCGGGAGCCGTGCTCATCGTCGAGGTGGACGGCTACCCGGGCAGCCTGGACGCCCAGATCGAGGAGATCGTGGAGATCATGCGGGCCCACCGGGGACGTGATGTGCGCGTGGCCCAGACCGAGGCGGAGCGAGCCCAAATTTGGCACGCGCGCAAAAGCGCGGCCGGCGCCATTTCCCGGCTGGCGCCAACGTATTACCTGGTGGACGTGACCGTGCCGCGCAGCCACTTGGCCGCCATGCTGGCCGAGGTGGACGAGATCTGCGAGCGCCACGGGCTCCAAGTGGCTCACGTCTTCCACGCGGGGGACGGCAACCTCCACCCGCTCCTGCTCATCCCGGACCCGACGGACCAAGCGTACATCCAGAAGGTCTTGGAGGCCGGGCGGGAGATCATCGAGCGCGCCCTGGCGCGCCGTGGGAGCATTACCGGGGAACACGGCGTGGGCATTGAGAAGCGCCACTACATGCCCCTGATGCACACTGAGGATGAGCTGCGGGCCATGTGGGACGTGAAAGACATCTTCGACCCGCAGGGGCTCTTCAACCCGGGCAAGGTGTTGCCGGAACCCCCACCGCCGCTGCCGGGGTGGCCTGTCTCCACTGTGCCGTCCGACCCGGTGCTGGCGCCCAGCACAGCGGAGGAAGTGGCCGGGGCGCTGGCCGCATTGGGCTCGGCCGGCCGCACGGCGCGCGTGACGGGCGAGCGCCCCGAGCGCTTGGAGCCGGCCGAGGCCTTCGTGTGGCTTTCCACGGCCGCGTTCAACGGCATTGTCGAGATGGCGCGGGATGATTTGTACGTGACGGTGGGCGCCGGCACCCCGCTTCTGACGCTCCAGCAGCACTTGGCGGAGAAGGGGATGCAGGTGGCCCTGGCCTCACCTTGGCCCGACGCTACCGTGGGGGGGCTGGTGGCCGCCAACCTCAACGCCCCGCTGCGGCTGCGCTACGGCGCCATCCGGGACAACCTGCTCTGTGCCACTGTCGCCTTGGCCGACGGGCGGGTGATCCGGGCCGGCCGTCCGGTGGTGAAAAACGTGGCCGGCTATGATTTGCCCAAGGTCTTTGTGGGCTCCTGCGGCACACTGGGCGTGCTCACCGAGGTCACCCTCAAGCTCATCCCAAGGCCACGCGCGTGCCGCTCGCTCCTCGTGCCGGCCGAGCAGGCGTCCCAAGGGCTGGCGTGGGGGACACGGTTGGTGACCACGGCGCTGGTGGCCTCGACGATTGCCCTGTGGAGCGGCGGCACGACGTTCGAGAGCCCCTTCACGTTGGTCTACACGGCCGAGGGAATGGTCCAGGACGTGGAAGCCGAGATCGAAGAAGTCAAGAGGCGCCTGCGCCAGATGGGAGCGCCGGCGCCCCTGGAGGTGGACGGCTCCCCGGGCATGGAGCGGTGGGTTCGCCTGTTGGAGCGCGTGCCGCCCGCTGACAAGGCCTTGGTGGTGCGGGTTGGGCTGCCCCCCCGCCACGTGGAGGCGTTCTGGCAGACGCACGGCCGTTGGCTGGAACAAGGGGCGCTGATGGTAGATTTGCCCCACGGGCTGGTCTACGTGCAGGCCGAGCACGCCGACGAGGAGGCGGCGCGGGCTTGGCTGAACGCGCTGACGACCCGGGTGAGGGCCTTGGACGGCTACACGTGGGTTGTGGACGCGCCGTCGGCGTGGGGCTTGGCCGGCCAGCGGCGGGGCTACACGCCGGCGGCGCTTGACCTGATGCGGGCACTCAAGGGCCGTTGGGACCCCAAGGGCGCGCTGGAGGACGTGTGGGGAATGGTGAGCGCCGGATAGTCCTGCTCGCGTTTGGAGAGACCGCCGTGAAGCGATAAAGAGGAGCCGGACTTTACCGGGTGATCGTCAAGGTGCTCAAGAAGGCCATCTGGAGCGGCCAGAGCGTCTCTGTCCTCTTATGGCTTCGGAAGTTAATGTCACCCAGGGCAACCCAGAGTAGGCGCTCTTTGCCAACGATGATGAGGCTCTGCACACTTGGCACTTCTCCCGGCCATAGGGGTTCCATGATCACAAAACCGGAAGCATTCCCCACTTGGATGGACTCCACTACTTGAATCGGCCCGCCTCCCGGAATGGGATTTTCCTCAACTGGTAGTCTCTGAATCCATGCCTCTAATGCCTTGGGTGTCAGCGGGGGTGGAGTATCTGGGCGTAGGATGAAGAGCAAGAGCTCGATGAAGCCCTCTCGGTATTCTCCAAGCATGGGATCCTCTGCTGGGCGGTCAATGGATATCCCTCTCTTATACGCCGTGATCGGCTGAACACGAACTTCGTACTCGGGGGGGTATCGGAAGCGCAATCCCAGCACAGGGTCTTCAAAGGCTTTCCAGTTGGCCGTCAACCTTTTGGTTTCTTGTTCTGGGAGCAGTACCACAGGCCGTGGGGTGGGAGCAGGTTCTTGGGTGGGCGGTGGTGGCGGCGAGGGAGTAGGCTTCGGGGAGAGGGGCGTGGTCAATTGAAGGGGGCGGCTCGGGCCGAGGGGCACGGCTGTGGGCGGCGGTGTCGGGGACGAGGGGGCCGTTGTAGGGGTGGGGGTGGTTTCGGCCAACGGCTGTCCACATCCACCAAGGGCCAGGATCAGAAAGGTCACCGTGCTGCCCAGAAACATGAGGGTTTTCCGACGGCGCCGAGGGCCTTTAATTTGCGCGAAAGCCGAGCTGGCAAAAATGCCCAGAGCCACACCTAGGAGTAGCCCCCAAACGAGCGCGGACATCACACGGAAGGGATTGTGAACCATGGACCTCGCCCCCTTGATCGACCGGTTTCACCCGCTCCACTTGTGCCTCCTGGGTTCGATGATACACTCCTTGTATCACAGGAGTATCACACCAGCCTGTGAGAGGGAAGTGCTGCCGGGATTCAACTACGATGAGCTGGCTGCGCATCCGCTGCTTGGGACCTCTGGACGTAACGGTCAACGGTGCCCCTTTACATGACCTCCACCGGTCGCCCGCCTTACAGGCACTGCTCGGCTACTTTGTGCTTCATCGAAACCAGGTGCTGGCACGCTGGCAGGTCGCCGGAACTTTCTGGCCGGAAAAGGGAGAGGCACAAGCCCGGCGTGCCCTCAACACCCTGCTCTGGCGTTTCCAACAGGTAGGCGACGGAATACTGGCCGCTGGCTTGGAGCTCTCTCGCCAAACACTCCGATGGTCGCCCCCGCCGTGGTGTTGGATTGACGTGGAGGCTTTCGAACAGCTGTCCCTTCTTCTGGATGAAGTGATCTCTCGCGAGGGTGCTGACGAGGGTGTACTCCTCGAACTGCAACACGCTGTTCAGCTTTACCGGGGGCCGCTATTGGCCAACGTGGACGCCGAATGGTGTGCCGGCCCGCGAGCGATGTACCACGAGCGCTACATGTTGGCCCTGGAAACATTGGTGAGCGGCTACGAGCGGATTGGTCAACTCGAAACAGCCCTGGTGTGGGCCGCTCGCCTGGTGGAGGTGGAGCCGTACCGGGAATCGGGCCACGCCGCCTTAATACGGCTGAATGTGGCCTTGAAACGGCCCGCTGAGGCCATGGCCGCCTATCAGCGGTATGTGCGCCTCTGGCAGGAGGAGTTGGGGCTGACGCCGACCGACTTGCTTCAGCAGCAGGAAGCAAATGTCGCCCATACGGTGACGAACTCACCTGATGTGCTTTTCCCGGACCTTTGGGGCCGCCTGTTCGAGTGGAGCCGCGATCAGCGGGTGCCAGAAGTGGAGACATTTTTCCGGCATCTCGTCCAAGCAGCCGGGCAACTGGCGGAAGAGGCCGAGGCCGCCGGACGACGTGCTGTGGCGTGTCATGCCTACGAGTTTGCCCTGGCCCTTCTGTCCAACTTGCCGCCCACATCCTTGTGGCTCCGATCAGAGCTGGCGATGCGCTTGAACTATGACCGCATTCACGACCTGATTGCCTCTCGCCACGCACAGCGCGACAACATGTGTCAGGCGCTCGTGATAGCTCGAGCCCTGAAAGAGACCACCGCTGAAAGCGACGTGTGTGCCCGGCTTTGCTGGGTGGCCCAGCGAGAAGGACGGCTGAGTGAGGCCGCATCATGGGCCAAAAAGGCTCTCCAACTGGCAGGTCAAGATCCTCGTTTGAACGCACAGGCATTGCGCCTGTTGGGGAGCAGTTATGAGTTACAGGGGCTGTACGCAACAGCCCGCGCCTATCATGAGCGTGCCCTGGCGCTGGACGCCGAAGATTCGGAGTGGCAGCGGCTGGATCACCTGAATCTGTGTAGCGTGTACACGTTTATGGGGGATGACTGGAAGGCTCTCGAGCACGCCCGTTCGGCCCTTTCCCTGATCCCATCGGCCCCTCCCACCCCTCTCAGGGCGCTAGCGCTGGGCAACTTGGCCAATGTGGAGCGCGCTCTGGGGAACTATGGTGCCGCCCTCCACCACGTGCGGGAGGCTCAGGCTATCGCACATATGGTCGGCGCGCGGGAGTTACAAGCCTGGTTGGCCGGCCGGGCGGCTCACCTCTACGCCCAGATGGGAGAGATAGCCCATGCCCGGTTGTGGGCTGCACGGGCATGGACCATAAGCGTCGAAGTCCACAACTGTACTGCTCAGATAGAAGCGGGCTTGGTGTTAGGGTATGTGGCCTGTGTTCAGGAAGACTGGGAGACGGCCCGGCGCTGGTGTCGGCAGATCGAGCCGCTGCTGGCTGCTGAGAGTGGGAGACGGTACCGGGCGCCCGTCCTGGTGCTGAACGCTCACCTGGACGTGGTGGAACAACGATTCAGTGTGGCTGAAGAAGCAATTGTCCAGAGCCTCGCCTGCCTGGCTGAAACAGGGGAGGAACGCCGCCGAGCGGGATCTCTCGTGCTCTTGGCAACGATTGCCCTCAGCAAGAGCAATCACTCAACAGCCGAACGGCACGTCGCCGAAGCACGGAAAGCTCTTCTGGAGCGGGCCGAGAGGATTCCTGATCCCGTTGTCAGAGACCGCTTCTGTAGCGCTACCCCCCTGCGCCGTTTCCTCACATCAGATATGCCCTTGGCATCTGCCCCAGAAGGACTCCTCGTCGATGGTGAGTTGCTGGTGGTTGCCGGACACGGGGGAGCCCGGCGCACGCGGCGTGGCTAGCCTCACGCCCCTTCTTGAGCCCGTTTCACCACCGTGAAGCGACACAGGGGAGCACCCTGCGCAGCACAGGCGACTTCGGTGGCTGCCACCTCGGCGTCGAAGATGGCCGTGGCCAGGCCGGCCAAGACGCCCCGGATCAGGTGGCAGACACCGTGGTCTGCGGGGCCGTAGGCCTCGGCAAAGGGCGAGCCTTCGACTCGCACCACGAGCCGGCCGGCGGAGGCATCGAGCTCCTCGAGCGCGAAGTGCCCCCACCCGATCTGTCCCCCCATGCGACACATGAACGCCACCGTCTCCTCGTCGCTGTATCCGAAGTGCTCCTTGTATTTCCGGGCGGAGAGGGAGCCGCCCGTGAACCCTCCCTGGAAAAGGAGCTCGCCGGCGCGCTCGCCCAACGTGCGTTCGAGGGCCTTCTGGAAGTCAACCAATGTCTCGGGGCGAATGAGAAGGTAGCGGACGCCCTTGAAACTCAGGCGTCCTCCGGCAGCATCCCACGCCAGCTCCTGCACGATGTCGTTTGTGGTCTGGTCCATGCTCTCAAACCTCCTCAGCCCGTCGGTCCACCACGCGCACGGCCTTGCCCGGCCGGCGCTCGACCGTGCCGACGGGCACGAGCTCGACCTGGGGTGTGAGCCCGAGGGTGTCGTGGACCTCTTCGGCCACGCGGCGGGCCAAGTCGTCGTCCTCGGGGGCCTTGCTCTCCACGACGAGCCGAAGGCGGTCTGCCCCGGCCACCCGCTCCACCACGATCTGGTAGTCGAAGGCAACGCGCTCGTGGCCCATGAGGATGGCCTCGATCTGCGCGGGGTAAAAGGTGACGCCCTTCACCTTCAGCATGTCGTCGGTGCGCCCGGTGAGGCGGTCCACGCGCAGGTGGGTGCGGCCACAGGCGCAGGGGGCGCGGCTGAGCACGCGCGTGATGTCCCGCGTGCGGTAGCGGATGAGGGGCAGGGCTTCGCGTGTCAAGGTCGTGATGACCAGTTCGCCGGCTTCGCCGTCGGGAAGAGGATCGCCGGTGGACGGGTCCACGATTTCGACCAGGTAGTGGTCTTCCCAGATGTGGATGCCCTCGTGGGCCGGACAGTCGATGCCCAAGCCGACTCCGCCCGTTTCGGTCATGCCGATGATGTCGAAGCTCTCGATGCCCATGATCTCCTCGATACGGCGGCGCATCTCATCACTCCACACCTCGGCGCCGAAGATGCCCACCCGCAGGCGAGTGTCGCGCCGGAAGTCGAACCCCTCGGCCCGGGCTACCTCGATCAGGCGCAGGGGATACGAGGCGATGGCGGCAATCACGGTGGTGCCGAGGTCCTGCATGAACCGCAACTGGAGGCGGCTGCGCCCGGCACCGATGGGCACGACCATGGCGCCGATGGCCGAGGCGCCGTAGTGGAAGCCAAACCCCCCGTTGAAGAGCCCGAAGCTGGGCGTCACTTGGATCACGTCGTCGCGGGTGACCCCGGCGGCGGTCAAACACCGCGCCATGACATCGGCCCACTGCCGCACGTCCGATGCCGTGTAGGGGCAGAGGATGGGCGTGCCCGTGGTGCCCGAGCTCATCTGAAAGCGCACGAAGCGATCCGGCGGGGCACAGGCCAGCTTGAAGGGGTAGGCTTGCCGGAGGTCCTCCTTGGTCATAAAGGGGAACCGGCGAATGTCCTCCAAGCTGTGGACATTCTCGGCTGTCAGCCCGCCCAAGTGTTGGGCGTACTCGGGGTTGCGGGCGTGGATGTGGTCGAGGGTGGCCTTGAGCCGTTGGAGCTGGAGCGAGCTGAGCGATTCGCGGTCGAGGGTCTCCGCCGAGGGATGATACATGGCTGGCACTCCCTTCTTTCGATCATGGCTGTTGCTCCTCCACGGCGACAACGTGCCACTCCCACCAACACAACGCCACCCTCCCGCTGTCAAGTACCCACGGGCTTGGAAGGGCCGCCCGTGCGTGTGGCCCGCAGCTTGGCCGTGGCCGCGTCGTCCACCTGCCACGTGGCCGGGTCGATGACGACGCCGTATTCCCGGCGAGCGGCTTCCAGGCTCACCTTGCCGTCGCGCACGTCGCGCAGCACCAGCGCCGGGTCGCGCTCCAGCGGGTTGCCGTACCCCCCGGCCCCCGGCAGGCGCAGGCTCACCACGTCGCCGGGCTTGAGGGTGTCCAGCCCCTTGGACTTGAGCCGTCGTTCCTCCGGCGTGTCCGGGTTGAGGATGAACGCCCCGGGAGCGCCCTCCTTGCCGCCGAAGAGCCCGAAGGGGGCGAAGCGCTGCCGGTCCCCGTAGCGGGCGAAGGAGACTTCCACCAGCACGCGGATGTCCCGCCGCAGCCCCAGGGCGCCGCGGAACTTGCCCGCCCCGCCGGAGTCGGGGATGAACTCGTACCGCTCGATGCGCACGGGGTATTCCAGCTCCACGGCCTCCACGGGCGTGTTCTTGAAGCGCGCCAGGTGGGAATCCTGGCCGTCCCGCCCGTCCTTGGTGGGGCGCGCGCCGGCTCCACCCCCCTGAATGTCGATGTAGACAAAGCGCCGGCCCGTCTTGGGATGGTACCCGCTGAAGCCACAGTTGGTGATCTGCGCGTGGCTGCCGGCCATGACCCGGTCGGGGACGGCCGGTGCCAGGGCTTTGAGCATGGCCTCCGTGATTTTCTGGGAGGTGTTGGTCCGCGCGCCCACGGCGGCCGGCGGCAGGGGGTTCACGATCAGGCCCGGCTCGGCCTCGACCCGGAAGGGGCGGTAGCACCCCGAGTTGGGCGGCACATGGGGATCGACCACGGCGATCAGGGCGTAGTAGACGGCCGCGTGAACCGTGGCCAGCGGGCAGTTGATGTTGCCCTTCACTTGCTTCGAGGTGCCCGTGAAGTCGATGACCGCCTCGTCGCCCCGCTTGTGGATGTTCACCACCAGGTGGATGGGCTCGTCGCTGTGGCCGTCGTCGTCGATCCAGTCGTCGCCGGTGTAGTCCCCGTCGGGAATGGCCGCCAGCCCGTGGCGAATGCGCCGTTCCGAGTAGTCCAGCAACATGCTCAGAGCCTGCTGAACCACTTCGGGGCCGTATCGGGCGTAGATTTCGCGCACCCGCCGGACGCCCACGAAGTCGGCCGAGGCTTGGGCGCGGATGTCGCCCAGCGTCTTGTGGGGCACGCGGATGTTGTTCTCCAGGATGCCGAAGAGTTCGGGGTCCTCGCGGCCCTGCTTGTAAAGTTTGACGAAGGGAAAGCGCAGCCCCTCCAAGTAGATCTCCGTGAGCCCCCCGGCCGTGCCGCCCGGCGCCGCACCCCCCATGTCCGAGTGGTGGGCAATGCTGCCCACGAAGCCCACCAGCTCCCCCTCGAAGAAGACGGGCGCAAAGGTGATCAAGTCCATGACGTGCTGGCCGCCCCGATAAGGGTCGTTGAAGATGATGATATCACCCTCCTCGAAGTCATCGGGCCGAAAGTGGCGCATGAGGGAGCGCATGGGGATCTCGAAGCCGGTCAGCAGCATGGGGGCGTGGTGGGCTTGGGCCACGGTGTTGCCGTGACGGTCGAAGACGGCGCAGGAGATGTCCTCGATTTCCTTGATAACTGTGGAGCGCGACGTGCGCACGAGGGTGCGTCCCATTTCGTCGGCCACCTGCTCCATGGCGTAGCGGATGACCTGCATGGTGATGGGGTCGGCCACATGTGTCATGGTCTTCCCTCCTCTGTTGGCGCCGTTGAGGGGCTCCGGGCGCCTCAGGCGTTGAGCGCGATGATCAGGTTGCCGTATTCGTCCACGCGGGCCCAGGAGCCAGGCGTGATCACAGTCGTCGAGGCAACTTCCTCGACCAAGCAGGGGCCAACAATCACGTTGCCCGGCCGCAGGCGCGCGCGGTCGTAGATTGGGGAGGGGACGAACCCGGCCCCGGCGAAGTAGACGGGCCGGCGCTCCTTCAACGCGGGCGATGGGTCGGCGTCGGCCATGTCTCCGGCGGAGAGGGAGACGGCCGGCACGCGCCCGACGGCCGTCACCCGCAGGCTCACGAACTCGACACTCTCCTCCTCCGAGGCGTACTCGTAGACGCGGCGGTGGAGCTCGTGGAAGCGGCGCACGGTGGCCACCACGTCCTCGGCCGTGAGCTGCCGGCCGCTGTGAACCACGGGCGTGTTCAGCTCGTAGGACTGTCCTTCGTACCGCAGGTCAGCCGACCAGACGACCTCGATGTGCTCTTCCGGCACCCGTTCCTCGCGGAGTTGTTCCAGCCCTTGGCGTTCCAAGCGGAGGAAGATGTCCAGCAGCGCCTCTGGCGTGGCCTCTCGCTCGTGGAGGGCCACGGTCTGCACGTAGTCGTGGCGTGTGTCCGAGACGAGGAGGCCCAAGGCGGAGAAGGTGCCGGGGTACGGGGGCACGATGACTTTCTTCATGCCCAATGCCTCGGCCAGCTCCACGGCGTGGAGCGCCCCGGCGCCGCCGAAGGCGACAAGCGTGAAGTCCCGCACGTCGTAGCCCCGCTCGATGGAGCTCACGCTGATACCCTTGACCATGTTGGCGTTGACCAGGCGAATGATGCCGTGGGCGGCCTCCTCAACGGAGATGCCCAAGGGGCGGGCCACGTGGGCCTCGAGGGCCCTGCGGGCCAGGTCGGGGTCGAGGGGCATGTGGCCGCCCAGGAAGTAGGCCGGGTTGAGCCGTCCTAGGAGCAGGTTGGCGTCGGTGACGGTGGGGGCGTCGCCGCCCAGGCCGTAGCAGGCCGGCCCGGGATCGGCCCCGGCGCTGATGGGGCCGACGTTGAGGGCACCGCCACGGTCCACCCACGCGATGCTGCCCCCGCCGGCGCCAATGGCGTGGACATCCACCATAGGGACCTTCACGGGGTATCCCTCGAATTCACCTTCGGAGTGGACTCTGGGGTTGCCCCGGTCCACCAAGCCGATGTCGAAGCTGGTGCCCCCCATGTCCACCGTGATGAGTTGGCTGTCGCCCACCAGGCGGCCCACGTAGGAGCCGGCGACCACGCCGCCGGCGGGGCCCGAGTTGACGGTGTGGACGGCGTGACGCCGGGCCACCTCCACGGTCATGGAGCCGCCGCTGGCCTGCATGATGCGCACGTCGGTGTGGCCGTACCGTTCGCGCAGTTGGCCGACGAGGCTGTTCAAGTAGCGGTCCACGATGGGCTGCAAGTAGGCGTTCAGCACGGTGGTGGAGGTGCGCTCGTACTCCCGGAACTCGGGGGCGATCTCCGAGGAGAGGGAGACGTAGGCCTCGGGGTACAGCTCCTGGCAGATTTCCCGGACACGCTGCTCGTGGGCCGGGTTCAGGAAGGAGAAGAGGAGACAGACGGCGACCGATTCCACGCCCTCTTGTTTCAGGTAGGCCACTGCCTGGCGGACTGAGTCTTCGTCGAGGGGGATGACAACTCGGCCGTCGGCGCCCACGCGCTCGCGGGCCTCGACCCGCAGGTACCGGGGCACGAGCGGCTCGGGCAGGTCCACGGTCATGTCGTAGAGGCCGGCGTCGGGGCGCTCGATGCGGGCGATCTCCAACACGTCGCGGAAGCCCTCGGTGGTGACGAGCCCTGTCTTGGCCCCCTTGCGCTCGATGAGGGCGTTGGTGCCGATGGTGCTCCCGTGAACCATGTACTCCACATCGGCCATGGACGTGGCCGTGGTCTCCAGGATGCGCTCAATGCCCTGAATCACACCTTCTGCCTGGTTGCGGGGGGTGGTGAGCACTTTGGTGTAGTGGATGCGACCGCTGCGGTCGTCGATGAGCACCACGTCGGTGAAGGTGCCGCCCACGTCGATGCCGAGGCGCATGGATTTCCCTCCTCATCTTGTCACACCCGAACCGGCTCCTGGAACACGCCGAAGACCTCCTTCATCACCCCGACAATTTCCCCCAGGGTGCAGTAGGCGCGCACGGCGCGCACCATGGCCGGCATGACGTTGTGGCCCGACGCGCAGGCGTCTCGCACCTCTGCCAATGCGGCCTCTACCTCGACGGGATCGCGCTCCGCCTTCACCTGCGCCAGGCGCCGCATCTGCTCCTCCATCGCCTCCGGGCGATATTCGTGGAGCTCCACCTCGGGGACGAACTCCTCGCCCTCCACCCGGTACTTGTTCACCCCGACCTTGACGATTTCGCCGCTCTGGAGCTTGCGCTCGTACTCGTAGGCTTGGCGCGCCACCTCGGCCTGCACGAGCCCTTGGCTCACGGCGTTGACGATGCCGCCCCACTCCTCGTCCACGCGCCGCATCTCGGCCACGATGCGCTTCTCCATCTCGGCCGTCAGCCACTCGATGTAATAGGAGCCTGCCAGGGGGTCCACGGTGTCGCACAGGCCCATCTCCTCGGCCAGAATCTGCATGGTGCGCAGGGAGATGAGGGAGGCCTTGGGGCTGGGGATGGTGTACGCCTCGTCGTAGCAGCAGAGGGCGCTCGTCTGTGCGCCGGAGAGGGCGGCGATGAGGGCGTAGTAGGCGCCGCGCACGATGTTGTTCTCCGGCTCCTCGATGGTGAGGCCGCTGCCCCCGCCGCCGGCGATCATCTTCATTTTCATGGTGTCAGGCTTTTGGGCGCCGTACTCTTCCTTCATGAGGCGGGCCCAGAGCCGGCGGGCGGCGCGGAACTTGGCCACTTGCTCCCACAGGTTGCCGAAGATGTTGAAGTTGAAGGAGATGCGCCCGGCGAAGTCGTCCACGGACAGCCCGCGCTGCAGCACTTCGTCGATGTATGCCTTGGCGATGCAGTAGGCGTAGGCGATCTCCTGCACTGGCGTGGCCCCTGACTCGCGGATGTGATAGCCGCAGACGCTGACGGGATAGTACTTGGGGGCCTCGCGGGCGCAGAACTCGATGGTGTCGCCAATCAGGCGGATGGAGGGCTCCACGGGGAAGATCCACGCCCCACGGCCGATGTACTCCTTCAGAATGTCGTTCTGCGTCGTGCCGCGCACCTGATCCCGGGGCACCCCCTGCTTTTCCGCCACGGTCAGGTACATGGCCAGGATGATGGGCGTCACGGCGTTCACCGTCAGGGAGACGCTGATTTTGTCGATGGGAATGCCCTCGAAGGCCACCTCCATGTCCCTGAGCGTGTCCACGGCCATGCCCACGCGCCCCACCTCGCCGTAGGCCATGGGGTCGTCCGAGTCGAGTCCCATTTGTGTGGGCAAGTCAAAGGCCACGTTGAGGGCGTTCTGGCCGTGGGCGATGAGGAACTTGAAGCGCCCGTTGGTCTCCGCCGGAGTGCCGAAGCCGGCGTACTGGCGCATGGTCCAAGGGCGGTAGCGGTACATGTACCTGTGAATGCCCCGGGTGAAGGGGTACTCGCCGGGCTCGCCGATGTCCCGCTCGTAGTCGATGTGGGCAATGTCCTCGGGCCTGTAGATGGGCTTCACCTCAATCCCGGATTCCAACACCACGTCTCGAAGTTTGGTTTCCTTGGCAGCCATTGGTCTGCTCCTTCCCGCGGTACTACAACGAATTACTCCCCCAGAGCTATGGCATCCCGATAGTACGCCTCCTTCAACATGGGACCAAGGGCGTTGTACACGTCCAGGAGCACTCCCCGCACCTCATAACTGAGTTCGGGATGCACGAGCTTCACCGTAATCCCCATCCCCAATTCGTTTTGTTCTCAATTATTCCCGCCGCTTCACCTTCGTCACGAACTTGGCGATCTCCTCGAGCCGGGAGCCTGTCGCGAAGACGGCCTGTGCCCCGAGCTCCAGCAGCTTGGGGCGATCGCCGTGCGGAATGTTGCCCCCCACGATGACCGTCACGTCCGTCATCCCCTCCTCCCGCAGGCGCTCCATGAGCTTGGCGGTGAGTGGCAGGTGGGCGCCCGAGAGGATGGAGAGGCCGATCACGTCCACATCCTCCTGCAGGGCGATCTCCACGATCTCCTCGATCGTCTTGTGGAGCCCCGTGTAGATCACCTCACAGCCGGCGTCCCGCAGGGCGTGAGCCACAACCTTGGCCCCCTTGTCGTGGCCGTCAAGGCCTGGCTTGGCGATGAGGACGCGCACGGGGGGTCTGTGGTTCATCTTTTACCCCTTCTCCCTGTTCTGGCCCTCGGAGCAGGGCATACTGGCCTATAGGCTTCCTTCGCGATCCCGGCTCTCCACATTCCCTGGGGGAGAGACTGTGCCGGGCTCGCCCGTCCGGCGGATCAGGTAGACGGAGACAACGAGGGTGACGATGAGCACAGTCAGCAGTCCGAGCTCCAACAACACAGCTCGGAAGATCTCGAGTTCCAGTATCGTCGGATAGGCTTGTTCCGCGGTGATCACCAGAATGCGCCGCACGGCCGCAATGAGGGCGACGACCAGAAAGGGCTCGCTGACGAGCACGTGTGAGCGCAGGGAGATGCCCACTGTGTGCAGGATTTCCACCACCATCATAACCAGCAACAGTGTGTTCAGTGCGTCCAAGGCCGCGCGCTTGAAGTCCCCCGCGCGTGCTTCAGTCACGAAACTCCAGGCCGCGTCCCCGAGCAGTGCCACGGCCATGATCACCAGTGCAGCACCGATCAATAGGTAGATTCCATCCTCAACCATCCACAGCTTGTCCATCCATGTGGTGAGCCGTCTGCCTTCGTATTGCCTCTCCTGAGCCATGACGTCACCTCCTGCCGAAGAAGCCTCACCGTTGCCTTCACTCGATGGAAAAAGGAGAGGAGCCGTATGTCACCCCTCCACCTTCACCACCACGGCCGCGCCCGTGTCCCCGGCAGCACATCCGGTGAAGAGGCCGTAGCCGCCGCCCCGCAGCACCAGTTCCTCGATGAGCTCCACGATGAGCCTCATGCCCGTGGGCCCCTGCGGGTGGCCCCAGATGAGGGAGGAGCCGTAGTTGTTCATGGCCTCGGGGGACACGCCCGTTTGGCGACAGAAGTAGATGTCGTTGACGGCGAAGGGGTTGTGGGTTTTGATGGCGTCCACCGCGTCGAGGCGGAGGCCGGCCGCGCGCAGGGCGTTGAGGGCGGCCGGCACCGTGGCCTGGGCCATGAAGCCGCGCTTGGCCCGCGCCTCGCCGTAGCCAAGCACTTGCACCTCCACGTGGGGGTCCTGGCTCAACTCCCTGGCGCGCTCCCGCGTGGCCACGATCAGACCACAGTTCCCGTCGGCCGGGTGGGTCTGGCTGCCGTAGGTGACGGTGCCGTCGGGAAGGACCGGCTTGAGCCGGGCGAGCCCTTCGGCCGTCGTCGGGTAAACGCCCTCGTCGCCCGTCACCGTGGCGATTACCTTGCGCCCGGCGGGGTCCTGCACCTCGATGGGAGCCACCATGAAGCGGCGGTGAAAGGCGGCCCCATCGCGCAGGGCCTCCCGGTACTGGTGGTAGCGCAGCAGGGTGAGCTCGTCCTGTTCCTCGCGGGTGATGCCGCTTTCCCGGGCCACGTTCTCGGCCGTCTCGATCATGGCGTTTTGGGCGAAGGGGTCGCAGTTGAAGTTGTCCCACACCCACTCCTCGGCGGTTCCCTTGCCGCCGGGGCCCAAGGGGTTGGGGTAATAAATGTGGGGGCCGTTGCTGGTGCGGTCGCAGGTGATGGCCAGGATGGCCGCGCCGCCACCGGTTTCCACCTGCATGGCCGCCCCGGCCACCACCCGCGCGGAGGTGGCACACGCTTGGCTGACCGTCGGCCCGGTGATGCCAGGGGCGCCGATGAGCCCGGCCAGCCAGGGGGCGCCGTAGAAGCTGTGCTGCTGGGGCACGGTCATGCCCAGGTGGAGGGCGTCGAACGTGTGGGGGGGAATCTGGCGTTCCTCCAGGGCCCGCCGGGCCACGTCGGCGGCGAAGGTGATGGCGTGGAGGTGGGCGAAGCTCCCCTGCCACCGGCAGAACGGCGTGCTCCAGTAGCCCCCGTAGGGAATGTAGGCGTGCTCGAAGTGCATTTGGCTCCTCCTCGTTCACAGCCCCACCGACATGCCGCCGTCGATGAAGATCACCTGCCCGGTGATGTACGCGGCCTCGTCGCTGGCCAGGAAGAGGTGGAGCGCGGCCACCTCCTCGGGCGCGGCCATGCGGCGGAAGGGAATGCGGCGGAGAAGGCCTTCCTTGATCTTCTCGGGAATGGCCGCGGTCATGCGCGTCTCCACGGCTCCCGGGGCGATGCAGTTGACGTTGATGCCGTAGCGGGCCAGCTCGAGGGCCAAGGTGCGCGTCAGGCCCACCACGCCGGCCTTGGAGGCGCTGTAGTTGGCCTGGCCGACGTTGCCCAACATGCCGATGGAGGCCGTGTTGACGATCTTGCCGTACTGCCGGCGGATCATGGGCACGGCCGCGGCTTGGGCGCAGAGAAACGTGCCTTTCAGGTTCACGTCGATGACTGCGTCCCAGGCACCTTCCTCCATCAGGTGGACTTCGTCCCCCTTGACCCGCACGGCGAGGGCGTCGCGGGTGATGCCGGCGTTGTTGATGAGGATGTCGAGCCGCCCCCACCGGCCCACGACGTGGTTGACCATTGCCTCCACCTGAGCCCGGTCGGTCACGTCCGCGGGCACGAAGATCGCCTCCCCGCCGGCCTGCTCAATGGCGGCCACCGCCTCGCGGCCGGCCTCCTCGTCCACGTCGTTGACGGCCACGCGCGCGCCCTCGGCGGCGAAGCGCAGCGCCGTGGCCCGCCCGATGCCCCGGCCGGCGCCGGTGATCAGGGCAACGCGGTCCTTCAAGCGCATGGGGCCTCCTCCTTCGCTTCACGTTCGTCTACTCCGCTGTCGCCTCGTCAGCACTCCTGCGCATCAGCAGGGTCCAATGGCCCTCGATGACTGTCTCGCCCCGCTGGTTCTTGACCGCCGCCGCAAAGGTGATGACACCCCGGTCCGGCTTGGAGCTGGGCCTCTTGTCGGCCACGCGCAGTTCCAGGTGGACCGTGTCGCCGGGGAAGACGGCGCCCCGGTAGCGCACTGTCTGCTCCAGCAGGGCTAGAGTGGTGCCCTCGAAGATGCCGAGCTGGTTGGCCAGCCCGGTGGCCACGGAGGCCACGAGCATGCCGTGGGCGATGCGGCCCTTGAAGGGCGTCGAGCGGGCGAACTCCTCGTCGGTGTGGAGGGGGTTGAAGTCGCCCGACAGGCCGGCGAAGTTGACGATGTCCGCCTCGGTGATGGTGCGGCGGGCGGTGGTGATCACTTCGCCCGGCGCGAACTGGTCGAACGTGCGGCCGCGCGGTCGTTCGGTCATGGACTCCTCCTATCGTGTCAGCTCTCGGGCAATGATGTTCTTGAGAATCTCCGAGGTTCCTCCGCCGTAAAGGAGGAAGCGGGCGTCCCGGAAGTAACGTTGGGCCTCGTACTCCATGGCGAAGCCGTAGGCGCCGAAGATGCGCGTGGTCTCGTCGGCCACGTCGTTGGCCATCTCGGAGGCGAAGAGCTTGGCCATGGCGGAGAGTTTGGTGTCGGGGGTGCCCCGGTCGATGAGCCAGGAGGCCCGGTAGACGAGGGTGCGGGCGGCCTCCAGGCGGGTGGCCATGTCGGCCAGCTTGTGTTGGATGGCCTGGAACTTCACGATGGGCCGGCCGAAAGCCTCTCTCTCCTGAGCGTAGCGAAGGGCCGCGTCGAGGGCCGCGCGGGCCAAGCCCACGCTGAGGGCGCCGGTCATCACGCGGATTTCGTTGAGTATGCCCCGCAACAGGTTCATGCCCGTCCCTTCCTGCCCGCCGAGGAGGTGATCGTGCGGCACCCACACGTCGTCCAAAATGACTTCCGAGGTTTCCGAGCCCCGCGTGCCCAGCTTCCTGATCTTGCGCCCCACGCTCAGGCCGGGCGTTTCCCTCTCCACGAGGAAGAGGTCAACGCCCTTGAACCCCGCGCCGGGATCGGTCTTGGCCGCCACGGTGAAGAAGTCGGCCACGGTGGCGTTGGTGATCCACATTTTCGTCCCCTTGAGGCGATAGCCGTCGCCGTCGCGCACGGCTGTGGTGCGAATGGCGCCCAAGTCCGAGCCGGCGCCCGGCTCGGTCATGGCAATGGTGCCGATCTTTTCCCCGCGCAGGGCGGGCACCAACAGGCGTTGCTTCTGCTCCTCAGTGCCGAAGCGGTAGATGAGATCAGTGCCCATCAACCCCTGCATGGCCACTGTGGCGGCCAGGCTGAGCGAGCCGCGGGCCAGCTCCTCGCACATGAGGTTGAAGGTCGTGGCGTCGGCGCCCGCGCCGCCGTATGCCTCCGGGTAGCGCACGCCCAGCCACCCCAGGTCGGCCACGCGCCGGAAGAGGGCCCACGGGAACTCCTCCCGTTCGTCCAGCTCATGGGCCACGGGCACAACCTCGCGCTCCACGAAATCGGCCACGGTCTGGCGGAAGAGTTCTTGTTCTTGGGTGAAGTGGAAGTCCATGGGTCTTGTGTCCGTGCTCATTACACCACGCCACGGGCCCGCAACGCTGCCACCTTGTCCGGCCCGTACCCCAGGGCCTCGCCGTAGACGCTCTCGTTGTGCTCGCCCAGACGGGGCGGGAAGGGCAGCCACATCTGGCGCTCGCGCAGGGCGGAGGTCACCACTGGCGGGGGCGGCATGATGAGCTCCACGCCCGTGCGCGGATCGCGGGAGCGGATCATGGCCGGCGCGATGAAGGGGTCCTCGATCACTTCGGCCACGGTGGCTACCCGCGCGATGGGCACGCCGATCTCGGCGAAGAGGGCCAGGAGCTCCTCGGACGTGTGCGCGCGGGTGATCGCGGCCAGCTCCCGGTTGAGCCGCTCCTTGGCCGCAATGCGGCCGGCGTTGCGGCGATACTCATCGCGCGCCAATCCCTCGAAGCCCGGCAGTCGGGTTACGCGCTCCCACTGCCGGTCGCTGCCCACGGCGATGTAGACGTAACCGTCGGATGTGGGGTAGACGGAGACGGGCGCGAAGAAGGGGTGCGTGTTGCCCCGCCGGCGCATGACCTGCCCGAAGCTGCGGGCCATGGTGACCGGGATGACCATCCAGGAGACGGCGCTGCGAAACATGGCGATGTCCACGCGGCTGCCCTCGCCCGTGCGCTCCCGGCGGTAGAGGGCCTTCATCACCTGGCCGTAGGCGTGTTCGGCCGCCCCCAAGTCCACCATGGGCAGGCCGAAGACGTGGGGCGGGCCGTCGGGCTCGCCCGTCAGGTCCATGAAACCGGCGCGGGCTTGCATGATGGGGTCGTAGGCCGGCACGTTGTGGTCCGGGCCGAACCCGGTGATGCCCACCCAGATGAGGTCGGGCTTGATTCGGCGCAGGGTCTCGTAGTCCACACCGAGCTTGACATAATTTTTCGGCAGGGTGTTGCAGGCGAAGATGTCCACCGGCAGGCGCGCGATGAGCTCGTGGAGGATGGCCCGCCCCTCCTCGACGGCCAAGTTGAGGGTGATGCTCTCCTTGCCCGCGTTGTAGGGCAGGTAGTAGGCGTTCATGCCCTCTTCCCCCAACACGTTGGGCCCCACGTGGCGGTTGGGATCGCCCCGCTGGGGGTGCTCCACGCGGATGACCCTCATGCCGTCCACCACCAGGCGGTAGGTCATGAAGGGCAGGGCCAGGGCCTGCTCCAAGCTCAAAACTGTGATGTGGCGGAAGAGGGCTTCGGTCACAGGGTGTGCTCCTCGCCTACAGGGTGATCTGGCCGCTCGGCCGGCTCACTGCCTCGCCGGCGGCCTCGCGCGCGCCCAACTCGTCCAACACTTCCTTGAGGGCGGTCACGAAGCGCTCGTTCTGCTCCCGGGTGCCCACGGTGACGCGCACCCAGTCGGGCATGTAGAAGAAGCCGGCCGGCCGCACGACCACGCCGCGCCGCAGCAGGTGCTCGTACACCTGTTGGGGGTCGTAGCCGGGCCGGAAGACGAGGAAGTTGCTCTGGCTGGGCACGGGGTTCAGGCCCATCTCGGCCAACTGGCGGTGGAGCCACCGCCGGCCCTCGATGACCACCTGGCGCGTGCGCGCCACGTGGTCGGGGTCGTCCAGGGCGGCCAAGGCCCCTGCCAGGGAGAGGGCCCCCAAGTGGAAGGGCAGGCGGCAGCGCCACAGGTACTCGGCCAGCTCGGGGTGGGCGATGGCGTACCCCACGCGCAGGCCGGCCAGGCCGTAGGACTTGGAGAGCGTGCGCACGACGATCACGTAGCGGCCCTGGCGCACGAAGTCGAGGCTCCGCACGTGCTCGGGGTGGTCCACGAAGTCCACATACGCCTCGTCGAAGACGACCACCACGTGGCCGGGCACGCCGGCCATGAGGCGTTCGGCCTCGGCGTGGGTGATGATGGTGCCCGTGGGATTGTTGGGCGAACAGATGAAGATCAGGCGGGTGCGCGGGGTGATGGCCTCCAGGATGGCCTCCACGTTGTACCGATAGTCGGAGGTGAGCTCGGCCCGCACCACGTGGCCGCCCCGCCGGCGGACCAGGATCTCGTACATGGGAAAGGTGGGCGGCGTGATGATGGCCTCGTGCCCCTCCTCGATGAAGCCCAGCGCAATCAGCGAGAGCATTTCTGTGCCCCCGTTGGCCGTGGCGATCTGCTCGGGGGTGATTCCCTCGCCCGCGTGGGCGGCCAAGCGCTCCCGGAGCACGTCGTCGCTGACGCGGGGGTAGCGGTAGAGGGCCTCCAGCGCGCCGGCAATGGCCTCCACGGCCTTGGGCGAGGGACCCAGGGGGTTCTCGTTGGAGGCCAGCTTGATGACGTCGGTCACGCCGTAGCGCGCGGCCACCTCCTCGGCAGATGTGCCGGCCGTGTAGACCGGTGCGGCGGCAATGTGCGGGTTGAAGTGTGGTTTCTCGGCCATGACTCCTCCTTGTTCGGTGATCAGCGTTCGGGAATCAGGAGCGTGACGTGCTGATGCGTGACTACTGCTCGCTGATGCCCGATCACTTTCTGCTCTCCACTGCTCGCAGGACTCTCTCCGGCGTGATGGGCAACTGGGTGATGCGCACGCCCACGGCGTCGTAGATGGCGTTGGCCACGGCTGCGGCCGTGGGGTTGGTGCCCATTTCGCCCACGCCCTTGGCGCCGAAGGGGCCCTCTGGGTCGTCGGTTTCGATGATGACCGATTCGATCTGGGGGGCGTCCAAGGCCGTGAGCAAGCGGTAGTCAAGGAGCGTGGGGTTGAGGACGCGCCCTTCGCGGACTTGGAGCTCCTCCAGCAGGGCGTAGCCCAGGCCCATGACCACGCCCCCTTCGATCTGCCCCTCGACGTACATGGGGTTGATGGCCCGCCCCACATCGTGGGCCGAGATGACGCGCAGGGGCTTCACCTTGCCCGTCTCCAAGTCCACTTCCACCTCGATGGCTTGGGCGCCGAAGCCGTAGGCCGCGGAGATGTTGCCCTTGCCGTCGGCGCCCACCATCTCGTTGGGTGGATCGTACCACCCGTGGCCGACGATGACCTCCCCGCCCTGGCGGAAGTGGCGCGCCCGCACCACCTTGTCGAAGGGCACGCGCCGCTCCGGCGAGCCCCGCACGACCACGAAGCCGTCGCGCAACTCCAGGTCCTCGGCCGCGGCTTCCAGGAGCTCCTCGGCCGTCTCCAGGATTTGGCGCTTGACCTCCCGGGCGGCGATGAGGGCCGCGTTGCCGGCGATGAAAGTCGTCCGGCTGGCGTGGACGCCCACGTCCCAGGGCGTGAGGGCCGTGTCGTTGTTGACGATGAGGATCGTCTCCGGGGGAATGCCCAGCTCCTCGGCCACGATCTGGGCGACAATCACGTCGGAGCCCTGCCCGATTTCGGTGGCCCCCGTCATCACCGTGACCTGCCCGAAGTCGTCCACTTTGACGATGGCGCCACACCCGTCGGAGCGGTAGATGCGCGCGCCGCCGCCCACGTTCATGGTGGCCGCGATGCCGATGCCGCGGCGAACCGGGCCCTCCTGGGGCCGACGCTCATGCCGGTGTTTCCAGCCGATGCGCTCGGCGACGGCCTCCAGGCACTCCTTCAGGCCACACGAGGTGACCTTAATGCCCTGGGGCGTCTCCTCGAAGGGGCGATTGGCGTTGCGCAGGCGGAACTCCAGCGGGTCCATGCCGATGGCCTCGGCCAGGCGGTCCATCTGGGTTTCCACGACGAAGGTGGACTGAGGGTTGCCGAAGCCGCGCACGGCGCCGGTGATGGGGTTGTTGGTGTAGACGCTGTCGGAGACCATGCGAGCGTGGGGCACGCGGTAGAGGGAGCCCACCGTCTCCATGAAGACCAGTGTGGTGACAGTGCCCCAGGAGACGTAGGCCCCGTTGTCCAGCAGCACCTTCACGTCCCGCACCCAGAGCCGGCCGTCCTTCATGGCGCCCGCGCGGGACCAGATGCGCATGGGCTGGCGGCATTCGGCGGCGATGAACTCCTCCTGGCGCGTGAAGGCCAGGCGCACGGGCCGGCCGGCCTTGCGGGCCAGCCAGACACAGATGGGCTCGAAGGAGTACATGTCGAGCCCCCGGCCGAATCCGCCCCCGATGGCCGTCTGGATGATGCGAATGTGGTGGCCCGGAATGCCGAGCGCCTCGGCCAGGTCGCGCTGAAGCAGGAAGGGGATCTGGGTGGTGCTCCAGACCGTCAGGCGGCCGGAGGGGTCGAAGGCGGCCAAACAGAAGCACGTTTCCAGGGGCGTGGGCTGCATGTACCCCAGCTCGAAGACATCCTCCACCACCACGTCGGCCTCGTCCAGGGCCCGGTCGGGGTTGCCGTGGACGTACTCCTGGTGGCGGAAGAGGTTGCTCCCGCGCTCCTCGTGGATGAGCGGGGCGTCGGGTTTCAGGGCCTCCTCGGGGTCGAAGACGGCCGGCAGAGGCTCGTACTCCACGCGGATGAGCTCCAAGGCTTCTTCGGCCGTCTCCTCGTCCACGGCGGCCACGGCGGCCACCTCGTCGCCCACCCGGCGGACCTTGTCGCCCGTGAGGGGCGTGCGGTCCTTGGCAAAGCCGAAGCGGCGTGGCGGGAAGTCGTCGGCGGTGATGACCGCCTTGACGCCGGGCAACCGCTCGGCGCGGGAGGTGTCCACGTGGAGGATGTGGGCGTGGGGCAGGGGGCTGCGCAGCACCTTGGCGTGGAGCATTCGGGGCACTTTCAGGTCGTGGCCGTAGATGACACGGCCGGTGGCCTTTTCCACGGCGTCGGGCTTGGGGATTCGTTTGCCGATGTAAGAGAACGCACACATGGGACCGAGCTCCTCACATGTCAGCCATTTGGGTTGAGGTCGCCGGGGCGCTGCGGCCAGCGTACATGGCCTCGGCGGCGGCGAGGACGGCCTCGACCACTTTCGTGTAGCCAGTACATCTACACAGGTTGCCGGCAATGGCCAGGCGAACGGCCGCCTCGTCGGGCCGGGGGTTCTCCTGGAGCAGGGCGTAGGCGGAGATGATGAGCCCCGGCGTGCAGTAGCCGCACTGGATGGCACCCCGCTCCACGAAGGCCCGCTGAAGGGGGTGGAGCTCCTCGGCAGTGGCCAGGCCCTCGACGGTCGTCACCTGGCGGCCGTGGGCGTCGAGGGCGAGGACAAGGCAGGCGGTTACGGGCAGGCCGTCCAGGAGGACGGTGCAGGCTCCGCAATCGCCCGTGGCACAGCCCTCGTTGGTGCCGGTCAATTCCAGCTCGTTCCGCAGCACCTCCAACAGGGTGCGCTGGGGCTTCACCTCCAGCTCGTATGTCTCGCCGTTGACGTGGAGGGTAAGCGGGTATTTCCTCGTTGGCTTCATGTCAGGTCTCCTCCCTCTCCTCTCGTGCCGGCGATGGCCCGCCGCGTGAGCACGTCCACCATTTTCCGCCGGTACCAGGCGGAGCCGCGCACGTCGTCGATGGGGCGCGCGGCTTGGGCGGCCAGGCGGCCGGCCTCGGCGATGTGTTCCTCCGTGAGGGGGGCGCCTTCCAGCAACGCCTCGGCCTCGCGGGCCCTGATGGGCGTGGGAGCCACGGCACCGAGCACGATGCGCGCCCCCTGACACGTGGCCGTCCCGGGAGCCAGCCGGACCAACGCGGCCACGCCCACAATGGCGATGTCCAGGGCCTCGCGGTGGGCGTGTTTGATGTACATCGCCCGCGTGTGTGGCTGCGGGGGCGGCAGGAGCACAGCCGTGAGCAGTTCGCCCGGGCCAAGGACAGTGGCGCCTGGGCCGGTGAAGAAGTGCTCCAGGGGAACCCGCCGCTCCCCCTCGGGGCCGACGATGAGCGCCTCGGCGTCCAGGGCGATCAGGGGAGGGGCCAGGTCGGCCGAAGGGGCCGCGTTGCAGAGGTTGCCCCCCACCGTGGCCAAGTTGCGCACTTGGGCCGAGGCCATCTTGCCGGCAATGTGGGCCACCACGGGGTAGCGCTCCCGCACCAGGGCCTCACGGGAAAGCTGGGTTAAGGTCACCAGGGCGCCGACGTGCAGGCCGCCGTTCTCCAGGGAGGTGATGCGGTTGAGGCCTGGAATGCGCTTGAGGTTTACAACGGCTTGGGGGGCCACGTGGCCGTAACGCATTTTGGGAATGAGGTCTGTCCCTCCGGCCACGGGGTAGGCGCCCTCCCCGTAGCGGGCCAGAATCTCGACGGCGGCGTCCAACGTCTCTGGGGCGTAATACTCGAAGCCTTTCATCGCTCTCCTCAATTCCTTCTGTGGCGACAGGGCCATGTTCGCGCTATCCGCGCCCACACGTCTTTATAGGGAAACGCCTCCAGTAGGCGCTCGATCTCCCGCCGCTTTCGTTCTGCCCAGTCGGGGCGCAGGCGGCTCATCAGCCTCACCTGATGGGCGAAGAGACGCCGGCGGAAGTCCAAGAGCCACGGCGGAATGAACGTGGGCATAGCAGACCGCCGCGACGCAATTTCAAAGACGAGGTCCGAGAGGAGCCAGTAGAGCAGCTCATCTTCATCCGCCGTGATCCTGCGCTCGTGTTCCCTTCCGCGCTCGGTGATCACGTAGTGGTAGCGGCCGGCGACGATTTCCACGTGAGGCGTGCCATCGTGTTGGGGGGAGGTCTGAATGTCCCCCACGTGGCCCAGCCGTGCTGCGTAGCGCCGGTACGCTTTCACCAGTGATTCGGGCAACTTTGCCGTCCCGGAGGCCATTGCGTCACGCTCCCCGTGACGTGTCACCCCGGGCCGGGGGATGACGAGAGGGCGTTGGAGATCGGGGTGACTCCTGTCGGAGAAGGCCGGCCGTTGGCGAAAAAGCCGCATACCCTTGGGCCAGTGCCCGCTCGTTGGCCCGGCGCAGGGTGACCTTGCCCACGCGCTTGACGGCGCCCACGATGGCCTCGTGGGGCCACGGGAACCCAGGGTGCCCCGAGGCGAAGCCGAGAAGCACGACATTGGCCAGGGCCGGGGAGCCCAGCTCCGAGGCGACGGCGTCGGCGTTCAGGGTGTACACTGTGATGTTCCGCTCAGACAGCCGAGCGGCGATCTCGGGGCTCGGAAAATCGGGCCGGCCCGTGTTGACGAAAGCCACGCCCCCGTTGCGCAGGAATCCCAGAGCCCGGTACGCCTCGTCCGGGTCGAGGGCCAGGAGCACGTCGGCCGTTCCCCGCCGCACGAGGGGAGCGGCGCCGCAGTTCACCTTCAAGTGAGAGATGACCGAACCGCCCCGCTGGCTCATGCCGTGGGTTTCCGTTCCGATCACCTCGTGGCCCAGCGCACGGGCTGCCTCGGAGAGGAGGCGGGTGAGGAAGAGAATGCCCTGTCCTCCGACGCCCACAATGACGATTTTGACGCGCATGGGGGCTCCTTTCGCCTAAGCGCTCCCCGTCGCCGCCGGCACAATCAACCCCTTGTAACAGGCGTCCACGCACTCCCCACAGTCCACACAAATCCGGCGGTCGATCTCCACCCGACCGGTCGTCGGGTTCATGACGAGGGCGGGACACTCGAAGGCCACGAGACAGTACCGACAGCCATCGCACGCCTCGTCCACCTCCACCGGCACGGGCGTGACCGAGTCGCGGCGGTGGAGAACACACGGCCGGCGGGCGATGATGACGGCCACGCCGCCGTCGGGCCGGCGGGTGTACTCTTGGGCCTCCTTCACCAGGGCGATCATCTCGCCGATCTCGTAGGGGTCCACGACGCGCAGCCAGCGCACGCCACACCCGCGCACCAGGGCCTCCAGGGAGACGGCGACGCCGGGCGACCCGTCGGCGAGCTGCGACGACTCCACGGTGGGCTGGAAGCCCGTCATGGCCGTCACCCGGTTGTCGAGGATCACGAGCACGAAGCGGGCGCCCGTGTGGACGGCGTTGGCCAGGGCGGGGAGGCCGGCGTGAACGAAGGTGGAATCCCCGATAGCCGCCACGATGGGGCGCTCATCGCCGGCCAGGCGATGGGCGTGGTAGAAGCCGGCCGCCATGCTGATGGAGGCGCCCATGTCCAACACTGTGTCCACGGCCCGCAGGTTGGCCCCGAGCGTGTAACACCCGATGTCGCCCGGCAGGATGGCCTGCCGCGTCCCCCGGCGGATGGCGTAGAAGGCCGAGCGGTGTCCGCACCCCGGGCAGAGGCGCGGCGGGCGAGGGGGCAGGGCCAGGGCGCCCACCAGTTCGTCCAGGGCCTTGTCGTGGGCCGGGGGCAAGTCGGCCACGCCCAGCTCGCGGAGCTGGCGGCGTACCACGTCGAAGACCACGTCGGGTGTCAGCTCACCTGCCGGCGGCACGGTGCCGTCGAGCCGGCCGGCCACCCGCCGGCGGTCCGGGAGCTGGAGCTCGATGACGGCGTCGGGCTCCTCCAACACCAGCACGCGCTCGCACCTGCCGACGAACTCCATCAAGGGCTCGACGGGCAGGGGGTAGGGCGTGCCCACTTTGGCCACCGGCACTGCCTCGGCCAATCCCGCTTCGGCAATCACCTCCTCAACCGTGGCGGAACAGGTTCCCCCGGCGATGATGCCCAACGTGAAGGGGCCACGCGCGGCGGGAAAGGTGTTCCAGGGGGAGCGCGCGAAATGGGCCTGCACCTGCTCGAGCGTTTCGCCGAGCCGGAGATGGTCCCGGTAGCGGCGGGCGGGCGTGGCCACCCACCGCTCTTCCCGCCTGAAATGAGCCCGGCGGGCAAGGGGACGGAGGGGCTCGAGGGGCACGTTCTGTCTGCCGTGGCAGACGCGCACCGTGGGGCGCAGCATCACGGGGAGGCCGAAAGTTTCCGAGAGCTCGAAGGCCGCCGACGCCATGGCCTTGGCCTCGCGGGGTGTGGCCGGGTCCAAGACGGGCACTTTGGCAAAGAGGGCGAAGAGGCGGCTGTCCTGCTCTGTCTGGGAGGAGTGGGGACCGGGGTCGTCGGCGGAGATGACCACGAAGCCGCCCGAGGTGCCGGCGTAGGCCGCGCTGGTGAGGGCGTCCGCGGCCACGTTGAGGCCCACCTGTTTCATGGCCACGGCCGCGCGCAGGCCGCTCCAGCTCGCGGCGAGGGCCACCTCGAAGGCCACTTTCTCGTTGGCGGACCACTCGGCGTAGACGCCCGCCGAACCAGGCTCGCGCCCAAAGCGGAGCACGGCCGGCAGAATTTCCGAGCTGGGCGTGCCCGGGTAGGCCGTCATGACCTGACATCCGCCCTCGACCAGCCCCCGGCCGATGGCCTCGTTGCCCAGCAGCACTGCCTCCACACCACACCTCCGTGGCCGTTTCGTTGGGCCCTCCCGGGGACCAACGGCCCCGGGAGGGCGGTGGTCCGCTAAGCGTCGGGCACCTGGGGTAAATCGGCCAGGGCCCGCTCCACTTCCTCCTCGGGATACTCGTAGTCGGGCAGGCGGCCGGCGAAGTAGTCCTCGTAGGCCTTCATGTCGAAGTGGCCGTGGCCGGAGAGGTTGAAGGCGATCACCTTCTCCTCGCCCGTCTCCTTGCACTTGAGCGCCTCGTTGATGGCCGCCCAAACGGCGTGGGCCGGCTCGGGCCCGGGGACGATGCCCTCGGCGCGGGCGAAGGTGACGGCGGCCTCGAAGACGGGGTTCTGGGGCACGGCCACGGCCTCGATGATGCCCAAGTCGTAAAGGTGGCAGACGATGGGGGCCATGCCGTGATAGCGCAGCCCGCCGGCGTGGATGGGGGCCGGGATGAAGCTGTGGCCCAGGGTGTACATCTTAATGAGCGGCGTCGTGCCGGCCGTGTCGCCGAAGTCGTAGACGTACTTGCCCTTGGTGAGGCTGGGTGCGGCCGTGGGCTCCACGGCGACGATGCGGGTCTCCTTCCCCTCCTTGAGCTTCTCGCGCACGAAGGGCAGGGCAAAGCCGGCGAAGTTGGAGCCGCCGCCTATGCACCCGATGATCACGTCGGGGTAGACGCCCTCCTTCTCGAACTGCTTGAGCGCCTCCTCGCCGATGACCGTCTGGTGAGTGAGGACGTGGTTGAGCACGCTCCCCAAGGAGTACTTGGTGTCCTCGTGGGTGGCGGCCACTTCCACGGCCTCGCTGATGGCGATGCCCAAGCTGCCCGTGGAGTCGGGGTCCTCCTCCAGCACCTTGCGCCCCACGTTGGTCTCGGTGCTGGGGCTGGGCACCACGTCGGCTCCCCACACCTGCATCAAATTCTTGCGGTAGGGCTTCTGCTCGAAGCTGACGCGCACCATGTAGACCTTACACTCCAGGTCGAAGAGGTTGCAGGCGAAGGCGAGGGCGCTGCCCCACTGCCCGGCGCCCGTCTCGGTGGTGAGCCGCCTGACGCCTTCCTGCTTGTTGTAGTATGCTTGGGCCACGGCTGTGTTGGGCTTGTGGCTGCCGGGCGGGCTCACCCCCTCATACTTGTAGTAGATGCGCGCTGGCGTGCCCAAGGCTTCCTCCAGCCGGGTGGCCCGGATGAGCGGCGTGGGACGCCACAGCTTGTAGACCTCGCGCACCGGCTTGGGAATTTCAATGAAAGGCTCCTGGCTCACTTCTTGAGCAATGAGGGCCATGGGGAAGAGCGGGGCCAGGTCGTCGGGGCCGATGGGCTGCAGGGTGCCCGGGTGAATGACCGGCGGCAGGGGCTCGGGCAGATCGGGCAGGATGTTGTACCAGTGGGTTGGCAGCTCCTCCTCGCTCAGCAGGATCTTCTTGTCCGCCATTATGACCTCCTTGGACTGGTTTGTGGCTTGGCTTGCGGATGGACTTCCCAGAGCGTTCACGTGTGACTACAGAAGGGCGTGTGTGGTTCTCCTCAAATCCCCCCTCCTTTCTCTTTCCGTTTCCTCCCAACCGCCTCCAACACCGGACATGCTGAGAACGGCGCGCCGTCCGCGGCGATGACGAGAGGTTGTCGGCCGGGCCTCCACCCAGCCCGGCGTTGGACCCCTCGCTCGGGGCCGCTGGCCGGGGCTCAGCCAACGGTGGGCGGCAGGCCGAGCAAGCGGGCCGCGTTGCCGCCCAGGATCTTCTCTTTCGTCTCCTCGCGCAAGGGCAGAGCCCGAATGGCCCGAATGTTCTCCCCGATGGGCGGGGCACCGGGCCAGTCGGAGCCGAAGATCACCTTGTCGGCAAGGCGTTCCAACTCCGGGAAGTAGCGCAGCAAGTTCTTGGGCGGGAGGCCGGAGATTTCCATGTAGACGTTCTCGCGCAGGCGGGCCAGGAAGAAGGCCTCCTCGTACCACAGGCCCCGTCCGCTGTGGGCCATGATGATCGTGAGCTCGGGGAAGTCCACGGCAACGTCGTCGAGGTCGAGCGGGTTGGCGTGGCGCAGGCGGAAGCCGGGGAAGATCGAGGAGCCGGTGTGAACCAGCACCGGGATGCCCAGCTCGGCCGCCTTGGCGTAGAGGGGGTAGACACAGGGATCGTTGGCGCTGAACCCCTGGTAGCCCGGCATCAGCTTCAGGCCCCGACACCCCAAGTGGCGCACGCACCGCTCCAGGGCCTCGGCCGGGTGGGCTTCGAGGAAGGGGTTGATGTTGCAGAAGGGGATGAGGCGCTCCTGGCCGGCGCAGAACTCGGCCACCCACTCGTTGCTCACGAGCCCGGTGGTCCTGGGATTCTGCTCGGCGAGGCAGACGGCGTAATCGACGCCACACTCGTCGAGGTACTGAACCAGCCCCTCCGGCGTCAAGATACGGTCCAAGAACTCGCGCGCGCCCTCACCCTGGAACCGCCGGTAGAGCTCCTGGACCCACGGGTGGTAGCGGTCGTAGCGTCCGGGGTGGAGGTGGAAGTCGATCACAGGGATTCTGGGTGGGCTCACGGTTCCCCCGCTCTGGTCGCTTTTCACAAGGGGAGTTGTCTCACAGACAGCGGCAGAGTTTTTGGCACAGCACGGAGGGGCAGGCGCTGGCGCCGTTGCCGTGCTGATATATTACAAATATTTTACCACTGACGGCCACCAACGTCAAACGTCCCCAGCCCGCCGGACCGAGAGAAACGGGTGCCTTTGGTCTCCGGTTACGAGCGCCGGCGCCGCCGGCGCTTGCCTCCCCGGCTCCTCCGGCGCCGCCGGCGGGAGGCCGCGGCTTCCCGTTCCTGTTCGGCCGAGGGAGGAGCGTGCCCCGTGCCCGCGCTGCGCCGCCGCCGTCGGCGTTCCTTGGCCTCCGGCTTGACCTCGGGCTCTTGGGCTCGGCCGGGGACACGGCGGTCGGCCGAAGTGACGTCGCAGACCACGGCCTCCTGGGCGAGCTGTCGCGTCGCGGATGTGGGCTTGGCCCGCAGGGAGAAGCGGCCGTTGTGCCGGAGTTCCTCATCCGCGGACGAGGTCCACGTCTCGGCCGGCGCTCCCGCCGGCAGCTCGATCACCTCCGGCACGCTCAACCCGTGGTGTGGGAAGAGGGCGCGTTGAGCTGCGCCCACAGCCCGCCGCAGGTAGGACCACACGTAGGCTTCCATGTCGTTGCCCAGGGAATTTGGAGGAGGATCGTGGAACGTCGTGCCGCCCCAACGATCCCGGTAGCCGGCGGGGAGCTGGGCGTCTTCCTTCACCGGATGGCCGGCCATGTGGGCTAGGGTAAGCGCCCACAGGCGCGCGGCCGAGCCCACGTCCAAGCTGTGGCCGCCCACGGCCAGCCGACGGGGCGCGAAGGGCTCCAGCCGTTCCAAAATGGCCAGCAGGCCACGGGTTGTGAGGCGGGTGTGGCTCACGGGGTCGTCCGCGTGGAGGCTTCCTCCCACTTGGACGAGGAGCACGTCGGGGGCGAAGCGCTCCAACAGGGGCACGGCCACCTGTTCCACGGCCCAGAGGGCGTGAGCGTCGCCAGCGCCCGGGGGCAACGGCAGGTTCACGGCCAAGCCGTTCCCGCTCTCATGGGGATGGCCGGTGCCCGGGAAGCCGAACTCCGGCCCCTGGTGGAGGGAGATGGTGAGCACGTGGGGTTCCTCCTGAAAGGCGGCTTGGACAGTGTCGGCGTGGCGGGCATCTATATTGACATAAGCAACGCGCCACCCCGCCTCCCGGAGCTGCAAGAGCGCCAACACCACGTCGTTGTAGACCCCGAAGCCCCGCGCCTCGGCAGGGCGCACCAGGTGATACCCCCCTGCAGGGGTGAAGGCGTGGGCACTCGCGCCGC
>Ga0256839_1001242_pt1 | contig 31518 bp, 29 predicted proteins | sample 354166metaG_FD_185968 | JGI IMG/M metagenome (GOLD analysis project Ga0256839, IMG submission 185968) | Hydrothermal vent microbial communities from Mid Atlantic Ridge, Atlantic Ocean - 354-166 | ecosystem: Environmental > Aquatic > Marine > Hydrothermal vents | place: Atlantic Ocean: Mid... | reverse complement strand
CGGCCCGTCAGGCGTCGGGCTGCTGCTGGCCGTATCCCTCGAATTTCTGCAGCACCTCGGCCATTTCGGCATCACTCAGCCGTTTCGGCTCGCCAACGGCGCGCGCCAGCAGGTATTGCCTTGCCAGCGCCTCGATCTGCTGCGCCATCTGCGCCGCCTTCTCCAGCGTGTCATGAAAGCAGATGAGCCCGTGGTTGGCCAGCATGGTGGCACGGCGCGGGCCCAGGCCCTTCAGCATGTTCTGCACCAGCTCCTCGCTGCCGAAGGTGGCATAGGCGGCGCAGTCGATGATGCTGCCGCCGGCAATGGCCACCATGTAGTGAAACGGCGGCATCGGCTCGCGCAGGGAGGCCAGCGCGGTTACGTGGTCGGAATGGGTGTGCACCACCGCCTGCGCCTCTTCCCGCTCGCGGTAGATGGCCTGGTGCATGCGCCATTCGCTGGAGGGCTTCCATGCGCCGCGGACATTGCCCTGCATGTCCATGAACACCACCTGCTCAGGGCTCATGTCCTCCGGCACCACGCCGGTGGGCGAGATGAGAAACCCCTCGCCGAAACGCACCGAGACATTGCCCTCCGCGCCATGATTGAGCCCTGCCTCCTTCAGCTCCCGCATGATGCGGCAGATGGCGGCACGCGCCTTGCGCTCCAGCACGAATTCAGCCATTTCCCTGCACCTCCTGCATGTCCGCAAACAGCGTCCGCAATCCCTCGCGCGTGGCGGGGCAGACGCCCCGTTCGGTGATCAGCCCCGTTACCAGCCGCGCCGGGGTAACGTCAAAGGCCGGGTTGGCGGCCGGGGTGGCATCGGGACAGATCTGCGCCTGCACCACCTTGCCGTCTTCCAGCCGTCCCCATACCTTGCGCACCTCGTCCGCATCACGTTCCTCGATGGGGATGTCGCGCCCGTCGCACAATGTCCAGTCGATGGTGGGCGAGGGCAGTGCCACGTAGAACGGCACGCCATTGTCGTGCGCCGCCAGGGCCTTCAGGTAGGTGCCTATCTTGTTGGCGACATCGCCGCAGGCAGTGGTGCGGTCGGTGCCGACGATGACCATGTCCACCATGCCCTGCTGCATCAGGTGGCCGCCGGCATTGTCCACGATCAGGCGATGCTCCACCCCATGCCCGGCCAGCTCCCAGGCGGTGAGGTGCGCGCCCTGGTTGCGCGGGCGCGTCTCGTCCACCCACACCATGACATCGAGACCGGCATCATGCGCCTTGTAGATGGGTGCGGTGGCGGTGCCCCAGTCCACGGTGGCCAGCCAGCCGGCATTGCAGTGGGTGAGGATGCGCACCGGCTCCCCTGCCGGCCTGGTGGCGGCCAGTTCGCGGATGAGCTTGAGGCCATGCTCGCCAATGGCAGCGTTCATTTCCACGTCGGCATCGCAGATGGCCTGGGCCTCGCGCCGCGCCGCTTCTGGCCGCTGTTGCTGCGGCACATCGCGCAGAGCGGCCAGCATGCGCTCCACCGCCCAGCGCAGGTTCACCGCCGTGGGGCGAGTGGCCAGCAGCATATCCGCTGCCTGCTCGAGATGCGCATCCGAAGCATCACGCGCCGCCTCGCTGGCCAGCCCCCAGGCGGCAGTGGCACCGATGAGCGGTGCACCGCGCACCCACATGTCGCGAATGGCGGTGGCGAAGTCCTCGAGCGTGCGCAATGCCTCGATGCGAAAGGCATGCGGCAGCCAGCGCTGGTCGATGACCTTCACCACCTCTTCGTCGGCATCGAACCAGATGGAGCGATAATGCTGCTCTCCCACCCGCATGATGCAAGAACCTCCCCCTCCTGCCGCCAGCCGCTGCATCCAGCGGCGGTCCTGTCCGCTTTCCAGCCTGCCACCCCGCGGTCATTTCGCGGATCGCCCGCGCGAACGATTCACGGTTCCAGTTCGGTATCCCAATAGAGATAATCCGTCCAGCTCTCGTGCAGGTAATTGGGCGGAAAGCGCCGGCCCTTCTCGCGCAGCTCGAAGGGCGAGGGTTCATGCGGGGCGCGCAGGGGCAGCATGCCGGCCTCGTGCGGCAACCGGTTGCCCTTTCTCAGGTTGCAGGCAGAGCAGGCGGCAACGACGTTCTCCCACGTGGTGCGTCCACCGCGCGAGCGCGGAATCACGTGATCGAACGTCAGCTCCTCCTTGCCGCCGCAATACTGGCAGGTGAAATCATCGCGCAGGAACAGGTTGAAGCGGGTGAAGGCCGCGCGCTTCGGCGGAGCGATGTAGTCCTTCAGCGCAATGACGGAAGGCAGCGGCATGCTGCACGAGGGCGAATGCACCTGCCGTTCGTAGACGCTGAGCACGTGCACGCGGTTGAGGAACACCGCCTTCACCGCCTGCTGCCAGCTCCACAGCGACAGGGGATAGTAGCTCAACGGCTGGAAATCGGCGTTGAGCACCAGCGCCGGGTAGCGCAATGTGCTGGCGACTGCTTCTGCCCGTGGCATGTGCGGCACCACCATCCGTTCGAGAATGCCGATATCCACAACGTGGCGCTCGTTCCTTGGCACCTGCAATGTTGCACCAGCATCTCGAAACCGTTGCTGCCCGTCATCCTAGCGCCATCGGGAGAATGCGGCAAATTGTCCTTTCGCATCATGCACGGCCTGTGGCGGCACGGAGCGCTTGTCAGGAACCGGTGCCGTGCGATTCATCTGCATCGTTGCCCTGCCCGGCCTGCCTGATGGAGGCAGCAGCCGATGCACCGGTGGATGCCGCCGCGGTTGGCGAACAGGAGGAGGCGGAGCGCAACAGCGCCAGCATGCGGGCAACGGTTTCCTCGTCCAGCGTGGCGATGCGCTCGGCCAGCAGGTTGGCCAGCTCCGTGGCCGCCGGCGACAGGCCGCGGGTGTCGATCACCGGCCTGGGGTGGGACAATCGCGCCAGCTCCACCAGCTCCTCGGCCTCGTCCCAGATGATGTTGAACTCGCTGATGATGCGTTGCACCAGCCACCACGAGGGCCGCCCGCGCTGACCATGCTCGAGCGCCGAGAGATAGGCGGGGCTTACTCCCAGCGCCGCGGCCAGCTGCTTCTGGCTCAGCCCGTGGGCCTTGCGCAACTCTCGCACCCGCACACCGAACGGAGTCATGCCCGTCTGCCTCCCGCTGTTGCCGGCATGCCTGCCCGGAGGTTTTTTCCCTGCCACCTTGTAGCATCAGGTGGCAGGTGCGTGCAGCAGCAAACGGGAAGGAAGCAGGCCATATGCACTGCCGACAACGAGCACTGCCGACAACACCAGAACGCGCCACCAGCGCGTGGCACTGGTGGCGCGTCCTCTCCGGGGGCCGGCGCGGCCCTGTTGGCCGCGCCAGTGGCGTGGTCCCGCACGGGGGATGGAAGCGGCCTGCGCTCATGCATCACACGCGGGACGATGGGAAACTCTCACGGCTTGATGTAGGCATAGCCCATGCCCTGCAGCCGCCCCAGCTCGGCCACGCCGCTGGGCACGATGTCTTCCTTGAAGACGTCGAACAGGTCCTTCTCGTGATCGATCTTGCGGCCGCGCAGGGTGTTGGCACACACCAGAAAGGCCACGTTCTGCGACTTCAGGCCGGTGATGCGCGTCTGCAGGCCTTCATCCTTCAGCGCTTCCTTCAGCAGGTTCACGCCATTGCCGTGCAGCACCACCTTGATGTCCATGTTCTCGGCACCAACAGCGTTGATGTGATTCTGGATGTTGCGCATCGCACCGCGATAGCGCTTGTTCTTCTCGCCACCCAGGTAGTTGATGTGATAGACCACCTTCTGCTTGCCGTAGCGCTCCCCGGCCTGTGCCGATGTCGCCAGCGGCATGGCACCTGGCAGCAGACCCGCAGCCAGCCACGCGAACACGGCCAGCCAGGCAAACCCCACCCCCCGGGCGAAGGTCGCCTTTCGGGTGAAGCGCACCCGTCCCACGACTGACAGGAACGAATGCAGGATGGATGCAATGACAGGATTGGTACCGTAAACGGACATGGAATTGCTCCTCCCTTGCGTTTCCTCGCAAACAGCCCTGGCGCGACGGCTGCAACACGTTCCCTGCCGGGCACAAGGGCCACGCCATCCGCCTGCCAATGATGCTTGTTGATTTCTGCCGGGGCCAGCACCTTTTCTGCGGCATGAACGCCACAGGTCCGCATGAGGCGAGAAAGGGGCAAGACCCCATTGGCTGTTGTCGGCGAAGCGGATCGAGTTGGCTCCGGCCGGTGCCCGCCTAGAGGGAAGGGCCGCATCCGTCGTTTGCTGACGGGTTGGAAGGCACCGGCCGAAGCCATATGCAGTGTGGCGCATACGGCTACGAATCGCCACCCGGAGCTTCCCCTGTTTTCTCCCTGGTTTTGCCCGGGCAGGTGTCCAGCCCCAGCCGCGCGGCCACGGAAACCATCTTCGTGGTGGAAGAAAACCCCGTCTTCTTCAGCAGATTCGTGCGGTGATATTCCACCGTCTTCGGGGCGATGCCAAGGCGCTGGGCGATCTCCTTGCTCGACAACCCCTCGCACAGGCACGCCAGCACCTGCAGCTCGCGCCGCGTCAGCTCGTCGAAACGCGCCCGCTCGGCCAGGGAAATGCCGCCTGATGCCACCCGCGCCTGCACCTTCAGCTCCTCCGCCTGCCGCTGCCGCCACAGCCAGGCGGCGGCAAAGGCCGCCACCGCCACCGCCAGCAGGGCCACCCACAGCAGCCAGTCGCGGGTGGCATTGCGCTGTTCCCGGGCCTGCTCGAATTCGTGCAGCAGGCGTTCCACCTCGCCATAGGACAACGGTGCCGCCCAGCCGAATTCAAGTCCGCAACGGCGGCGCACCTGCTCCTCTTCCATCTTCAGCAGCGCTGCCGCCACCAGGCCGGCCAGCTCCCTGGAGACACCATCACGCACCACGAAGGGCCATTCCGGATACAGGCGGCTGGAAACAAGCCACGGGAACCCCGCCTGCGGCACCGGGTTGAGCACACGCACATCCTGCAGCCGCAGCCGCCCTTCACGCACCATGCTCTCCAGCAGGCCGGTGCGCACGATGCCCACGTCTGCGCGGCCATCGAGCACGGTGGCAACGATGTTGTCCTGCGGAAAGCCGGTGAAATACATGCGCACGTCATCATCCAGCAGGTCGAGGCCAAGCCGGCGAAACTCCCGCCAGCCGACGAGAAAGCCGCCGAAGGCATCGCGGCTGACCGCCGCCACCACCCGCCCGCGCGCCGCGGCCATGTCTCTGATGTCCGATGCCGCGCGGGTGAAGATAACGCTGCCGAAGTGCATCACCGCCCGCCCATCCGGCGTGTGGCGCACCAGGGTGGCCAGCGCCGACAGCGGAAAGCGCTGCCGCAGCATGACGAAATGCCCCGGATTGGTGATGATGAAGGAGACATCCCCCCGCGCCAGCAGGTCAGCAGCGGAATTCAACGTCATCTGCACCAGCTCGAAGCGGTATTGCGGCACCTGCCGTTGCAGGCATGCGATCAACGGCTGCCAGCGTTGGCGGGCATGCGTGTCTCCACGGTAGGCCAGCACGCCAATGCGCACCACCGGTGCAGTCGCTGCCGGCGCAGGGGATGGCCTCTGTTGCGCCGTTGCCGGCAATGCCGACAACGCCACCAGCAGACAGCCTGCCAGCAGCATCACGACAGGCACGACGGACAGAAAGGCGCGCACCCGCTCAAGCCTTTCCCTCTGCGCCCGCCAGCAAACAGGCCAGCCCAGCGCCTGCATCAGCATCATGTGGATGTTGCGCAACAGACCCCCGGCCACTGACGGCATCTGGCGCATCGGCTCCCTTCCCTTTGCGTTCCGGCCCTGTCAACCAGCTTATCACGTGCGCCGCGCCTGCCAACCCCCACCCGGGCAGCAGCAACGCGCGCAACCCGCCATGCCGCCCGTTTTCTCCACGCGCCACGCGTTGCCGAATGCCTGCAGCTGTCATCGCCCCTTTGTCATCGGCGGCGCAGCTTCCCATATGTGATTGAGGAGCATTCCCCGACTGCGGAACGCCATGCCCGTTGCGCAGCTTGAGCCGCCACGTCGGAGCGGCTATCACCACCGTTGAACCCTTCGGACAGGAAGTATCATGCAGGCTGGCGAACAGCACGGTTTGCACCACTGACGCAAGCGATACTTGCCCAGGCAGAAACCGGCAGAGGAACCATGAGCGACAACACCCCACTGCTGCCCGACACGGAGGTCTCGGTGCGCGAGGTCTTCGGCATCGATACGGACATGACGGTGCCGGCCTATTCCAGTGCCGATGAACACGTGCCGGAAACCGACCCGGACTACCTGTTCAACCGCGAGACGACGCTGGCCATCCTCGCCGGCTTCAAGCACAATCGCCGGGTGATGATCACCGGTTATCACGGTACCGGCAAGTCCACCCACATAGAGCAGGTGGCGGCACGGCTGAACTGGCCCTGCGTGCGCGTCAACCTCGACAGCCACATCTCGCGCATCGACCTCATCGGCCGCGATGCCATCGTGCTGAAGGAAGGCAAGCAGGTTACCGAGTTTCGCGAGGGCATCCTGCCGTGGGCCCTGCAGCACAACGTGGCGCTGGTGTTCGACGAATACGACGCCGGCCGGCCGGACGTGATGTTCGTCATCCAGCGGGTGCTGGAGGTGCAGGGCAAGCTCACGCTGCTCGACCAGAACCGGGTGATTCGCCCGCACCCGGCCTTTCGCCTGTTCGCCACCGCCAACACCATCGGCCTGGGCGACACCTCTGGGCTGTATCACGGCACGCAGCAGATCAACCAGGGGCAGATGGACCGCTGGTCGATCGTGGTCAACCTCAACTACCTGCCGCACGACGAGGAGGTGGACATCGTGCTGGCCAAGGTGAAGTCGTTTGCCGCAACGCAGGAAGGACGCAAGACCGTCTCGCAGATGGTGCGGGTGGCGGACATGACGCGCAACGCCTTCATCCAGGGCGATCTCTCCACCGTCATGAGTCCGCGCACCGTCATCGCCTGGGCGCAGAACGCGGAGATCTTCGGCGATGTCGGCTTTGCCTTCCGCGTCAGCTTCCTCAACAAGTGCGACGAGCTGGAGCGGCCGCTGGTGGCGGAGTTCTATCAACGCTGCTTCGACGAGGAGCTGCCCGAATCCGCCGCCACGCTGGCCGTGGCCTGATGCCCGGCAGGCCCATCCGCAGGCAGTGAAGGGCGCATGGCACGGCATATCGGGCAATGAGCGCGAACCGGAGGCCATCCCGGCAGGCAGGACATGAGCAATTCTTCCGACAACGCGCTGGAGAAGCTGGAGCAGGCCATTGCCGTGTGCCTGAAGACGGTGGCGCGCCGCCCCGACATGACGGTGCAATACACCCCGCGCAAGGCCATGCTCACCAGCAGTGGCGCGCGCCTGCCGCAGCTGCCGCACGAGCCCGACAGGCAGGACATCGCCATCGTCCGCGGCATGGCGGATCGTTTCGCCCTGCGGCTGGCGCTGCACGATGCCGAGGTGCACGCCCGTCATCAGCCGCGCACCCTGCAGGGCATGGCCATGCACGAGGCGCTGGAAGAAGCCCGCATCGAGGCCCTGGGCAGCCGCGCCATGCCCGGCATGGCCGCCAACATGACCGCGGAGCTCAACGCCCGGCTGCAGCAGCAGTTGCAGCAGAAGGGTGCGCAGGCCTCCGAGGTTGACGAGATGGCGCTGGCGCTGGGCCTGCTGGCGCGCGAGAAGCTCACCGGCCAGCCGGCCCCGGCGGTGGCACAGCCATTGTTGCAGCGCTGGCGGCAGCACATAGAGACCCATGCCGGCGTCATCCTGCAGCGGCTGGAAGAGGCCGTGGACGACCAGGAAGCCTATGCCCGCATGGTGCATGACATCATCATGGTGCTGGACCCCGGTGCGCAGGCGCAGGAAGAAGAGGAGGACGTCGGCCAGCGCCCGGACGAGGAGTCGGAGGAAGCCGGCGATGTCGGCGAGGGCGATGCCTCCGAGATGGAAGACCCCAACGCCGAGGAGGCTGCTGCCGATGGCGGCGCGCGCGAGCAGGACGGCACCCGCGGCGACGTGCAGGCGGCCCTGCAACAGGCGCAGGAGCAGGAAGAAGAGGAGCTGCCGCAGGACGGTGGCGACAGCGATGCCCCGGCACCGCCGCCACGGCTGCCGTTTTCCAACGATGCGCAGGAGGTGGGCTATCGCATCTTCACCACCGAGTTCGACGAGGTGGTAACACCGGAGGAGCTGGCCACGCCGGAGGAGCTGGCACGGCTGCGCATGATGCTGGACAAGCAGCTGACCCCCCTGCAGGGCGTCATCGGACGGCTGGCCAACCGCCTGCAGCGGCTGCTGCTGGCGCAGCAGAACCGCGCCTGGGCGTTCGACCTGGAAGAAGGCGTGCTGGATGCGGCACGGCTGGCACGGGTGGTCATCGATCCGTTGCAGCCGCTTTCCTTCAAGCAGGAGCAGGATTCGGAGTTTCGCGACACGGCAGTAACGCTGCTGATCGACAATTCCGGCTCCATGCGCGGACGTCCCATCACCATCGCCGCGCTGTGCACGGACATCCTGGCCCGCACGCTGGAGCGCTGCGGGGTGAAGGTGGAGATCCTCGGCTTCACCACGCGCGAATGGAAGGGCGGGCGCTCCCGCAAGCTGTGGATGCGCCGGCACCGCCCGCCGGCACCGGGGCGGCTCAATGACCTGCGCCACATCATCTACAAGCCCGCCGACATGCCCTATCGCCGTGCGCGGCGCAACATCGGGCTGATGCTGCGCGAGGGGCTGCTGAAGGAGAACATCGACGGCGAGGCGCTGCTGTGGGCGCATCAGCGGCTGCTGGCACGGCCCGAGCAGCGGCGCATCCTGATGGTCATCTCCGACGGCGCGCCGGTGGATGATTCCACCCTCAGCGTCAATGACAACAGCTACCTGGAGCGCCACCTGAAGGCGGTCATTGCCGATATCGAGGCGCGTTCACCGGTGGAGCTTGCGGCCATTGGCATCGGCCATGACGTTACGCGCTATTACCGTCGTGCCATCACCATTCATGACGTGGAAAGCCTGGGCGCGGCGATGATGGAACAGCTGGCCGACCTGTTTGCCGAGGAAGGCGCGCTGCCGCTGGCACAGCAGCGGCGGCGGCAGCACCAGCCATCTCAGTTGCCGCGATGATAGGGCAGGCCGGCGGCGATGCTGGCGGCCCGGTAGAGCTGCTCCGCCAGCATCACGCGCACCAGCCGGTGCGGCCAGGTCATGCGGCCGAAGGAAATGAGCACGCGCGCCCTGCGGCGCACTTCCTCGTCCAGCCCGTCCGGCCCGCCGATGACGATGTGCACCATGCGGGCATGCCGCGCCTGCTGTTGCAGGCAACGGGCAAGGGCGGGGGAATCGAGCATCTCGCCGCGCTCGTCCAGCGCCAGCAGCACGTCATCGCGGCGCAGCCCCTTGAGGATGGCCGCAGCCTCTTCGCGCTGGCGCAGTTCGGGCCTTGCAGCGCGGGATTCGGGCAGCTCCCGCACCTGCACACCCTGCAGCCCCAGCCTTGGCAGCAACGGCCGGGCACGGGTGAAATACATCTCGCACAATTCCTGCTCCGGCCCGCGCTTCATCCGCCCCACCGCCACGATGCCCAGTTTCGCCACTGCCGCTTCCTCCGCCAATGATGCTGCCATCGCCTTGCCCCACAGGGCAGGGACAACAGCCACCGGCTGCCGTGCGTTCACCACACCCTACCTGCATGCCCCACTATTGAGAGGAAATCGTCATTCCACAGCCTTGAGGGACAGTTTTTTCAGGCGGCCGGTAGCCTGCTCCAGTTGCTCCATCAGCGTGGTGGCGGCTTTCGTGTCCAGCGCTGCGCCGGAGTTTTCGCGCAGTTCCTGCAGCTCGCGGCTGATCTCGTCGAGCTTCTGCTGCAGCTCGTCGGCGCGGTCGGCCAGCAGCAGTGCGGTCATGATGAGCAGGCGCAGCTCGCCCACCGGGCCGGTCATCTCGCGGATCTGCGCCAGCTCGTCGTCCACGGTGCGCGCCAGCGCCCGCAACCGTTCCTCCTGCCCGGCCCCGCATTCCAGGGTGTAGGTGCGTCCGTTGATCTCGACCACCACCTGCGGCATGGCGTCTCCTCAGGTTGCAACCACGCTTGCCCGCGCTCTCCCGCCCCGGGTTTCGGGCCTCTGGTCAGGCATTCTGCAGCAGGTTGCGGATACGCTGCATTGCATCATCCACCTGCCGCATCGCCGCGCGGCTGTCCTGCCCCAATGCGTCTGCCTGCTGGCGCAGCTCCTGCATCTGCTGGCGCAGCTCCTCGTGCTGACGACGCAACTCGGCATGTGCCCGGTGCTCGCCTGCCAGTTTCTCGAAGGCCCGTTCGGTTTCCGTCAGCGCCTGCTCGAAGCGTTCCAGCACGTCCTGCAAGTGCTGTTGCAAGTCTTTCCGCATGTCCTGCGCTACCTGTTGGCATCACCGGCATCTGCCCCCACCCGGCAGCCCCGCGCAACCGATTCGGTTGACATTATCACAATCGGAGCAATGTTTCACACCTTGCCGCGGCATATGGGAAAACGGCATGGCGGCATGGCGCGCCAACCCCTTGCCGCCGGGTGCCGGCAGCGCTACCTTTCACGGCACGGTTTGCCGTTCTCCAATGCCAGTCGCAAGCGGCAGGGGCGACATCATCATGGACATTCGCAAGGTTGGCATCATCGGCGCAGGCCACATGGGCGCGGGCATTGCGCACGTGTGTGCGCTGGCCGGGCACGAGGTGCTGCTGAAGGACACCTCGCTGCAGATCAGCGAGCGGGCGCTGGCCACCATCAACGGCCATCTGGCGAAACAGGTGCGCAAGGGCCGCATCTCCGAGGCAGAGCGCAGCGCGGCGCTGGAGAAGATCCACGCGGTGGACGACTATGAGCCGTTTGCCACCTGCGACCTTGTCATCGAGGCGGTTACCGAAAGCGAGGAGGTGAAGCGCCAGGTGTTTGCCGAGCTGTGCCCGCATCTGCCACCGGCCACGCTCATCGGCACCAACACTTCCTCCATCTCCATCACCCGGCTGGCAGCGGCCACCGACCGGCCGGAGAAGTTCATGGGCATCCACTTCATGAACCCGGCACCGCTGATGGAGCTGGTGGAGCTTATCCGCGGTATCGCCACCGCCGATGAAACCTTCCACACCGTGCGTGCCTTCGTCATCGGCCTGGGCAAGACGCCTGCCGTGGCGGAGGACTTTCCCGCCTTCATCGTCAATCGCATCCTGCTGCCGATGATCAACGAGGCCATCTATGCCCTTTACGAGGGCGTGGGCACGGTGGAGGCCATCGACACGGCGATGAAGCTGGGTGCGCATCACCCGATGGGGCCGCTGGAGCTGGCCGACTTCATCGGTCTGGACACCTGCCTGAACCTGATGCAGGTGCTCTACGAGGGCCTGGCCGATTCGAAGTATCGGCCCTGCCCGCTGCTGGTGAAATATGTCGAGGCCGGCTGGCTGGGCCGCAAGACCAGGCGCGGCTTTTATGACTACCACGGTGATGAGCCGGTCCCCACCCGCTGAACCCGCGCCGGAAGGCTGACGGGCGGTTGCTCCGGCAGGGCCTCGCTCCCGGCTTTAGGCAAGCGCAGGTCAGGCCTTGCGGTGGGTGAGCGTGCGCTTGATGCGGGCAATGGCACGGGCCGGGTTCAGGCCCTTCGGGCAGGCGCGCACGCAGTTCATGATGGTATGGCAGCGATACAGCCTGAACGGATCATCCAGCTGATCCAGCCGCTCGCCGGTGGCCTCATCGCGCGAATCGGCAATCCAGCGCCAGGCCTGCAGCAATGCCGCAGGGCCCAGGAAGCGATCCTGGTTCCACCAGTAGGAGGGACAGGAGGTGGAACAGCAGGCGCACAGGATGCACTCGTAAAGCCCGTCCAGCTTCGCCCGGTCTTCCTTCGACTGCCGCCACTCGCGCTCCGGTGCCGGCGTGTCGGTCTTCAGCCACGGTTCGATCAGCCGGTGCTGGGCATAGAACAGCGTCAGATCCGGCACCAGGTCCTTCACCACCTGCATGTGCGGCAACGGGTGAATGGTGATCGGCCCCTCGTAATCGGCAATGGCGCTGATGCAGGCCAGGGCGTTCTCGCCATTGATGTTCATGGAACACGAGCCGCAGATGCCCTCGCGGCAGGAACGGCGGAAGGTGAGGGTGGAATCGATGGTATCCTTGATCCACATCAGCGCGCCCAGCACCATCGGCCCGCAGGCGTCGAGATCGACGTAATAGGTATCCAGCCGCGGATTGGCACCGCTTTCCGGGTCGAAACGATAGATGCGGAACTCCTTCAGGTTCCGCGCCCCTTGCGGCTTCGGCCACACCTTGCCCGGCTGCACCCGGGAATCCTTCGGCAACGTGAAAGAAACCATGCCGTTCTCCGTCTGATCTTCTGTGCCGGTTCCACCTTCGGCCCGGCCGCCGAAACAGCCCGCATGCCTCAATACACCCGCTTCTGCGGCGGAATGAAGTCGATGTCATCGGTCAGCGTGAATGTGTGCACGGGCCGGTAGTCGAGACGCACCGTGCGCTGCGCATCATCGACGAAGGCCAGCGTGTGCTTCATCCAGTTGTCGTCATCGCGCTCGGGATAATCCTCGCGCGCGTGCGCGCCGCGGCTCTCGGTGCGCGCATGCGCCGAATGAATCGTGGCAGCGGCGTTGAGCACGAGATTCTCCAGCTCCAGCGCCTCGATGAGATCGGTGTTCCAGACAAGCGAGGTATCGGCAATGGCCAGGTCCTCCAGCCCGCCCCAGATGTCTTCCACCTTTTCGCGCCCGGCAGCCAGTGTCTCGCCAGTGCGGAACACCGAGCAATCCCGCTGCATGGTCTTTTGCAGCATGAGCCTGAGCGCGCTGGTGCGCGTGCTGCCGGGGCGATGGCGCAGCTGGTCGATGCGCTCCAGCCGCTGCAGGCCGGCATCCTTCGGCAACGGCTTGTGCGGCTGCCCGGCCTCGATGACCTCTGCCGCACGCTTCGCTGCCGCCTTGCCGAACACCACCAGGTCGGTGAGCGAGTTCGAGCCCAGCCGGTTGGCTCCGTGCACCGAGGCGCAGGCCACCTCGCCACAGGCGAACAGCCCCGGCACGATGGCTTCCGTGTTGCCCTCGCGCGGGCAGATGACCTCGCCGCGATAGTTGGTGGGGATGCCGCCCATGTTGTAATGCGCCGTGGGCAGCACCGGGATGGGTTCGCGGGTTACATCGACGCCGGCGAAGATGCGCGCCGATTCGGCGATGCCCGGCAGGCGTTCGCGAATCACCTCCTCGCCCAGGTGGTCGAGATGCAGGTGGATGTGATCGCGGCCCTCGCCCACACCGCGCCCCTCGCGGATCTCTATCATCATCGCCCGGCTGACCACGTCGCGCGAGGCCAGGTCCTTCGCATGCGGCGCATAGCGCTCCATGAAGCGTTCACCCAGGGCGTTGGTGAGATAGCCCCCCTCGCCGCGCACGCCTTCGGTGATGAGCACCCCGGCACCATAGATGCCGGTGGGGTGAAACTGCACGAACTCCATGTCCTGCACCGGCAGCGCTGCGCGCATGGCCATGGCCGTGCCGTCGCCGGTGCAGATATGGGCGGAGGTGCAGGAGAAGTAGACGCGGTTGTAGCCACCGGTGGCGAGGATCACGGCATGGGCGCGGAAGCGGTGAATGCAGCCGTCTTCCATGCTCAGCGCGGTGATGCCGCGGCAGACGCCGTCCTCGTCCATGATCAGGTCAAGGGCGAAGTATTCGATGTAGAACTCCGCCTTGTGGCGCAGCGCCTGTCCATACATGGCATGCAGCATGGCATGCCCGGTGCGGTCTGCCGCCGCGCAGGTGCGCTGGGCCGGCGGGCCGGCACCGAAGTCGGTGGTCATGCCGCCGAACGCACGCTGGTAGATGCGCCCTTCCTCGGTGCGCGAGAACGGCGTGCCCCAGTGTTCCAGTTCTATGACGGCGCGCGGTGCCTCGCGCACCAGGAACTCGATGGCGTCCTGATCGCCCAGCCAGTCGGACCCCTTCACCGTGTCATACATGTGCCAGCGCCAGTCGTCCGGGCCCATGTTGCCCAGCGCCGCGGCAATGCCGCCCTGTGCTGCCACGGTGTGGGAGCGGGTGGGGAAGACCTTGGTGATGCAGGCCGCGCGCAGGCCTGCCTGCGCACAGCCCACCGCCGCACGCAGGCCCGCGCCCCCGGCCCCGACGATGACCACGTCATGCTCGTGCTCGATGATGTTGTAGGCCCGTTCGCCGATGTGAAAGGTATTGACCGGGCCGGAGCCTTCGATGTGTTCGGGTGTCGCCATGTGCTGCGCCTTCAATTCGCCAGTCGCCCTGATGCCTGTTCCGGTTCCTGCCACTCCCTGCTGCTCACAGGCTGAACACCACGCGCCCGATGCTGATCAGCGCCAGGAAGAAGATGGCGGCGGAAAACAGCAGGTTGGCGGTAAGCAGGGCGTATTTCAACAGTTCGTGATGCACATAGTCCTCGATGATCACCTGCATGCCCAGTTTCATGTGCCAGCAGAAGGCGGCGGCGGTGAAGACCAGGGCGGAGGCCACCAGCGGCTCGCCGATGATGGCGCGCGCCTGCTCGTAGTCGGCTCCGGCCAGCGCCACGAACAGGATGGCCAGGAAGATGAGCATGATGAAGCTCAGCGCCGCGGTGGCACGCTGGGCCATGAAGTGGCCGGTGCCATCATGCGCCGTGCCCAGCCCGCGGGCGCGCTTCAGCGGCGTGATGTGCTGCCGCGACAGGGGTGTGCCATTGTCTTTCATCATGTCGGTTTCCCTGGCTGTGTGCATTGTTGTGCCACTGGCATTCGTGCTTCCTGCCTGCCCGGCCTGCCGGCTGCCACCCTCGGTGTGCCGCAGGCAGTGCCCTCATGTCCACCAGCCGAGGACCCATACCAGCGCGGTGCAGGCCACCGCCAGCAGCAATGACCACAACCCCAGCCGCTCCGCCGCCTGCTTGCTGAAGCAGAAGTCGGCATCCCAGATGAGGTGGCGAATGCCGCCAAAGGCATGGTGGAACAACTGATAGGTTATGGCAAAGAGGATGACGAGCCCCGGCCAGGAGCGGAACATGTCATCCACGTAGGCGAAATACTTCGGCCCGGACGCCAGCCCCATCAGCCACCACACGCCGAGGAAGGTGGCGAAATACAGCACCGCACCGGTGATGCGATGCAGGATCGACATCACCATGGTGATGCTGGGACGGTAGATCTGCAGATGTGGCGACAGCGGACGGCGCTGCGCCCGGCCGTTGGCAGTGCGAACCTGGTGTGCGGACATGGCACCCTCTCCTGAGGCCGCCGAAACAAGGAAGGACCTGCCGAAACAGCCATCATGATGTCGTGATGACCAGCTTCGACCCCTGCAGCCTAACGCAAAACCGGGAGCTTTTCCATACCCTGCCGCATGCTTTTTCCGTTCCGGCAGCGGCAGGGTGCCCGGCCGGCCTTTCTGCTCATCGTTGCGGCAGCCGCTGGCGGATGAAGGTGGCAAGTGCGGTGCCGACATCCGCATCGTCGAGGCCGAAGGCGACATTGGCCTGCAGAAAGCCCAGCTTGCTGCCGCAATCGAAGGTCTCGCCGCCGAAGCGGTAGGCATGGAAGGGCGCGCCTTCGTCAAGCGCTGCCAGCATGGCGTCGGTAAGCTGGATCTCGCCGCCAGCGCCCGGCATCGTCCGCTCCAGCAGGGTGAAGATCCGCGGCTGCAGGATGTAGCGCCCGGAGATGATGAGATTCGACGGTGCATCGGCAACGGCGGGCTTTTCCACCATCGCGGTGATTCGCGGCGTTTCGGCATCGGCATCTTCCAGTGCCACCACGCCATACTTGTTCACCTCCTCGCGCGGCACTTCCTCCACCGCAATGATGTTGCCGCCCACTGCCGCGTATGCCTGCATCATGCCGGCAAGGCAGTTGGGCTGTCCGCGCATCAGCATGTCCGGCAGCAGCAGGGCGAAGGGTTCATCCCCCACCGCGGCACGGGCGCACAGCACCGCGTGCCCCAGCCCCCTTGGCGCATCCTGGCGCACGAAGATGGCCCGTCCGGCCTCGATGGTGGCGGCGCGCACGGCCTGCAGCAGCGCCTGCTTGCCCTTCCTCTCCAGCGTTTTCTCCAGCAGCGGGTGGGCATCGAAGTGATCGGCAATCGCCTCCTTGCCGCGGCTGGTAACGAAGACGAACTCCTCGATACCGGCCTGCAGCGCCTCTTCCACCACCCATTGCAGCACCGGCCGGTCCAACACTGGCAGCAGCTCCTTGGCCACCGCCTTGCTGGCCGGCAGAAAGCGCGTGCCCAGCCCCGCCACCGGCAGCACCGCCTTGCGCACCCGTGCCTGTTCGCTCATGCGCCAAACTCCTTCTCTGCCTTCGCCACGCCATTACCTCATCCGGCTTAAGGCTCCGTTTACCATGATACCATCATCATGGCGCAGCATTATCAACAAACGGTTGCGAAAGGGCTGATAGGGGCATGACGGTTCTGGTAACGGGCGGAGCGGGCTACATCGGCTCGCACATGGTTTACGCCCTCACCGATCGTGGCGAGGACGTGATCGTGCTGGACAACCTGTCCACCGGTTTCGACTGGGCGGTATCTCCCGCCGCCACGCTGGTGGTGGGCGACATTGGCGATGCCGAGCTGCTGAACAGGCTGTTCTCCACCCACGACATCGACGCCATCATCCATTTCGCCGGTTCCATCGTGGTGCCGGAATCGGTGGAGAATCCGCTGAAGTATTACCGCAACAACACCGTCAACAGCCGCACCCTGATGGAAGCGGCGGTGAATGCCGGGGTGAAGCGCTTCATCTTCTCCTCCACCGCCGCCGTCTATGGCATTCCCGAGGTCAACCCGGCAACGGAGGATGCACCGCTTGCCCCCATCAACCCCTATGGCCGCTCCAAGCTGATGACCGAATGGATGCTGGAGGATGTCGCCCGCGCCCATGAGGGTTTCGACTACGTGGCCCTGCGCTACTTCAACGTGGCGGGAGCGGACCCCAGGGGCCGCACCGGCCAGTCCACGCCCGAGGCCACGCATCTCATCAAGGTCGCCTGCCAGACCGCACTCGGCCAGCGCGAGAAGATGTTCATCTTCGGTGATGACTATGACACCGAGGACGGCACCTGCATTCGCGACTACATCCACGTGTCCGATCTCATCGCCGCGCACGTGGATGCGCTCGACTACCTCCGTGATGGTGGCGCATCGGCGGTGTTCAACTGCGGCTACGGCCACGGTTACTCGGTGAAGCAGGTCATCGACACGGTGAAACGGGTCTCCGGGGTCGATTTCGCGGTGGAAGTGGCACCGCGCCGCGCCGGCGATCCACCGGCGCTGGTGGCAGCGGCAGACAGGATCCGCCAGACGCTGAACTGGCAGCCGCAGCTCGATGACCTGGAAGGCATCGTTGCCAGCGCGCTTGCCTGGGAACGCCACCTGCAACAGCGCAACCGTGCCGACCAGCAGGCAACCGCCAGCAATACCGGAGGCTGAAGCCATGAAGCATCACCACCACACACGCGCCCGGCTGTTGCTGTCGGCCTTTCTCGGCATGATCCTGGGCTTTGCCACGGTCATGCTGCTGTTCGGCCACGGCAGTGCCCAGGCCGCGCCGAAGATCGAAAAGATGGCCTCCAGCAGCGCCTATCGGCAGTTCGTCGATGATTTCTGGCCACGGGCGAAACGCGCCGGCATCAGCCGCTCCACCTACCGCCGGGCGTTTCGCGTGATGCAGCCGGACTGGGAAGTCATCCGGCGTCAGCGTCATCAGCCGGAGTTCAAGCTGACGCCGGCGGAATACCTGCGCACGCGGGTGAGCGAAAAGCGCATCATGACAGGCGTGGAAAAGCTGCGCCGGCACAAGACGCTGCTGCGCAACCTGCAGGCCCGCTTCGGGGTGGACCGCCACATCCTGCTGGCCATCTGGGGGCTGGAGAGCAACTACGGTTCCCACAAGGGCAAGCATGACGTGATCCGCGCGCTGGCCACCCTGTCCATGGCCGGGCGGCGCAAGCGCTATGGCCGCCAGCAGCTGCTTGCGGCGCTGAAGATCCTGCAATCGGGCGACATCAGCCCGGCCCAGATGAGAGGCTCATGGGCCGGTGCGATGGGGCACACCCAGTTCATCCCCACCACCTACCTCGGCTATGCGGTGGACGTGGACGGCGACCGTCGGCGCGACATCTGGAACTCGGTGCCCGATGCCCTGGCCTCCACCGCCAATTACCTGAAGAAGCGCGGCTGGCGGCGCGGCCTGCCGTGGGGCTGGCGCGTGCACGTTCCGGCCCGTGCCAGGCACCTGCTGGGCCGGCGCCATGCCCGTTCCATTGCTGCCTGGGAGAAGCTGGGCGTGCGCCCGGCCACGGCCAAGGCCTTCTACGGACGCAAGGCCAGGGCCTGGCTGGTGAAGCTGCGCGGGGATGCAAATCTTTATCTCGTAACCCGCAATTTCCGCGCCATCCTGGCCTACAACAACGCCAGGACCTATGCGCTGGCCGTGGGCACGCTGGCCGATGCCATTGCCCGCGCCGCCAGCGGCACCCGGCCCGTGGCCACGGCTGCACGTGGCAATGGTGGTGATGGTGGCGGCAGCATGGTGCCGCGCCCGCGCCCTGCACCGGAAGCCCTGCGGCAGATGGCACGCGAAGCCACGGCAGGCGGCATCAAGCACAGCGAGCGCGCCCGCCTGCGGGCATTGCTGGAAGATGCCGTGAACGCCACCGCCACCCTGCGCTGAAGCGCGAGCGGAAAATGCGAGCAGGGATCACGCTGCCGGGACAGGGGCGGCGGGGCACCCGCGTTCAGCCATTACCACGGCGGTGCAGTGCGCCGCGCAGGGCGAACAGGCCGGCGGCAAGGGAGATGACGGCATTCCATCCGGCCAGCGACAGGCCAAGGATGCGCAGCGGCGCTTCGTCGCACAGCACCACCTGCCGATCGAGGCTTGGCAGGGCAACGGTGAAATCGGTGCCGCCGGCAGTGCAGGTGGCAGGCCCCGGCCACCATTTCCATTCGATGCCGGCATGCCATGCCCCCAGCCCGGCGCTGACGAACAGGATGAACGCGGCCAGCGCCAGCCCGGCGCGCAGCAATTTCCGGTCATCCTTGGTGGCAAACAGCAGCAGCACGAACCCCACGGGCACCAGGGCATACCACGGCTTGCGCTGCAGGAAGCACAGCTCGCAGGGCTGATAGCCCAGCAGGTGCTCGAAGACGAGAGCACCGCTCACCATCAGCAGCGCCGAGATGAGCACCACGGCCGCGGCCTGCATGGCCACGTCATGCCGCAGGCGTTTCATGGCATCATGCATCGCTTCATTCATGGTATCGCCATTCCTTCATCGACTGCATCCGGTGGAGACAGGTGTATCGCGGCACAAGCACCAGCCTTTCAGCCAACATAGCGCAACATGACGAAACCACCCACCAGCAGCACGCCGGCCGCAAGGGTGATCCAGCCGAGATAACGCTCCAGGATGCGCCGCGCCGTCGGCCCGAACCAGAACAGCAGTGCCGCCACCAGATAGAACCGCAACCCCCGTGCGACAATGGAAGCCACGGTAAAAACCACGAGATCAAGCGACGCCACGCCGCTGGCAATGGTGATGACCTTGTAGGGAAACGGCGTGATGCCGGCAAACAGCACGATCATTGCGCCATATTCATGATACCAGTTCACGAAGGTGGAAAATTTGTCCGTCATTCCGTAGAAGTCGAGGATGGCGCGCCCGACGGTGTCATACAGCAACCAGCCGATGAGATAGCCCGCCAGCCCGCCCAGCACCGAGGCAATGGTGCAGATGAGGGCATAGCGAAACACCTTCTCGCGGTTGGCCAGCCCCATGGGTATCAGCAGGGCATCCGGCGGAATGGGAAAGAACGAGCTTTCGGTGAAGGAAACGGCAGCCAGCGCCCAGCTCGCGCGGCGATGGGCGGCCAACTGCATCATGCGCTCGTAGAGTTTGCGAATCATGGCACCAACAGCCATAGCCGTGTTGGTGCACAAGTCCAAGCCCGGCGCGCACAAACGGCTTGGCACAGCAGATGTGGGCTTGACGACGATGACGGGGGCAGTAAGGGCGGCAATGGCAGGCACCGGAGAGGGAAAGCAGCAGCACAAGGTGGATGCGCGGGCCGCGCGCATCGTGCTGCTGGAAACGGAGGACAAGCGCTGCCCACCCGGCCTGCAGGCAGTGCCGGTGAAAACGCCGGATGGCTTCACGCTGCGCGCCGCTGTTGCCCGGCCGGCGCGCGCCCGCGGCACCGTCGTGCTGCTCCCTGGTCGCGGCGAATACATCGAGCGTCATTACGAAACCATTGGCGAGCTGCTGGCCCGGCGCTTCGCGGTGGTGGATTTCGACTGGCGCGGGCAGGGCCTGTCGCAGCGCCTGCTGAAGAACCGGCTGAAAGGCCACGTGCGTTCCTTCGATGACTACGAGGTTGACCTTGAAGCCGTGATGCGCCGGCTGGTGCTGCCGGACATGCCACCGCCCTACCATGCACTGGGCATTTCCATGGGCGGGCATGTGCTGCTGAAGGCAAGCTGGAAGCACGTGTGGTTCGAACGCGCCATGCTGGTTTCGCCGTTCATCGATTTTGCGCCCCATCCACGCGGCACCGTGCTGCGGCGGCTGGCGCGGCTGGGCGGGCTGCCGGGGCTGTCGCGGGCGTTCTTTCCGGTAATGCGCCGCCGTCTGCCCACGGCTGCCGACTTCGCCGGCAATTCCATCACCCATGATCGGCAGCGCTACCTGCGCGAGGTGAAGTTCCTGCAGGGCTTTCCCGAGGTGGGCGTGGCGGCAAGCCCCACCTTCGGCTGGCTGCATGCCGCCTTGCGCTCGGTGCAGGCCCTGCAGCGCATGGTGGATGCCGGTGGCGAGCCGCGCTGGCCGATGCTGGCGCTGGCTGCTGCCCACGACGCATTGGTGGATGCCGAGGCCCTGCGCCGCATGGCGCGGGTGGTAGGCAACCTCTCCGCCACCTTCCTGCACCGCAGCCGGCACGACATCCTGATGGAGCGCGACGTGGTGCGGGACATGTTCTGGGCCGCCTTCGACCAGTTCATCGGCCACGGCGAATATTAGAAAGCATGTCCATGAGCCACTGCACCGGTGGGCAGGAAAGGGGCAAAGATCCTTGCCATCTGGCGACGTGAATGCTCACAGCAGGGCAGCAGCGATGACCGGGCCATGGCCGCCCACCTGCAGCAGGGCAGCGCACAGTTCTGCCTCCGCCGCCATGATCTCTGCCAGCGGCAGCGACAGGCGCTGGGCGCGGCCATCCCACATGGCTGCCGGAACGATGCGCCGCGCCACATGATGATAGGTGATGGCACGGCCACGATTCTCGCCGCGGCGAATCTGCACCGGCACCCGCCGCTTCAGGGTTACCATCCACAAGGTGGCATGCCGCCCCCTTGCTCCCGCATCTGCAGTGCCAGCACCAGATCCGGCACCCTGCGCCAGCAGCCGCCGCAGTTTCTCGTCGGCGGCACCCAGCACCACTTCCAGCACCTTGTCGCGCCGCCTGAGCTGCATGTCGGCAAGCTGGCAACCGCCATTTGCGCGCGCCTGCTCGATGGCCCGCGCCACCCTGACCGGATCGTTTCCCACCACGTGATGGCGGCCATTGATGATCATCTGCGGCGTATAGACGGCATCATCTCCGCGCGCCTTTGCATACATGCGTTGCCGCCGGGTGAACTCCGAACGCGCCAGCGTGTCGCGCCAGCCGAGATAGTCCCAGTAGTCGATGTTGTAGCCGATGCCCAGCACGTCCGGTTCGTTGATCAGGCGGCCGAGCAGCGCATCCGCCGGCGGGCAGGCGGAGCAGCCTTGCGAGGTGAACAGCTCCACCACCACGGCAGGATGCCGCACCTTGCCGTCGGCCGCGGACATGGCACCAGCAGGACGTGCCAGCATGGAGGCCGCACCCGCGGCTCCCAGCAATGCCAGCAGGTGGCGGCGATCGATATGCACACGCTTGCTCATGCCCGCATGCTAGCCCGGCACGCGCGCTGGTGCCCATCACTTTCGGGTGAGAGATGCCACGCCATCATCACGCCTGCGCGAGACGACGCAGCATGTAGCTGAGGATACCGTCGTTGCGGAAGTAGTCCAGCTCGTCCTCGGTGTCGATGCGCGAGATGGCCTCGAAACCATCCACCGCGCCACCGGCGCGCTCGATGCGCACCTCAACCGTGCCACCGGGTTTCAGGTCGCCGATGCCGGCAATGGAAATGACCTCCGAGCCATCCAGCCCCAGCGTCTGGCGGTTCACTCCATCCGGGAACTGCAACGGCAGCACGCCCATGCCGATGAGGTTGGAGCGGTGGATGCGCTCATAACTCTCGGCGATGACAGCGCGCACGCCCAGCAGCTTCGGCCCCTTTGCCGCCCAGTCGCGCGACGAACCGGTGCCGTATTCCTTGCCGGCAATCACCACCAGCGGCACGCCCTCTTGCGCGTAGCGCATGGCGGCATCGAAGATGGTCATGCGCTCGCCGGAAGGCTGATGCACCGTGAAGCCGCCGCGCACGTCCGGCGTCATCTCGTTCTGCAGGCGGATGTTGGCAAAGGTGCCGCGCATCATCACCTCGTGGTTGCCGCGCCGCGCGCCATAGGAGTTGAAGTCCTTCGGCTCCACCCCGTGCTCCATCAGGTAGCGCCCGGCGGGGCTGTCCTTCGGGATGGCACCGGCGGGGGAAATGTGATCGGTGGTGATGGAATCACCGAACAGCCCCAGGATGCGCGCGCCCTCGATGTCGGCCACCGGCGGTGTGTCAAGCGTCATGCCGTCGAAGTAGGGCGGGCGGCGAATGTAGGTGGAGGCTTCGTCCCACTCATAGGTCTGTCCCGCACCGGCGTCGATGGCCTGCCACTGTTCATCACCGGCAAACACGTCCGCATAGCGCTCGATGAACTCCTCCCGCGAAATGGCCCCGCGCAGTGCGGCGCGGATCTCCTCCTGCGTCGGCCAGATGTCCTTCAGATACACCGGGTTGCCGTCCGCATCCGTGCCCAGCGGCTCGTTCAGCAGGTCGAGATCCAGCGTTCCGGCGATGGCATAGGCCACCACCAGCGGCGGGCTGGCCAGCCAGTTGGCCTTCACCAGCGGGTTCACCCGGCCCTCGAAGTTGCGGTTGCCCGACAGCACCGAGCACACGGCCAGATCGTTGTCCTCGATGGCCTTCGCCACCGGTTCGGGCAGCGGCCCGGAGTTGCCGATGCAGGTGGTGCAGCCATAGGCCACCACGGCAAAGCCCAGCGCCTCCAGGTCATCCAGCAGCCCGGCGCGCTCAAGGTAATCGCGCACCACCTGCGAGCCCGGCGCCAGCGAGGTCTTCACCCACGGCTTCACGGAAAGGCCCTTCTCCCGCGCCTTCTTCGCCAGCAGTCCGGCGGCCAGCATGACGTTGGGGTTGGAGGTGTTGGTGCAGGAGGTAATGGCCGCGATCACCACATCACCATGCCCCAGGTCGAAATCCGCCCCCGGCGCGGCAAAGCGTTTTTCCGCCTCCGCCGCCTTGCCGAACTCATCTTCCAGCGCCTTGCGCCATGCCTGTTTCGCGGTGCGCAGCGCCACCCTGTCCTGCGGGCGCTTCGGCCCGGCCAGCGACGGCTCGATGGTGGAAAGATCAAGCGTCAGCTTCTCGGTGAACTCCGGCAAGGGCGTGTCGGCATCGCGCCACATGCCCTGCGCCTTCGCATAGGCCTCCACCAGCGCGATCTGCTCCTCCGAACGCCCGGTGATGCGCAGATATTCCAGCGTCTCCGCCGAGATGGGGAAGAAGCCGCAGGTGGCGCCATATTCCGGCGCCATGTTGGCGATGGTGGCCTGATCCTCCAGCGACAGGTGCGCAAGACCCTCGCCGCAGAACTCCACGAACTTGCCCACCACGCCGTGCTTGCGCAGCATCTCGGTGATGGTCAGCACCAGGTCGGTAGCCGTTACCCCTTCCGGCAGCGCACCGGTCAGCTCCACCCCCACCACCTGCGGAATGAGCATGGACACCGGCTGGCCCAGCATCACCGCCTCCGCCTCGATGCCGCCGACGCCCCAGCCCAGCACGCCCAGGCCATTGATCATGGTGGTATGCGAATCGGTGCCGACCACGGTGTCGGGGTAAGCCAGCCGCGTGCCGTCTGCATCCTTCGTGAACACCACGCGGGCCAGATACTCCAGGTTCACCTGGTGCACGATGCCGGTCTCCGGCGGCACCACGGAAAAGTTGGAAAACGCCTGCTGACCCCATTTCAGGAAGCGGTAGCGCTCCATGTTGCGCTCGTATTCGCGCTGGCGGTTGAAGGCCAGCGCATCCGCCGCGCCGAAGCGATCCACCATCACCGAATGGTCGATGACCAGGTCCACCGGGTTGAGCGGATTGATGCGCGCCGCATCACCGCCCAGTTCCTGCATCGCATCGCGCATGGCGGCCAGATCCACCACCGCCGGCACGCCGGTGAAGTCCTGCATCAGCACCCGTGCGGGGAAGAAGGCGATTTCCCGCTTCGCCCGCCCGCGGTCCTCGAGCCACTCCGCCAGCGCCCTGATGTCCTCGGCCTTCACCGTGCGACCATCCTCGAAGCGCAGCAGGTTCTCCAGCAGCACCTTCAGCGACACCGGCAGCCGGGAGATGCCGGAAAGCCCCTGCCCTTCCGCCGCCTCCAGCGAATGGAAGGCGTAGCTGTCCTCTCCCACCTTCAAGGTGCGCCTGGTGTCGAACTGGCGGCTGCTGGTGCTCATGAATGGCAACTCCCGTTTCCTGCAGTGTCTTTCGGCATTCATCGATGCATGGCCCGCGGCATGCGGAGCATGCGGATATGGCCCCCTTATTAGCAGCTGCCGGGCATTTTTCCAGCTGCGGCATTGACGCCATCTCGCGGACAGGGACAAATGGCCTCATCAGGGGGCGCGGCACGGGAGAACAACATGACGGCATTCTTCAGCGAGGTGGTGCTGCCGGCATTTGCCACCTTCTTCGTCATCATCGATCCCCTGGGGCTGGCACCGGTGTTCGTGGCGCTCACCCTGCGCCGCTCGCTGGCCGAGCGGCGGCGCATCGCCACCAACGCCGTGCTGCTGGCTGCCGGCGTGCTGCTGCTGTTCGCCTTCCTGGGTGAGGCCATCCTGAAGCTGTTCGGCATCACCCTGCCGGCGTTTCGCATTGCCGGCGGATTGCTGCTGTTCATGATCGCGGCGGAGATGCTGTTCGAGAAGCGCACCCAGCGGCGCAGGCAGGCCGCCACTTCCGCCGAACCACCGGGAGAATACGAGCGGGTGGATGACGCCTGGGTGTTTCCGCTGGGCATTCCGCTGATAGCCGGCCCCGGTGCCATCACTTCCGCCATCCTGCTGATGGGCCAGCACAAGGGGGATGTCCTGGCGCAGGCGGCGGTCATCGGCACGATCCTGCTGGTGCTTCTCATCACCTGGCTGCTGTTTCGCATCGTCAGCCACGCGGAGCGATTCCTGAGCGCAACGGCGATTGGTGCCATCTCGCGCCTGCTGGGCATCATCCTGGCCGCGCTGGCGGTGCAGTTCGTCCTTGCCGGGCTGAAGGGCGCGGGGCTGCTGTCATAGGAACGATGCGCATTTTTTGCTGGCATTGGCACGTCGGCTTGCGTTATAAGGCGCTCCATCATGCATCATGGCAGGGTTATGCACGGCCACGTTCCTTTCTCGGGCGCGGCCGGCGGGCAATGGAGTTGAGATCATGGCCGTTCCGAAGAAGAAGGTTACCCGCTCCAAGATCGGCAAGCGCCGTGGCGGGCACCGCAAGGAAACCATCACCTGGGTGGAAGACAAGAACACCGGCGAGCTGCGCCGCCCGCACCACATCGACCTGAAGACGGGCATGTATCGCGGCCGCCAGGTGCTGCAGCCGAAGGAAGATTACTGAGGCGGCAAGAAGGGCTTTCATGGCCGCCTGACCGTCCGCTCCCTGCGTCTTCCTGCAGGGCAGTTGCACGAGACATGAAGGGGCGCGCTCGCTTGCCGGGCGCGGCCTTTTTCGTTGTCTTCACCCGGCCCGGTTGCCGATGTGGCTTTCGGTCTTCCCGTCAGCCGTTCTCGTGGGCCGAGAAGGCCTCCGGGTTCAGCGGCAGGTAGCGCGCGCCCCAGTTGCCCGGCTTTTCCTCGAACACGCCGGCGCACGCCGTGCCGCAGCTCGGGCACTTGCCGATGGGCTGCATGTTCCAGCGGGTGAGGTTGTAGCCATCACGCCCGACGAGCAGCTCGCCGCATGCATGGCAACGGGTGTTCTGGCCTTCCGGGTCGCGGATGTTGCCCGTGTAGACGTATCTCAAGCCCGCCTCCATTGCCAGCCTGCGCGCCCGTTTCACTGTCTCCGGTGGTGTCGGCGGTGTGTCCTGCATGCGCCAGTCCGGGTGAAAGGCGGAGAAGTGCAGCGGCACCTCCGGCCCCAGGTGCTCCACGATCCAGCGGCTCATGGCGCTGATCTCCTCATTCGAATCGTTCTTCCCCGGAATCAGCAGCGTGGTGATCTCAAGCCACGTGTCCGTCTCGTGATAGACGTAGCGCAGCGTGTCCAGCACCGGCTGAAGGTGCCCTGATGCCAGCTTGCGGTAGAACTCTTCCGTGAAGCCCTTCAGGTCGATGTTGGCCGCGTCCATGTGGGCGAAGAACTCCTTGCGTGCCTGCGGGTTGATGTAGCCCGCCGTTACCGCCACCGTCTTCAGCCCCGCCTCATGGCAGGCCTTTGCCACGTCCACAGCGTATTCCAGGAAAATCACCGGGTCGTTGTAGGTGAAGGCCACCGAGCGCGCGCCGACGGCCTCGGCCATGCGCACGATGGTGGCGGGCGTGGCCGGGCGCTGCAACACGTCGAACCGGCTGGCCTTGGAGATGTGCCAGTTCTGGCAGAACTTGCAGGTGAGGTTGCAGCCTGCCGTGCCGAAGCTCAGCACCGGCGTGCCGGGAAGGAAGTGAAACAGCGGCTTCTTCTCGATGGGATCCACCACGAAGCCGGAGGAGCGGCCCCAGGTGGTCAGCACCATCTCGCCCGCATCCGTTACCCCGCGCACGTAGCACAGGCCGCGCTGCCCGGGGCGAATCTGGCACTCGCGCGGGCACAGCTCGCACAGCACGCGGCCATCGTCGAGTTTCCTCCAGTAGCGCCCCGGCACGCCCTCTATGTGTTCCCTTTTCGCCATTGACCCGACACCTTTTCGTGCCCCGTTCCCGTTCCCATATATGGGCATGCGTCCCCTTGCCTTTAAGATGGCGAGAATGCCATCATTGGGTGTATCAGGTGCTATCACAATCGGAGGAAACAATGTCGACCGTGCGGCCGCCTGCGGTGGCAGGCCTGTTCTATCCCGACGACGCACAGGCGCTGCGCCAATACGTGCACGCCGTGCTGGCCCGTGCCGCGCACGAGGTGCCGCGGTTGCCGAAGGTGGAGGCCGTGGTGGCACCGCATGCCGGCTACCGTTATTCCGGCGAGATTGCCGCACGCGCCTTTGCCGCACTGGCCGAACGCGGCGACGTGAGACGCATCCTGCTGCTGGGCCCGGCCCACACCGTGCCCTTGCGCGGCATTGCCGCCCCGGCGTGGGACGGGTTTGCCACGCCGCTGGGCACCGCGCCGGTGGACACCGAAGGGCGCAAGGCCATCGCCCACCTGCCACAGGTCGTCATCGACAACGTGCCGCATGCGCGTGAACATGCGCTGGAAGTGGAGCTGCCCTTCATCCAGGTTCTGTTTCCGCAGGCGCAGGTGCTGCCGCTGGTGGTGGGGCAGGCAACCCCATCGGAAGTGGCCGAGGTCATCGAAGCGGTGCGCGCGCTTGACCCGGACACCGCCATCGTCATCTCCTCCGACCTTTCGCACTACGAGCCATACGAGCAGGCCCGCAGGCATGATGCCATCACGGCAGAGAAAATCGCCCGCCTGGACGAGGCGCACATCGGCCCGATGGATGCCTGCGGAGCCTATCCGCTCTCTGGCCTGTTGCACGAGGCGCGCCTGCACCGCTGGCGGCCGATGCTGCTGGACCTGCGCAACTCCGGCGACACGGCGGGAGAGAAGTCCCGCGTCGTCGGCTATGGTGCCTGGGCCTTCGTCGATGCCGCTGCTGCTGCCTGAGGATATCCGTCCTGCATTGCCGGCAGCGGCCACAACATATGCGCAAGGAGCAGATCTGCGTCTGCCCGGTGCACGCACCCCCTTGTTGAAACCCTCGGCTTGCGTTATCTCATGCACGCCCTGCCCTGATCAGGGCAATCATGGAGAGGTGCCGGAGTGGTCGAACGGGGCGGTCTCGAAAACCGTTGTGCCCCCTGGGCACCGTGGGTTCGAATCCCACCCTCTCCGCCACAGGCTTCGCCTGTTCTGACCTTTGCAGACCAAGGGTGGTCCTGGCTGCCTCTCTCTTCATCCTCCGACACCGAGACATGCTGAAAAGCCCGTGTTGGCGGTCGATATTCTCACGCTCTCTTCATCTCCCGGCACGATTTTTTCCGCTCATCCTTGTGTGCCTTTCCCTGCGCCCTATATCGGATGATGAAACCGAAACATTTCGCTTACCCACACGGGCAGCGGGGGGCTGGCGATTCTTGAGCCTTTCCTGGGCCTAGGCATGTCCGCGCAACCCGCCGCCGGTGTGCAAGCAGGGAGAAAACACATGAACCTGGAAATCTACACCGACCGCGCCAAGGGCTTCATCCAGTCGGCCCAGCAACTGGCGCTGCGCGAGGGGCACCAGCAGTTCACGCCGCTGCACGTCCTGAAGGTGCTGATGGACGACGATCAGGGCATGGCGGCCAACCTCATCAAGGCCGCCGGCGGTGATCCGCGGCTGGTGCAGGCGGACGTGAACGCCGCGCTTGACAAGCTGCCGAAGGTGGAAGGCTCTGGTGCCGGCCAGCTTTACCTGGCACCGGAAACCGCGCGCGTGTTCGCCCGCGCCGAGGAACTGGCGAAAAAGGAAGGCGACAGCTTCGTCTCCGTGGAGCGGCTGCTGCATGCACTCGCCATCGAGCCGTCCGAAGCGGCGGACATCCTGAAGAAGGCGGGCGTTACCCCGGTGGCGCTGAACAAGGCCATCGACGAGATGCGCGGTGGCCGCAAGGCCGATTCGGCCTCCGCCGAGGAGACCTACGAGGCGCTGAAGAAATACGCCATCGACCTCACCGAGAAGGCGCGCGAAGGCAAGCTGGATCCGGTCATCGGACGCGACGAGGAGATTCGCCGCACCATCCAGATCCTCTCCCGCCGCACCAAGAACAACCCCGTGCTCATTGGCGAGCCGGGCGTGGGCAAGACCGCCATCGTCGAGGGGCTGGCGCAGCGCATCGTCAACGGCGATGTGCCCGACAGCCTGAAGGACAAGCGCATCCTCGCACTCGACATGGGCGCGCTCATTGCCGGGGCGAAGTATCGCGGCGAGTTCGAGGAGCGGCTGAAGGCCATCATCAACGAGGTGGTCAGCTCGCAAGGGCAGATCATCCTGTTCATCGACGAGATCCACAACCTCGTGGGTGCGGGCAAGTCGGAAGGCGCGATGGATGCCTCCAACCTGCTCAAACCCGCGCTGGCCCGCGGCGAGCTGCACGTCATCGGTGCCACCACGCTGGATGAATACAAGAAATACATCGAGAAGGACGCCGCACTTGAGCGGCGCTTCCAGCCGGTGTTCGTGAAGGAGCCGACGGTGGAGGACACCATCTCCATCCTGCGCGGGCTGAAGGAGAAATACGAGACGCATCACGGCGTGCGCATCACCGATTCGGCTGCCGTGGCCGCCGCCACGCTGTCGAACCGCTACATCTCCGACCGCTTCCTGCCGGACAAGGCCATCGACCTCCTGGACGAGGCCGCCGCCCGGCTGCGCATGCAGGCGGAGTCGAAGCCGGAAGCGCTGGACGAGCTGGATCGCCGGATCATCCAGTTGAAGATCGAGCGCGAGGCGCTGAAGAAGGAGTCCGACGAGGCCTCCAGGGAGCGCCTTGAGAAGGTGGAGAAGCAGATCGCCGAGCTGGAGCAGCAGGCGGCGGAGCTGACGGCGAAATGGCAGGCGGAGAAGGCGCGGCTGGACGAGGAGAAGAAGCTGAAGGAGGAGCTGGACCGCGCCCGCATCGAGCTGGAGCAGGCGCAGCGCGCCGGCAACCTGGAGCGTGCCTCGGAGCTGGCCTATGCCACCATCCCGCAGCTGGAGAAGCGCTTGCAGGAGCTGCAGGAGCAGGAGGGCCGCAAGGGCGAGCTGCTGCGCGAGGAGGTAACGGAACGGGATGTGGCGCAGGTGGTCTCGCGCTGGACCGGCATTCCGGTGGACAAGATGCTGCAGGGCGAGAACGAGAAGCTGCTGCACATGGAGGAGGAGCTGGCGAAGCGCGTCGTCGGCCAGGAGGAGGCGGTGCGCGCCGTTTCCACCGCCGTGCGGCGGGCGCGCGCCGGGCTGCAGGATCCCAACCGGCCCATCGGCTCGTTCCTGTTCCTCGGCCCCACCGGTGTGGGCAAGACGGAGCTGGCCAAGGCGCTGGCCGAATACCTGTTCGATGACGAGAACGCCATCCTGCGCATCGACATGTCCGAATACATGGAGAAGCACGCGGTGGCGCGGCTCATCGGCGCTCCTCCGGGCTACGTCGGCTACGAGGAAGGCGGCGTGCTGACGGAAGCCGTGCGGCGGAGGCCCTACCAGGTGATCCTGTTCGACGAGATCGAGAAGGCGCACCCGGACGTGTTCAACATCCTGTTGCAGGTGCTCGATGATGGGCGGCTGACGGACAGCCACGGGCATACCGTGGACTTCCGCAACACCATCATCATCATGACCTCCAACGTCGGCGCCGAATACCTGCTGGAGCTGGGCGAGGACGAGGACGTGGACAAGGTGCGCGAGCAGGTGCTGGCAGCGGTGCAGCGCACCTTCAGGCCGGAGTTCCTCAACCGGCTGGATGCCATCATCCTGTTCCACCGGCTGAAGCGGGCCAACATGAAGGCCATCGTGGACATCCAGCTTGGCCGCCTGCAGAAGCTGCTGGCCGATCGCAAGATCACCATCGAGGTGGACGATGCGGCGAAGGAGTGGCTGGCGGAGAAGGGCTACGATCCGCGCTTCGGTGCCCGGCCGCTGAAGCGGGTGATCCAGGCCTTCGTGCAGGATCCGCTGGCCGAGCTGATCATCGCAGGCCAAGTGAAGGATGGTGATACGGTGAAGATCACCGTTGAAGACGGCCAGCTGGTGATCAACGGCGAGCCGGTGGAGGCCGACCGCACCGCCGGCATCGGTGCGGCGGCTTAAGGCCGGAAACACAGGCAATGGCAAAACAGCAAGGCCCGGTCATCCCGCGCGGGATGGCCGGGCCTTCGTGTTTTCATCCATGGCAAGGCGAGAAGGCGCAGCCCGGCAGAACCCTGCATGCGCAAGAGCCAACACGTGCTCCGATGCCGATGTGATGGGAGAAGCGGTATGGATACCCTGTGTCAGCAGTCAGAAAGGATCAGGGCCACGACCGCCTGCACCGGCCTGCCAACATGCCCTGATGCTGGCGGATGAAGAGAGAGGCTGCCCGGAACGCCCTGCGTTGGCAAAAGTCAAG
>Ga0256839_1001241_pt1 | contig 31528 bp, 30 predicted proteins | sample 354166metaG_FD_185968 | JGI IMG/M metagenome (GOLD analysis project Ga0256839, IMG submission 185968) | Hydrothermal vent microbial communities from Mid Atlantic Ridge, Atlantic Ocean - 354-166 | ecosystem: Environmental > Aquatic > Marine > Hydrothermal vents | place: Atlantic Ocean: Mid... | reverse complement strand
GCCACCATTTTTTACAGCAGATTTTGACTCTACATTAAATGTGATAAGTAAATAGAGGCTGATACTCATGAGTTGCCATGCAATGGTCAAGATAATAAGGTTATTACTCATTATAAGCAAATAAATGGCTGAAAATATGAAGTTTAAAAGTATGAAAAATCTTTTATAGTTTGGTTCATCCCACATGTATTTTTTAGAGTATTTTCGGATGACAAGTCCCAAAATAGCTACATAAGGAACTAGTACAGAAGAGAGTTCATTGTAGACCAAAAGTCCATCAAATCCATAGATAGCACTGTCATTACTCATGACATAATAGGTACCCAGAAGTGCCAAAATAGCTACTCCTGATGAGAGAAAAAGACTTACCTTTGGCATCATCTCTTTCTTTGTGACAAATGTTAGCACAAGTGCGATAAGTATAGGGATAAACGGTATAAACAGAACTAATTTTTCCATAGAAAAAAGACCTTTAATATTTAAGTTTTTATACATAATGTAATCTAAAATTGCTTGGCTATACGGCATATTATCCTTACGTTACAAGATAAAAACAAGAGGATAAATTCAGTATAAATAATACATGAATAATAACTAATTTAGTAAAGATATAGGTGAGTAGATAGAGATAGTTTTTTTTTATTTTGTATGTGAGGAGATATGAAACATTTCAAAAGATATAAATATCTTAGAAATACAAGGGTTTTTGTTTATGCTCCGGTTCCCTTATAGATTTTTTCGAAGTGTTCGGCAAGCTCTGCGGTATAGACTGCGGCACTTGTTACATCACAATTAAAGACATTTGAAAAACATTCCGGTTCTTCAAAAAGTTCCGGTTTTTGCTCAATCACCTTTGTGGCTTCAAGCAGTCCTTGATGATTTTGGGATGCATATTGTAATGCAGCAACAAATACCTCAATTTTTTTACCGGGGAACTGCTCCTCTAGTATCTCTTTGATAGCAGGGTCATTTTTATAATCATGAAGAAGTTTTTCTACCTGCTCGTAAGAGAGGTATGCTCCACCGCTAAAGGCACCTTGGAGCTTATTGGTATAATGTAGGTTTTCTATGTACGCCGATGGAACGATATCTGTCCAATCGCTCACATAGGTTTGATGGAATTGTGTATCAATAATACCTGAAATTGCCGAGCCTTGTACAAAGAAAAAAGTTTCAAAAAAGCCTTGTGAGATAGCGATGAAGTAGGCATGCCATTTGTTAAAATTATCATAATCAAGCGCACGGGAGTGCTCTATGACGGTTTTATATTTGTTTTTGTAATAGGCCTGCACCTCTTCTTGCGTATGCTCTTTGCATTGCCTCTGGGAAATACGCTGCTTCAATGTATTACAGACCCCTATATCTTCAAAAGCATCAAAATACCATGTATGCATTTGCGTTTTGGAAATAGGGTGGTAACTGACACTGAAATCCATATTTTGACCTTTGGTTTTGTTTATGCGGGAAGATACATTAACTTCTCTTAGAAAGAGATTATAGAGAGTGCTTTGGGTTCATTTGACGGATATAAATATCAATTTGGTATAATGTGAATCATTTTAGCTAAGGATAGATAATGTCGAACATTGCACAAGCCGCTATATTGTTTGGTTCAGAAGAAGAGAGTAAAACACTGCAGCAGGAGAGAAAAAGTCCCTATGACGGCAGGGTAGTTAGTAAGGCTCCAGTTTGTGATGCAGAGGATGCAAAAAGAGCACTTAAGATAGCAAAAAAAGCGGCAAAAGAGGCTATAAAAACGCCTTTATCTCAAAGAATTTTATGGTTAGAGGATGTGGCTAAAAAGTTAGCAGAACAAAAAGAAGACTTTGCTTTGATGTTGGCAAAGGAAGTGGCAAAGCCTATTTCTTTTGCACGTATCGAAGTCGATCGCTGTATAGAGACTGTAAAACTTACTGCGATGGAACTTTCCTGCTTACACGGAGAGACTATCCCTACAGACGTGATGCCAAGCGGTAAAAAGACTTTGGCGTATTTTAGGCGTGAACCTGTGGGTGTGGTAGCGTGTATTACGCCGTTTAATTTCCCTCTCAATCTCGTAGCACACAAGATAGCCCCAGCCCTTGGTGCAGGTAATACCGTGGTACTCAAACCTACGCCAGAAGCACCGATGGTAGCTTATATGTTTGCGAAACTTTTTGTGGACTCGGAGTATGCCGTCAAAGATGCACTCTCGGTAGTCTATGGAGATGCAGAGGTGGGCTCGGCATTGGTGACTTCAGACATTCCTAGAGTGGTTTCTTTTACAGGTTCCGTGCCTGTAGGGAAAATCATTATGCAACAAGCAGGCATCAAAAAAGTGAGCCTTGAACTAGGTGGGAATGCTGCAAGTTACATCGATAAAAGTGCAGATTTGAAGCTTGCTGCGAAGCGTTGTGCTTTTGGTGCATTTTATAACTCCGGACAAGTGTGTATCTCCTTACAGCGTATCTATATTCATGAAGAGGTTTATAAGGAGTTTGCAAAACTTATTGCCAAAGAGACAAGCCTCTTAAAGGTAGGTTCACCGTATGACGAAGATACTTTTATGGGACCACTTATTGATGAGGACTCTAAGGAGAGAGCCAAAGCATGGATAGCCTCTGCAGAAAATGAGGGTGCAAGCGTCATCGCAGGAGGAAAAGAGGTAGATGGTGTTTTTGCTCCTACGGTGATGGCAGATGTGACCGATGAGATGAAAATTGTGTGCGAAGAGGTCTTTGCCCCTATCGTCTCTTTAGTCTCGGTTCCCTCATACGATAGTGCAGTTGAGAAGATGAACGACTCTCCCTATGGATTGCAATTCTCCATTTTTACGAATGATTTAGCTATGACTCAAGCTTTTATAGAAGATGCCGAGTGCGGCGGAGTGGTGATTAATGATATCCCAACACTTCGTTTTGATGTGCAGCCTTATGGTGGTTCTAAGCTCTCAGGTGTAGGACGTGAAGGGCCTAAATGGGCATTGGAAGAGTTTACAGAAGTGAAGTCCGTTGTGATTTGTTAAGCGAGTTTTGATATGCTTATGAAAATAATGATTTAGGATTTTTAAGATGGATAGTATATTTCAGCCGGGTTTTTTAGGGACGCGTGCACCGTTGTTTATGGATATAGTATCGGTTATCGTAGTTTTATTGCCTTTTTTGATTTTCGGAGCCATTGGACTTGCAAAGAGAGAACACTACGGGGCACATGAGCAAGTGCAAAAACTGCTTTTTGTTATTACGGTTATTGTTGTGGCATTTTTTGAGTTTGGTGTGCGTTATGTAGGCGGATATAAAACGTTAATGGAAGGTAGCTCCGTAGGGCATAACTATCTTGTCTATGTGCTAGTTTTTCATATTTTTATCTCCGTGGTAACATTGATACTCTGGATTGTTACTCTGTCTCGTGCCAGACGTTACAAGAGACAAAAAACATTGCCCGGAATGAATTCGATTTCACATAAGAAAGAGGGATATCGTACATTTATCGGCATTATTTTAACAATGCTGACCGGAGCTTGGGTCTATGCATTGTTATTTATTGTTTAGGAGTCCGGCATAGAGACAAAAAAAACAATTGCAATTTCAGCATGTCTTTTGGGAGAGAAGTGCCGTTATGATGCAAAAGATAATAAAGATGAAGCCTTGCTTGCACAGCTTCAAGACCATAGGTTGATTCCTTTTTGTCCGGAAGCGTATGCATTTGGTATACCTAGGCCAACGATGGATTTGGTCAAAACAGATGATGGAAATCGAGCTATATCCAATGAAACGGGAGAAGATCTCTCGTTGGCAATCGAGCATTATGCAAAAAACTTTTTTGATACCCATAAAGAGATAGATGTGTATATCGGAAAAGATCGAAGCCCTAGTTGCGGTGTATGTACGGCCAGGGTTTATGATGAGCATGGAGAGTTACTCTCTTCTACGCAGGCAGGGCTTATGACTAAAGAGGCTCTTAAAAGAGGGATTCTCTCTATAGATGCCCGGCAGTACGAAGGAGTCCAATGAGATATATCTATCTATTCATGCTAGTTACATCTGCACTCTTTTCAAATATAGATCAAGAGGATACTGCAAAGCAGGCGATTGTTAAAATATACACTACGGCAAAAATACCCAATTATCAGGTGCCGTGGTCCTCTTCGATGCGATCAAGTACAGGTTCAGGTGCTATTATAGAGGGTGGATATATTTTGACAAATGCCCATGTGGTGGCAAATCATGCCTTTATCGAGGTACAGAGATACGGACAGCGAAAACGTTATGTCGCTACCGTATATGCTATATCGCATCAGGCAGATTTGGCATTATTAAAAGTGGATAAGGAGGCATTTTATCACGGGGTTACCCCATTAACATTTGGGGAGTTACCGCGTGTAGAACAAAAAGTAGTAGTCTATGGCTATCCTATGGGTGGTTCAACACTCTCTGCTACTATAGGAGTAGTTTCACGCGTAGAGCACCATATTTATGCACATAGTGGAGAGATGTTTTTAGCTATACAGGTGGATGCAGCGGTAAACCCAGGAAACTCCGGAGGTCCTGCACTTTCAGATGGAAAAATTGTAGGTGTGGTGATGCAGATGATTACCAAATCACAAAATATAGGCTATTTGGTACCGGTGAGCATGGTTAAACATTTTATTGAGGATATGAAAGACGGGAAGTATGACGGTTTTGCAGATTTGGGGTTGGGGACACAAAAACTAGAGAACCCGTCATTAAGGAGCTATTATGGGCTTGATGAGAATACTACGGGGGTACTGATTCATAAAATTGTTTACAACTCTACATTAAAAAACCTCTTAAAAGAGGGGGATATATTAACCCATGTAGATGGTTTTGATATCGAAAATGACGGAACAGTGGCATTTAGGAAATATGAATATACGGATTTTCATTATGCAGTCGATGCTTATCAGATGGGTCAAAAAGTCAAACTCGGCATTATACGGGATAATAAACCTTTAGATGTAGAGGCAGAGCTTAAATATACTGCGGATGACATCTATTTGGTTAAAACCACTAGATATGACAAAATGCCGACCTATTTTGTCTATGGCGGGTATGTATTTTCTCCTTTGACACGTAATCTTATACTCTCGACAAACAGTAACCGTCTTATACTCTCTTATTTGGCAGGGCAGTGGCAAGAGGAGGATAGAAAAGAAGTTGTAGTATTGTTGAAAGTACTTGCTTCGGATTTAACCAGAGGCAGCAACAATTTTTCCATGTGGCCTATCGATAAGATAAATGGTGAAAACTTTGTAGATTTTAAAGATTTTTACAACAAAATTAAAAATGCTTCCGGAAAGTATATCGTACTTGAGGATGAAGATGGGGTTAAGGTGATTATCAATAGAGAGGAAGTTGCTTTAAAACAAGATGCTATTTTGAAAAAATATAATATCGAATATGACAGATCAGCCGATTTAAGAGGTTAGTCGTATTTTTTAAATTGTTCCAGCCATGCTTTATCTTCCGTGTTTAATTTACCAACACGTTCAAGCAGTTTGGTTTTGATATTTTGGAGATCTTCTCTCTCAAGATATTCCAGTAATGCAGGATTGATAGTGCTCTCTTCTTTACCATAGGCAATCAATTTTTCTATTTCTGTAAGAAGTCTCTCTTTGGAGGGTTCATTTTCTTTGTCCATTTTGATATACTATCTAAAAAATTATAAGGAAATAGCATGTTGCAAGTAGGTGATAGTGTACCGGATTTTTGTTTACCCAATCAAGATGAAGAGGAGATATGTTTTCGAGATATCAAAGGCAAGTGGATAGTGCTCTATTTCTACCCAAAAGACAATACTCCGGGTTGTACTACGGAGGCAGTAGAGTTTACGGAGGCTTTACCGGATTTTGAAAAGTTGAATACCCTTGTGTTGGGTGTAAGTCCGGATAGTCCCAAAAAACATAGAAATTTTATAGAAAAAAAAGGGTTGAAAATCACCTTACTCTCCGATGAAGAGAAAGAGTTGTGTAAGCTTTTTGGCGTATGGCAACTCAAAAAATTTATGGGCAGGGAATATATGGGGGTGGTGCGTTCTACTTTTATAATGAATCCTGAAGGAGAGATAGCATATATGTGGACGAAGGTAAAAGTCAAAGGGCATGTTGGCAGTGTAGAGGAGAAATTAAAAGAGTTGCAAGGATAATTTGACATTTTTTGACAAATTTAAAGTATCGTTTTTTTCTGAAATACTTAATTTGGGGAAAAGAAAAAAATGATATTTGATGGCATTTTTTCACAAAAAAGAGATTCAAGAAACGGTATAAAACCGTTACTTTTTGCTACATTTGAGATCGCATTATTAATCATGTGTATCTATTTTATTTCTACTTTTAATTTACCTATTGTTAGTGCATTCTCTTATATTGCTGCGATGATATATATTATTACAACGGTTATTCCTAGATATAAAAAGGCAAAAAAAGAGCAGAATATTTCCTAAATTCAATACCAAAACTTTGACATTTTTTGACATTTTTGTTTCATCATAACAGATAGTAAAATAAACAGTTATCTGAAAAGGAAAGAGATGAAATCACAATGTTTGGCAGGTCTATTGTTGTTAGGTTTAAGCGGCAGTTTATATGCAGGGATGAACTCTAAAGAAGTCACGCCTGTAGTAGAGGTACCTTTGGTTGAAGATAGGGACAATAGAGATTATACTTTCGGATTGAAGGCAGGTACTTTGGGAGTGGGAATGGATATCTCCACACCCATTTTCCAAGATACGGCACTCAGATTGAATTTAAACGGTTTACAATACAATCGTATTGAAGAGATAGACGGCATCTCTTATGACGGTACGCTAGATTTTTTTAGTGTGGGCATGCTGTTGGACTATTTTCCTTTTGAGAGTACGGGTTTTCGCCTCACTGGCGGGGCATATTATAATGCAAACAAATTCACGGGCATTGCAAAACCGATAGATGTAAGCAATGTAGAGATTAACGGGGTTACTTACGGTATTGACGATGTTGGAAGGCTTGATACCGAAATCACCTTTAATAGGATTGCTCCATATGTAGGTTTGGGTTGGGGAAATGATGTACGTTTTGAAGGTTGGGGCTTTAATCTGGATGTCGGTGCAATGTATCAAGGTACTCCTAATGCAGTGTTGGATGTGCATGTAAATAATTCTATGTTAGAGTCTCAGATACGCAATGATGTTGAAGCCGAAAAGCAGACTCTTCTGGATGACATTGAACAATATAAGATCTATCCCGTGATTATGGTGGGCGTAGATTATACCTTCTAGTTACAGAGTAACTCTGCAACCTATAACACAGCTTGTACGGCAAGCATTACACAATAAAAGATGCCGTGCTTTATCTTTTTTATCTCTTTTTTATCTCTTTTTTGGTAACATATTGACTCATTTACGATAATGAAAAATACACATGTAGTTATTCCTTGCACGGTTGTGTGGTTTTTTCTTTAAGAATTCACATTAAGGACTACAGCGGACAAAACCTAGTGATGAAGCATATGTGCTTTTAACCGAGCTTTTAGTGAAAAGCTCTATTAACGATATATACCAAGGAGAAAATAATGGTAACGATGAAAGACCTGTTGGAGTGTGGCGTACACTTCGGACACCAAACAAGAAGATGGAATCCAAAAATGAAGAAATTCATATTTGGTGCAAGAAAAAATATCTATATTATTGACCTTCAAAAAACTCTTAGATACTTCAAATATACCTACAATGTTGTAAGAGATGCAGCTGCCGAGGGGCAGACAATTCTGTTTGTGGGGACAAAAAAGCAAGCTAGATCAGCAGTAAAAGAGCATGCCGAGCGATGCGGTATGCCTTATGTAGCAACAAGATGGTTGGGCGGTATGCTTACAAACTATCCAACCATGAAAAAATCTATTAGAAAACTTGAAATTATTGAGCAGATGGAAGAGAATGGTCAGCTAGATTTGCTTACTAAAAAAGAGGCATTGATGCTTTTAAGAAAAAAAGAGAAGCTCTCTTCCTACCTTGAAGGTTTCAGACATATGAAAAAACTTCCTGAGATGATGTTTGTGATTGATGCAGTCAAAGAGCATATTGCGGTTAAAGAGGCAAAACGTATGGGTATGAAAGTGGTTGCCCCGCTTGATACCAACTGTGATCCTGATGTGATTGATTATCCAATTCCAGGCAATGATGATGCAATTCGTTCCATTAACCTTTTTTGTCAGGAGATGGCAGAGGCGATTATAGAGGGTAAAGCAGCGTATGCCGAGGCAAACGGAGAGGAGGTGCAGGAGGTAAGTGCCGGTGAAATGAAAGCTGTTATGGCTGAAGCGGCACAAGAGAGTGCTGAGGAGAATAAGGTATCGGATGTGAGCACAACAGAAGTCGAAACAGTCACGGAAGAACAACATGATACCTCTGTATCGACGTCACAAGCAGAGGCAAAAGCTCCTATAAAAGAGAAGGGTGATGATTTGACTAAAATCAAAGGTGTGGGTAAAGTCTATGCCGGAAAACTTAATGATGAGGGCTTTTATACCTTTGATGATGTGGCAAATATGACTGAAGCACAGATTCAAGTGATGGAAGAGAAATACTCTTTCAAAGGTGATTTTAAAGAAGCAGTAGCATCTGCAAAAGAGTTGGCGGAGGTAAAATAAATGGCAAATTTCGGACCAAAAGATATTAAAAAACTTAGAGAGATGACTGATGCGGGATTGATGGATTGCAAAAAGGCATTGGCAGCCTCTGACGGGGATATGGATAAAGCAGTAGAGTGGTTAAGAGATCAAGGGATAGGTGCAGCGGCAAAAAAAGCAAGTAAAACAGCGGCTGAAGGTGCTATCGGTGTGAAAGTAGAGGGCAAAAGAGCGGTGATTGTTGAGATTAACTCGCAAACAGATTTTGTAGCCCAAAATGAAAAGTTCCTCTTGCTGATGGATGAGGTAGTCAACCATGCCTTTGATCATGCTCTTTTAGATGCAGAAGCGATTAATGCTTCAAGTATCAATGGTGAATCATTTGCAGAGTATCTCGCGCAAAAAGTGGCAGTAATCGGTGAAAATCTTGTCGTAAGACGAGCAGGTTTAATAGATGCAGATGAGACGACAGCAGTCAATGCCTATGTACATTCAAACAAACAAAACGGTGTGATTATTGAAGCAAAATGCGAATCAGCAGAGTTAGCAGAGAAGATGACGCCGGTACTTAAAGAGATTGCAATGCACGCAGCTGCAATGAGCCCTTCAACGCTTTCTTATAAAGATTTTGATGCAAAGTATGTTGAAGAGGAGACAAAAGGTAGAATTGTAGCGATAGAAAAAGAGAATGAAGAGCTGGAACGTCTCGGTAAACCGCTTAAAAATGTGCCGGAGTTTATCTCTATGAGTCAGCTTACAGATGAAGTCATGGCAAAAGTAGAGGAGAGACTCAAAGCAGAGCTTGCAGCAGAGGGGAAACCGGAAAAAATCTGGGACAAAATATTGCCAGGTAAAATTGCCAGATTTATCTCTGATAATACCACGTTAGATCAAGAACAGTGTTTGCTTGATCAAAAATTCGTCATGGATGACAGTAAAACAGTAGCTGAGTATTTTGCAGAAAAATCAGGCGGAAAAGCTGAGATTACAAATTTCATCAGACTTGAGGTAGGTGAGGGAATTGAAGTAGAAGAGGAAGATTTTGCTGCAGAAGTGGCTGCACAAATGAACAAATAGTTCTTCTGCTTCATTGCATTAAAACAATGCTTTCTGATGCCTGATACGCTTTTTGATAAATTTGCAAGAAATTAGAGGCGTACGCCTCTTTAGATATTTTCCTTTTTCGGTCTATATTTATATAGACTAAATCAATTTCCCGCTTACTTTATTATGTTAAAATAACTTAATTTATTTCAAGGTTTATCATGTCCCAAATGCTTTTGGAAGCTACTTGTATTTCTCATAGTTTTGACTATACACTTTTTACCGATATCGACTTTACTTTAGAGTTTTATGAATCTAAAGCTATCGTGGGCCGCAGTGGTTCGGGCAAGTCGACGCTTTTACATATCTTCTCTACCTTTATGAAGCCCGATAAAGGGAATGTTAGGCTCTTTGGTGGAGATTTATATAGGTTAAAAGCGTATGAGATAGAAGCTTTACGTCGTTATCATGTTGGGATGATCTTTCAGTTTCATTATCTATTTAAAGGTATGACGGCAATGGAAAATATAGAAGTTGCATCTATGTTAAGCGGAGAGAGAATCGAAGAGAGCTTTTTGAAAAAGTTAGAGATAAAGGAGCTTCTGTATCAGCGAATCGGTGATCTTTCAGGTGGACAGCAACAACGTGTCTCTATTGCACGTGTGCTTAGTAAAAAACCACGTCTTATTTTTGCCGATGAGCCTACAGGCAATTTAGATAAGGAGACGGCAGCGCTTGTGATGGATGTACTCTTGGAGTATTGTAAGACCACGGGTGCAGGTTTGTTGTTGGTAACGCATGATGAGGAGATGGCGGAGCGTTGTGCAAAAGCCTATAGACTGGAAAATAAAAGTTTAAAACTTTTATAGAGTTTAAGTTATTTTGCTTGAGCGATAAGTACACCCTCTAAGAGTTTATCAAGGTCTCCGTCGAGTATGGCATCTACATTGGTATAGGGGATATTAGAGCGCGTATCTTTGATCTGCTGGTAGGGTTGCAGGACGTAAGAGCGTATTTGGTGTCCCCAGCCGATTTCACTTTTTTCAACTCCATCCATAGCGGCTTGTTTTTTAGCCGTTTCATATTCAAAGAGACGTGACTTTAGCATCTTCATCGCTGCAGCTTTATTTTTGTGTTGGCTTCTGTCGTTTTGACATTGTACGATAATATTGGTTGGGATATGGGTGATACGTATAGCAGAGTCAGTGGTATTAACGTGTTGTCCTCCGGCACCACTTGAGCGGTAGGTGTCTATACGGATATCTTTATCTTCTATAACGATGTCAATGTCGTCATCTATCTCCGGAGAGACCATCACTGAAGAGAAAGAGGTATGACGCTTGGCATTAGAGTCAAAAGGGCTGATACGCACGAGTCTGTGTATACCGTTTTCTACTTTGAGGTATCCATAGGCATTTTCACCTTTAACGATGAAAGAGACATCTTTTAGCCCAGCTTCTTCTCCCGGTTGATAGTCAAGCTGTTCTACTTTAAAACCACGGCGTTCTGCCCAGCGTAGGTACATGCGGTAGAGCATAGATGCCCAGTCTTGGCTCTCCGTTCCCCCGGCTCCGGGGTGAATGGAGACGATGGCATTGTTACCGTCATGTTCACCGCTTAGCATCATTTGAATTTCAAGCGCATTGGTACGTTCTTGCAGGTTCTCGGCATCTTCAAAGAGCATTTCAAGTGTCTCTTCATCTTTTTCAGTCTTAGCCATCTCAAAGTACTCCAGAGCATCGGAAACGGCATCATGGGCATCGGTATAGGTTGTAAGGATACGTTCTGTTTTGGTTTTTTCTTGAGAAATTTTTCCAGCTTGCTCCGTATCATTCCAAAAGTTTGGATCTTGTTGCATTTTCTCTATTTCATCCAGTCTTGCTTGCAGGGCATCCGGCTTTACGATATTTTTGATATTTTCCATCTTGACAGTAAGAGATTTAAGTAATTCGCTGTATTCGTATGTATCCATAGTGAAACCTATCTATATTTTGGTAAAATTTTACCAAAATATAACAAAATTGAGGGTTAGAAATGGTGATTGCTAGGACAATAGAGGGGTTGCAAGAGGCTAAACAAAAGTTCTCGGGAAGTATCGGTTTTGTACCAACGATGGGGGCATTGCACCAAGGACACCTCTCACTCATACAGCATGCACGCAGAGAGAATGAGCATCTTATTGTTTCTATTTTTGTGAATCCTACGCAGTTTTTAGAGGGGGAGGATCTTGATAGTTATCCTCGCAAAGATGAGGCAGATATCAAAATCTGTGAATTAGCAAAAGTAGATATACTCTTTATGCCAAGCATAGATGCGATGTATGAAACGGATGAGCTACGTATCGGCGCACCTGCTATACGTGGGTATGTATTAGAGGGAGAAAAGAGACCCGGACATTTTGACGGGATGTTGCAAGTGGTGATGAAACTGCTTAATCTCAGCGGTGCCGACAATGCCTATTTTGGGAAAAAGGATGCACAGCAGTTAGCACTTATTACGCAGATGGTTAAAAACTATTTTATGGATGTCAATATTGTACCTTGCGAGATAGTAAGAGATGAGCGAGGTTTGGCTCTTAGTTCTCGTAATGTCTATTTGGAAGGTGATGAGAAAGAGCGAGCTTTGTGTCTCTCTGCATCGCTTAAAAAAGCAACCCAAATGGTATTGGCAAAAGAGTTGGATGCGGAGACTATAAAAAAAGCGATGCTGGAAGTTCTAAAAGATGCAGACCAAGTAGAGTATATTGCTATAGTAAATAGGGAGTTTAAGGCTTTAAAAAAAGTGGAGATAGGCAATACTATCATACTCGTAGCAGCCTGGGTAGGCAAACCAAGGCTTATAGATAATCTATGGATCTAAAAGAGATCTGCATCCATATCACTTATAGGAATATTCTGTTTTGGTTGAGATTTTGTTTTCTTCAATAGTGTAGAGGGTTCATTCTCCTCTTCTTTGTATGCAGACTCGGTTTCAGGCTCATAGGGCTCTAGAGATTCTTGTATCTCCATACGTACTTTTGGTTTCTTTTTTACTTTAGGATTTGTCTGTTTTTTCATTTTTCCCTGAAGATTAAACAGAGATTTGACAGAGTGTGATTTCTTTTTCGTTTTGACAGCCTGATCTATCTCTTCTTGCGTCATCTTTATATCTTCTATACGCTCTTGAGTCACATCAGTTGCTGGAATATCATCATAGATTGATTCGTTTTGTTTTACTTTTTTTGCTTGTTTTGGATCAGGTTTAAGGTATGACTCTTCTACTAATATCTGCACAAGATTCCTAAAAATCGGTACTGCTGATTCAGAGGCAAAGTATTTGTTTTTTGCTTTGGGTTTGACTACTAGTACGCCTATGGTATATTTATGTCCTTTTTTATCATTGGCAAAGCCATAAAAACTACTGTGATATTCACGTGTGTAGCGTCCTTTTTTTGCTATGTGGGCTGTACCTGTTTTCCCGCCAATCTCTAAACCCGGATATTTGGCTTTTATGCCTGTACCTTTTTGTACAACTTCAATGAGAATATCGTGTATCTGTTTGGCAGATTTTTTGCTGATGGCCTTTAAGTTTCCCATTTTAGGATCTAGAGTATACTGGTTTCCTTTTTTATCAGCTAGGTAGTTAACAATACGTGGCGTGACGGCAACACCGTTATTGTTAAATGCCGAGTAGGCTTTGAAGAGTTGGGAAAATGTTGTTAGCATTCCATAGCCGTATGATGAGTTTGCTCTGTGTATTTTATGATTGAGAAGATGCAGTGGTTTGAGGCGTCCCGGTACATCACGTGAAAGATCTATGCCCGAGGGTTTGGCAAGTCCAAATTTTATAAGACCTTCTCTAAACTGTTTGCCTGTTAGCCGCCATGCGATTTGAGAAATACCTATATTTGAAGAGTGTACGATAATGCCTCTGGCATCTAGTGATTCAAACTTGTCATCATCTGTAATTTTGTGTCTTTCTCCAATTTCCATTTCTCCATTGTAGGTGCTAAACCATGTGTTAGGTTTGATTTTCGTTTTATCAAATGCAATAGCCAGCGTAAGCGGTTTAATGACAGAACCTGCTTCGTGGGGATACTCGGAAAATTTTGGATTTAGTGCGGGAATATCTTTTTGTCTGATATGTGCAGGATTATAACGCTCTGAGCTTGCAAGGGCTAGTACTTTTCCCGTATCACTTTGCATCACTCCTACGAGTATTTCGTCTGCAATAAGGGTTTTTTTCATGCCATCAAGCATCTTTTCTACCCTACGTTGAAAAGAAAGCGGTATATTCAGGTGTAAATCCAAGCCATCAACACGGTTTTGTCTGATACTGTTTTTATCATGTATTAAGGTACCCAGCACATCGCGTTTTCCTTTGAAAAATCCGTCTTTTTTAGAGTTAATATGGATTTCGTAATGACGTTCAAGCCCTTTTTGTCCCTGAGGTCTGGTGTATGTGCCGTCACTTTTTTTTCTTACATATCCCAAGATCGGGCTTAAAACATCTTTGAGAGGAAAGCGTCTACTCTCTCCGTTTTCTATGATATCAAGTCCATAGACCACCTCTATACCCGAGGGTGTTTTAATAGACTGAAATACCTTCATTTTTCGTAATTTATAGGCCAGTGACTTGAGTTGCATAGCGGTGTGGGTAGGAAGTGTTCTAGAAAGCACGATATTTCCCTGTATCATCTCTCCTTTTTTGTTTTTAAATTTTTTCTTAATCTCTTCTTTGGGGATACCGCTGTAGATTGAAAAGAGTGTGATAAAGAGTGTTCTTTTTTCAGGTTTTATACTTGCACCTCTAATGACTGCTTGGTAGATTTTTTGTGAATTAGAAAGCGTATAGTTGTCTTTTGAAATAATATCCCCTCGAAAAGATCGGTCATGAATAATCGTATTATGGCTGGGAATTTTCCTGTCTGAAGAGATAGTTTTGAGTATGGCAAAGAGAAAAATACCCATAGCACATACCAGAAGTAAAAAGAGTACAGTAATTTTGTACTTTCTTTGGTAAATAGCTTTATTCTGTATTTTTTTAGACATATTTCTTCTTCCTAAGTTGTAGCATTTTATCCAATTTATCTATTAAATTGGATAAAATGCTATTGAATTCAGAACTAAAAAGAGAAGAGATGATAGATAAACCTTTATTAGCCGGTGTTATGGCTTTGTTGACGCTTTCTTTGGTAATGAGTTATTCTCTTTCTACCTATGTCGTTACCTATTACGGCTATGAGGATTTTCATTTTTTTATCAGACAGAGTTTAGCAGTGTGTATTGGTTTTGTGATGATGATTCTATTAAGCAGGTTAGATCCGGATAGATGGTTTTCAGGCTTGGGGCTAGTCTTGTTTTTTCTCTTTTTTATTATCATGATCGCTATGCAGTTTTTACCTTCGTCATGGGTAAAGGAGGTAGGTGGAGCAAAGAGGTGGGTACAGATGGGAGGTATCTCCATGGCACCTGTTGAGTTTTTTAAGGTGGGGTTTGTTTTTTTTCTGGCATGGAGTTTTTCACGGAAACTATTGGATAAGAATAGAATGGGTTTTTTGGAAGAGGTTCGTATATTTTCCCCCTATTTGCTCGTTTTTCTTATGGCAGTAGTGGTTATTGCAGTGTTTCAAAAAGATTTGGGACAGGTGGTTGTTTTGGGTGCAACATTGATGGTTTTGTTTCTTTTTATCGGCTCATCTTTTAAATTCTTTTTGGCAGTGCTTTCAAGTGTCTTTGCCGCATTTATTGCATTGATCTTTTTTGCTCCGCACCGTGTGGCACGTATTAAATCATGGTGGGGAACGGTACAGGACAAGATTTTATCATCGTTGCCTTTTGAATCGATGCAGCATTTACGTGTAGAGGCCGTAAAAGAGCCGTATCAAATCTCAAATGCACTTAATGCGATATATAATGGAGGATTTTTTGGTCGGGGTTTAGGCAACGGACAGTTTAAGTTGGGTTATTTAAGTGAAGTGCATACAGATTTTATTTTGGCAGGTATTACGGAAGAGTTGGGGTTTTTAGGCCTATTTTTGGTTACTTTGACGATGCTCTTTGTGATATTTCGTATTTTCAAAATAGCTGCAAAGGTGAAAGATCCTATGTACTATCTCTTTTGCATAGGAGTCGGATTGCTAATTGCCTTTGCTTTTATACTTAATGCTTACGGTATTTCGGGTATTACGCCTATTAAGGGTATCGCTGTGCCGTTTTTAAGTTACGGGGGATCACATATCTTGGCTTCATGTATTGCCGTGGGGTTTGTGTTGATGATATCCAAGAAAGTACCAAGAAATTTAAAGGGTGAAATGATATGAAAAAAATACTCTATATGTTTCTCTATATGTTTCTTGGCTATGCAAGTGCCAAAAGCAACACGGAAAAGCTAGGTGATGTACTTGCCTTTGTACTACCAGCCGCTGCGTATGGCAGTACTTTTTATATGGATGATGAAGAGGGAAGAGAACAATTTTTTTTGGCGTATGGTTCGGCTATGAGCAGTACTATAGCACTCAAATACACTGTACGAGCTAAGCGTCCGGACAACAACGACAGAGACTCTTTCCCCTCAGGACATACATTGTCAGCTATAAGCGGGGCTGTGTTTATTCATAGACGTTATGGATTGAAATATGCATTACCTGTTTATTTGGGTGCATTCTATACCGGGTATAGCCGGATACGTGTAAGCCGTCATTACCCTAGGGATGTGCTAGCAGGTGCACTTATAGGTGCATTGTCGGGTTGGTATTTTGTTTCCCCTATGCAAAAACTGAGCGTGACACCTAAGGTAGAGAATGGGTATAAAGGTATTCAGGTAAATTATAGGTTTTAAGAAACATGATAGAGGCCAAGATGACAAGCATAGTAATGACAGGCGGCGGCACAGGCGGACATTTGGCTATTATCAAAGCAGTCAAAGAACATTTGAAAGATGAGAGACTTATCTATGTAGGATCTACCAAAGGGCAGGATAGGCAGTGGTTTGAGAATGACGATGATTTTAAAGAGAGATATTTTTTTAAGACGCAGGGGGTGGTCAATCAAGGTTTTATCGGAAAAGTAAAATCACTTTTTTTGTTGGCAAAGGCAACGGTACAGTCTATTAAAATATTACATTCACATAAGGCAACCGTGGTCTTTTGCGTAGGCGGTTTTTCTGCTGCTCCTATGGCATTTGCCGCTAAGCTAACAGGTATCCCCCTTGTGATACATGAGCAAAATGCAGCACTTGGTTCTCTTAACAGAGTGCTAAAGCCTTATGCAGCAGAGTTTATATCATCATACCTTGATGAGAGTCCTATTAAAGCATACCCTATAAAAGAAGTTTTTTTTGATAATGCAAGGGTAAGAACTGCCGTAAAAACTATCATCTTCTTGGGAGGGTCTCAAGGGGCTAGAGTTATTAATAACTTGGCACTGCAAATGGCTCCTAAGCTAAAAGAAAAAGGTATTAACATTATCCATCAAGCAGGGGCTAAAAACATTGAAGAGGTTAAGAAAGAGTATGCCTCTTTGGGTATAGAGGCTGAGGTATTTGGGTTTACCGAAAAGCTGGCAGAGTATATGCATAAAGCAGATTTTGCTATTGCACGCTCCGGTGCTTCAACACTTTGGGAGTTAAGTGCCTCGGCTGTACCGGCACTCTATATTCCCTATCCTTATGCAGCAAAAGACCATCAGTATTACAATGCTCTGTTTTTGGTAGAAAAAAACCTTGCATGGCTTATGCGAGAAGAGGAGATAGCAGTATCTAAAGTATGGAGTATTTTAGATGAAGATATGGAAGAAATAAGTCAAGGGCTGATAGATACCGTGGAGAAAGAGGGGAGTTTGAAGATTGCACAACTCTTAAGCTCTTATTGATAGTTTTTATCCTATCTGCTTTGAATGCGAATTGACCTCACAAACATCCCACAATTTAACGTCATACTCCTAAAAGATTGCTTGAAGGAGTATGATGATGAAAAAATTTATATATCTATTTACTGTACTGTTTGCCTTGTTCTCTTTTAGCGGATGTGAATATAACTATAGAAGGGATGGACTGACCACACTTTTTTTGGTAGATGAGAGAGGGTTCTCCTATGCAGATATACCTTATAAATGTGACTCGATGAGATCATGGGAGCGTACATTGCCAAATGGTGAATTTAGCTTTTTCCCGCAGGAGAGCTGTACTTTTGATTTTGGCAGGCTTGATGGTATGTATGGTGACATGTATGATGATGTGGTGCGTATTACAGATGATCTTAATCGCGGAAAAGGCGGTATTCCTTATGATTGTACTCGTTTTAAGGGTGTCTATACGTATGATGACGGAAGTTTTCAGTATGATCAGTATGATACATGTGTGTTTCATTTGTAGGTTTTGGTAGAAATTGGCACGATTATTAACATTATGACGGAATAGATTTCACTTTTAAGCATCTGTCGGTTTCTTTACCGCATAATAACGCTATTTTAGATAAAATATCCTAATTTATAATTAGGATAGTGATCTTATGGATATCAGAAAAGCATTTTTAGATTTTTTTCAAAGTAAAGGGCATCAGATTATACTTTCCTCTCCTTTGGTGCCCGATGACCCTACACTGATGTTTACCAATGCCGGCATGGTACAGTTTAAAAATATCTTTACCGGTGAGGCACCTATTCCTAAGATACCGCGCGCTACTTCAAGTCAGACCTGTCTTAGAGCAGGGGGGAAACACAATGATCTTGACAATGTAGGGTATACCGCGCGCCACCATACGTTTTTTGAAATGCTGGGTAATTTCTCCTTTGCCGATTATTTTAAAGAGGAGGCGATTGCTTATGCCTGGGAGTTTGTTACTTCAGAGAAATATTTGAATCTGCCTGTTGAGAAGTTGTGGGTGACAGTACACGAGAGTGATGATGAAGCGGAAGAGATTTGGGCAAAGTATATCGTAAAAGAGAGGATTCTTCGTTTTGGCGACAAAGACAATTTCTGGCAGATGGGTGATACGGGGCCATGCGGTCCTTGTTCCGAAATCTTTTATGATCAAGGCGAAGAGTATTTTAACTCTCCTGAAGACAAAATGGGAGGGGAGGGTGATAGATTTTTAGAGATATGGAACCTTGTGTTTATGCAGTACGAAAGAGACAGTGAGGGGAATTTGCATCCGCTTCCCAAACCCAGTATTGATACGGGAATGGGACTTGAACGGGTTGTTGCTATTAAAGAGGGAAAGCTTAACAACTACCACTCTTCACTCTTTATACCGTTTTTGGATAAAATCGGTGAACTTGTAGGCATTAAGTATGATTATGAGGCAAGTAACTCAGCATCCTACAGGGTCATTGCAGATCATTTGCGTTCGTGTTCGTTTTTACTGGCTCAAGGGGTAAACTTTGACAAAGAGGGGCGCGGCTATGTGCTTAGGCGTATTATGAGGCGTGCTATTCGTCACGGATACTTGCTGGGACTACGTGAGCCGTTTATGTATAAGCTGGTAGATACTTTGGTAGAGATAATGGGTAAGCAGTATGACTACCTTGTTAGCAAAGCTGAAGCGATAAAAACTTCTATGAAACTAGAAGAAGAGCGTTTTTTTATGACCATAGAGTCGGGTATTAAGCTTTTTAACGAAGAGCTTGCACGTATGCATTACAATAAAGATAGAGCTACAAGTACGAACAAAAGACCCTATGGATTTAATGCACAAAACATGTTTAAAGCACTGGAAGAGAAACTAGAAAATCAACCAGATTGGTTGGACTCTGAAGTGTTTAACGGAGAAGTGGCTTTTAAGCTTTATGATACCTATGGTTTTCCGCTAGACCTTACCGAAGATATGCTGCGTGAGAAAAATATTAGGCTTGATATGGATGCTTTTCATGCCAAAATGGATGCTCAAAAAGCACAATCAAAGGCAGGATGGAAGGGTACAGGAGACGCAGAAACAACAGGAGATTTTAAAGCACTCAAAGAGGAGTTTGGAGAAAACACTTTTGTAGGCTATGAGACTACCACATGCAAGACAAAGGTATTGGCTTTACTTGATGAGCATTTTGAGCAGGTAACCGATCTGGACGGAAGAGGTTGGGTTATGCTGAAAGAGACACCTTTTTATGCAGAATCCGGCGGGCAGATAGGAGATAGGGGAGAACTCCATATTTTAAATGATGTGGTGAAGGTTTTGGATACAAAAAAGTTTCTTGATATGAATCTTTCCCAAGTAGAAGGAGAACTGTGCATAGGTGACGAGGTGACGGCAGTAGTAGATACTGCACGTGCAGAAATAGAAAAACATCACTCTGCTACTCACTTGCTTCATGCAGGACTTAGAGCAGTATTGGGGGAACATATCAGCCAAGCAGGTTCACTTAATGATGATAAACGTCTGCGTTTTGATTTCTCTCATTCGCAAGCAATGACGAGTGAAGAGATAGCCAAGGTAGAAGCATGGGTGAATGATAAAATCTCACGTGCCTTGCCAAGAGAGACAAAGCTTATGAGCATAGAGGAAGCCAAAAATTCTGGTGCCATAGCACTTTTTGGCGAAAAGTATGGTGAGGAGGTAAGAGTGGTAAGCATGGGGGATGCCTCTGTTGAACTTTGTGGCGGTACACATGTACGTAACGTATCGGAGATTGGTCTGTTTATGATTACTAAAGAATCAGGGGTAAGTGCAGGAGTAAGACGTATAGAAGCCATCTGCGGTAATGCAGCCATAGAGGCAGTAAAAGTTCTACGCGATGAGATGAATACTGTTAAATCAGAACTGAAAAACAGCAATCCTCTAGCAGGTATAGCCAAACTCAAAGAGCAGATAAAGACACTTAAAGCCGAGGTACAAGCAGCACAAAGTGCCAAGAAAACCGAGTTAAGTGCTACAGAGCTTAAAGGCGCAAATGTCATCATAGAAGAAGTAAAAACGGGCGATATCAAAGAGCTGATAGATGAAGCGAAAAACAGATACCCCCATGTTGCTATTATGCTGTTTCAGAAAAAGGGTGAGAAAGTACTCATCGCTTGTGGAAGCAAAGAGATATCTATTAAAGCAGGTGAGTGGATTAAAGCAATAGCCCCCATACTTGGAGGTGGAGGCGGGGGTCGTCCGGATTTCGCTCAAGCCGGCGGAAAAGATGCTTCCAAGATAAATGAGGCAAAAGAAAAAGCGTTGCAGTATTTACGGGAGAACCTATAATGGGTGATTTTTTTGCAAATAATGGACATATACTTGTGTTTTTACATGTACTCTCAGCGATGATTTGGGTAGGGGGTATGATAGCCATGCGTATTGCCGTACATCCTGTCATTGCCCGTGGCGGTATTACCGATGCACAGATGCTCTTAAGTGATAAAATAGCAGAAATTCTAGAGCCTAAACAGAGACTAGGTATTACTTTGCAGACGGTGGGAAGACTCTTTAATTTAGTTATGCCTTTTATTCTCATTCTCTTTGCTACAGGACTTATTATGGCTATCTCACTAGGCGGGCATCATGGACCACTTAAGAGCTTGTTTCTCTCTAAAGAAATCATCTGGACAATTATGACTGTGAATTACGGTTTCATGTACTACAAACGTGCGACTGCATGGAAGATGTTTAATGCAAGACAAGTAAAAGAAGCAAAAGCCAGAATGAAGTGGATGGCAAATGTACTTTTGCCACTGAACATCGTCTTAGGTATTGTGGCACTGTGGATGGGTGTGAGTCTTAGAGGGCTGTGATGCAGATTTGTTTATGTTCACAGTCTGAATCTCGTGCTTTATTGCTTGCTAAGTTTGGCGTGGACTTCATACAAAAATCACCCAAATTCGATGAAGAACAAATTAATACAACCATAGCAAAAGATTTTGTCTATACAGCAAGCAAAGGTAAACTAGAAGCTGCCTTGCGTGAGTTTGGACCGGACATGCCGCAACTGTGTGCAGACACAGTCATAGCAGCATCTGATGGCAGTATCCTTAGAAAAGCAAAAGATGTAGCAGATGCCAAACGCATTTTACAGTTGCAGTCTGGCTCTACTATTTCCATCATTTCCTCCTTGCACTACAAGTCAAAAACCTTAGTTTTTTCAGACATCTCAGCTACGCATTATCATTTTTCCAAGTTTGAAGCGGATGACTTAGAAGACTACCTAAAAAGTGGACTATGGCAAGGCAAAGCAGGGGCTTGTATGGTAGAAGGTTTTTGCAAAAAGTATATCCAGTTTGTAGATGGGTTTGAGAGTACCGCTATGGGCTTGCAGATTGAGGTGTTGTTGCCGTGGTTAGGTAAATAGATGATGTATGAAAATGAACTAAAAGCCCTCAAAAAAGCAGGACGATTTAGAGAGCGTAAGCTTTTTGACGAGAGTTTGGAAGATTTGGCTTCTAATGATTACTTGGGGCTCTCTCGTAACAAAAAGCAGTTTAAAAAAGCAGTCAAACTCGTAAAAGAGTTTGATACACTTACGTCTAAAGCTAGTATGCTAGTAAACGGATATCACCCCATACATCAGCTCTTTGAAGAGACGTTAGCGAAGCAGAACGGTTTTGAAGAGGGGCTTGTGGTAGGCTCAGGGTACTTGGCAAATATGGCTCTCATAGAAGCATTGGTACGTAAAGGCGATATGCTTTTTATGGATGAGGAGTACCATGCTTCAGGAGTCATGGCTGCAGGGCTTTTGGGTGATAGGGTAGTTAGATTTAAGCACAATGATGTGCATGATTTAGCCCAAAAACTAGAGCAGTACCCTGCAAAAAGACAGATCATAGCAGTAGAAGGTGTCTACTCTATGGCTGGAGACTTGTGTGCCAAAGAGATCTTTATGCTTGCTGAAGCACACAAGGCGATGATGATAGTGGATGAAGCACACTCTGCCGGTATTTTGGGACTTAAACTTTTAGGAATTTTTGAGTTTTATGGTATTAAAATAAATGAGCGTCATATCAAGATGGGAACATTGGGAAAGGCGTATGGGTCATATGGGGCATATATTTTGGCTTCATCTGAAATTATCTCTTTTTTAGTCAATCGTGCCAAACCCATCATCTATTCTACTGCTCCTTCCGTGTTTGATACGGCGCTTGCCTATATGAATGTAAAACATATACGAAAACATACAGAAAAGTATAGGAAGAAAATAGTAGCACGTCAGTTACTTGCAAGAAAAGAGACGGGGAGGATAGTACAAAGTCTTATCGTACCGTTTGAACTTAAAGAGAATCAAGAGACACTGTGGATGCAAAGAGGTCTTACGGAACAAGGCTATTTGGTAGGGGCAATACGCCAACCAACGGTAGCCAAACCTATAATAAGGGTAATACTCAATGTAGGGGTACATATAAAAAAAATCCGTCATCTGCTCGTATTGATTAATCACAACAGGGCAGAATAAATAAAAATGATTGCAGAGGTTTTTTGTGTTTAATACTTTGGTTAAAAGTTTAGTAATGCTTTTTATTATTTTTGTAATAATTGTATTTATAGCATTTATCTATGCCTATGAAGAGGTCTCACTCAATGCAGATAAATTGATAAACTATAAGCCGGAGATCTCTTCTATTATCTATGATAGAAACGGTGTACAACTTGCCTATGTATTTAAAAAACAGCATAGGCTCTATGCACGTTACGATGAAATACCCGGATTTTTGACAGAAGCACTTGTGGCTATGGAAGATACGCGATTTTTTGAGCATAACGGTGTGAATCCAGATGCCATCTTAAGAGCGATTGTAAAGGATATAAAAGCAGGGGATTTTGTTGAGGGCGGTAGTACATTGACACAACAATTGATTAAAAATAAACTTTTGAGTAATGAAAAAAAGATCACAAGAAAGATCAAAGAGGCTATTTTGGCACTTAAAATAGAGCAAGAACTCAGTAAAGAGGATATCTTAGAACGATACTTTAATGAAATCTCTTACGGTAATAACTATTTTGGTATCAAAACAGCTGCAAAGGGATATTTTCATAAAGAGTTAGACGATTTGACACATAAAGAGATGGCTATGTTGGTAGGGATACCCAATGCTCCAAGTTTTTATAACCCTATTCGCCATTATAAGCGGGCTTTAGACAGGGCGAATAATGTTTTGTATCGTATGAAGAGTATCGGATGGATATCAAAAGACGATTATTTAAAAGCTGTCAAAGAGTCACCAAAAGTCTATAGAACCTCATTAACACAAAATATCGCTCCTTATATTGTAGATGAAGTATTGAGACGTTTTAAAGGAAAATTGGGGGATATACGTACTGGCGGATACCAAATTTATACAACGATTGATATGAAGCAGCAAGCTATTGCGAGAGATGCCGTACGTTTTGAATATCATAAAGTATTGAAGAGGTATGCAGAAGATGCCAATAGATCTACACTTAATGCAGCTTTTGTCGCAGTAGAGAGTAAAACCGGAGATATTTTGGCTATGGTAGGAGGGGTATCATATAAGCAGTCTGCATTTAACCGTGTGACACAGATTAAGCGTCAGCCAGGTTCGGCTTTTAAGCCTTTTATTTATCAAACTGCTTTAGATATGGGATATAACCCTGCTACACCTTTGACGGATTTGGCACGTACTTTTCAATACTATGATAAAGGAAAACCCAAAGTATGGGCACCTAGAAACTATGAACGAAATTTTAAAGGCTTTATTTCTTTAAGAGAGGCATTGGTTCATTCACGGAATTTGGCGACGGTGAATCTTGTTTCTGATTTGGGTGTTAAGACGATACGTGATAGGCTTGCCTTTTTAGATGTGCCGCATATCCCTAAAGATATGTCTATTTCTTTGGGAAATTTGGGACTTAGCCCTCTTAAAATGGCACAGATATTTTCTGTTTTTGCCAATAGAGGGCATATGATAGCTCCAAGGTTAGTAAGCAAGATCGTCTCTAAGGAGGGAGCAGTGATTTATGAGACGCGTCCCAAGGAGATAGCCAATTTTACCACACCGGAGCAAGCCTATTTGATGACGGATATATTAAAAGACGTGATTGAGCGAGGTACAGGTAAAAATGCAAAGGTGAAGGGGATAGAGCTTGCAGGTAAAACAGGAACTACCAATAAAAATATTGATGCATGGTTTTGTGGCTATTCGCCTGAAATTGAAGTTGTTTCATGGGTAGGCAGAGATAATAATAGACCTATTGGGAAAGGTGCAACGGGTGGAGCGGTGGCAGCCCCGGCATTTGCGTATTATTTTAAAGAACTTATAAGGGTATATCCTGAGGTAAAAAGAACATTTGATATACCAAAAGGTGTTTTTAGAGACGAATACAATGGTAAAAGTGAACTCTATACCAAAGACTCGCCTCTACCTGTTGCGACAAAATCGGAAAGAGAACCACTGATAGACGAGGGGGAAGAGGAAAGTTTTACGGAGGAGAATGAAACAATCACTTTGGAAATAGATACGGGCATGGCAGAGATGATTAATATAGAAGAGGAAGAATCGGAAAATGAGGGTGATGCCTTGCACCCTAAGCCTATTACACCTACACGACCACATTCGGAAGATAGCGGCGAGTTATTTTAGAGGATATTTCCCGTAACAACACATGAGGTATTGATCTCTTGATTGAGTTCTATATTATCAGAGAGGGTGTACTCTTCTTGTATATCTGTTGCATTCGTCTCTTTGCAAATAGGGTCTTTTAGATCTAGTCTGTCTTTTGGTTTGTATGTATTGCAAGAAACATTGTTCTCTTGTACAAACGTTTTGATATCTTTGATTGTTGTAAGAGCTTTTCCTTTTTCCTCTTCATAGGTTTTAATAGAAGCTTTCACTGCATTTTTAAAGTCATCACTTGTACAAACTATTTCAGGTGTGTGTTTGATAATATAAACGATATCTTGTTTAGCAATAGTTTCTATTGTGCTGTTATTACTGTTTCTAAGCTCATTTATGGTTTTTTCACCGTTACAAGCAGTAAAAAGTAGTATAGTAGAGGTGCATAGTGTATAAAATTTTAACATAGGTACTCTTTTTAGAAGGGAGTGTCTATTTTCGGGGAAAACCCGAAAAAAAGATTTAGCAGGAGAATGTAGAGATATATTCGTATGCCGTAGGACGACCCTCTACCGGAATGACATGTCTTTCAAACATATAATCTACATACTCTTTGATAAAGCCTGCATCCATTGCCGGGGCTAAAAAGGCATGATCTTTTTCTAAACCTTCGAGTGCCTCTCTGAAACTGTTTGGAAGTTCCGGAACTTTTCTCTCTTTGAGTTCATCACGGGTGAGTTCAAAGAGATCTTCGTTAAACGGACCTACTAAATCATAGCCACCGTTTTTGATACCGTCAAGTCCAGCCATCATCAATGCAGTAAATGCGAGGTAAGGACATGAGGTTGAATCCGGGAAACGTGTCTCGATACGGGTTGCTTTCTCTCCTGCACCGTAAGGGATACGACAAGCAGCTGATCGGTTTTGGCTAGAGTATGTCAAGATACGAGGTGCTTCAAAACCAGGAAGCAGTCTTTTGTATGAGTTCGTGCTAGGGTTAGTAAATGATGCCACTGCTTCTTTATGTTTGAAAATACCGGAGAGGTAATCTAGTGCAGTTTTGGAGAGGTTTGCATATTCGCCTTCTTTATAGAAAAGGTTTTTTCCATCTTTCCAGAGTGATTGGTGTACGTGCATACCGTTTCCGTTATCATTGTAGATAGGCTTTGGCATAAATGTGGCTGTTTTTCCGTTAAGGTGCGCTACCATTTTGACGACATATTTGTATTTTTGTACATTGTCTGCAGCTGAAATAATATCATTAAATACGATACCGATTTCATGTTGACCTTGTGCAACTTCATGGTGACCAAGTACTACTTCAAGGCCGATTTCTTCAAGAATAAGCATCATTTCTGCTCTTAAATCCACTCCCGAATCTGTAGGCATTACAGGGAAGTATCCTCCTTTTATTCTAGGTCTGTGGCCCATGTTTCCTATCTCATCGTAGTCTGCATCATCGGCCCAATGACCTTCATCTGTTTCTACTTTAAACGATTGATGATTGTCTTTATCAACAATTTTTACATCATCAAAGATGAAGAATTCATTTTCCGGTCCAAAATAAGCAGCATCAGCCACACCGGCATCGTCTAGAGCTTTTAATGCTTTTTTTGCAATAGATCTCGGACATTTTGCATAGAGTTCGTCTTTATAAATATCATAGACATCACAAATAACAATCACTGTAGCATCTGCCGTAAATGGATCGAGGAATGCCGTTTCTACATCCGGTTTAAGAAGCATATCCGACTCATTGATTGGCTGCCAGTTTTCAATAGAAGAACCGTCAAAAGGAAGACCGGCTTCAAGCATCTCGTCACTGACTACCGAACGTCTGTAAGAGATATGGTGCCATGCACCTTTAATATCTGTAAATCTAAAGTCGATGAACGCAACTTCATTCTCTTCACAATATGTATTGAACTCTTTTAGATTGTTCACGAATTTACCCATGGTATAATGCTCCTAAATTTTATTTTATCTATAGCATTATAGCGACAAATAATGAGGGTTGATGAATACTTTTGCTTAAAAAGTAATCAATTGTCTGTTTCGCTCTTTAAAAATGACCGCTTGGGTGTACCCTACTTCTTTAGCTAGAGCAATGGCCTGCTCATATCCTGCACCTATGTGTTTGACTGCATGGGCATCCGAAGAGAAGGTAATAGGGATCTCTAAGCTGTATGCCTCTTGTAAAAGAGGTTTTGACGGGTATATTTCAGCAGTCGGTTTACGTAGTCCTGATGTATTTATCTCCATAACCATGTTTGATTTTTTGATGGCTTTAAGCGCATTTTTTGCTAAGAGTCTCACATCTTTTTTAGGCATAAATTTAAATACTTTTATAAGGTCGAAATGCCCTACAATATCAAACTTTCCGGATTGAGCCATGGTTTCAACCGCTTCGAAATAGGCTTGCCAAATATCATCAATATTTTTTTCTTTCCATCCGCTTAAAAATTCCGGGTTGTCAAAACTCCATTTGTCGATGAAATGTACCGAGCCTATAAGATAATCTATCTTTGCATTCAACACGGAACTATCCATATGTTCCCGGAGCCAGTCTACTTCGTAACCCAGTAAAATTTCTATTTGGTCTTGATATCTTTTTTTTGCATGAAGGACATCTTGAAAGTATGCATTCACCTCTTGAAAAGAGAGCCTATACTCAGGGTCAAAATCCATAGGAGCATGTTCTGAAAAACCGTACACATCAATATCAAGTTCTATGGCACGCTGTATATATTCATCAATTGTACCTGTAGCATGGTTACAACGTACGGTGTGGTTGTGTAAATCTACTCTTGTTTTTTTATTCATAGTATGATTTTATCATAGAAAACTATTTTTTACTACTATTAGGGTAAAATAGGAATTATATACTCCTAAACTCTAAAACAATTGGAAAGAGATGCACAGTGAAAATAAAGTAGAACTTTTAGCTCCTGCAGGAAACCTAGAGAAGATGAAAATTGCTCTAAACTACGGTGCAGATGCAGTATACGGAGGGACAAGTACCTTCTCTTTGCGTATACGTTCAGGCAAAGAGTTTGATATGCAAGCGTATGCAGAGGGTATTGCCTATGCACACAAACGTGGTAAAAAAGTTTATTCAACTGTAAACTCTTTTCCCTTTAATTCACAGTTAAAACTGTATGAAAACCATATCGCTAAAATCGCTGAGCTTAAACCCGATGCACTCATAGTCTCTAGTCCTGGGGTGGTTAAAATCGCTAGAAAAATAGCACCTGAGATTCCTATACATCTCTCAACCCAAGCTAACGTCATGAATGCGATGGATGCAGAAGTTTACTATGATTTAGGGGTAAAACGCATTATCGTGGCACGTGAAATATCATTGAAAGACTGTGAAGCGATTAAAAATCATGTTCCTGATCTTGAACTTGAAATCTTTGTGCATGGATCTATGTGTTTTGCTTATTCTGGGCGTTGTCTCATCTCTTCGCTTCAAACCGGACGTGTACCAAATAGAGGAAGTTGCGCCAATGATTGTCGTTTCCCCTATGAGATTTACGCGCATAATCCTGAGAGCGGTACTACCTTTAGGCTGGATGAAGAAGAGGGCATAGGAACATACGTTATGAATGCAAAAGATATGAATATGGCTTCACATATAGATGAAATATTGAAATCCGGTGTCATAGATTCCCTTAAAATAGAAGGACGAACAAAGTCGTCTTACTATGCAGGTGTGGTGACTAAAGCTTATCGTCATGCGATAGATGACTACTATGCAGGAGATTTTGATGCTATGCGTTATCAAAAAGAGCTTCATACCACACAAAACCGTGGTTTTACCGATGCATATTTGCTTTCTCGTCCTTTTGATAGAAACAATACGGAGTCCAATAACTTCTCGATACAGTATGGTACACACCAAGTAGCAGGACTTGTGAGTGAAGACGGGCTTAGCTGGAAATGTAAAGACAAAACCTGTGTGGGCGACTCTGTTGAGATTGTACTTCCTGTAGGTGCAAGCGTTGAGCTTGTAGATAATGATATCGGCAAAATAGAGCAGATAGCAGGAGCATATGTTATGACGTTTAAAAAAATTATTACTAAAGAGAGTAGAGAGTTAGAGTGTGTACACAGTGGTAACATCAACGATATAGTGCTTCCTACAAAATTACCGGGCTATACGATACTAAGACGTGAGATAGCAGAGGCTTTGGCAAAAAAAGGCTTGAGTGATACATCTACGCCTATGAGGATGGAGAGTGAGGTATTAAAAGATGCGAAATTTTAGTGAGTGAAACGAGAATGAGATCTATCGATGCTTTAAGGTGAAAGGAATGAAAGGAGAACTATGAAATTTATATCTATTATTATTGCATCAAAAAGTGATTACGCTATTATGTCCGAATGTGTTGAAACATTGAAAAAATTTGGTGTGCCTTACGAACTTGTGATCTCTTCTGCGCATAAAAGTCCACAGCGCACACGAGATTATATTAAAAAAGCAGAAGCAAAAGGTGCACAGGTTTTCATAGCCGCTGCCGGTATGGCAGCACATTTGGCCGGCAAAGTAGCAGCAAGTACTACTAAGCCTGTTTTAGGTGTACCTATGGAAGCAGGTTCACTCAAAGGTGAAGATGCTCTGTTGAGTACAGTGATGATGTCTGAGGGTTTACCTGTAGGAACACTTGCCATTGGAAAAGCTGGAGCAGTCAATGCGGCATATCTTGCTATCCAAATCATGGCACTTGAAGATGACGAATTGAAAGTAAAACTTCAAGAAGACCGCATAAGCAAAGCAAAAAAAGTAGAACTAGACTCAAGCGAAATAGAGATAATATTGTAAAATTAGAAAGTAGAAATTAAGAAATGAATACAGATGCCGTAACCTTTAGTGAACTTTTATTAAAACTCCAACAATTCTGGGCAGCCGAGGGCTGTAACATCGTACAACCCTATGATATTCCATCGGGTGCAGGGACATTTCACCCTGCTACTTTGCTTAGAAGCTTAGATTCTAAACCTTGGTCTGCTGCCTATGTGGCACCGAGCCGTCGTCCTACAGATGGACGATATGGAGAAAACCCAAATAGACTTGGAGCGTACTATCAGTTTCAAGTACTCATCAAGCCTAGTCCTGACAACATTCAAGAGCTTTATTTGAAGTCTCTTGAGTACTTGGGGCTTAATTTGCAAGAGCATGACATCCGTTTTGTAGAAGACAACTGGGAGTCTCCGACCCTTGGTGCATGGGGGCTTGGCTGGGAAGTATGGCTTGATGGTATGGAAGTGACACAATTTACCTACTTTCAACAAGTAGGAGGCATAGCCTGTGACCCTGTGGCTGTGGAGATTACCTATGGTACGGAGAGACTTGCGATGTACTTGCAAGGTGTGGACTCGGTTTATGAACTCGTATGGAACAAAATGGGTGAGACTATCACGACCTATGGAGATGTACATAAAGAGAGTGAGTATGAGTTTTCTAAGTACCACTTTGAAGTGGCAAATGTAGAGAACTTGTTTCAGCACTTTGAAGATGCAAGTAAGGAGTGTCAAGTTTGTTTAGAAGCAGGACTTCCTTTGCCTGCGTATGACCAGTGCATGGTGGCATCCCATGTCTTTAATGTACTAGATGCAAGAAAAGCCATCTCTCAAGCTCAACGTCAAAACTACATATTGAAAGTAAGAGAGCTTTCCATAGGCTGTGCAGAGCTTTACAAAGAACAAGAAGATGAACGTAACGCTAGGGTAAAAGGCTAATTTTGATAGAAAAATTAGTCACTTCAAACCTAAAACTAGGTGTCATCGCAGGGGGGCAATTAGGTAAGATGCTTGTCCAAGAAGCAAGCAGATGGGATATCATCTCTTATGTGCTTGACCCAGATGAGGGCTGTTCTGCACGTAATGTAGCCAATGTCTATATAAAAGGTGACTTTAGAGATTTTGATGATGTTTATGCTTTTGGTAAGCAAGTAGACCTCCTTACCTATGAGCTAGAAGATATCAACATAGAGGCACTTAGGCAGCTTAAAGCTGAGGGCCTAAAAGTCCTTCCTGACCCTGACACACTTGCACTCATACAAGACAAGGGGCTACAAAAAGCGTTTTACGTGAAATATCAGATGCCGACATCTCCGTTTCAGTGTTATGAAAACAAAGAAGAGATAGAAACTGCTATCAATAGTGAAAAATTAATCTACCCGTTTGTTCAGAAGTTACGTAAAGGCGGATATGATGGGCATGGGGTAGCATTGATTAAAGATGCAAACAGCACACTGCTTGAGGGCTCATCCATCGTTGAAGAGAAAGTAGATATAGACAAAGAGATAGCCGTCATTGCAGCTAGAAACGCAAAAGGTGAGGTACGTTGTTTCCCTGCGGTTGAGATGCGTTTTGGCGAAGAGACCAACTTGGTTGAAGAGATTTTCTGCCCGTCTAACATCACA
>Ga0256839_1001240_pt1 | contig 31529 bp, 36 predicted proteins | sample 354166metaG_FD_185968 | JGI IMG/M metagenome (GOLD analysis project Ga0256839, IMG submission 185968) | Hydrothermal vent microbial communities from Mid Atlantic Ridge, Atlantic Ocean - 354-166 | ecosystem: Environmental > Aquatic > Marine > Hydrothermal vents | place: Atlantic Ocean: Mid... | reverse complement strand
AACACTAAAAATGAAGGAGGTTGCCGTAGCCCTAACCTCTGTAGGAAACATCTCCGAGCTCCACACACCATATAACGCATGTGCACTGAAAGCCAAGGGGATGATATAGAGTAGATTGAATGAACCCCTCAGATCACCTACTATAAAATATAGGTATACGTATACCAAGCTACCTAACAACCCGATCGAGGAGGACACTATAAAGGCCATCCTTCTACCAATATAGTCGCTCAGAAACCCTACGATGGGGAGGAAGAGGACGACCAATAGAGATATACCGATAACTATATTACTCGCCTCATCCACCCCATAGCCATATACCTTACTTAGTAGAGTAGGTGCCCAATCAACCCACGCGTGGTATGCAAACTCGCTTCCCCAGAACAGGATAGATGCTAAAACCACATGCCTAAATACATCTGCATCTAAAAGCTTGGAGAAGTTGAAACTCGGTCCAACCTCTTCCTCAGCACTCTCCAACTCCTGCAGCTTAAGCCACACCCTAGATTCAGGAAGAAACTTAGCTAAAACGATTATTATAGGTAATGGGTAGAGAGCCACTAAGTATGGCATGCGCCAACCATATAAAGGGTATAGAATACTAACTGCAACCGCGCTTATCACATATCCCAAGACGAAGGTTGCGTGAACCAGGCCTCCAAAAAAACCTCTGTATTTAGGTGAGTAAGCCTCACTCAGGAGTGCATATCCAATACCCCATGAGACACCCAACCCAGACAGTATTCGCAGCAGCGCCAATACCCAGAATGTGGGGGCAAAGAAGGTAAGAGCTGTGAAGATAGAGTCCCACAATACTGACAAAAAGAGGGCTATCCTCCTACCATACCTATCGGCTAAAGCCCCGAACAGGAGAGCCCCTGGAACGGTAGCTATAAACTGTGCGGAAAAGACCAAGCCAAGTAGATCCTCACCAATGTTAAACTCCTCCATGATGGGTATCGCTACGAAATTAGTTATAGTGAGGCCTACCGCATCATGGCTCCAACCGACCATAGCAGCTAGGAAGACCATGAATTTATCTAATTTCGTGTTTCGTGGAGTGTGCATACAACAAAAATATCATATTTGCTACTAATTGAAGATGATGAAGATCTGGGAAGAAGAGGCGCTAACTAATAACTATGCAGTGGGCTGAAGCATTAATTGGAGAAAACTCGTTTAAGGAGATATATACATGAAGAGGCAAGTTGTATAGAGACACAGCCTACATATATCTCTATATACGCTAGAGAGTGAGACATAGGAGGCTCTACGAAACCCGATGAAATTCTTATCCTCTTGGAAAGGTTTTCGAGTTATATAGATCCCAGAGTATCTCATTCATTTACCCATGAAATAGTCTTTAAATATTCTATATATCGAGTTACACTCCATATGTTCAAGTCTATATCCATCATCCAATAGTTTCAACACCTCTTCCTCTGAATCAACAACTACTCTCTCATTCCCGAATCTCAACCAAGCCTTGAAACCACCTACAACATCGTCTAGGACTGCTACTAACCTACCCTGAAGAAGTAGTATGCCTTTGGAGCTTATGGTGAAGGGTAGCGAGTGTGTCGATATGAGATATGTGGATCCTTCTAAGAGTCTAGAGAGAGCATATTCAATGTAGAATCGACTCTCTATATCAATGTTTGTGAAGGGTTCATCCATAAATATGATCTCCGGCTCCCCAATAAGTGAAGCGGCAATCATCACGCGTCTCTTAAACCCCATACTTAACTCGGAGAGCCTCTTATCCATAACCTCCTCTATCCTCAGATATTGGACGACATCCCTATAGCCTCTATCCCCCCTTATATCAGCTACTAAATTGAGGTAATCCCTGGCAGCAACATCCTTTGGAAGCGTGGGGGATTCGGGGGTGTAGCCGATCCTCACCCTATACCTCGTGGGAAGCGTCTCAGGCCTATAACCAAGTACATAAACATCACCACTATAATTGGGTAGGAAACCCATTAATATACGTATCAACGTGGACTTACCACTCCCATTAGGGCCTATCAAAACAACCTTATCCCCTCTAAAGATATTTATAGACTCTATATCCAAGACATTGACAGTTCTCACATATGAAAACTTGAGACTATCTATCTCAATGACAGGCTCACCCATACCTCCTCAACATATTCTTCTACATAGACGTCTTCCCCACCACACTCTACAAACATTCTAATCCTCTCATTATCACCAGCCACATATATCGCCGGATGAGATACAGTCCCTATAAACTCTGCAGTTGTATATAGAGGCTTATTTGTAGCTGGATCAATAGGTAAAGCATATCCAGAGACAACATACCTAACCCTGTCCAAGGAGAATATATTGGTCTGCGACACAGTTAACTGGAATGACCCAGACAATATAAAAAATAGGAGGAGGGCCGTGGAAATCTTCTTCCACATCTCTCCCACCAACTTCTAGACAAAAGCCATATATCCCTCTACTTCAAGACTACCCTCATCAACGATATTCCAGTTATTTAGGCAGATACCTAAAAAGGCTGGGGACTCATTAAACTGATAATCGTAGGAAGCTATGAAATGCTTCAGTGTGACTAGTATGGTTAGAGTGATAGAGTACTGATTACCCTGATACGACCCTATCGATAACCATCTAGACCTAATTGCTAAGTCTATATAGGGCCAATCCTCAACCGATATCTCCAGAACCTTATCCTCGGAATCGTGTCTATGGGGACTAACATAAAACCTACGATCTAGAGAAGCCTGTCTACATACACCAAGCTCGTCCGTAGTCTTGGTGAACATATATATACCTAGGAAACGTATCCAATATGAGGCACCCCCAATTCTATATCTCTCACCGACGCCTGCGATAGCTACCACCCCCTTACCATCCCACGTAATAGTCTCCACCGCTGGACCGAAGTTTGCATCGATGGTACTATGATATTGATCAGTCAATGACTTATAGGATAGAGATACGACGCTGTAGTATGTCCTGCCAAGCTGATTCTGACTATTCATGTAATAGACAACTAGAGACGCAAGAATCACAAGTACGATTGTAATCACTAGAATGATTACTGGAAGAGCCCCTCCCCTGAGCCTCATATTGTTTTAACCATATCTCAATCTATATCTATTCGTCGAAAAAAATATACGATTATAAAGTTGGTATATATTAATAATGCCTAGCTAATGATTGATGCGTCATAGACTCTCCCTCTTCATAAGGAGGGCATTACCTGTCACCGATATAGAGCTTAGAGCCATTGCTGCACCTGCATACTCTGGCCGTAGAATTATCCCCATTGGAGCCAGTACGCCTGCGGATATCGGTATCAAGATCACGTTATATATGAAGGCCCAGAATAGGTTGAACTTTATCTTCCTCTTAATCATCCTACTCACCTTGATAGACGTATATACTCCTGACACGTTGTTACCGACTATTATGATATCCCCAGCCTCCTTAGCTATGTCTGTACCGCTGCCCATTGCGAATCCCACATCCGCCTGTGTAAGGCTTGGCGCATCGTTAATACCGTCACCCACCATGCCGACTCGCTCTCCCTTCCTCTGAAGCTCTTTAACCACCTCAGTCTTATCCTCCGGACTCACCTCAGCATAAACCACATCTATACCTAGTTTCTTAGCTATAGCCTCTGCCGTCCTCCTATGGTCGCCCGTCAACATAATGACTTTATACCCCTCTCTCTTCAACTTTTCCACTACATCCCTAGAGTCCTCCTTCAAGGTGTCTGCAACGGCTATTATACCGGCTAGTTTACCATCCACAGCCACGTATACAGCGGTTTTACCCTCCTCTCTAAACACATCCATATCTTCATCAGCCGCTGAGAAGTCTACCTCGAACCCCCTCATCAACTTCTCATTACCAACCACGATAGACCTACCCTGGTATAGGGCGTATACACCCTGGCCGGGTATAACCTCGAACTGCTCAGGCTCATCCAATTCTCCATATTCATCCAAGGCTTTCTCCACAATTGCCTTCCCAATCGGGTGTTCACTCCCCTTCTCAGCAACACCAGCCAGCTTTAATACAGTATCCACGTCGAAACCATTGTATGATTTTACGTCGGTTACCTCAGGCCTACCCTTAGTCAATGTACCGGTCTTATCAAAGACTATAGTCGTCAAGTTATCCATCTTCTCAATAACCTCTATATTCCTTATTATTATACCTTTCTCAGCCGCCCTACCTACGCCTACAGATACTGCTGTTGGCGTTGCCAAGCCTAGTGCACATGGACATGCGACTAGGAGTACAGCTGCTGTAAACATTATGGCGAGGGACAACTCCACACCAATAATGTAGTACCATATCATGAATGTGATGAGGGCTATAGACATGACTATCCATGTGAAGTAGCCGGATATCCTATCCACCAGCTTCTGTATAGGTGGTTTAGCCGACTGTGCATATTTAACCAGCTTTATTATCTGGCTAAGTACCGTCTCCCTACCCACCCTAGTAGCTATAATCTTTATATATCCAGAGGTTAGGAGCGTCCCTGCATAGACTGGGTCACGCTCCCCTTTCAATACTGGAATAGACTCGCCAGTCAACATAGACTCATCAACATAACCCTGCCCATCTATGACTATACCGTCTACTGGGATCTTCTCACCAGACCTCACCACAACCACGTCCTTAACCCTAACCTCATCTATCGATACCTCCAACTCCCTACCATCCCTCAATACTCTAGCCTTCCCAGTCTGAAGCTCCATAAGCTTCCTAACAGCCTCCCCAGTCCTAAGCTTCATCTTCACCTCAAGATACCTTCCTAAGAGTATGAAGCTGATGACTACAGCTGCAGCCTCGAAGAAGACCTCCTCACCCTCAACCAAGCCGACCAATACTGATAAGCTGTATAGGTAGGCTGCTCCCGTACCCAAAGCTACTAGAGTATCCATATTAGCGGTACGATTCCTCAAAGCCCTTATTGCTCCCAAGTAGAATCGTCTACCAGCTATCAAGACGACTGGAGTACTAAGTATAAAGCCTATCTCCTTGTAAAACTCTGGGAATGGCCTCTCCAGACCGAGGCTGGGCATGAAGACATATATCATAAGCGGTATACTCAATAGTAGTCCGAGCGTAACCATGTTACGTAGACTCCTCAACTCTTGCTCAATAGCCCTCCTCTCGATATCCTCCAAATCAGCCTTCGTATCTATCTTAGATACTTTATAACCCATATCCTCAATGTATCTCTTCACATCCTCGAAGGCTACTGTAAACGGGTTTATTACTACATAGACTATCTTAGAGACATGTGAAACCTTTACGTCTATAACCCCTGGAAACTTGGATAGCCTGTTCTCAAGCATGCTTTCATCGTCTGGAGTCGAGAGGTTCTCCACTATAAACTGCGCCTCCTCCTTATAGACGTCATAACCGACCTTCCTGACAGCCTTTACAAGCTCCTTAAGAGAGACGGAGTACGGGTCATACTCTACCACAGCCTCTTCACTCGTAAGACTTACCGATACATACTCAACGCCAGGTACATCTTTAGACGCCTTCTCAATCGTTGATACACATGTAGCACAATGCATACCTATAATCTTTAACCTCTCCCTAACAACCTGCTTTTCAGCAGAGTCTCCACTACTCATATCCATGACCACTACAAAAATATTTGTAGAGGTATATAAACCTTATTCAATATTTTACTCGTTGAATCTATATATGTGGGGTGTGGAGAGTGAGTATCCCACACGTGTTTAGACTTGATGAGGTCAAGGCATTATCAGATCCTATACGACTAGCGATACTTGATATATTAAAGGAGAAACCTATGAGTGTACAAGACATAGTTGATGAGCTTAGAAGGAGGGGGATAGACAAGAGTATAAACGCTGTTAGATACCATCTTAAGGTACTGAAAGAGGGGGGACTTATCGAGTTGGTGGGTGTAGAGGAGGTTAGAGGGGGAGTCTTAAAATATTACGCTCCCTCGAAAGAGGTCTACTTCTATGACGAGCCTAAGGAGATAACGGAGATTGTGGAGCCCTTCATAAACATTTTAACTCCATATGTGAAGAAAGGTCTTGAAGAGCTTATTACCAGGTATAGAGAAGAGCTTATTGAGGCTGCTAAAAGCTTGAAGCCATGCCCATACTGCTATACTCAGCATTTTATAGAGCACATTATCCTAGAGAGCTTCAAAGGAGCTGTTGGTAGGATCCTGAAGGAGGAGGACATCTTAAATGAGTTGAGAGAGATGCATAGAGAGGCGGACGAACCTAGTCAAATGTGATCACCTGCCTCTTCAGAGCCGCTCCATCCCTAAGCCTCTTAAAAGCCAGGTTTATATCCTCCAACCTAAGCTTCACCGTCAACTCCCAATACCTTATCAAACCCCTCATCCCTAGACCGGCAAGCTCATGTAGATCCTGGAGAGACCCATAGAGTACTGTCTCTAGAGTAACCTCATTTATAATCATCTTATGGATAGGTATTCTAGGGCCATACTCGCTTCCCAACCCCACAAGTACATATGCACCTGAAGGGGCTACTAGATCGAGGTATGTAGATACTGTAGTCTCTAAACCCACGAAATCTATTACTACCTTTGGAGATACACCGCCTAGGAGGCTAAGTATACTTCTCTTCGGATCCTCCTTAGAGCCATCTACAAGATAGTCCAAACCATCTCTAAGCCTAATCAACTCTTGGGCAAGACTTATCTTCATAGGATTTATATCTACGGCTACCACTGGATTCGGGAGTAGGCTTCTAACCGTCTCTAGGCCGAACATGCCAGTACCTCCCAACCCTATTAAAAGTATATACTCATCTGGATCCAGGTACTTAACAGCCTTCTTCACAGCTCTATATGCCGTCAAGCCCGCGTCACTTAATATGGCGGCACTAGCCAAATCCCTGATCCCATGTACCTTGACAAGATACCTATAATGTGGAACAAGCATATATTCTGCGAATCCACCGTTGAACATCACCACCCCTGCAGGTGTTCTTAAACCACATATCTGATGCAATCCCTTAACCGTGTATCTATCGTCATCCATACAGTAGAAGCTGTATACCAGCACCTCCTCCCCTGGAGAAACATATTGGGAGGCCGCCTCTCCCACCTCCTCAACCACTCCAGAAACCTCATGCCCCAGTATAAAAGGGAATGATATAGGAAGTTCATCTCTGAAATCCCCATCTATAATGTGTATATCGCTGTGGCATACCCCGGAGCCTACAACCCTGACTAACACCTCGTTACCACGTGGACTAGGCTTATCAACATCCTCTATCCTAAACTCCTGTTTAAAGCCATAGAGCACTGCTGCCTTCAATCGAACCCCACCTCCTGAGCCAGTTTAACCAATGTTATAGCCGCTTTAGGATACCTTAGAATAGTTGAGAAGTTACCCTTAACCAATCTAATCCTCCTGGTAACCAAAGCCTTAACGGGATCCACGCCATTTACGATGATATCCATCCAGTTCTGATAGTCACCCTCTATTATGAACGGGGCGTCCTCAGAGTCTAGATCCCTCACAAGCCTAACCCCCTTACACCTACCATTATCCAAGTCTACATAGAGCCCCACACTATCCGCATCAGGGGAGACACTATCGGGTATATTCTTAACCACGAATATTATAGGCCACACCCATCCCTTGGCAGCCTTCAAATACTCATCTGAATCGTTTATCAACCTACAAAATTGTTCAGCCCATTCTATCGAGGGAAACCTAGGCATTACAGATCACACTAGATAATTAATTTTATCCTATAAAATGTAAAGGATAGTTTTTACGAGTAGATGGATAATACTCTTCTACCCCACCCACTCATAAGTGTATCGCCTTACCATGAAAGGGAGGGTGGAGAGGGATAGAACGTCAAATAGAAATGCAGATAACAATACTCCATTAACCTTGGGTAATACACCCATTCTAAAGAGCTCTATAGAGATGATGTCCAAAACTATGGCTGTAGAGACCGTTGATACAGTAAGTATCAAGAGCCAATATGCACAGTCTCTCTTCAGCCCCAGTGGGGGATATAGACTTGTTATTAGAAGGAGTATGGATAGGCCTCCACCAACAAGAAGCCTTATATACATCTCCATATACCCATACCCTAGATACACATATATCGGTGGGGACAGGAGGCTGGCTAGGCTATTGAATAGGAGGAGGTAATAGCCTGACACCATTATAAGGCCTCTAAAGCGGTAGACGAGGAACGCTCCCAGAACCGCTAGAAATGCGTTAAAGACTGTCGGGAGGATCATAAATGGCGCATTAACATCCTCTGGTGAAGACAGATAAGCCTCGAAGCCTACCACAACATCATAGCCATATAAAGTAGCTATGTATAGATGTATGTAGGAATGTATCCTCCAAGAGAGTATAGCTAGGGCTAGATAGAGAATTATTCCGCCTAGGTTAGCTCTAGCAGCTTGGAGTAATCCACTCATAATCCTATCCTACAGCCACTAGAATGTGAAAAAGGATGATCACGACAAATATTTTGAGATATACTCTCTAGCCTTCCTAATGTCAGAGTATAACATTAAAATAACGAGTAGAGCGGCGATGAAGTTGTATGGGTAAGGCGTAACCACTGATATCAACGTTAACACGGTGTATCTACCCACAGCGTCTAGAGAGAGGTAACTCCAAGCAGCGAACCACAAGGGCCATATCCTCCATCCCTCCGGTCGTTTACTAGGCATTCCAGAGACGTATGACTTGTATACCACGTATGACATAGGTAGAGAGGATAGTGCGAATATGGAGAGTGGGGAGCCTGTATATAGAGAGATACCTATAGCCGCCAGTATCGGGGCAGCTATAGATATGTATCTCGCTAGAAGGAGAGTTCTCCCATATCCAAGCCTTACCGGGAGGGTATACACACCTTTCAACACATCCATCTCATACTTGTCAAGATGTTTCCCAATAAGGACGAGAGAGACAGTGAGGCCATATGGCATATAGACCAGAGCCTCCCGTACAGGAGGAGCTCCAGTCAACGCAGTATATGTGCCTCCTGCCATGACGAGGCCCCACACTATAAATACACCTAGCTCCCCTAGACCACTCCTCTTAAGGTCGAGGGCTATACCACTATATCCAAGCATAACGAAACCACCTATTAGAGCCAGTATAGGGATCAATGGCGTCCTCACAACTCCAAGGTAGACGGCATAGATTATCGAGGCCATTAGAGTAGCTACAACATAGATCTTGATAGTCTTCACAGATAGAATTCCATGGATAACTGGATGGGGTGCATATTGAAGCCTAGGATAACCCTCTACATCTATCCTCTTTCCATAGTCTGATAGGTCATTCAATAGATTATCAGCCATGTGGAGTAGTATGAAGAGTATCATAATGATTGAGAACGTAACTATATCAAATACACCATTTATCAGAGCTGCTAACCCACCTATCGATACTGCATATATAGTCATGAATATTACACATATCCTCGAGGCTACAAGGAACCTAACTATGGGGTGCAAATCATCTATGTTGACAGAGGTATTACAGAACCTAAGTGCCTCCACAATGGCTCTCAAGCTGGACATGACCTAACACCCCAATAAACTTTCAGATAGATAATGTTATATAGCCTAATATCCTTCACATATATATCTCCCTAAAAGCCCTGCCAATACCTTCTATCTTAATATGAGGATCAACAATATAGAAGTAGACGCCGTTAAGAAACTTGTCAGTGAGGTGGAGGAAGACCCGGATAAAGCAAGGGTTGTGAAGAAGGCTAGAGGGGAGTGGGTATTCGAGGAGGGGGCTCCACAGTTCAAAATATACGTCAACTATGAGGGTGGAAAACTGGAGCTTGAGGCAGACAGCCCATCTAAAATGGGTGGTTCGGGATTGGCACCAGACCCTGTCCAATACTGCTTATCAGGATTGATAGCCTGTTTCGCTCAGACGTTTGTAGGTATAGCTACTGAGAAGGGCGTTAGACTTACTAAGCTGAAAGTTACTGCAGAAGCTAGGATAAACCTTCGAAGACCTCTGGGCCTGGGAGATGACCCGATATCAGAGGGTGTAAAGATAACAGTCGACGCAGAAGGGGCGGAGAAAGAGGTTCTAGAGGAGATTCTTAAGGAATCCATGTATAGATGCCCAGGGGTATATTGCGTCTCAAACCCAGTACCCGTGGAAAGTGAGTTGAAGTAGATGTTATGGAGTTAAAACAATATTTTTATAAACTATATCCTCGCCAAAGATTATGTTTGGCGAGGTAGGATGGTTAGTAATGGTGGAGGAGTAGCCGTAAAGATAGATAATCTAACCAAATACTATGGAAAGTTTCTGGCGGTTGATCATCTAAACCTAGAGATATACGATCGGGAGATATTCGGGTTCCTAGGACCTAATGGGGCTGGAAAATCGACAACTCTACTGATGCTCACAACTGTATTGAAGCCAAGCGATGGGACAGCCTACATCTATGGGGTAGATATCAGGAAGGATCCTGATAGAGTCAGGAAGATGGTGGGGATAGCGTTCCAAGACCCCAAACTATACTGGGTACACACCCCATATGAGACGCTATACTGGCACGCAAGGGTATGCGGATACTCAAGCCAAGAGGCTAAACAAGTGGTTAGAGATGTACTAACCCAGTTCGACATGTGGGAAGCCCGTAGGAAGAGGGCCTTCGAACTAAGTGGAGGTATGAGGAAGAGGGTTGAGATAGCGAAGCTCTTCATACAGAGGCCTAGGCTAGCCATATTCGATGAGCCCACAGCACAGATAGATGTCTCAGGGAAGCACATGATATGGGAGATGATTAAGGAGCTTAGGGATGAGGGATCCACGATAATATTGGCAACCAATGAATTATACGAGGCCGACGTACTATCCGACAGAGTAGGAATAATATATAAGGGGAGGATAGCTGCCTTGGGCACCCCCCAAGAGCTAAAGGATACAATACCTGGTGGAGACGTGTTAGAGCTGGATCTTGACAAGCCTATAGACGACGATACTATGGAGGAGATACACGAGATTCGGGAGGTGGTTGAAGTGAAGAGGATGAATCAAAGGATGAGGCTCTACCTCAACAAGGTTGAGGAGGTACTCCCAAGGATACTGACCTCCCTAATGGAAAGAGGTTATAGGGTGAAGAGAGTGGATATGAGAGAACCCACCTTAGACGACGTGTTCCTACACTATACGGGAGTCAAGCTAGCTAGGGAGGAAACATATGCTTAGACACCTGATACTTGTCATCGAGAGAGACTTTAGACTTCTAATGGAGTATAGGTTATTCCTACTTATAAGGTGGCTATGGTTCTCCATCCAGATAGCAGTGTTCGGGCTGGCTATCTCCAGACTAGTAATTCTAGATGACTACATCAACTACTATGCCGCTGGGATATATGTTGCAACCCTATACTCAGCAGCGATGTTCGTGGCCTTCGACATATCAGAGGAGGCTGAACACGGGTTCGTAGACTACCTACTAAGCCTACCGATAAACAGGAATATCCTGATAATAGGGAGGGCTGTAGGAGGAGGACTGAGAAGCCTAGCAGCTACAGCCCCACCACTGATATTAACTTTATTATTCGTTGGGGTTAGGAATCCATATACATTGTTCAACGCCTTGATAGGACTCTCACTCTTATCATTCGGCGTAGCTGGACTTGCCATAACCATAGTATCCCTATTAAAAAGCGGTGCCAAGACAGATATTCTACTAGGAGCATTAGACGCATTCGTAATAAGGCTAAGCACAGTATTCTACCCTAGAGAGTTTATGCCACCAGCATACTCGACAGCAGCCGCGGTAAACCCCCTGACACACGCTGCAGAAGTCTTCAGGTGGGCCTTGGGACTCTCATATGAGACCCCACCAACCTTCTCAATGGTTATCCTATTAGCATTCATGATATCCATGACGTGTATAGGGATCTACTTGTACGAACGGAGGATTGAGGGGGGAGGTTGGACTATATGACTAAGATACATCTAATCATAGAGAGAGACATTAGAAACTTCTTCAAGTATAGGTGGTGGATGGCCGGCTTGATAAGCATGAACCTTGCAGACCTATTTATACTAGCAATCATATTCTCAAACCTCATCGTGAGGCTTGAGTACTTCGAATTCGTACTCCCAGGCATAGCTATACTAGCCTTATTCGCGTCTGCCTTCACCATAGGAAGGGAGGTGTATGGAGAGGTTAGGAGAGGGATACACCACTACCTCCTAAGCCTTCCAGTTAGTAAATGGGAGATTATTATAGGGAGGCCCATAGCAGGAGGGATAAGAGGGCTTATATACTCCACCCCCATGCTTATTCTAGCAATAATACTCTCGCCGACCCCTAATCCGGAGCTAATCCCCATGATAATACCACTCCTATTCATACTCGCCGTCGGTATAAGCTCGCTAGCCATCTTCCTAGCCTCCGTAGTGAGGAACCTAGATGCATACATCTCCATAAGGGGCTTACTCTACTTCATACTAATGTTCTCAAGCACCGTATTCTACCCTATCGACGTATTCATAGACCTGCCCACACCAATATATTACCTGGCACTCTATAATCCAGTCAGCCACGGCGCGGATATGATGAGGGAGGTGCTCCAAATGGGGTTCTTCAACCCCGTAAAAGCCCTAAGCCTCACAATATTCTCGATCGTATTCCTTGTAGTTAGCAGTATACTATACTACAGAAGGATACGGGAGTAGGAATCATTAAACCCATCCACATAGAAGAATATCCAAAGCCCCACATCATACAATAGAAAGAGAGTTGGATTTAGATAAAGTAAAGACCACTGAAAACCATCTAGGGATATGAGGTAAAAATCCAATGTCTATCATTGGGAACTCTACCCATCCAATTTACGGCACTAGATTAAAAAAGATTAAATGCATCCATGTATCGAATGACTATGAGACTCTTAGGATAGGGGTAAGCAAACAAACAATCATTTTATATATTATAAAGGGGGCGTATTTCGCCAATCCTAGCCATAGAGAGTCTCAAGTATAGGCCTAGTCACATATGTTTTAAAGGAGAATATAGATTTAAAACTGACTTAGTGAGATTAATATGGGAGATGACAACCTACCTTGTACAACATGGAGAGGCGTATAGTGAGGAGGAGGATCCTGAGAGGAGACTCACACCCAAAGGTAGGAGGGAGACGGAACGTATAGCTAGATATCTATACTCTATTAATACCTCGGTAGAGAAGATCTTCCACAGCCCAAAGAGGAGGGCTAAGGAAACAGCGGAGATTATAGCCAAGTATCTAGGTGGGGAGCTGGTTGAAGACGAAAACCTAAAACCTTTGGATGCACCAGATAAATGGGTAGAGAAGATTTTAGATATCGACTATGACATCATGCTTGTAGGCCATCTCCCCCATCTATCAAGGCTAGCTTCCACACTTCTAAACACATCCGAAGATATAATTAGGTTCAGATACTCAAGCGTCTTATCCCTGGATAGAGAGGGTAGAAAGTGGCTCGTCAAATGGTTCATAACACCCGAGATAATACCATGAAACTGGCTAATTCAAATTAGGTATGTTATATATTAGGTGTATAGGTTTAGAGGATATAGATGCTTAATTTATATAACTTGAGGCTTAAAACTAACTTTTAGGTGGTGCCCTTGCCAATAGATCCAGAGTTTAAGAGTAAGAGACAGATTGTCGACCAGCATGAGGGACATGATGTATGGGGTCCTGTCAACCCACCTGAGCAGCTCGGAATACACGGTAGTGTTGTCGCGGTGGACTTCGACGTATGTATAGCTGACGGGGCGTGTATAGATGCATGTCCAGTAGGCGTCTTCGAATGGTTCGAGACTCCTGGACACCCACTATCCGATAAAAAAGCTGATCCAAAGAACGAGAGTCAATGTATCTTCTGCCTTGCATGTGAGACTGTCTGTCCAGTAGAGGCTATTAAGATCTTTGTAGAGTAGCTATACCATCCACTCCTCAACTATTTTTCTATCCACATCCTCCTTCTCAGTATAGTTTATCCATCTCTCAACCAGTTCTCTAGGAGGCTCTTCACCAGCCAACCTCCATACCATAGCTATATTACCCACATCCCCCCTCACATCGTCCACAGGCGTCTCCAGTATGAGGGGCTTCGACTTTATATACTCCATCGATAGTATCGCCCTAAACCCCTCCTCACCTATATAACCTAGACCGATATGTTCATGGTGGTCCCTACCACTACCCACTGGGTGTTTAGAGTCGTTCAAGTGTATCACGTATACATTCTCCCAACCGACGAGATCATCAAACTCTCCAAAAGACTTCTCAACACCCTCTGGAGTTGATATGTCGTACCCAGCTGAAAATGCGTGGGCAGTGTCGAAGCAAAGCCCTATCCTATCCTCCAGATGGCTTAGCCTACTATATAGCCTACTCAGATCCTCAAATCTACTCCCCATGTTATTTCTCTGGCCAGCCATGTTCTCCAAGAGTATTAAGACCCCATTCCTAACCCTTGAAGCCCCCTCCTCAACGGCGGATACAAGCCTCTCAAGGCCCCTCTCGAATCCAGTCCCCATATGGCTACCAAGATGTATAACTAGATATGGGATATCAAGCTCTCCACAACGCCTAATCTCATCTATAAAGACGGCTAGGCTCTTACTATAGATATCGTCTTTAGGGGAGGAGAGGTTCGGTAGATATGGCATGTGGGCGACGTTATAGCCTTTAAAGCCGTATCTCTCAACCTTCGCCTTGTAGAGCGCGGCCTCCTCCGGCTTTAGATTCTGGGCCTTCCACCCCCTCGGGTTCCTGGTGAAGATCTGGAAGGCTGTACACCCAAGTTCATAAGCCCTATCAACACTCCTATCTATACCCCCCGATATCGATGAATGTACACCCACCCTCAACATGAGACTACTCACCATAGATTCAAGATATATAGCCTAGCCCCCTACCCTCCTCCCCACCCATCTCCCTAAGATGCTTAATGTACTCCTCATGGAACATGTTCCTACGGTACTCCAGCTCGCTCAGGTCGATCTCTATCTTAAGAATTTTTGAGAGCTTCCTAAGAAGAGCGTATGGCGCTATATAGTCTTGAGACGTCTTTAGAAACGTCTCTGCAAGTAGGGAGGCTCCCTTCAAGCCAAAGTATTTTGCATATCCTATTATCAATCCATTCATACCTGATATACCTCCCTGCCCCTCCATAGGTATAACTCCATAGACCATAAGTTCATTTAGGAACTGTCTTGTAGTCGCTACACCATATACACTAGCCTCGTACTTATACGTCTCTATGGGTGTGGCTGCAAGTGTGAATATAGCTGAGACCTGATAGGCCTTTACCGAGTCAACTAGGGCCTTGGACATTATATGCTGCCACTCACTACTCATAGGCTGCACGTTACCAGTGAATAGTATGAGAGATTTCCCATCCTTCTCCGCATAGTATACTGTGAACACCTCATCAATTATGTCGTCAACCACCCCATTAACAGTTGATACAGCCGGTGGATTAAGATATGGCGTCTCTATCCTAGCTACCTTCTCCACATCCAGGACTTTTATAAGGTGGTCTACAGCCTGCTTGCCCGAGAACCCCATCCCAGGCAAGCCAGCCACAACATAGAGTTCCTTATCCTTGTCCGGGATATCAATAGTTATTTCTAGATCCATACCTCCCCCCACACATTAACAAGGACTTGGGAGGTATTTATTGGATGATATCAATATATCTCCCTATCCCCCATAGATATATGTTTTATATGTATGGGTAAGGGGGAACACCCCCTCCAATCGGCGGGATAATTGCTATTATATCTCCATCCGAGACACTGGTTTCAAGCCCCTTCATATGACTTATATCCCTACCGTTGACTAGAATCCTTATTCTGGGGTTTAGACTACCTTCTCTAGTGTAGAGTTCACTACTCAACTCCCTATAAGTATCCACCAGTCTCTTTAATACGTCTTCTACAGTCGACCTAGACTCCACCTCAATCTCATGCTCCATCCCGCCAGCTATATTCTGTAGATACCCCAGTGTCTTAACTCTAACCCTAGCCATACCACGCCCTCCACATAGAGGCTATAAAATTTATCTACTATGGAAACGCAGACGACAATGCCTTCGCCGCCTCGAACGCATACTCATACATTAGCTCTGGATACACGCCGATAACGAGCATTATAAACATCAAGATTGTTAGGGAGGCTAGAAGGTAACCGGGTATCTCCGAATCCCCCTCCACCCTAGGTTCGGAGAAGAATATCCTCTGCATCAGCCACAAATAATATATTATCGCCAATACACTGTTGAATACACCTATGAAGGCAAGTAGGTATTCACCAGCATCCCAGGCCGACAGTATCAATATCCATTTACTCCAGAACCCTGGGAGTGGGGGCATACCACCTAGACTTAGTAAAGCAAGCATAAGGGCTATAGCCACACCGGGATACCTCCTCCCAAACCCCTCTAGATTCACTATATCCCTTGTATGGACAACGTATAATATAGCACCCACAGACAGGAATGCCAACCCCTTACCCAATGCGTGGCTAAGGACATGGGAGAAGGCGGCTGCTAGCCCAACAAGCCCCGCTCCATATACACTACCTACGTAACCAATCATTATAAAGCCTATATTGGCTATGCTGCTATATGCGAGGAGCCTCTTAATGTCAGACTGCATAAGGGCCATTAGGTTAGCTATCGTTATAGTGGCTAGGGTTATAACCAAAAGTGGAGCATACAATATATCGGATAATACGGTTATAAAGGGTAGCGCAAACCTGGCGAGACCTACTATCCCAGCCTTAATCACTATCCCAGATAATAGGGCGCTGACGGGGCTGGGAGCCGCTGGATGAGCATCTGGAAGCCAAGTCCAGAACGGGAAGTATGCTGCCTTCACACCAAACCCTATTAGGAAGAGCGTCGTCGCAAGTAGCATGGGGTAGATAGCTGGTGTATCTACAACCTGCCTAACAAAAAGAATCACGACATCTATCTGGAGGCTTCCAACCAGTCCATATACAAGGCTTATACCAAGAAGGAGTAGTAGACTGGCCACACCACTCATAACAAGGTATTTCACAGCCGCCTCTACAGGCTCGTCAAGATGATATCTAAATCCTACTAATACATAGCTACTTATAGCCATAGCCTCCCAGAAGACGAAGAATGTGAATAGGTCTTTAGCCATCGACAACCCTATGAGACCAAACATCATGGTAGAGACTAGAGTGTAGTATAGTGTTAGGTTCCTATCCCTCTCCATATAGTCTATCGAATGTAGATATGCTGGGATAGCTAGGAGTGAGAAGACGACTATAAAGAACTTGCTGAAGCCGTCGAAAGCCATCTCAGTGCCAGATAACCCCTGGAATGGCATCCATATATACTCTTGGAGCCAGACATCCTCCTGAAACACGTATAGAATCAGGATTAGATACGCCAATGCACCTGGTATACCGAGGAACTTCTTATCGACCTTAACCAAGGCACCCAATAGAGGTGTGGCTATAGCTGCTAAACCAGATATAAGCAGTATATCCACTATAGGATTAACTATAATCATCTACTACACACCCCCTAACATTGTGAAGAAGTTTTCAAGGCCTGTCAATAGTATATCTAGAACTGGTTTGGGATATACGCCGAATACAATAGCCAATAAGGCTAACACAGCCATAGGTAACAACATAGTGAGCGGCGGATCCTTCACAGTATCCAACTCTGTAGGCAGATCCCTGAAGAAGATCTCCCTGACAAACACCGTCATATAGGCTGCTGATACAGCTGAGCCTAAGACAGCTGCAACCAAGAAGATCAGCTTAAGGCTAGTTGTAGACTGGTATACACCCCCAAAAATCATGAACTCACTTATAAAAGCTGCAATCCCCGGTAGACCCGCTATCCCCATAGCACCTATAATGGCTAGAGAGGCTGTGATAGGCATTCTCCTGGCAAGTCCACCAAGCTTATCTAGGCTTCTAACACCCACCACATGTATCATTACACCTGCTACCATAAATAGAAGCGCCTTTAGAAGACCATGGCTAAATACATGATATACTCCCCCCTCCAAAGAAACAATATTCAATGCAGCTATCCCCAGAAACATATAGCCCATTTGACTGATGCTACTATACGCTAGGAGCCTCTTCACATCCCTCTGGACCAGAGCCATCAATCCTCCGTAGAAGAGAGTTAATATAGCTATGCCAAGTAGAAAGTTGGTGAAGAACTCGGTGGACCATACCCCATATGTAAATGGAATCGTAAACCTAACAAGACCATACAACCCAATTTCTATCATCACTCCACTCAGAATCACGCTTATAGGTGTAGGGGCCTCAGCATGTGCCTCGGGAAGCCATCCATGTAGGGGCACCAGAGCCATCTTAACACCAAACCCAATAAGCATGAGTATAAGTAGAATACGTTGTATACCTAGAGGAATCTCGTTTGCAAAAGAGTATAGGGCGTCTAGATCGAAAACCATCAAGCCATACTCGGAGATGCTCAATGACCCTAGTATAGCTATGGCTATTATCAAGAGTATGCTTCCCAGCTGAGTATATAGAAAATATTTGAAGGCAACCCTCCTGCTATCGCCATACCCCCATTCAGCGATCATAAAGTAGCTTGGTATAAGCATGAGCTCCCAGAAAAGGAAGAATTGGATGAGGTTGAAGCTTGTAAGAGCACCCAGCATACCAGCGACATAGAGGAGGTAAGATATAAAGTACATCCTAACCTGCTTAGCGTGGTCCATATACCCCACGCTATATATCGCCGCCAACGCAGACACGGTTAGAGTTATCGTTATAAATACGAAGGATATACCGTCAATCTTGAAGTAGAGACTCATATCCAGCAGGCCAGGGATATCAACCCAAGTAAACCTCTCAATATATGGCCTGCTATTCACATACGCGTAATGCGTAATCCCTTGTGCAGCCGCTATCAAGGCGAACGCTACATACCCTATCTTACTCCCCAGCCTACTCGGCAGTAAATATACTATAACAGCTCCTAAGAGCAATAGGTATATGGATAGTGAGACCAACATTTTCATATCACCATCATATATATCAGGGTGAGAACCACCAACGCCATAACCATATACGACATGTTGACCCTTAGATACCCTGTCTGAAGCCTCCTAGCAGCCTGGGAGAGGGATACATATATCTCCTTAAAGCCCTCTCCACCACCAGTCTCCTCCAAAAATCTGAAGATGCTTCTCGCAAGGGAGTAGGTGCCGTCTACAAAGATAGCGTAATAAACCTTGTTTATATACCAGCGGTTGTAGAGGAATAGCCATAGAGGCTTAAGGGGGGTGGAGACGATCTTCTCAGCATCATATCTACCAGCAATATATATTAGGTAGGATGGGGCGACCCCCAACACAACCAGAGCCATAGCCACTATAAATAGTGGGCTCATAACAGTACCAACCAGGAAGTCTGGAAACTTCAATATCTTAACGTTCAAGAGCTCCTCAGGAGTTACTCCAAACACCTTGAACAAGGCTTTAAAATAACCTCCAAGGCTAGGAAGTAGGAAGCCGGATATTACAGTTGCGACAGCAAGTATTCCCAGGGGAAACTTCATTAGTATCCCGGGATCGTGTGGAGGATGCCCCTCATGCTTTAGATGCTCCACGTTATCACTCTCCTCCCCATGGAAAGCCAACCCCATCATCCTAAAGGTGTAGAATGCGGTCATGATCGCTGAGACAGCTAGAAGAATATATATAGCTGTAAAGCCCTCCACATATGCAGCGTGTAGAATGGCGTCTTTACTCCAGAACCCGTTGAATGGAGGAACACCCGCCAATGCAAGTGCACCAACCATCATCACTGTATACGTGTATGGCATGTAACGCCTCAAACCACCCATATCCCTGAACAGATAGCTGTGTACAGCGTGTCCAAGGACTCCTGCAGATAGGAATAGGAGTGCCTTAAAGATTGCATGGCTACTTAGGTGGTATATTCCAGATATATACGCGTCGACAAACGCCTCAGGATGCTCAATGAGTAGACCTGCCATCCCAAATGCGGCAAACATATATCCAAGTTGGCTCACTGTAGAGTAGGCGAGAACCTTCTTAATCTGGTCTGAGACCATACCCTGGCTAGCCGCAAGTAGGGCTGTAAAAGCCCCTATCAAAGCCACTGCCCAGTAGAAGTTAGATATCTCACCCCATATGTTTAGCCCACCCTCATATAGCTTCCAGTAAACCTCATATAGGACTCCTGTGAACCTACCTAGAAAGTATACACCAGCCTTTACCATTGTAGCAGCATGTATCAAGGCGCTGACAGGCGTGGGCCCCGCCATAGCCTCAGGGAGCCACTCATGTAGGGGGAACTGGGCTGACTTACCTATCGGCCCTAGAAGAGCCAGGAGAAGGGTTATAGCCAGTATACCATCTGAGTATAGAGCCGCTGCCCAACCAGGTTGAGATGCAAGGTCGAGGAAGTTCATAGTGCCTGATGTGAGAAATATTATTATCGTGGCAACTAGAAGCCCAACATCCCCAATCCTAGTCATTATAAAAGCCTTCATACCGGCGTGTGTAGGGGGGTAGGGACCAATCCAGTATTCCTTCTCATCTGTATAGTAGTACCCTATCAACCCATAGCTGGCGAAGCCGACTCCCTCCCAGCCGAAGAACATAGCCAGTAGACTATCGCCCAACACCAATACCTGCATCGACCCAATGAATATATTCATCAGCATCCAATACCTTAGGTATCCCTTATCCCCACGCATATACTCGACGGAGTATATCAGGATCAGTGTACCTATCAACGCGACTATATTAGCCATGAAGAGGCTCAAGTTATCCAGGAGGACTCCAAATGTGACTCTGTATCCATCTATAGGTATCCACTCCGCCAATATATAGTCGAATGGTATCTTCTCACCATTCAGAAAATCGAATCTCCCGTTGAACGAGTCGATAGCCAATAAAAGTGATGAGAGACCGGATATTAAGCCTCCGGTAACCGCATAACCAGATGTGACTAGATACCTCCCATACTCATCTTCAAAGAAGCCTTCAGATATCCTCTTGACAATGGGTAGCGTAGCGGCTATAATAAAAGGAAATAGCCATGGGAGGAGAACTATGATATAACTCATCCCTCTACCACCTCAGACTCCTTAGCTTATCCACATCCAGTGTATTAAATTTCCTAAACACTACAAGTGTTAGGGCTAGAGCCACACCCACCAAGACACCGTCGAGTACTATGGCGGTAACCACTATCGCATGTGCAAGTGCGTCTGTAAACCCTGCAGTCCTTATATACGCCATGGATATAAAGCTTAGATTAACTCCGGTAGCCAATATCTCTATACCTATGACGATCTTCATAAGATTCCTCTTGGTAGACACCATATACAGTCCTATAGCTACTAGAGCCATTGAGGTAGCCAAGAGACTCTCCCAGATCACTCTCTATCACCCCATAAGACATATGTGAGGACACCTAGCAGCCCAGCTACGACGACAACCCCCTGGACAATAGTATCTATAAACCTCTCTCTCCAGAGGAATACGGTAGCCGCCTCAAGAGCCCTCTCAGGGAGGAGGACGTTTACGACAAATAGTCTAAATGAATCTACGTCAAACTCAAGAAGCCATAGGAGGAGTGTCACACCAGCTAGAACACCCACTATCCTTATGAACAAATCAGTCTTTTGCATCTATCGGCACACCCCCCCTCGTCATTATAAAGACGAAGATAAACATTATGATTACAGCCCCTGAGAATACCGCCACCTGCACAATAGCTGGAAACACCGCGCCAAGCATAAAGAATATTATAGCAGCCAATACACTCACAGCAAGGAGGGCGAGTATACTATAAGCTATGTTCCGCGATTCAGAGGCGTATAGGGATAGTATAATGATTAAAGCCTCTAGAGCAAAGAGGGTTATTAGGAAGGGTTCCAACTAGACCCTCCTCCTAATATACTTCATACCCTCCTTCGTAGCAACAGGGGTCAAGACATACTTTAACTCGGGCAGGAGCTTCTTAATATCCTCCGGCTCCGTCATCCTCTCAGGGTAGTAGGTCAAATCTCTATAATTGCTGCTACCAAGCTCCACCACAGACTGCATCTCCAGGGCATCCCTAGGACATATCTCAACACATAGTCCACAGAAGCTACATTTTAGAAAGTCTATAGCTGGATATGTAAGATCTTTACCCTCTACAGGCTTCATCATAATAGCAAAATCTGGGCATATATATCCACATGCCCCACAACCTATACATTCATCCATCTTCAGAACGATCCTACCCCTGGTCCTTGGGAAACCCTCCAGCCTCTCATATGGATATTTGTGTGTGACCGGCTTATACGCTGCATGCTTCAGAACAGTCACAAATGGAGTGACCACCCTCGATATAAATCCCTTTTTCTTCATACTCACCCACCTAACACCACATACTTGATTATTACGGTTATTATTAGATTTAACAGGGCCAGGGGTATTAGATAATACCACCCCAGCCTTATAGCCTGATCGATTCTAAGCCTAGCATATGATATTATTACGGTAAAAGTTATAGCTAGTAGTATAATTAATTTAAACAGAATCCAGAATGCCCCGTTGAGCAGGGGGTCAGGGAATATCGCTGGGCCGTTATATCCTCCGAAATAGAGAGTAACCATCATCAGAGACCATGCTAGGATATTTATGTAGTCTCCAAGCATGGTATCGAGGAATAAGGCCCCAGTGTACTCAGTCCTATAGCCAAATACAAGCTCAGTCTCAGCCTCCGGTATATCCATGGGTGCCTTCTCAATCATCGCGAAGTAGCTGATGAAGAAGACTATGAAGCCGAGGAACTGGGGTATGACAAACCACATACTTGACTGCATAGCCACGATATCCTGCAAGTCATATGTCCCAGCCCATATAAACACGCCTAATACTGAGAGGAAGATGGGGATCTCACCAGCAACATCTAGGTATATGGTTCTAAAAGCCCCTATCAACGTGAATTTATTGTTTGAAGCCCACCCCATCAAGACGATGAATATTGGATATAGACTCATAATACCTAGGAATAAGAGACCAGTATAACCCTTAACATTAAATATCGCATATCCAGGGGCGAATGGGATTAGGGCTATAGCTGCGGCGGGAATTACAGGGAGGGTTATAGCGGAGAGAAGAAAAAGTTTCTTATATGAGTATGCAGGGAATATTATCTCCTTGGTCAACAGCTTTAATGAGTCTGCGATTAGTTGGAGCCACCCCATAACCCTACCAGCATGTACAGGCCCCATCCTCAGCATAAGCCTAGCGAGGAACTTCCTCTGATACCACACGGCGAAGATGGTGAAGAGCATTATAAACGTTATTCCAGGGAATATGATTATCTTAAACAGTGGGTCGAGATTTACCCTAATAAACTCTATGAGCCAATCAATCATCCGGCTCACCTATCAGCATCCAAAAACCATGGATCGAAACTATATATTAATGGAGGGACATCGGCTAGCTTAATCTCCTGGATCTTAGGCATCTGCTCAATAACAAAGAAGTTCCTGAAGCTGGCGGGGCTTATCTTAACCCTATACGGCTTGTCCCTACCCTCTGTATATATGTAGAAGTTTATCTCACCCCTGGCTGTCTCAGCCCTTGCCAAAGCCTCCTGTTTAACAGGCCTAGGGGGTAGGGCCTTCTTGACAGGCCCCTTAGGAATATTCTCAATAGCCTGTCTAACCAGGTCTATACTTACCTTAATCTCCTCGAATCTAACCCAGCCCCTAGCATAGGCGTCACCAGCCGTATGGGTCACTATCTTGAAGTCAAGCTCTGGATATGCGGAATATGGCTCGTTCAAACGAGTATCATACTTTACCCCAGACGCTCTTAAACTTGGCCCCGCGGCACCCCACTCTATAGCCTTATCCCTCGGAAGGACTCCTACACCCTCAGTCCTCATTCTAAACGTCTCATTATATATCCATGCATCCTCATATACCTCGAGCCTCCTCTCAAGAAAATCCATCGTATCGAGGATCCTCTCTTTAATCCCGTTGGGCAGATCAGCTCTTACACCGCCAGGTATGAAGAATGAATGGCTCCACCTGGCTCCTGTAATCATCTCAAGGATATCTAGAATCGGTTCTCTATCCACAGTAGTCCATATAAATACCGCGGGATTCCACCCAGCAGACTCCGCATATAGCCCAAGCGCGTATAGATGGCTAGATATCCTATTCAACTCATTGATAATAGTCCTTATATAGTTAGCTCTGGGAGGAGGCTCAACACCATAAAGCTCCTCAACCGCCCTAACAAAACCCATTAAAATGTTTGACGTATCCAACATAACCATACGCTCGAGGGGAACCACCGCCTGAATATAGTTTTTATACTCAAGGATCTTCTCAATCCCACGATGGCTATAGCCTATATCGACCTCGATATCATAGACTAATTCACCATCCGTCAAGACTATAAACCTTCCCTGACCACTTATCGGGTGCTGGGGCCCAATATTCAGCTTAAATAAGCCTCCCTCCACCTCCTCAATCTCCTGGAAAGGATCTGTCAAGTACCTATGCATATCATGTGTCACGTCTCATCACCCCATGGGCTTCTATACCTGGAGGAGTCGAAGTCCTTCCTAAGTGGATACCCCTCCTCCTCAAAACTCCAGTCATCAGGAAGTAGGAGGAGTTTAAGCCTAGGATGCCCCTCTACATCCACACCTAGAAGCTCCCATGTCTCCCTCTCATAGTTATGTACAGCGGGCCATATATCTATAAAGGTCCTGAATCTAGGATTCTCCCTACTTATATCGAACTTCATGAAAGCAACGAAGTCATGGGTGGAAGACCATACCCCGTAGAATATCTCTATAACGTTCCTCTTTGGAAAGTCTGTACCTCCCATGGTTATCGCCATATCAAATCCATTCTCCTTCAAAAACCTAGCTACATCATGGGCTATCTCATAATCCACCTTGAAGAATAGCCTCCTCTCCTCCAACGAGGTTATCGTTATCCTCTCACCAAACCTATCCTTAAGTAGTTCTGACAACCTCTTTGGATCCATCCTCTTCAACCTCATTCAAGACCTTCTCCCTAAGCTTCAAGAAACCATAGTGAATCGCCTCAGGCTTTGGAGGACATCCAGCCACGAACATATCTACAGGCATATAATCCTTTACCCTAACCAGGCTATAGCTCTCTGGGAAGGGACCCTTACTAGAGGCACAAGCCCCTATTACATACACCCATTTAGGCTCTGGCATCTGCTCATAGACCCTCTTAGCCCTAATCATCATCTTCCTAGCCACATTACCCACGAATATCATCACGTCACTCTGCCTCGAGGAGGCGAGGGGGAGGACACCCCACCTCTCAAGATCGTATCTAGGACCAAATAGCTGCATATACTCTGGGCTACAACACCCTGTAACAAGGTGCACAGGCCAAAGGCTAAAACTCCTACCCCAGTTAAACATCTTCTTGATAGTCTTAGGCATCTTCTCGAGTAGACCAGCCTTATAATCGTTTGACCCACTCATCCCCTATACACCTCCAACACACGAATTATATAATACCACAGCCCAACTAAGAGGACAGATATATATATGAATAATACTAAAGCCGCGAAAGGCGGGATTACCTTCAATGCGGAGAGGCTTGCAAAGAGTATCCATACAAAAGCGTCCAATACGAAGAAGGCCATGGCATAGGCGAAGTACCTTATGGACCCAAATAGCCCCACCTGATTAGGTATAACATCCATCTTCTGACCCGCCTCAAAAGGCTTATACTTCTCAGGCTCCTTCTTCCTACTAGACAGTAACCATGCTATCTCAATAGTCCCTAGAGAGGTCAAGAAGAACAATATCACATAGATCCAGAACGTCTCGAAAGGACCTAGGATCACATCTACCCACCTCCATATAGAGCCTCGAGGGCATCTAACAAGGAAGACTCCTCGACTTCACGCACCCTCAGAACACCTGCATCAATAGCCCTAGAAACTATCTCCACTGCCTTCTCAGTCCTAGCTATGACGATAACACCATCCAACCCCTCGAGAGTACCCACAGAGAGGTCGGCATACTCACCAGTCAAGTCCGAAACCTCCTCGATAGCCTGGTTCAACGCAGGTGACAACTCCTCCCCACTAAATTCAACCCACTCACCCTCCACCCTAAGCCTCAAACCACTATCTACATACTCTACATCCTCAATCTTATCCCAAGACACCCCCTTCTTCACAAGTATCTGGGTAAGCTTCCCAGGCATATAAAGCCTCCTATGGAAGTAGCTAGCCATAAACACGACAGTCCTCAGAAGCTTAGTATGACCTGCCCATGAGAATCTGCCCCTCCATATACTCCTAATATGTTCTGGTGGGCCGAGGAGGGCGACCCTAGGGTTCTCAACGCCCTGGAAGAACCCACCTTTCAACTCATCGATAGCACCCCTCAAACCAAGTATGGTCGGGGGCTGTGTAAACACCTTGAGCTTGATACTTCTAACCTCCTCTGGAGATAACGCGTAGGAGGGCCTAGACTTCCAACCAACAACCTGATAACTCAGCAGACCCTCCGTAACAGGCTCGTCTCGCCCCGCGTATGCAACCGCTTCCCAATAACCATTCTCCATCCCGAAGGCCAACAACTCCTTTAACACAGCCTCCTCGGGAAAGGACGACCCATCTTCTATATAATCCACGAGGAAGACCTTCTTATAAACCCCAAATCTCCTCTTCCTCACCTCACCAAAGACCATCTTATCTATTTTGGCCACGTCTGAGAAGCCATCGAACTCCTCCTCAGTCGTCCCGGGGCATGCATAGTAGCAGTATCCACATTTGATGCATACCCCGAGTAGGCGGGGAACATCATCCAACATCTGAATGGCATATGTAGGGCATACAGATGCACATGCACTACAGTAGACACATTTATTTGTACGTATAATATCCTTCAACAGATTAGCAAATATCTTTCTATGTGTGATCGGGCCATACGGAGTTGGCCACATACCTGGTTTAGCCGACATACTACACACCTATACAATATTCGTTGGATTCAAAGTATATAGGGGTGAAATTAGTATATGTATATACCTATATAACATCCATATGCGGGAAGAGACATGGCGAGAATAGTCGTCGAGAACCTGGAGGAGACTATAGGACCATGGCTCCTATTCGAATACATAAACGCTGCTAAACTATGTAAAGACATCATGTTCACCAACATATGCAGCGATAGACTAGCGAATATACTAGGTAGATATGGACGCGTGTACAGAGAATCGTTCATACATATAATTAGAGAGAAGGATGTGATAGTGTTAGACCCCTCCGCAGATAAACCCCTCGAACCAGAAGATACAGTAGGGCGGGCAATAGTGATAGGGGGAATATTAGGGGACGACCCGCCAAAGGGCAGGACAAAGATGCTCCTCACCGACAGGTACGGATTACAATCAAGGAATATAGGAGATAAACAGTACAGTATAGATGGGGCGGTCTACGTGGCCCACAGAATATCTGAGGGGGAGTCGTTGGAAAACATAAAGTACGTAGATGGTCTAGAGATTGATGCATGGGACTTCACGATACAACTACCATATAGATATCCAGTGGAGAGAGGGAGGCCATTGGCATCACCAATACTAACAAAGATCCTGAAGCACATAGGATATCTCGACGAGTACTGGATGAGAGAATTGTTTAAATGTAAATATTGAAAAAATATCATTTTATAAGTATATATGATCCCATCTATTCATTGGTGAGAGGATGAAGAGTCTGATAATGGCGATAGTTGGAGGTGCAGAATGGCTATTTATAATAATAGCTGTAATCGTCCTCCTAATATGGGGACCGAACCAGCTACCAAAACTGGCTAGAGCAATAGGCCAAGCCAAGAAAGAGTTTAAGAAGGCCCAGGAGGAAGAGGAGGAGAAGAAGGAGGAATAGATTACAATATATTATATTTATATAAAATTTAAAGAGTGATTGGGGAACTACTCCCCAAACTCCTCAGTATCTGATGGCCCCTTACTCTCCTTCTCCTCCTTCAGCTTACTAGCAGCGATAACATCATCTATCCTCAGAATCATCGATGCAACCTCGGTAGCAGCCTTGTACATCTGCTCCTTAACCAGGGCTGGCTCGATAACCTCCTTCTCCATCATATCGGATACCTTACCCTCGAAGACATCTACACCATACCACACCTTACCCTCACCGTGGGCGTTCCTAAGCTTGACCTCAATATCGATAGTGTCTAGCCCAGCGTTCTCAGCCAGGGTCAACGGTATAACCTCCAATGCATCAGCAAAGCTCCTAGCAGCCAACTGTTCCCTACCACTCAACTTGTCAGCCCACTTCTTTATCCTATGAGCCAATTCAGCCTCTACAGCACCTCCACCAGCCACTATCTCAGGCCTCAGAATAACGTCCCTTACAACATTCAAAGCGTCTACCAAGCTCCTCTCTGCCTCATCAACGACCCTCTCACTACCACCCCTTACCAGTATCGTGACAGCTCGTGGATTCTTACAACCCTCTATGAATATGAACTTATCATCCTCTATCTTCCTCTCCTCCACTACATCAGCGTAACCAAGGTCCTCAGAAGTCAGGTCATCAATGTTGTTAACTATCCTGGCACCTGTAGCCTTAGCAATCTTCTCCATATCACTCTGCTTAACCCTCCTCACTGCTAGAATACCCTCCTTAGCCAGGTAATGCTGGGCTACATCGTCAATACCCTTCTGACAGATTACGACGTTCGCGCCGGTGGACTTTATCTTATCAACCATCTCCTTCAACATCTTATGCTCCTCTTCTAGGAAGAGCCTGATCTGCTCAGGAGAGGTTATGTTAATCCTAGCGTCAAACTCGGTCTTCTCAATCTCTAGAGGAGCGTTTATCAAGGCTATCTTAGCATTATCTATCCTCTTAGGCATACCACTGTGGACAACTTCTTTATCCAGTACAATACCCCTAACAAAGACTGTATCTTTAATGCTTCCACCAGGCTTCTTCTCAATCTTTACATCGTCTAGGTCGATCTTAACGCTACCGTCAGTCTTCTGAATAATGTGTTTTACAGCGGTTACAGCCACATCAGCCAGATAATCTCTGTAAGCGGCAACCAACTTACTATTCATAGACGTCTTAGCCACCTTCTTCAGAATCTCATCGTCATTAGGATCAATCTTCTGAGCGATCTCCCTAAGATCCTCGATAGCCTTGTCAAGAGCCTTCTTAAATCCCTCGATAATCACGGTTGGATGTACATCCCTATCTATAAGCTTCTCCGCATTATTCAACAGCTCACCGGCCAGCACAACCACGGAGGTGGTGCCGTCACCAACCTCAGCATCCTGCGCCTTAGCAACCTCAACCATCATCTTAGCAGCAGGATGCTCTATCTCCATCTCCTTAAGCATTGTGGCACCGTCGTTAGTGATTACCACGTCACCCAAGCTATCCACCAACATCTTATCCATACCCTTAGGGCCTAGGCTGCTCCTAACTATCTCCGCAACAGTCTTAGCCGCTAAGATATTCTTCCTCATAGCCTCTCTTCCCTTACTCCTAGTGGTGCCCTCCTTCAGGATTATGATCGGCTGACCGGTGGCAACCGGATATGCAGGCGCACTCATCGACTATCACCTCTCAAATCCTATTTTTCACCCTATAGAAAGTATGAAACCTATTTATAAACTTTTCCTTTTCAACATTGGAAAAGTATGAAAAATACCTGACTTATAACCGTGGAGGAATCTATAAATTAACGTAATGTTGGATATGATCAGATATCTAGAGAGCCTTGTAAACAGCACGATATATGTGATAACCAGGTCTGGAGTGGTAAAGGGTATATTGAAGGAGGTGGGTAGGAACGGGTCCCTCCTACTAGAGGAGTATGAAGTTGTCAGGGGTAGAGTGGAAGAAGTCTTCATGGGCAGGCAAGTCTTGATCAGGGGGGATAACGTAGTTGGTGTAGCAACAGATATGGATGATGAGTACACTGGAGATAATTAACGTAATCGTAATCCCAACACTTCTCTATGCAACCTACTTTATAATTAGGGGATGGTGGCTTAAAGGTAGAGAAGTGTCGGAAGAGGTGGATTGGAGAAGTGTCCTCTTCATCCTCCCAGTAAAGGATCCCCCCAAGTCACTACCAGAGTCTATACGCGCATTATCCAGGATAAGTCCCGAATCCAAGCTTGTCATATCCTATGAGGGTGAGAAGCCCAGCGTCCCAATGGATATGGATATTGAGTTTATAGAGGCAAGGAATATAGAGGGTTACACAGGAAAAATATCAAACCTAGTATCTGCCTTGAAGAAGGTGGATCTAGATAAGTTCAAGTACATAGTATTCATAGATGACGATATAATACCCAATATAACCTGGATAACATCCCTTATATCCGAGGCAAGTGTGAGGGGGGTGGCCACTGGATACAGGGTATACAGGCCCAAGGGTTTGGCGGGGATATTCCTATCCCTATGGAGCCTATACAGCCTAGACACGATGCTATCCGAAAAGACAAGGATAGTATGGGGAGGCTCCGCTGCCTTCAATAGAGAGACACTAGATGTACAACACTTGTTTAAGATGTGGAGAGGAGCAGTCTCAGACGATGTAGCGTACACATACTACGTCAGGAACTGTCTAAAGCGGGTGATAGGGTTCAACCACAACTCATTGGTGGAGAACATAGGCTACGATAGATTATCAGAGGCTATTAGGTTCGTCGTCAGACAACAGAGAATAGTGTATTGGTATGGGAGGAGTTTATGGTTAACGGGAGTGGCATACCACCTATACATATGGATCGTTACCCTAACATCAATCCTAAATATATTCATCACAACTACAACAGGCCCTCTACTACAGATCCTCACACTCCTTATATATCTATCATATGGAGTCAGAATATGGTTTAGGGCAGCCCACTCATCAAATATAATCGGGTTATCCATTTGGGATAGGGTGAAGGTATCACTTGTATCCCCCCTAATCCTACTTATCCAACTACCTCTACTACTTTCCTCCATAGGCGACACGATAAGATGGAGGGGGAGGATGTATAGACTCCCAAGGATCGAGGATCTAGAGGGGTACTGTATTGAGAGCGCTTAATAGGAAGGATATTCCCATCCCGATTAAGAGAAGCCCCAAGACAATATTTACATACCTTATCAGCCTGCCTCCAAACCTGGTTGCCCCCTCCCCTGCAATGAACGATAGCAGCGTCAGCCAGGCATAGTCCATCCATACATGGGCGACATATACTAGGGGTAATGAGTAGAATCCAAGAAGCTTTATAGAGTCATATATGAATACACTTCCAAGAGCTACCCACCACAGGATGAAGTATGGATTGAATAGGCTGAACATCATACCTATCAGAATAGGATGTCTCGCCTCCTCCAGAGCCCTGAACTCAACATCCGACATCCTA
>Ga0256839_1001239_pt1 | contig 31533 bp, 28 predicted proteins | sample 354166metaG_FD_185968 | JGI IMG/M metagenome (GOLD analysis project Ga0256839, IMG submission 185968) | Hydrothermal vent microbial communities from Mid Atlantic Ridge, Atlantic Ocean - 354-166 | ecosystem: Environmental > Aquatic > Marine > Hydrothermal vents | place: Atlantic Ocean: Mid... | reverse complement strand
TGCCTCTGTATTTACATGACATTGACGTGAGTCAAGATGAGTATTTTTTAGCATTTTTCCTTACAGGAGCCTACCAAGAAGTACTAGGGATGAAACACAACCTTTTTACCCACCCTACTGAAGCAGTGATTCATTTTCAAAAAAACGGTAGCTATACCATTCAAAGAGTTATAGAGGCCCAAAATCTCATAGATATCTTGGATGACCTGGACTATGATACAAGCATCATTTATAAAACGCTTCAATCTCATATAGAGCAATCCCCATACCTTGCGAAAGAAGAAAAAAGAGAACTTTTAAGTAAAATCTATCTTTATTTAGGTGAAAATAGTTATCTCAAAACTATTCAAGCAGGCAAAGGAGTAACGTGAACCTATTTTCACTCATTAAAGAAGACTTTTCCAATGTGAAGAGAAATGATCCCGCCTTACACTCTACTTTTGAACTTTTTTTTAATTATCCGGGTTTGTGGGCTCTGTTCTTTTATAGAATAGCGCACTGGCTTTATACTAGAAAATTACGCTTTATTCCCAGACTTATCTCTGCTGTCGGCATGTTTCTTACGATGATAGACATACATCCTGGAGCCACAATAGGACGTAGGGTTTTTATCGATCACGGTCTTGGTGTCGTCATAGGTGAAACATCCGTGATAGGGGATGATGTTATTATCTACCAACAGGTTACTTTAGGAGGGGTACGTACCTCAAGAAATAAGCGTCATCCTACCATTGGAAATAATGTTGTCATCGGTGCAGGGGCTAAGGTGCTTGGCGATATTCATGTAGGAGACGGTGCGAAAATAGGTGCAAACTCTGTCGTGGTAAAGGATGTACCCGTCTTTTCGACGGCCATAGGTATACCGGCACGAGTGATAGAGTGTAAAGAGAAAGGATCACGTCTTAGCCATGATATCATTCCGGATATTAATAAGGAGATCTTTGAGTATCTGCTAAAGCGTATTGAAGTACTAGAAAATGCCCTTCCTAAAACCAAACAAGAAGCCATTAGAAAAAAAGATTATGAACTTGAAGAAATCTATAATAAATTTATTCAAAGTATGGACTAATTTAACCACAATTTGATATAATCGCTTTATTTTATTTTAAGGAAACATGATGTTGTCTGAACGTATAGAGAGCCTTGAGCCGTCAATTACAATAGCCATCTCTTCACTTGCACGCACCCTAAAGGCTCAAGGCAAAGATATCCTCTCATTTTCTGCCGGAGAGCCGGACTTTGAAACACCGCAATGTATTAAAGAAGCAGCCATTGAAGCAATCCGTAAAGGATTTACACAATATACTGCCGTAGCTGGTATTCCCGAACTTCTTTCGGCAGTATCCTACAAACTTAAACGTGACAATAATCTTGAATATGAGTCCTCCGATATCATTGTCAGTAACGGTGCTAAACAGTCACTTTTTAATCTCTTTCAAACCCTACTCAACCCTGGGGACGAGGTCATTATTCCGGCTCCTTATTGGGTTACTTATCCAGAGCTTGTCAAATACGCCTCAGCTACACCTGTAATCATTGAAACAGATGAGATAGGTCATTTCAAAATAACAGCCCAACAGCTCAAAAAAGCCATCACCCCAAAAACAAAAATGCTTATCCTTACCACACCTTCAAACCCTACGGGTGCTGTCTATTCAAGAGCAGAGTTGGAAGATTTGGCAGAGGTTTTAAAAGATACGGAGATTATCGTAGCTTCAGACGAGATGTACGAAAAACTGGTATATGATACTGATTTTAAGGCCGTTGCAAGTATCTGCGATCATATGTACCAAAGGACAGTTACAATCAATGGGCTGAGTAAATCAGTAGCAATGACCGGTTGGCGTTTTGGATATCTGGCTACTCCCAAAAAAGAACTGATAGATGCCATGAACAAACTACAGTCGCAAAGCACGTCAAATATCAACTCCATTACTCAAAAAGCAGCTATCCCGGCATTAATAGGTGATGCAGATAATGATATAGAAAATATGCGCAGAGCCTTTCAAGGCAGATGTGACGAGGCTGTTGAACTGTTCAATAATATTGACGGACTCTCCGTACTCAAACCGCAAGGTGCTTTCTACCTCTTTGTCAATATTAAAGATATCTCTGATGACTCTATTGCCTTTGCTAAGGAACTGCTCCAAAAGACAGGGGTAGCTGTCGTTCCGGGTATAGGATTCGGGGCAGAGGGATACTTTAGATTCTCTTTTGCTACAGATATTACCAAAATACGTGAGGGCATTAGACGCATTGAAAAATTTGTTAAAAATAGGGACAACTAAGATTTTTTTGTAAGCTTTTCCATACCAAACCACACAGAGCCCAAAATAATAAAAAGTACAAGAGGTGCTATCCACGGCTTCTCTTCAATAACGCCGAAAAATGCGATCATTGCTTCACTAGAATAGTATGCAGAAAGTCCTATAGCTAATACAAATATAATTGATGCAAAAAAATTGTAAAATCCAAACTTTTTAAAATCATACTTAGAGAGTGCCATAGACAACGGAACAAGAGTCTTAACTCCATATAAAAATTTCTGTATAAAAATAGCGGCCACTCCATATTTGCGCATAATCAACGTTGCTAATGCAATTTTACGTTTATGTTTGGCAAAATATGGACGTATCTCTTTTTTTTGATACTTTCCAAGATAAAAAAGAAACATGTCACCTAGAAAGTTAGAAACCATAGCTACTGTAAGTGCAATGGTGAGATCCATTTTCTCCATAAAAGAGAAAACGCCTGCTGCAGCAACAATAAACAACGATCCGCCAAAAGAGAAAAAAGCGATTGCTAAATATCCCCAGGTCTCTAAAGAGCTAAAATCCATCTGCTATCCTACTTATTGTATTACAACATCATATCTAAAATAGATTAATAGCATCTATCGATTTAAAGCTTAAATTCTAATTGTATATTTTTACCAAATTGTTCTAAAATAAAATCTATACGTTCATAAGCCGTCAAATATGCAGGTGCAGTGTCAATACGCTCAAAACGTTTTAATATACCCTTTTGATTTGCAATTTGTATAGCAAGTCCCGGTCTTGCATTAAGCTCAAGTATCAAGGGACCTAGATATTGATCTATCACAATATCTACACCCAGATATCCCAGTTTCGTCATATCGTAACAGCGTGCTGAGAGTTCTAACATATTTTTCCAGTGCGAGATAGATAATTCAGAAAAATCATATCCGGTATCAGGATGCTTAATCACAGGTTTATTATACTGCACTGCCGACAATGCTTTACCCGTAGTAATATCTATGCCTACGCCTACGGCACCTTGATGCAAATTGGCTTTTCCGTCACTTGCCTTGGTTGAGCAACGTAACATAGCCATGGCAGGAAAGCCTTTATAGAGGATAATGCGAATATCAGGTACACCTTCAAAACTGTATTTGTCAAAAATAGGATCAAACTCGACTAATTGCTCTATCATAACAACATCTACTTTCCCTCCTAAGGAGTAAAGACCGCTTAGTGTATTAGAGATATGCTGTTTTATCTCTCTAAAAGAGATACTCTCTCCACCGGGTTTAAAAAAGAGATCATCTTTTCTAGATGTCACAACCAAAATACCTTTACCGCCGCTTCCTTGTGCAGGTTTGATAACAAAACCATTAAGCCCCTTTAATATATGCTCAATTTTTCGTACTTCAGACTGCAATGAGAGCGTACCTAAGAGTTTAGGTACGGCAATATTTGCTTCCTGGGCTAATATTTTGGTTTTGAGTTTGTTGTCTACCAACGGGTACTTCCTACGATCATTATGCTCTGCAATACAATAGACATTACGTCTATTCATCCCAAGCACACCTAGTTTTTTTAGTTTAAAAGGATTAGCAAACAAGATACTACTCTGTAAGTGATTTAAAACGTATCAGTTCAGTCAGTCTGTAACCGCTATAGCGACCCATCAAAATGATAATACCCAAAAGAACCAATACGACTTCCGGAAAATTAAAAGTGAGATGTCCTATAAATGTATTACTCATTACAAAATAGGCACATACTGCCACAAAGAGAGAACCTCCCCCTTGAATAAAGACCTCTTTTGCCCCCTCTTCCTCCCATAAAATAGACATTCTCTCAATTGTCCATGCCAAAATAATCATGGGGAAAAAGGTGATTGTCATCGCCTCTTCGATACCAAGTTTAAAACTTAAAATACTCATAAAAGACATAATGGCAATGACGACAATCACTACCGCAGATATTCTTGCAACCAAAAGAAGATTTAACATACTCAAATAGTTCCTAATAATCAAACCTATACCCACAATCAAGATAAACATGACCACACCGGCAATAAGCGATGTCTCCATAAAAGCCATTGCTATCAAAATAGGCATAAAGGTTCCAGAGGTACGAATCCCCACAAATACCCTAAGAAAGACAACTACCAATGCACCAAAAGGGACAAGAAGCATATGTCTAAATGCATTCTGTTCGGATACAGGCAGAGTAAAGAGTGAAAAATCAAGAATAGCAGAGTTTTTAATGATGTTTTTATTCTCAATTAGATATCTGCTTGGTACTTGCCGTTTATTGACAGAAAAAGTAATTTTGGAGTTTTTAGCACCCGTAACATCCAGTATAGACTCTCCTCCTCTTCTCCAGACAAAAAAGTGTGTATCTTTTTCTATTTTTCCTTTTTCCAGATCAAAACGTTGCCACTTTTTTTTATGTAATACCTCAATAAGTGGTATGAGTTTCAAATTTCTATGAGACTCATCGATATAGAGTCCGTTTATTTTTCGCACGGTAAGCCCTTCATAGCGTAACATATGATAAATCATATCCTGTTTTGTGATATTACTCTTCGCCAAAAGTATTTTAACTGCCTGAGAGGGATCCTTATCCGAAAAGTCTCGAATCATCTGTGCAGTAAAGGAGTGGGGGTCTGCAGAACGCCAGCGTATATCCTTAATAAGATTTTTTGCAGCACTTTGAAGCTCTACAGGGATATCAAGAAGCAACTCCTTTTTACGTCTTGTTTGATGTTTCTTTTCAGGCTCGCTCTTTTGTACAAACTCCTGCTCTACCAACTCCAATGTATAATAGAGTGTCTGTGGACCGATGACTCGTCTTTTTGCCCACTCAGCTCTCTGTCCGTAAAGAGTTTTTGATTTAGTAAATCCATACCCCGAAGAGGAGGCCTCTTCAGAAATAACCTGAAGTCCTACTTGTTCTTGTGGCAATGCCATAGAGACATGTACCGGCTTATTCATCCCTTCAAAGGTAATCTTTGCCTCTATTCTATAGACTGTTTTTGTCTCATCCGGCATAAAGGGCATACCAAGAATCTTTACCTTATAATAAAGAAGAAAAAGTCCGATAAATGCAATGACGGCCGCTACTCCGATAGCATGGTATTTTCTAGAAGTCATCACTGCTTATCTTTTTTCTCGCTACTCAATAGATTTTTTTTAGAAACATCTACGATAAAATAGTCTTTTAAAAAATTTCTACCTATGAGAATAGGAAACTCATAACGGCTTCGATCTGTCAATGTAACGGGAATGAGCTGTGTTATATCTCCGGCTGAGACTCTTATTTTAATCACAAAGCGTTTTTGAGACTTTTCTCCATGACGTTTTATCAGTACCGTATCATAAACAGGCCGCTCTACTTTATATTCAATACTTCCCTCATAGACAGAAAACTTTACCCATTTTTTACCATCTCTCTCAAAAGGTATAATATTCCTGGCATCAATGGAGGTGGTGTTTGCGCCCGTATCTATTCTGGCTTTTAGCGTTACTCTCGGAGGCTCTATTTTTATATCTTCTACTGCACCAATGATTATCTTGCTTTCGGTTTTATCTACATTTTTTATCTTTATCTCTTTACTTAGGTTCTCTTCTGCTAAAGCCTTCCAATGAAAAATCAATGCAAACACCATACTTACTTTTGCGGCATAACGGATGAATCTCATTCAAAAACTCCTCTAATCATAACAATATCTGTATAGAATAAATTTCTACGCATCTTATCTAAAATTGATTAACAGTATAATACCTTTATGAAAACAATACTTCTTTCAATACTTTTTGTCTATCTGTTTATGATGCTTGGCTACCTAGCAAAACGCCTCTTTCATGAAGATATAAGTACCAAAACACTTACACTCGTCTCCATCTATTTTTTACAACCCTTTGTAACAATCTGGGGCTTTTCTACGGCTAAACTACATACAGAACATATCTATGTACCTCTTATTTATTTTGGAATTATCCTTATACTTCTTCTTCCTACCGTTTTTTTAGCAAAATTCATATGTACAGATCCCAAAGGGCGTTCAATTTTTACTATAGCTGGCTTTGTAGGTAACACGGGAAACATTGGTATTCCTCTAGGAATAGCTCTTTTTGGAGAAGCCTCTGTTATCTATACCACACTCATTAACATTGCAAATGTCTTGGTGGTCTATATCATAGGAGTCTATATCTATTCACGCGGAAATTTTAGCATCAAAGATTCGCTCTTTCATATCATCAAAATCCCCATCATCCCTGCTTCAATAGTGGCCATACTTATCAATATCTATGAGATTCCCATAGGCACGCAAATAGAGGAGTTTTTCAAAATGGGAGCTTATGCAGGTATCGTTTTACAACTCTTTTTACTAGGAACCTTTCTGCAAGACATACATATCAAAGAGCTACATCCTGCACTCATGTTAGGTACACTGAGCCAAAAGTTTATCTTTACGCCTTTGGTTACAGCTTTGGTACTTAGATTCACCGATTTACCCTTGATTGTACAAGGTATTATATTGATGGAGATGATGGTACCCTTGGCAGTGGCGAACATCAATCTTGCTTCACTCTATGACTGCAAACCTAAAGATGTCACTTCGCTTATATTGCTTAGTACCCTGCTTTTTATTCCCGTATTATTTATATTGTCTTGGATTATAGAAAGTTATTATTTGTAAATACAGAGGTAGAGTTACCCACATATTTTATTGACTAAGTTCTAAAGTTTCAGCGTCTGAAAATGTACCATCACCATTTTCATCTACTTTAAGTTTAACACTTGCATTTTCCGTAACCAACTCTACTTTGTGTCCCGCACCATCTGTCATATGTATAGTACCACCATTATCTGTGATAGTATTATTTTTACTTTCATCAATTTTAAAATAGTATGAACCAATGTTAAATTCACCTGACTTTACATTTACAATACTTTTGTCATTTTCATCAGTAATTTTGACTTTTACTGCAGAAGCATTGATGATGACACCATTTACTTTACTCTTAAATGTTGTTTCAACATCTATATACTTTTTAGCTCCTGCTTCAGTTAAAACAACATTGAGTGTTGCACCTTTATCAAGTAAAAAACTATTATTATCTGTGTCTGTTAAAGATATATTTCTAGTAACAGTTGCTGTACCAGCTGTTGGACTTTCATCATTTCCTTCAAACTTTACTGAGACTGCACCATCTAGTGTGCTTGAACCATCAAAACACTTGTCTGCATTCATGGTCATAGTTTTACTAGGTTCATCAGCTGTATAATCAATTTTACCAGAAGTACACAAAGTATCATCATCACTTGGATAAGTATCAATTTCACCTACAGTATCAAATGAATTTTTAACATCACTTCCCTCAGATAGTCTATCCATATTTGAAGATGACTTTAGATTGCTTAATCCACTTACCGTTGCTGCCTGGCTATTCTTTTGAACAATTGTTGGCGTTCCTGCATCACCATTACTCCCACCACACCCAATACTCACTAGTGCCACAAGTGTAGCAAAACTGTATATACTTACTTTTTTCATATTTTATCCTTTATGATTTTTATTTCTTTAATCAATTTATTTTAAGATATTAAAAGTCAAGTTTGTCAAAAGTACATTATAATACTTTCATAAAACAAAAGGAAAATCCATGTCAAATAAAACACTCATCATTGGTGCAGGTGGCGTTGGAAATGTTGTGGCTTTTAAATGTGCTATGAATGTAGATACGTTTGGTGACATCACACTTGCCTCTCGAACTGTAAGTAAATGCGACGCCATCGCTAAAAATATACTAGAAAAAGTGGGTGTACGTATTACAACTATGACAGTAGATGCAGACTCGATTACTGAGCTTGTCGAAGTGATACGGAAAGTCCAAGCCGACATCGTTATCAATGTAGCACTTCCCTACCAAGACCTCAGTATCATGGATGCTTGTATAGAGTGTGGCGTAGACTATCTGGATACTGCCAACTATGAACACCCTGAGAGTGCAAAATTTGAGTACAAAGAGCAGTGGGCACGTGATAGAGCGTTTAAAGAGGCGAAGATCATGGGCCTACTCGGCTCAGGATTTGATCCCGGAGTGACCAACGTGTTTTGTGCCTATGCCCAGAAACACTACTTTGATGAGATACACACGATAGATATACTCGACTGCAATGCAGGTGATCACGGTTATCCTTTTGCTACCAATTTTAACCCGGAGATAAACCTACGTGAAGTCAGTGCAAAAGGTAGATACTGGGAGAGTGGAAAATGGATAGAGACAGCACCCATGGAGATGATGCAAATATGGGACTATCCGGAGATAGGAGCAAAAGAGAGCTATTTACTCTACCATGAAGAGATGGAGTCGCTGATCAGGCATATCAAAGGGCTTAAGCGTATTCGCTTTTTTATGACCTTTAGTCAAAGCTACCTAACACATATGAAGTGTCTTGAGAATATAGGCATGTTAGGCATTCAAAAGATAGAACATAAAGGCAGGAAGATTGTTCCCATTGAGTTTCTCTCGACCCTGTTGCCTGATCCTGCAAGTTTGGGGGCACGTACAAAAGGCAAAACCAATATTGGTATCTTTGCAAAAGGCATCAAAAACGGTATAGAAAAGTCGATCTATATCTATCAAGTCTCAGACCATGAGAAGTGTTATGAGGAGGTCATGAGTCAAGCTGTCAGCTATACCACAGGTGTACCGGCCATGATTGGAGCCAAACTTATATTAGAGGGGAAATGGCAGGGAAAAGGTGTTTTTAATATGGAGGAGTTTGATCCGGATCCCTTTATGAATGAGCTAATGCTGCAAGGGTTACCGTGGAAAATAATGGAGCTAGGAGCCGATGAAGACAGGCGTGTGGATAAGTAAAATCTTTTGAACATCCCTTTACTTTTTTATTTTAGTCTATCAATCCAATCATTGAGATAAACCTTCCTGAACAACCTTGTTCTTTACGATAAGAAAAAAACCTATCCCTATTGCATCCCGTACAGAGGTGAGACATCTCTATATGTGATTCTAGTAGCCCTGCATCCAAAAGTTGTTGCCTGTTCACTTCTGCCAAATCGAGCATATATCTCTGAGTAGTATGCGACAATACTTTATGATCTTTATGAAAAGAGTCTGCTACACTGCTATCAACTTCATAGCAACATTGTCCAATTGCAGGACCGATACCGGCAAGAATGTCTTGTGCCTCACAGGAGAAGATATCAGACATCTTTGCTATACACTTAGCCGTTATGTGAGCTTTGCTACCCCTCCATCCTGCATGTATGGCTGCAATCACATGCCGTTTTGTATCCATAAGCAAGACTGGTACACAGTCTGCAGTGAGTATACCTAAGACAATATGCTTCCTATTCGTTATCAGTGCATCAGACGCTTTTACTGCACTGTTCATCTCTTCCCATCCTCTGTTGCAATGTTCATCAATCACGGCAATCTGATCACCATGCGTCTGATTGGCGAAAACAAAAACCGTATCCCTGCCCATCTCTAAACATGCTTTCATTTTTTTTCGATTTTTCATAATAGATTGTGGGGCCTCTCCCGTATGCAAGGCCATAGAAAATGCATAAGGTTCACTCTCACACTTCTGTGTAACGGCGTGCTTACATCCTAAAATACTTTTTAAATGTCTAAAATAATAAAATCCAACCATCCAAATCCAATACTTGTAAAATATATTTTTTGATATAATACCCAAAAAAGAGGGTAAAGTATGGAAGTTTTTTCACGATCTAAAAAAAAGGTCTATACGAACTTCTCTTACCTTCTTATCTTTCAAATCATCCCGCTTCTTGTCATCTCTTCCTATCTTGTCAAAGAGATTAATACACATCTCTTTACAAAGCAAATGGTCTATTATTTTATCGCTTTTATTTCCTTCATTATCACATTTTTAATACCTTGGAGACGTATCATGTGGTGGTTTGTACCTCTTTTTTATCTTGCAAATCTCGGCTTGCTGTTTGCCGTGGAGTTTGTAGGAAAAACCATTTTGGGTGCACAAAGATGGCTTGAGATACCGGGTACGAGTATGACCATTCAACCCTCTGAATTTATCAAGGTTTCAGTGATGATGATGTTAGGTTATCTTATCTCAAAAAAACCGCCTCCTAAAGATGGCTATGGTATATTTCAGTTTATCAAACTCTCTATTATCATTATTATACCTTTTGTTCTCATTGCCAAAGAGCCTGATTTAGGTACGGCTCTTGTGCTGCTTATTACCGGGTACGGCATTTTGTTTATTGTAGGTATTCATTGGCGTATCTGGGTTGGTATTGTCATTATTTTGGGACTAAGTGCCCCTATGCTATATACACAGTTGAAACCTTATCAAAAAAAACGTATTACTGACTTTATAGGTAAACCCAGCTACCATGTAAAACAGGCCCTCATAGCCATAGGTTCAGGTGGTATACAGGGACAAAAAAAGGAGGATGCTACGCAGACACAACTCAAGTTTTTACCCGTCTCATCCACAGATTTTATTTTTGCATATCTAGGAGAAAGATTCGGTTTTAAAGGTATGATGGTTGTCATAGGGCTATACATCCTACTTATTTTTCACCTTCTCTATCTTTCCGCCAAATTTGCATCCGATTATCTCATACAGGTATTTGCATCAGGTTTGGCCTTTTTACTCTTTGTCTATATGGGAGTAAATATCTATATGGTCATAGGAATGGCTCCTGTGGTGGGACTGCCTCTGCCTATGTTCAGTCATGGCGGAACATCCTTTATCATTTTTATAGTCATTTTTGGAATTTTACAAAATTTAATTACTTTTAAAGACTACAATAGATATACTTCTGACTCGAAAATCAGCATGATTTCGAAAAGTAAACAAACACCCTATAGGGGTCGGTAGCTCAGTTGGTTAGAGCACTCGGCTCATAACCGAGTGGTCGGGAGTTCGAGTCTCCCCCGACCCACCATATTCCTATAAATTTCACTCTACACTTTTCTTCACAGTTACTACACTATCCTATATTATCATCCCTATAAGAGATCCATAGATAAAAGGAATAAAGTCAATGAAGTATATACTAAGATTTATCTTTGGCAGTATGCTATTCTTGCTCATACAAGGGTGTGCAACTCATTCCAAATTTGTTCAAAAATATAACGCATGGGTCGGACATAACATCTCCGAGCTAATCCATCAGATAGGCTATCCTGATGACACCTTCACGCTCCCGAATAAAAACAGAGTCTATATCTATGAGCGTTCGCGTATCTACTCGCTTCCCTCACCTGTTATGGGTATAGGGTATGGATTTGGAGGTTTTTACGGAAATTACGGTCTTTTTGGATATGGAAGCGATATTGTACAAGAGTCATGTAAACTCTTTATAGAGACCACTAAAAAAGGTATCATTACCAAATGGGCTTCACGAGGGAACCATTGTGTAAGCAATTAGCCTTAAAATGTTTTAAAGGTTGATTAACTCTTCATCATACATCATCTCTTTTTCCAAGAGTCTCTTCGTTAAAGCTTCGATACTCTCCCAATTTTCATCTACCAGTTTTTTGGTCTTCTCTTCTGCCTCTTTTATCCATCTCTCCAAAACCTCATCCACTTTATTATGATGGTATGATACACGATTTAGATGACTCTTTTTCCTCTCAACGATATCTTTACTATCCTCTTGCATATCTACATAGCTCACCTCACTATCCATACCGTAATACGCTATGGCCTTATAGGCATCTTTGCTCGCCTGCCGTAAATCATGAGATGCATCCATATCCACACCATGCACAAGACCATACTTTTTAATTTGTGCAATACGTCCGGCTAGAGAGATACAAATGCGGTGTTTTACATCCTCTACGGTCAAACTCCTTTGCTCTTCGTCGTAATTGTTTACAATAAAACTATTTTGGTTATTTCTAGGTCTAGCACTGATATGTTTAATTTTCATCCGGGGCATCAGCTTTTTTGAAATCACTGCCTGTGCCGCTTCACGTATAGCAGTCTTCTCAAATATTAACTCATCAGAGATATAATCCGCCTCTTTACCATACTTTACAAGATGAATTTGTTGCAATAAAACCTCTTGGGTCATATGTGTCATATGGTGTCTGATACAATAAAATGAAACCTCTTTGCTTACCATCTCCAGCTCTGCTCCCGTAAGTCCTGCAGTATGCATCAAAAGTTTATTCATCTCAAAAGTACCCTTTGTCGGTTTACTCCGTATCATTCTATCTAAAAAATATCTCCTTGCCTCTTTATCTAGGTGATCAACGGCAATATGTAGCTCTATTCTTCCCGCTCTAATAATAGCAGGATCGATATTCTCCTTGTAATTTGTTGCGGCAATCACAAAAATATGCTCATCGGGATTGCTTGAAAAGCCATCCATCTCTGCAAGTAGTTTATTAATTTGTACCTCTCTTGTATTCTCTTTGCCACGCATACCTATGGTATCAATCTCATCTATAAAAATTATAGAAGGTGCATAGCTTTTTGCCTTTTTAAAGACATTCTTTATCTTATCAAGTTGCAAAAGTTCTACCCCGGTAATAGAGATAAAAGGAAGCTCTGCTTCTGCAGCAAATGCCTTAGCCAAAAGTGTTTTTCCCGTACCGGGAGGACCATATAAAAGCATCCCTTTGGGTGGCTGTACATTAAACTCTTTCAATAACTTGGGCTCTTTTAAAAATGTAATTACCTCTTTAAGCCTCTCTTTTGCCTTAGCATGACCTGCTATATCATCAAATGAGACATTGGGGATATCAAATACCAAGCCGTCTTCAGAAAAATCTTTAATACGTTTTACCTGTTTAAAACTGCAACGCTTTACCTTATAGGTTACTATACCGTTTTTCTCGGAAAAACCATCCTCTATCTCCAATTTGATATTTTTTCTAAAGAGCTCTTTTACAAGCTTCTCCTCTTTAATGAGAGGAAGAATATTCTCTTCGATAAACTCTATAGACTTCTTTGAAAGAGAGATCTTTATCTCTGTAATCTCTTTGATATCTTTTTGCTCATCCAAGATATAATTGGTTACTTTCGTAAAAAATGATTCACCGATTTTATTTTTAATACGTCTTGCATCCAGTTCCGGAGCAAAAAGTAAAATTTGTGTTTTCAAAAAATTGCCAAAGTGCTTATCTACTTTCAATGCTATATCAAAATGACTTTTGAAGATATCTTTATATTCTAAAAAAGCCTTTTTACCTATGGCCTCATAGGCAAGATAATTGAGTTTGTTAAATAATACGATAGTCGCCTGGGAAAATCGAGAGACAAGCTCAGGAATAATCGCTTTTTGCATACCCCCTGTCTTTGCATTTCGTTTCTCCTCTCTTTTTAGTGCATCAAGTATCATAGATTCTGCCTGGATATAGTCATCTTCTATCAACTTAATAAATTTATGATCACTATAGAGTTCCTCACCTAAACTAGAGGTAATAATAAAAATAGTCTCTCTAAAATCAACTATAAAATCTGCATTACTCTCATCATATATCTTTTCAGGGTCATCATTGCATGGCTGATCCGTCATCTTGTCCCATCCGCAGGCATCTCGCATTTGGCCACCCTCAAAAATAGGAAGAAGATGATTTTGAATCAGATTATCTGCTTTTTCAAAGGCATCCAAAACAATAATAGATTTAGGGTTATCATGCACAAAACCCGTCAGTTGTCCTACGCTATACCCGGACCACCCCTTTGGATATCCGTAGAGTTCACCGCCGTTTTGCTCTTGGTACTGAGACATATCAAATTTTCTTATTTTATACCCATCCAAATTTTTCGTCATCAGCTCTGCCAAATAGGTCTTACCCGTAGCAGGAGAGCCTAAAAAAAGATAAGTGGCTGCAGGGGTATTTCTATTTTTGGAGATGTTACCCTTAATACTGTTCACTACGGCCTCTATAGCCTTATCCTGTCCAAAAAGCTCGGCAGTGAGCGCCTTCTTCATCTTCTCTGCAATACCTATATACGCTTTAGCATTATCCATACTCTTTTATACCTGATTATTCATTTATCTATTACATGCATATCTTAGTGATTGCAGTGCATTCTATCCAATAGTTACTTGAATCTCTTAAAAATCTCTATCAGATTATATCTCAAACGATAAAAAAGTACTCTAAAGGTAACGTAATATTTTCCTCTATTACTCTTCAAAAATGATAATATCATACGCAGATGTTTTCACCAAGGCTTTGCTTGTATGCACCGAACCGTTACGGTTTACTTTGGAGAGTTCAGACTTTAATATCTCTATTTCGCTCTGCATCTTCTCAATCTGCTCTTTGAGTTGCAAGATAATATCAACTCCTGCAAGATTCACACCCATTTGTCTCGTAAGGCGTAAAATAAGTTTCATTCTATCTATATCTCTTTGAGAATAAAGACGCATACGTCCTTGTGTTCTTGAAGGCTCTACAAGTCCTTCTCTCTCATACTGTCTTAATGTTTGCGGATGTATATCCAACATCGATGCCACTACGGAAATAAGATAAACCGGTTCATCATAACTATGCATAATAGTTTCCTCCTCCTTCTATAGTTTTTCCTCTAACAGCTTCTTAAGATCACTATCAAGCGTATCAATATCAGGCAAAACAACATTGGCAAGAAGATACAAATCACCTCTCATTGCTGTTTTTCTATCAGGAACACCTTTACCCTTTAATCTAAATTTCTGACCGTTTTTTGTATTTTTAGGTACTTTTAAAGAGACTACCTTCTCCGGTGTCTCTACGGATATTTTACCACCAAAGAGTGCTTCTTTAAGTGGTACATCAAAGGTTTTATATAGATCCTGTCCTCTTCTTTCATACTCGGGAGAGTCTGCAACCTCTACTTTAATGAGTAGATCCCCCGCATGTCCCTGATATGTTTTTCCTTTACCTCTTACACGAAGTGTCTCCCCGCTTTTAATACCGGCAGGTATTTTAATATCAAAACGCTTTCCTTCGCTATTGATACTATACTTACCACCTTCTATAGAGGTCATAAAGGGTACGGTAATACGTGTCGTAATATCTAGATCCGGTGTACCAAAGCCTCCAAAACCTCCTCTTGTACTGCCAAAACCACCCGTAAATCCTCCGCCTGCGCCAAACATCTGACGCAATATCTCATCTAAATCAACACCTGCTCCTTGTCCTTGTGCAAAATCATGAAAATTCTGGCCACCGAACATCTGATCACCAAACTGATCATACTGGGCTTTTTTTTCGGGATCCGAAAGTACTTCATAAGCAGCATTGATCTCTTTAAATTTATCTACTGCACTCGCATCCTTATTAATATCGGGATGATATTTTCTTGCAAGTTTTCGATATGCCTTTTTTATCTCATCTGCAGAAGCATTTTCACTTACACCTAGCGTCTCATATAAACTCTTTGACATATTACCTTCCTAGTTTATGATATGATTAAATTAAATTATCAGATTATATCAAAAAACTTGAGTCAATGTCAATCAAGTTTAAGAATTAGGCTAATATTTTTAAATATATGTCTTAATTTAATAATTTATTGGTTATACTTAGCTATATTAAAATATTTCTAGGGGGAAATAATCATGAAAAAGAGCATACTATATCTCTCCGTCGCTCTTGCTTTAGGAGGATGTACGACCAAGAAGGATTTGATTTTATTCAATGAAACCAATATCACACTGCCCAAAGCAAAAAACAGTGTGACCGATCTAAGTCATGAGGCACGGTATGAATACCGTATCGTACCGCATGATAGAATATCAATTACCATGTATAACCATCCTGAACTCGGTACAACAAGTGTACAGAGTCAGAAACAAGATTTAAACGGTGTACTTGTCAACTCAAAAGGGTATGTGAGATTACCGCTGATTAAAAGTATTCACGTAGCAGGTCTCACGCAAACCGAGGCACAAAAAAAGATCGAAAAAGCCTACGGTGCCTATTTGGAAGATGCGGAAGTTTCACTTGAGGTACTCAACAAAAGAGCCTATATACTAGGAGAAGTTAAAAATCCTGGACCGATCAGACTTTTTAATGAAAAGGCATCTTTACTACAAGTAATTGCAGAAGCCGGTGACTTGACAACCTCTGCAAACAGAAAAGCAATTGTCGTTATGAAACACCGAAAAAACAAAGTACTTACCAAAACGGTAGATCTTACCGGTCCTGATGCTATTAGAACTGCATCAATGATGATCTATCCAAATGATATTGTTTATGTTACACCTAACAATATCAAAGGATTCAACGTTGGTATCCAAGATATTTTACCAAGCCTCCAATTAGCTGGATCGGTACTACAGCCCGCTGTTAGTGCAAAATTTCTACTTCAATAAATAGCGTGATGCAAGGTTGAAATTCAACCTTGCATCAGAGATCCTGGAAGCCTATTTGCTATCCTAATGAAAGATTTTTCTAAGAAAGCGTACTGTTAAGGATATTGTTGTTATCCATAATCTCATGGTAAATTTTATTCTTAAAAACACGTTTAAGTGACTCTATATGTTTTTCTCCGTGCACATCACTGCCTAAAAAACTAATCATACTGTTTTCATGTAAAAACATGGCATGCTTTTGTGCCTGTTTCCCATAATAGCCTATAAAAGAGTTTAAATTAACCTGAAACGACACACCCTGCTCTTTCAGCTCATAAAACTCTCTTTGAGGATCTTTGATGTACTTATAGCGTTCAGGATGTGCAAAAAGCGGTTTATATCCTGCTGTTTTAATATTGTATATTACCGACTCTAAATCGATAGGTCTATGTATGTAAGAGGTCTCAAAGAGAACATACTCATCATCTATTGCTAAAAGTTCACTCTTTTCAATTAACTTCATAAAGCCCTCGTCCACATAATACTCGGCAGCCGCTTCAATCGTAAGAGCGATATTCTCACTTTCACATGCATGTTTGAGCTTCTCTAAATTGGATAAAATAGACTCTTTTGAGTTGCCATAAGCTTTATCCATGATATGTGGTGTGGTAATCAATTTTTTATACCCTAGCTTTTCAAACATTTTAATAAGAGCAATACTCTCTTCCATGCTTCTAGATCCGTCATCAATAGCCGGTATTAAATGTGAATGTATATCTGTTTGAAGCATACTTGCATCATCACCCAAACTCTCTTTGGACTTTCTGGTAAAAAAAGAGAACATCTAGTCCTCCTCATAATAGCCATGACCGTAGCCATAGCCCACTTTTTCGTAACTGACATCATTCAGAACAATTCCAAGCCCTTTAATCTTATACTCCTCCACAATACGTTCAACATTATTTAAAAACTCTTTTTCGGAGTAGGCGGAACGGACAACATAGATTGAGACATCAGCCTTTGGCAATAACAAGAGTGCATCTGTAACCAAACCAACCGGCGGAGTATCAAAAAAGATAATATCATACTGCTCTTTAAGCTCTCTGATCACCTCATCCATCATTGCACCCTCAATCAGTTCACTTGGGTTGGGCGGTATGGGACCCGATGAGATAAAATCCAGACCTGCATATTCAGCATTGTTAATATGCTGTATAACATCAGAGAGCTTCTCTCTCTTTGCCAGTACAGAACTCATTCCTTTAATATTTGAGAGTTGCAAACGCTTATGGAGCTGAGGTTTTCTCATATCAAGATCCACAATCACGGTTCTTTTTCCTGTCAAACTCATAACGGCACCTAAATTGATGCTAAGCGTTGTTTTCCCCTCACCTGAAATGGTTGAGGTACTTACAATAACCATAGACTCCTCTGTCTGCGACAAAAATGTCAAATTTGTACGTAATGCTCTAAATGCTTCACTCGCAGCAGATTTTGGTGCTTCAAGTACTTTGGCTTTTCCTTCCGAACCCGAAAAAGAAGGAATAGAGCCAAGCAGCGGTATAGAAGTTAACTTTTTTAAATCTTCCTCATCTTTTATTCTTGTATCCAAATACTCTCTTAAAAGTACTATCAAAACAGCCAAAATCAGTCCAAGAATAAAGCCTGAGGCAACAATAACTTTTCGTTTGGGTTCAACCGGTTGCTTAGGCAGTAAAGCCCTGTCTAAAACACTGTTTGCACTGATGGTACCGGCTTTAGCAATCACTGCTGAAGCTCGTTTTTCCAAAAGAAAGGAGTACACTTTTTCATTCACCGTGAAGTTTCTCTGTAGTCTTCCAAGTTTTCTTTCACTCTCGGGTAGTGCCTCTAACATATCTTTTTGGTCTTCAACATTCTTTGCAAGCAACTGGGCTCTTTGGTCAATATTTGCTTTGAGTGCCTTGATGTTGATTCTAATCATCTTTTTTAGCTGTGCAATCACCCTATTAATACTCTGTACCTTTCTGTGTGCACTGGTGTATTGCTGCAGAAGAGGTCTTCTCTCTAAAAGTGCATCTTGAAGCTTGGAGATCAATTTCCCCAGACTCTCATCCAGATCAAGCCCTGCAACCGAGAGTGTCTCTATATCCGAACCTGCTTGCACTTTTTGATAAATCGTATCAAGCATCTTCTTTTTAATTTCAATTTTTTTAAGTTCAGTCTCATACTCGCTCAACTTCTCTATTACACCTTCGGCTTTAAAGGTCAGGCTTACCGTACTGATTGACTGTTTATATTTCTCCAGCTCATTTTCGGACTCTTTTAATCCGCTGTCTATTTCAGCTAACTGCTGATCGATAAATTCAAGTATACTCGAAGCTTCTGCTGTTTTAGATGCTATTGCATGTGCTATATAACTATCTGCCAAAGCATCTGCAACATCTTTTGTTCTTTGAGGTACGGTATCACGATAGACTATTTTAAGAAGAGATGAAAGTTCAGTCATCTGTTCTATAGAGATATTTTGATGCATATATTCCATCGTTTTATATATATCAAAAACCATGAACTTATATTTTGGCGCACTAAGATTTTTTACATCATTGACCAAAAGGGTAAAAGTAAAATGGTCGTCTTTAATCTCTTTATTATATTGTACTATTTTATTAAAGCTCCAGCTACTACCGTTATTCTCTTTGCCTTCTGTCTCCAAACGATAACGCTTGCTATCAAGAGGTGTCAGTGTAAATACCAGGTTATATCCCTTCGTCATGATAATTTCAAAGGGAACGTCTTCATAAAGCTCAACAGGTCTTTTAAATCCCTCAATTGCATAATATCTATGAGAGAGATTCACTTTTTTTAGGGTATCCATAGCTAATTTACGTGACATTAAAATACCCATTTCCGTATCAAGGTTGACCTTCCCTCCTCCTAGTGCCATACTGAGGATATCCTCTTTTTGCGCCCCTGCTTTCTTCTCTGCGCCTATTTCCACTACCGTATCTGCCTGATAGAGGTTTGGCGTATAGTATGCATATGCTGCAAATATCAGTGTAGAAAGAAGCGTGATGAAAAAGATAAAAAGTTTATGTCTTTTTAGGGTTTTGAGCACCTCTTTTATATCTACTTCACCCATCTCGTTTTGATTTAATAATATACCGTTTTTATTCATCTTTTGCCCTCATATTTCTTTTATGTTCATCATTCGTATCATCCGGTTCTACTTGGAAGTATAGCATAAAGATAACACTCTTCACTCTATTGATATACGAAGTATCCAGATTGATTATCTTTCACACTATATTGTAGTTATGTCAAAAAATGTCAAACCGCATTACGGGAGATTTTTCCAATTATAATCTTTTTTGAAATATTTTTTCTATTACCTGATAATAGTTTTTCATCCCTAAAGCTCTCTTTTCTATGAAATGCCAAGAGAGTATTGAGAATATCAATGTCACGATAAAACTGATTGATACCATAGCAAAAATCCCGAGGTTTGGATAGAGAGCCACCAAAGACTGCTGAACCGGATAGGCATAAATATACATACCGTAAGAGTAATCACCAAGTTGGTTGAATTTTCTTATCGCACCCTTTGGTACATATACGATATAAAAAAGCAGATATGCCAATACCAAATAATAGATGATAAAAAAGAGATCTTTGTGCATGCTTGAGATAACTAGGATTATTGCCGTTACAAAGAAATAGCTTGTTTTTAATTTGATTTTATCTCTGAAGAGATAAAAAGATGCCCCCATAAAAAATGCAGAAAAAAGTCTAAGAAACTTTGGTAAAAAATGTGATGTCTCTCTTAATGTATAAAAATGGTTCGTAAAGTGCAAAAAGAGTGCCATAAATGTCACAAGAAGCAATGCTTTTTTAAAGCTAAGAAAGCTTACTTTCTTCATAAGATAAGCGGTAATTAAAAGTATAATTGCCAAATAGGTATACATTTTTACCTCATGAGGAAGAGTCCAAAGTGAACCGTTCACTGCCTTCGGGTAGGGAAGATTCTCAAAAACACCCGGCAAATAGTACTCTACGCCAAAGAACAGGATAATATTTTTAAAAAAATATTTATAGGTCTGCATATCCGTAAAATACTCTGTAAGCTCTAAGCGTGTAAAGTAGACACCTACTACAAGCACACAAAAGAGCATCGCTGCAATGAGTGCCGGATAGATACGCAATATCCTAGCCCAGGCAAATGTGACAATACTGTTTCTATTAAAGTAGCTGCTTGTAATCAAAAAACCGCTGGTTACAAAAAAAACATCTACCGCCATATCGCCAATCGACATTCCTAATGCAACTCTCATCGGTTCATCATAGATATTACCGCTAAGGAGTGAAAAACTGTGTGTGTAGAGTACGATAAATGCCGCAAAAAAACGAAGCAAATTAAAATTATTATCTCTATTGTATGCATATTCTGATAAATACATATCTATCCTGTTACTTGATTTTTAATAATATAGCTTTAGATTATCTTTAAAAAACCTCAAGCCTTCTAGCCGTTTTTAGATGATGCTCGGTATTTATCGGCATACCACTCTATAGTCTTTAAGATACCTGATTCAAAATTTTCATCTGCTCTCCAACCCAGTTCATCTTCTATCTTACTCGCATCAATCGCATATCTTCTGTCATGTCCTGCTCTATCTTCAACATAGGTTATCAACTCTTTATAACTCTTTTGTGTAGGAAACTTCTCATCAAGAATCTCACAAATTTTTTGAACAATATAGTTGTTGTCCCTCTCGTTACGCCCACCTATATTATAAACCTCACCGTTAAGACCCGTGTGATAAACGAGATCAATACCTTTACAGTGATCCAGTACATAGAGCCAGTCACGTATATTTTTGCCATCACCATAGATAGGTATAGCTTCACCTTTCAAAGCTTTTCGTATGATCGTAGGAATCAATTTTTCATCATGTTGTTTTGGGCCGTAATTATTTGAACAGTTTGTAATCACCGTATTCATACCGTAGGTGTGGTGATAACTGCGTACTATCATATCACTACCTGCTTTACTGGCGGAATACGGTGAGTTCGGTGCATAAGGTGTCTCCTCGGTAAAGAGCCCCTCCTCTCCAAGCGTACCGTAAACCTCATCTGTTGAAATATGATGAAATCTACACCCCTCATACTCTTTTTTGTACCTAAAGGGCATCTGCATCCAATATTTATAGGCAACATCAAGCAGCGTGAACGTACCATTAACGTTGGTCTGTACAAATACCCCCGGATTTTTAATAGAGTTATCCACATGACTCTCTGCTGCAAAATGAATCACCCCACGTATATCATGCTCTTGAAATATGCGCTCTAACAGTGCTCTATCGCAGATATCTCCCTGTACAAAATGGTGACGTGGGTGATCATCCACCTCTTTAAGATTCTCCATATCTCCGGCGTAGGTAAGCAGATCAAGATTTATCAGTGTATACTCCGAATATTTTTCTAAAAAATAAGGAACAAAATTCGATCCGATAAATCCGGCACAGCCGGTAACTAAAATAGATTTTTTATTTGTACTCATTTTACTTCCTTACTTTGTCGTTAAAATCTTTTTGTTTCATTTGCTATATTAATCATATATTGTCCGTATTCTGTTTTTTTTAACGGTTCGGCAAGCCTAATAAGCTGATTAGAGTCTATCCACCCTTTATAGTGTGCTATCTCCTCAATACAAGCGACCTTATATCCCTGTCTAGCTTCAATATTTTGAATAAACTGACTTGCCTGGGCGAGACTTTCATGTGTGCCTGTATCAAGCCAGGCATACCCTCTTCCAAGCAGTTCTACCTGAATCTGTTTTCTTTTGAGATACTCCTGGTTAATTGAGGTAATTTCAATCTCTCCTCTCTCTGAAGGTTTCACATTTTTGGCAATCTCAATCACGCTGTTGTCATAAAAATACAAACCTGTCACGGCATAGTGACTCTTTGGGTTGGCAGGTTTTTCTTCAATAGAGACGACATTCTTCTCTTCATCAAACTCTACCACACCGAAACGTTCCGGATCTTTTACATAATACCCAAATACAATAGCACCCTCGGTAAGCTGTGCGGCCTTTTCAAGTCTTGGCGTAAGCCCGGGACCGTAATAGATATTGTCTCCGAGTATCAAACAGACACTCTCGGTACCTACAAAACTTTCACCGATAATAAATGCATCTGCCAAACCTCTTGGCTCTTCCTGAACGGCATAGCTAATGCGCATGCCAAGCTCTTTTCCGTCACCTAAAAGACTTTCAAATAGTACCACGTCACGCGGTGTGGAGATTATGAGTACCTCATTAATCCCTGCAAGCATCAACACTGACAGAGGATAATAGATCATCGGCTTGTCATATACGGGAATTAACTGTTTTGAGATTGCTTTTGTAATGGGATAGAGCCTTGTACCGCTTCCCCCTGCTAAAATGATTCCTTTCAATTTCTCTTTCCTTATTGTCTTATATAAATTTCATACGTACTTTTGGCGGCATTATTATATCAAAAAACAAGAAGATATTGCATTATACTTTTTGATAGAGTTTTTGACAAACAAGCGCAGTAAAATGATCCCAAGAGTTCTCTTCTATAAATTGCCGAAGCTTTTCATGATAGTTTATATCTACATCCAAACCTCTCTCTAATTTTTCAATCAATCTGTCAAAATCCGTAAATGTCTCTATCAATCCCTCCTCTTTCAAATCACGAAATGCACCTACATCAGGTCCGATTATTTTTTTGCCGTAAGCAAGGGTATCCATCAGTGCCCCGGAAGACAAAGTGCTATATCCTGCATAGGTAAAAAGTACCAAGTGGCTTTTTGAAAATAGCGTTTGAAGCCTCTCATTGGAGACAAAATCATCCTCTATAACAAGAGCTTTACCCTGATAGGATTTTAGCCTTTTAGCCAAAGCCTCTTGTGTAATTTTACCTACGATATGTATGCGGTATTTTTCATATGCATCACTCTTTTTTAGATATTCCAAAAAAGTATCAATTCCCTTATACGGGGCTATACTGCCCCAAATGAGTATATCAATGGTTTTTTCCGTCGTATTGTCTGCTTTGATAGCTTTTTGCTCTAAAGGATGATGCCGAAATAGAATTTCTCTTTGATGACGCATAAAAATATTTCCAAACCTCACCCCCTCTTTAGAATGGGTCAAGACCAAGTCTGCATAGTTGATCAAAAGATAATTTGTGATCATTTTTAAAAAGAGTGCTTGCTTGGAGTGTGAGAGTTTATTATGCATCATCCAAACTATCTTTTTACCGGAAAGCTTCAAAATTAAAAATATCAGATAAAACAGTAGGGCCTGTATCCACCCAAATCTTCTATCAGGAAGATTCTCGATCCAATTAAGATAATAGACATCTGTTTTAAACCAATAAACTAAAAGATCAAAAATACCAAAACGGGTTAGTTTATTCTTATTCACAATATTGCAATCATGCTTCTGTAAGCCTTGAATTAAATCGTCGATATAAGGATTTTTGGATACTGACTTATTAGGATCAGAAATAGGATAGATATAGATATTCACGGTGCACCCCTTTTACCTGTTAATTCATCATAGATACCCTTCAAAACGTAATATATGTTCTTAAACATCATCCGTTTCAAAAAAAACAATATCATTCTTAAAGGAAAATAATATGGACATAAAGGTGATTTTGATTTGCCGTATTTTTTAAAAAATGCGACATGGTTTCGTGTCATAAGATGTGTTTTAAATATACTGTGTTGTCCGGATGAGTGGGAGACCATATGATGTGCTACGGCAGTGGGATCATAAAGACTGCGATATCCTTTTTTTAACAGTTCCATTGATAAAAAGGGTTCATCATAATAGATAAAGAGATCTTCATTAAACATCCCTACTTCAAAAAAAGCTTTTGCATCGATTAAAACAGCACACCCGTTAAAAGTATCTATTTCCCTTATGCGATTTGAATCGCTATTTTTAGGGTTATTTTCAATCCGGCAACTGTACCATTCGATCCGTGTACCAGAGAACCATTTATTACCCTGCATATCCAATATTAAAGGAGAAACCGCTGCTGCTTTATCATGATTTTGGAGTGTATGATAGAGCTTTCCTAACATATTTTTAGTAGCCAAGGCATCAGGATTAAAAAAGAAAAAATACCCCACGTCATCATACTTCTCTTTAATGTACTGTACTGCATAGTTTGCTCCGGCAGAATATCCTAGATTCGACTCCGTGCGAATAATCTCTATAACATCACCGAGCTCTTTTCGTAGAGCAGCGTATGACTCCTGAGTAGAGCCATTATCTAAAATAACTATTTTATGCTCTACCTCCTCTTCATTAAAAGAGGCTACTGCTTTGGCTATAACGTCTTCTGATTTGTAATTCACGATAACCGTATATATTTTATACACTGTTGCTCCTTGATTCTTTAATAGATAAAGTTATTATTTTATTTCGATTTTTAATCAATACGTAAATACCCATAAACAACAACATAAATTCCGGTGTATACAGAAGGATGGTTGAAGGGGAGAGTATCTGAAAATAGACAATACTCCTGCCTGTAAGATGCAGCGGTGTATTTGACTTTTTTGAGACAAGATAGAGTCTCCAATACATGAAAATATATAACAGTATTCCTACAACTCCATGCAGATAAAATACCTTAAACAACCCTATATCCGAAAGATAAAAGTGTGATTCATAGAGTACCTTAAACTGAATATTTTCCATACCGTAACCAAAGAGAATACTTTTTGTATCTAAAAAGCTCCAAAAATAAGCTAGCTCCATAGCTCGAATATTGACATTGGAGTGTCCTGTAGTTTGGGACTCTTCTATCAGGAGCATGAGCAAATCCGTAATGGGTGAAATAATCGATTTTTCATACCCCGTAGCCATAAAGGAGAGGAGTACTAGTACTATAAAAATGAGCCAAAATTTAAAAAACTGCGCTTTATAGACTCTAAGCAGCGGTATAAACATAATAATTAAAAGAGGAAAAAGGAGTGAGCGTGTTTTGTGTACGACCACTACTGTAAACAATAGTCCAAGAAGAGGCAAGATAAACCACCTGTTCTCAGAGAGATGATGATAAAAAAATAGAATAAAAATAATTATACTAAAAGTACCTATAACAACTCTAATCTCGCCGAGTCTCTTAAGGATGGGTACGTCTTCTGAAAGTATCGACGTATCGCCGGTGATATAGACATAAAAATTAATCCCTATAATGATAAACGAGAATATAACTATACCGGGATAATATCTCTTAGGATCAACCTGTTTAAGCAAAATATTTAAAGCTATTAATAGGACCGAATAGATTAAAAAAATCCGTGCAGCCTTGATGCTATATAGTGCTGGTTGGGAAAAATTAAGATATGCCATGATCAATGAGGTAACAAAAGCATATATAAAGAAATAGTGAAAGTTTCGATCCTCATATACGGACTTTACATTCACCCCTTTCATATAAAAAAGAATCACCGATAAAGAGAGCAATAAAACGGCATCTTGATTGGGAATCAGCAAAGTGAGTAATCCAAAAAAAGAGGATGCTACAAGATAAAGTAACAGTAAAAAGATGGAAAAAAGATTAATTTTCATATTATATTCCTCTATTTAGTACTTTTGTCCTATAAAAGTAGATACCAAAGAGCAAAGAGATACTCTCACTCAATACCAAAGAAAGAGCAATGATATTCTCCTTTGCTTCAAACCACGGCAGCAAAACAATAATCACTACTGCATTGATCACGGCTACGATAGAGAAAATTTTAATAAAATATTTCTCTAATTTAAACGAAACCAATACGACATTATATACCCATGCAGCAAAGGGCATGATTATAATAAGTAGTGAGAGAAGATTAAAAACGGGTATAGAGTTGAGTGCATCCTTGCCAAAGACAAGTATGAATACAGTTTCGGAGAGAAAAAAGAATAGAGCCCATATTACAATACTTACAGCAAGCATATACCATGAGATTTTTCGGACAAACGACTTTGCACTCTCTTTTGAACTTTTTACCAACTGCACTACATGAGGGAAAAGCGCTTGATGAAGAGGCTTAAATAAAGAGGTGATGATTTTGACAACTTTTTCGGCAAGTGCATAATATCCTACTATTAAATCAGAAGAGACAAGACCCAGTACCAGCATATTAAAACTTGTAAAAAGATTGATTGCCAAATGTGAGACGAAAAGATACCACCCTTTGATATACTGTAGTTTTATATATTTCAGCCTTGGTATCACCAAAGAGACACCAAACTCTTTTTTTATCACTATCAAAGAGATTATACCCACAAAAAGCAAGGTGGCAAAATTAAGTAATGGGACATAGAGATAATCTTCTTCTGTATGCACTAAGGTGAAAATACCTATAAGATAGAGTATCCTTGATGCGATAGAGAGGTAGGTAATGAATTTCATTCTCTCCATCCCCTGAAAAAACCAGATAGGAAAAGAAATCGTTCCTATAATAGAAGCAAAAGTTACAAGATAGAGTAACCACTCTTTTGCAAACTTCTCAACAGAAAAAACAATCAAAAAAGTAATCCCCGCAGCAAGAAGTGTCAATATAAAACGTGCCATAAGGATAGAGCTTAATATAATAGACAAACGCCGCTTACTCTCTTTAGCGGAGGCAACCTCCCTGGCTCCGGAGAGGTCAAGTCCATAGATGACCAAAAGTGTCGGATAGGCGATAAAAGCCGTGGCAAACGCCAACAATCCAAACTTTTCAATGCCAAGCACCTGTACGATATAAGGAAAGGTAATGAGTGGAATAATATAATTAGAACCCTGCACAATAAACAGTGACAAAAAATTATTGATCAGCTTTTTTCTATCATTCATTCACGAGTTCCTGTTTGTGCTTACAATTTTGAGGCATCCTATATCTCTATAATAATCCGCTTCATTTTAATTTCAAAATCATATCCTAATCTTTGTCAAATAATGTCAAAATTCCACTATTTTTCTATAAATTCACATTTTTTATAGATAGAACTATCTTTAGCTTATTTTTTATATTTTTGACATTTTTGACATTTTTGATAGATTTTTCTGTTACAATGCAACTACAATTCAACACAAGGCCAAACCCGTTGTGAAGCGGGGACGGAAAGCCACGGGTCTCACCCTTGAGACAGCCGGGTTGCCATTAATCCTCTAGATTAATGCTTTATTTCCCCCCCTGATGCGACATTTATTTCTCCTTGTTTGAAAATAAAAAATAATATTGTTCGTTGCCAAACCCGTTGTGAAGCGGGGACGGAAAGCCACGGGTCTCACCCTTGAGACAGCCGGGTTGCCTAAACATCATAAATTGCGTATATATAGCAATTTTGTTTAGTCTTAATAAAGAAGAGTCTCTTTATTTCCCTCCTCTAACCCTACCGGTGTGGCAACTGCAATAGACAAAAGGCTACACAATGAAAACATATTTAAATACTAAAATACACCATCTACTCTATACAGGAATTACTGCTACACTGCTAGTAGGATGTGGAGGTGGTGTCTCTTCATACAATGAAAATACCTATACGAGTATCGACGGGGAACTTATAGAGTTAGGGACGGAAAATCCCGTATGCCAACAAGGCAGTGCCACACAAAAAGGAAGAGTGGTTGATCTTAACAACCAAAGAGGTATTGCCGGTGCAGAAGTGGAGATAGCAGGGTGTGTTACACAGACAGATGAAAACGGGTACTATCAATTTACAAATATCCCGGTAGCAAAAAGGGTTGCCGTAAATATTGAAAAAGAGAACTATCTCGATAACAGCGAGATCATTACCATTGATGAAGATACCAAAAATTATCTAGAAGTTTCTCTAGATTCAAAAACCATAAAATGGTCATATGAGAGTAATAAAGGTTCTTCAGAAAGAAATCTTGACATCAGTTCTGATGTAAGATACCAAAAAGAAGACGGTACGAACTATATAGGCAAAATAGAACTTCAATATCAAGTCAAAAATACCACTACTGACAAAGAAAAAGAGAGTTTCCCCGGTACTTTTGAAGGTCTAAATTCAAACGGTGTAATCGTACCTTTTGTAAACTATAAATATATGGTCTTAAAACTTAGAGATGATGAGGGGAACAACATTGATATCCAAGACCCTATAACTGTTAATATTTATAATCTTACGGATACGGATGCCTCGGAGATTCCTCTATGGTATTATCATGAAAATAAAGGTATTTGGATAGAGCAAGGGACGGCACATAGAGATGATAACGATGTCTACAAATGTGAAATCACGCATACGGGTGTATGGAGTATCAACAAACCAGTAGAGAAGCCTAGAGGGAAATACAAAAGTCAAATTTTGGATGAAAATTTGAACCCTATGCCCAATGTTAGAGTCAAAGCCACCGGTAAAAACTGGCAGAGCAAAGATTTAACAACCGATGAAAATGGCGAGTTTGAGCTTTACGTGGTTCCCGATGAAGAGTTTACTCTCTCGGCATACAACTATGAAGAGGAGTTTGGTGCAGAGTATACCGATACATTAAAAGGTGTTCCCTCTGACTCCTTAATAGAGGACTAAAAAGCATATTCTCTAAAAAAAAGATAGAATTATAGATAAATAAAGGACAAAAATATGATAAAAAAAATAACGATACTTGCTCTTGTTCCTATGACCTTGATGCTTCAAGGTGCATTTGTGATGAAAAAAGGTCAAACATTAAAAAAAATAGATGCAGAGCATATAGAGAGTGAAAAACCGACACCTATTATAGAAGTACCATCAACACAGATGCCAACTCCTACAAATACAAAACCAACTGTACAAGAACCGACTACTGTAAATACGAAACCAACCGTACAAGAGCCGACACCTACTATACAAGAAACAACTCCTACAAATACACAAACAAGCACTAAGGTTGATACAGGCTCTCTTGGTACAAAGATTTACGAGATTGACTTTGGCAAACACAGACCCGGCGTTTATACTGAGGAGATGATGCAACGCGATTTTTATGCCTATAAGGGTGAAAATCTATACTATAAGAATCATGACGGATCTTGGATGTACGGAGCGGACGGGGTAGGAAATCATACCTCTATTGTAAAAGACGGAGAGGAAAACGTACTTAGGGTAAAATATCTAAAAGGAAAGGTATCCCCACATAACGGCGGGGTGCAAATCCTCTCTGCTTTGCCTAAAAAGACACGCCAGAAAGAGGATATATACAATCCCCAAGAAGTTACGCTGGTTTATTCTATAAAGTTTGAGAGAGGATTCTCCTGGACTCTTGGGGGTAAATTGCCTGGACTTGGAGGCGGTTTAGCCATAGGAGGAGGACTGCGTATAGGCGAGCATAAGATGATGAACGGCTTTAACGCAAGGTTTATGTTTCACCGCCTTAAAGAAAAAGACGGCACAGAGGTTAAAAGCGGGCTTATCGGATATATCTATCATCCTGGACGAGAAGGCAAAAAAGGACAAAAAGCCTATGGTGCAGGACCCTACATGTCTACTAAGGAACCTGCTAATAGTTTTTGGGACAGGGACACCTCTAAACTCTTTGCCTTTAGCGAAGATAGATGGTATGAGATAAGACAGACCATTAAAGCCAATACTCCTAATAAAGCAGACGGTACGATGCGTGTCTATATAGACGGGAAATTGGCGGCAAGTTTTGGCGGTATGAAGTGGATAGCTGACGGAAATCACGGAAAAACATCGGTGGACAGACTGGTATTTTCTACCTTTTACGGCGGTGAAGGAGAAGAGTATGAACCTACGCATGACTCTTATACAAGGTTTAAGGGCATCTCTGTCTGGGTAAAATAAATAAATTATCTTAAAAAAGGATTTTACTATGATAAAAAAACTTATACTTCTTAGCCTTGTTCCTATGACCTTGATGCTTCAAGGTGCATTTGTGATGAAAAAAGGTCAAACATTAGAAAAAATAGATGCAGAGCATATAGAGAGTGAAAAACCGACACCTATTATAGAAGTACCATCAACACAGATGCCAACTCCTACAAATACAAAACCAACTGTACAAGAACCGACTGCTGTAAACATACAAACAAAAAACATCAATATTTTAACTATAGGTGACAGTTTTACCGACGGTTCTGATATTTTAATACCTCTAAAAGCTGCCCTAGATAAAACAACCTTACAAGATACGTATCTAGGTACACGAAGTGATGCAGGAATAGCACATGAAGGAAGAGCAGGATGGACAGCTGATGCATATATGAATCTAAATCCCAAATGGTACCCTGATTCTCCATTTCTTCATAATGGTCAGATTGATTTTAAATACTACTTTGATCATATACTAAAAGCCAAACCCAATATCGTCATTATTCAATTAGGTGTGAATGATATGCTCTCAGCAACAAAAGGTATTGCCAAAGGATACTACAAAAACAGTATTATTCAAGCAAAAGTAGATCATCTTGCACTTCTAGCAGGGGGGGTTAGAAAGGCACTACCACTCAGTTCAAAAATTTTAATGTTAATGCCCACACCTCCTAGTAGTACAAACCCATCATCTTCTTCAGGTGTTAACCATCAAGAGTATATGCGTGTATATGAGCAGTATCGCCAATACTATCTATCAAAATTTAAAAATAGAGAAAAAGAGGGTATCTTGGTTATTGGTGAAAATTTAAATATGGATACGCAAAACGGCTTTATAGATTATGTACATCCAAATAAAGAAGGATACACTAAAATTGCAGAAGCCATAAAAGATAAAATCTTATCTATTGTTGCTCAATAAACTCCCTTAATCCTAAAAAAAGGATTGGGCTTATTCCTTACCTGTCATTCCTAAAAGCCACTTACTTTTACTAAGGCTCTAGACTAGCAAAATGATATCATTTTGCTATGAAAGCACGGAATAATCGACCTTTGAGCGATTATAAGGTCAAAAAAATACTTTGGCACTTTGTCGTTGATGTGACAGCGACTCAAAC
>Ga0256839_1001238_pt1 | contig 31533 bp, 28 predicted proteins | sample 354166metaG_FD_185968 | JGI IMG/M metagenome (GOLD analysis project Ga0256839, IMG submission 185968) | Hydrothermal vent microbial communities from Mid Atlantic Ridge, Atlantic Ocean - 354-166 | ecosystem: Environmental > Aquatic > Marine > Hydrothermal vents | place: Atlantic Ocean: Mid... | reverse complement strand
CGGGAGGAGGCCTAAGTGGAATTCATGGAGATCCTGCCGTTCCTCATGTTCTTCGGGCTGGTCGTCTTCGTGCTCACGGGGTTTCCCGTGGCGTTCAGCATCGGGGCGATGGCCCTGCTCTTTGGGGTCCCCACCTTGGGCTTGAACTGGCTTCCCATGTGGGTGCTCAACGTCTGGAACATCATGTCGAACTTCCTCTTGGTGGCCGTGCCCCTGTTCGTGTTCATGGGCGTGATGCTGGAGCGCTCCGGGCTCGCCGAGGACCTCTTGGAGACGATGGGGATCCTGCTGGGCCGGGTGCCGGGGAGCATGGCGATCGCCGTCACGGCCATGGGAGCCATCCTGGCCGCGTCCACCGGGATCATCGGGGCCACGGTGGTGACGATGACCGTCTTGGCCCTGCCCACGATGCTGCGACGGGGCTACAGCCCCCAGCTGGCTACGGGGACGATCTGCGCCGCCGGGACGTTGGGCCAGATCATCCCGCCGAGCATCGTTCTGTTGCTGCTGGCCAGCATCGCCAACGACCCGAGCGTCAGCGTGGGGAAGCTCTTCTTCGCGGCGTTCTTCCCGGGCTGGATGCTCGCCGGGCTCTACATGGTCTACATCTTCTTCTTCGCCCTGCGGAACCCAGAGAAGGCCCCGGCGATCCCCTTAAGCGAGCGGCAGATCCCGCCCTTAAAGCTCGGGCTGCGCGTGCTCCGCAGCCTGTTTCCCCCCTTCTTCTTGATCTTGGCGGTGTTAGGCTCGATCTTCTTCGGGATCGCCTCCCCCACGGAGGCCGCGGGGGTGGGGGCCTTCGCCGCCACCCTCTTGGCCGCGCTCAACCGGAGGCTGAACTGGACCGTGCTCCGGGATGTGATGCTCGCCACGGTGCGGTTTACCAGCATGGTCTTCATCATCTTGGTAGGCGCTCAAGCCTTCCGGACCGTGTTCTGGAACCTCCGTGGGGAGACGGTCCTGCGGGAGTTCTTCCTGGGGTTGCAGCTGGAGCCCTGGGCCATCCTGGCCGTCATCATGGTCGTGCTCTTCGTGCTGGGCTTCTTCCTCGACTTCATCGAGATCACGTTCATCCACTTCCCCATCCTCATCCCGATCGTGAAGGCGTTGGGGATCGACCCCCTGTGGTTCACGGTCTTGGTGGCGATCAACCTGCAGACCTCGTTCCTCACGCCCCCGTTCGGGTTCGCGCTCTTCTACCTTAAGGGGGCCGCGCCCCCCGAGGTGGAGCTGCGCCACGTCTATCGGGGGATCATCCCCTTCGTGATCATCCAGCTCCTTGGGCTCGCGATCGTCATCTTGTTCCCCCAGATCGCCCTCTGGCTCCCCAAGTTCTTGTGAACCGGGCCGGGGCCGGGTGCTCAACGCGGAGCCCCAACCGAAAGCAAAAGCCGAGGGGAGGGGCCGAAGCCCCTCCCCTTAGGACATCGTTGCGATGTGGGGGGTGGGAGTCGCCCGCTACTGCTGGACGGCGGGGAGATACGACTCGATGGAGACGTTGCTCCAGCGGTCGATCTCCGCGGCGAAGCTCTCGACGGCCTCGCGGACGCGGGCGAAGTCGGCGTCTTGTTCGGACAGCTCGTCGAAGACCTCCCGGGCGTAGCCGCGCAGCGTGGAGAGGACCTCGTCGGGGAAGCGGCGCACCTCCACGTCGGGATACTCCTCGGCGATCCGGACGAGGTGTCGGGCGTTCTCCACCTCGAACTGGGCGAAGGACCAGAGGGTGGTCTCCGCGGCGGCCTCGCGCACGATCGTCTGGAGCTCCTTGGGGAGGCTGTCCCAAGCGGGCTTGAAGACCATCAGCTCCGCGGTGGTGCCGGGCTCGTGCCAGCCGGGGTGATAGTAGTACTTCGCGATCTGGGGGAAGCCGAAGAGGTAGTCGTGATAGGGTCCCACCCACTCGGCGGCGTCGATGGTGCCCGTCTGCAGCGCGGTGAAGATCTCGCTCCCGGGGAGCAGGACGACGCTCACGCCCGCTTTCTCGTAGACCTTGCCTCCTAAGCCGGGGATGCGCATCTTCAGGCCCTGGAGGTCGTCTACGCTGTTGATCTCCTTGTTGAACCAGCCGCCCATCTGCATGCTGGTGGTGATGAGGGGGACGGGCACCAGGTTGAAGGGCTCGTAGATCTCCTCCCACAGCTCGAGCCCGCCGCCGGCGTGGAGCCAGTCCATCATCTGGTCGAAGGTGAACCCGAAGGGGACAGCGGTGAAGAACTGCGCCGCGGGGACGATCCCGGCCCAGTAGTAGGAGGCGCTGTTGCCCGCCTCCACGGTGCCGGAGGAGACGGCTTCGAAGCCGCCCAGCGGGGGGACGAGCTCGCCGCCGGCGAAGACCTGGATGTCCAGTGCCCCGCCGGACATCTCGCGCACCAAGTCCGCGAAGCGCTCCGCGCCCGTCTGCAGGATCGGGAAGTTGGGGGGCCAACTCGTGACCATCCGCCAGCTGAACTGCGCGCCCTTGGCCTTGGGCGCGTAGCCCGGGGCTGCTGCCGTTGCGACCGCAGCGATTCCGGCCGCTTTGAGGAAGCTGCGCCGGGAAACCGTCTGCTTGCTCTTCGGTTCGGCCATGATGGACCTCCTAGCGTAGTAGGGTTTTCGAGGGAAAGTCTCCTCCTTCTTCGAGATAGACCCTTCTGCTACCGTTCCTCACCTCCTGAACGATTCTCTTGGAGGAGAATCCCCTGCTGGGTATAAAAGCTCAAAAGGGGAAGCGGTGTCAAGTGGACCGACTGCGGAGGCGACCGGGGCCACGCCTGCTCGTTTCCCTCTCTCGTGGGACCCACGTCATTGCCTCCCCGGAAAGCGGATTTCGCTCAAGACGGGCGAAAAGAAAAGAGCTTGGCGCTGCTGGGGAAAAATCCACGTCAGGAGGTAGGAGACGTGGCAAAACCCTGGCAGCCACTGCCAAGCTCTTCGTGGATATTATAGCCCGAGGTGGGAGGGGTTCCGACACGACCGAAGCTAGAGGACCACCACCGCGCTCCTCCGATCCCGAGGGGCGACGACGATCTCGCAGCGGAAGAGGCCGTCCAGCTGGGCTCGGACGGTCTCCCAGGCCCGCTCGGGCCGGTTGTTCTCCTCGCTGAGGTGGGCGAGCACCGCCACCCGCAGCCGTCCCCGCCGGACCAGCTCGCCGATCAGCTCCGCCGCCGCTTCGTTGGAGAGGTGGCCGACGGGGCTGCGGATCCGCTGCTTGAGGTCCCAGGCGTAGGGGCCTTGGAGGAGCATCTCCCGGTCGTGGTTCGCCTCGATCACCAGCCCCTCGCACTCCCGGAGGAGCCTCCGCAGGGGAGGGGGCACCGTCCCCAGGTCGGTGGCGAACCCCACCCGGACCCGTTGCGCGCCGAACTCCGAGGGCCCCTCCAGCAGGAAGCCGCAGGGGTCCGCGGCGTCGTGGAAGACCCGGAACGACCTCACCCGGAAGGCCCCGATCGAGAACTCCTCCCCCACGCGGAAGAGCCCCAGTCGTTCATGGCCTGTAAGCGCCGAGCGGACGCGGGGAAACGTGCGCTCGCTCACGTAGACGGGGCAGCCGAACTCCGCGGCCACCCGGCCCGCCTCCGAGCTGTGATCTCCGTGCTCGTGGGTCAGGAGCAGCGCGTCCACCGCGCTCTCGCCCAGGGCCTCCAGCTCCCGTCGGACCCGGCGGGCGGAGATCCCCGCGTCGATCAGCACGCGGGTTTCCCCCGCGGACACGAACGCACAGTTCCCGCTCGACCCGCTGGCCAACAGGCAGACCCTCATGATCGGACGCCCCGGCGCGCGCTCGACGTTCCCGTTCCGCTCCGCGCCGCGCCTCGGACCGCCGGTTGCCGATCGTTGATCGTTGATCGCTGACCGCTGATCGCTCTTGCTCTTAATACACCCAGGGCGCGCCGGGGCCGGGCTCCGTGAAGTCCATCTCGGGGTTGGGGGTGTTCTCCCACCAGTCGGGCCACTCCCACGACGGGAGGACCTCCCCGGGCTCGACCCGATAGGGGCCGTAGACCTCGGTGATCCCGTTCTGCTCGATGATCACGGTGACGCTCGCCCCTTGGGTGGCGTTCTCCGCGCTGATCGCGATCGGATACGGCGCGTAGGGGAAGTGCTCCGCGTTCAGGGTGTACGTCTCCCGGTAGGGTCCGGCCCCCGTCCCGCGGTCGTCGCCGGAGAAGCGCCCCCAGCGCGCGGGAGGGGTCCCCTTGGGATCGGCCCACTCGCTGATCACCTCGCCCGTCTCGGGGTCGCTCCGCTCCGGCTGCGGCTCGCCCACCCAGAGGTCGATGTCTGTAGGCTCCTCCCAGCGCAGCGTGATCTTGAGCGAGGTGTTGAACTCGAAGACCAGCTCACTCCTCTCGCCGGGGCGGGCCGCGACGCGTCCGTAGGCCGACAGGCGGTTCGCCGCGCGGAAGCGGTAGATCGTCGTGTCCCCTCCGGAGGCGAGCACCTCGTACTCCCCGGGCCGCACGTTGAGGAACCGGGCCACCCCCTCGGCGTTCGTCTGGGCGAAGTAGCGCTCTTTGCCCCCTTGGCGGAGGAGGACGTCCACGAAGGGCACCCCCACCGGCTCGCCTCCCAAGCCGGGGTTCTCGGTCACGACCCGGACGACGACCTCGGCCCCGTCCGGGGGGAGTTCCCTGACGCTCAACGCGCGGGCGAGGTTCACCCGCCCGTAGCCCGTGAGCCGATCAAAACCGGGCTCCTCGATGTCGTCGGCGGTCTTCTCCAAGATTCGCTGGAGCTGGTAGGGGGTCGCCTCGGGGAAGCGCTCTTTCAAGAGGGCGATCGCGCCCGACACCTGCGGGGCGGCCATGGAGGTCCCGCTGAAGTACATGTAGCCGTAGGGCTCGCCCGTGGGGCGCTCGAGCCACATCGGCACCGACGAGAGCACGTCCACCCCGGGGGCGCCCACGGAGATGACCGCGCCCATGGTGGAGAAGTCGGCCTTGCGGTCCTGCGGGTCAGTGGCCCCCACGGCCAAGACGCCGGGGTAGTTCTTGGGGTAGAGGACCTCGTCCTCGGAGGAGTTGCCCATGGAGTTCACGAAGGTGACCCCTCGCGAGACGACCGCCTCGATCGCGTCCTTGAGGGTCTGGCCGTAGCCGCGCCCGCCCCAGCTGTTGTTTAAGACGTCGGCCTCGTCGCCGGAATCCTCGATCCCGTCGGGTCCGACGGTGGCGGCCCAGAGGATGCAGCGGGCCACCCGCGCGTCGCCCACGTAGCCGGAGCCGTTGCGCGGGCCGACGAGCCGCGCGTCGAAGATGCGCAGGCTCATCACTCGAGCCTCGGGGGCCACGCCCACGATGCCCGTGCCGTTGCCGCCCGTGGCCGCGGCGATCCCCGCCACGTGGGTGGCGTGGGCGTCCTCGTCCTGGGAGCCGTCCGTATCGGGGAGCAGGGGCACCTCGTCGAAGCAGCTTAAGCCCTCGACCTGCTTGCCCCGGAGATCGGGGTGGGTGCCGTCCATCCCCGTGTCCACCACGCCGATAATGACCCCACGCCCGGTGGCCCTCGTCCAAGCCTCCTCGGCCCGCATGACGTCGAGGGCGTACTGGCGCGGACGGAGCGGGTCGTCGAAGATCCTCCGCTGGGCCGCCGCGATCGATCGCTGGGCCCAAAGCCCGTCCGGATCCGGCCAGCCGGGTTGCGGGACGATGGCGTCCCGGATGTAGTTGGGCTCGGCGTAGCGCAAGCCCCGAGGTTTTTGGAGGGTGAGGTCCCGGATCGCCCGGGGGACGCTCAGCCCCGGCGGGAGCGCCACCAGGGCCGCGCGGATCGGCGGGATCGTCTCGAGGATCGTCCCCCCCAGCCGGGCCACGATGGCCCGCAGGGCCGCCTCGTCCCGATAGCCCACGAGCAGTTGGCCCTCGAACCAGGGACCCGGCGGGTCCGCAGGAGCCGTGCCGAACCCGCTGCCGGAGGCAGCCGGAGGAGCGGCGGACGAAGCGGGCGAGGGCGGGGAGAGCGCGGGCGAGAGGCTGCATCCGACCAGGAGCCCAAAGAGCCCCGCAAGCAGCGCCGTGAGCATCCATCCTCGAATCGGTTGTCTCCTCTTGGTCATGGGAATCCTCCTTACTCCCCGGTGGTGAAGCTGAAGTTGTCCGTCGCCTCGAGCCCGATCGCTCGGATCGGGACCCGCTCATCCTCCAACCCGAAGCGGTTGACGGCCACGGAGACCGCCGTGGGGTCCTCCAGGTCGTCGAGGGCCACGGCGTAGACGACCTCCCACTCGTAGATGCGGTTCGGCTGGAGGGTCTCCCAGGGGGTGCCCGTGAAGCGCCCGTCCTCGTTCCAGCGGTACGAGGTGCGGTTGATCAGGAAGTCGGGCGGCTCGGGGGTGAGCCAGAAGGCGAAGTCCCCCAGCACGGTGTCCCAGAGGATGAGCCCGTACAGGCGGTAGAGCCCCACCCGGCGGGTCGGCTCCCAGCGGAACAGGGGCGTCCGCGAGACGCCGGTGGCCTCGTCCGCCGGTGAGAGGAGTCGAACGTCCCAGGGAGGCAGGGGACGGGTCTTGGCGATCTCCGAGGGCGGGCTCTCCTCCCCGCCCCGCAGGGCCGTCACGTAGTAGTAGACCCACTTCCCCACGGCCAGGCGGGGATCGGAGTCGGCGAAGAAGCGCCGTCCGGCGTGGACTTGACCTGCAGGTGTAAAATTCTCGCCGTCGAAGCTGCGATAGATGCGGTAGCCCTGAACATCGGGGGTCTCGCTGGCCTGCCACCTCAGCTCCACGTAGAGGTTCGTCCCCCGGGGGACCTGCTGGCCCTCCAGGCCGAAGAACCGAATCTGCTTCCCGAGGGTGACGGCGACGGCCTTGAGCTCCCGGGGCGGCGTTACGAGCCCTTCGGGCGGCACCACCGTGATGCGCTTGATGAGGTGGGTGCGGTTCCCGTTGCGGTCGTAGACCACCACCTCGAACGTCGTGGGGCCGCGCACCCCGAAGAGCCTCGGGTCGAGGACCTGATCACCGGTGGAGGGGGTCTCCACAAAGATAAAGCGCGGGGCCGTGAGGAAGGAGGAGCCGGGGGTCTTGCCCAGCGCGACGTAGATGTATTGCACGTCGTTGTCGCCGGTGACGTCCACGCGGAAGGGGATTTTCCCCTGATAAGAGCCTTCTTCTTCAATCCCTTTCAGCTTGATTTGCGGCGGTCGGGTCGACCACTGCGGGTTGAAGACCTCGCGCTGGACGATGCGGATCTCCACGGGCTCGGTCCCGCGGGCGTCCAGTCCGATCACCCGGCTGCCCGCGTAGCCCTCCTTCTCCAGCGAGATCTCGTAGCGGTCGGGGGGAACGCGCACGCTGAACCGTCCCTCGCGGTCCGTGGAGGTGATGCGCGTTACGTTCGTGTCGAGGCCGCGGAGCCACACCTGGCTTCCGGGGACGGGCTCGCCGCCGTTGGCGTTGACCACGTATCCCGTGATGAGCGAGGTGGGAGGGGCCTCGAGCAGCGCGCAGCCGCTCAGTCCCAACCCGAGCACGGCGAGGAAAGCGAGAAGAGCTCGCTCTCTCCCTCTCATCGATCTACCTCCTTATGGGTTTTACCCGAGGATGTCCTTCGCGCCCTGAGCCGACCATGACGGCCTGACTCTAGCACATGGGGGCAGGGAGAGGCAAGCCGACAGCCGTTTCCGGGACGACCGTCATCCCCATCGCGACGCACGGAACGGCCTAGGCAAGCGCAAGCGGACGTCGAGCGAGGGCGCGCACCTCGGTGCGTGGCCCGCTCGGCCTCGGCTAGCGTAGGACGAGCACATCGTTGTCCCGGGGCGCGTCTCCCTCGAGAGGGATTCTAAAGACACTAAGGGAAGCGGGAAAAGGGGCGCGGAAAGGGCTACGCACCCTCAGCCGCGAGCTCTTGGAGGAGCTCCTCCGGGGTGGATACGGGAAGGATCGCGGAAAGTTCTCCTCGCAGAACGTGTAGACCTCTTGCAGGGTGTACAGCGAGATCACGGCTTGTACGCGCCCTTCGTCGACGAGGCGGAAGAGCGCCTCGGTAGCGGGACGGCGCTCGGGCTCCCTCTCCGCCCCGAAGAGCCAGACGACCACCACCGAGGTCTCCAGGTAGACCCTCATGAGGAGGACGAGGACCCGGAAGGCGGGGAGGGCTTCTGTTCCCGCTCCCAATCCAACGTGCGGGCGAGCACCTCGGAGAGGAAGAGGGCTAAGGCGGCGATCCCCTGGTCCTCCAAGCGGATCATCGCCCGCCGACGGGCCCGACGCGTGGCCTCTACGAGGTCCTCCGCCTGGAGCTGCTCCAGGATCCGCTGCCAGCGGTCCGCTTCGGCAGTGCTGTAGGCACCCATGGCAATGCATTATACCATGACCCTAAGGATCCTGCGCACTCCGCGGATACTCTGAGGTGACCCCTCTAGCGCAGCACCAGCACCTCGATGAGCCCCTCACCCTCCTTGAGGGGAGAAGTTGTAGGCCTACCCGACTGCAGCCCCCTTTTCCTGGAGGGCCACCCGGTTCACGAGGTGGACGAGTGGACCTGGCCCCTCCGCTTCCGCGAGCGCTTCAAGGTGCAGCAGTTGCAGGCCCTGGAGCAGCTGGCCGAGGAGTACCTCCGGTAGGAGCAGTTGGAGCAGGCGATTCCCTACTGCCGCCGGGCCTTGGAGATCGACTCGTACTGCGAGGACGTCTACCGGCTCATGCTCGCCTACTCCCACAGCGGGGCTGTCTGTAGGCGAGGCCCTCGCGGTGTACGAGGAGTGCGCCCGGCTGCTCCGCGCCCAGCTGGACGTCGAGCCCTCACCCAAGACCCAAAGGATTTATGAGGCACTCCGGGAGCCGTCCCGCCGGGTTCCGCACAACTTCCCCCCGCCGCGCTCGCCGACTCGAAGCCGAAGCGTGCGCCCTCGTCCTAGGCGTACAGCCCGCGGGCGCGGGCGGCTTGGGCTACCCGGTCGATGGCGACCATGTAGGCAGCCATTCGCAGGTCCACTCCGGCCTCCTCGTGCCGTTGCCACACCCTCTGGAAGGCTCGATCCATGAACTGCTTCAGCTTCCGGTCCACCTCCTCCGCGCTCCAGAAGTAGAAGGCCCGATCCTGAACCCACTCGAAATAGCTTACGGTCACGCCGCCGGCGTTGGCCAGGATATCGGGTACCACCGCGATTCCCCGCTCGTGGAGGATCTCATCGGCCCTCATCGTCGTCGGGCCGTTCGCCAGCTCGATGATCGCCTTGGCCTTCACCTTGGGAGCGTTCTCCCGATGGAGCACGTTCTCCAAAGCGGCAGGCACCAAGAGGTCGCACTCTAGCTCGAGGAGCTCCTCGTTGCTCAGGGAGTCGGCACCGGGGAAGTCGACCACAGACCCCGTCTCCCGTTTGTGCTGCAACACCGCTTGGGGATCGAGGCCCTGTGCGTTGTAAATCCCCCCCTTGGAGTCGCTTACGGCGATCACCTGGCCTCCGGCCTCGTGGAAGTTCTGGGCGAAGACCGAGCCGGCGTTCCCGAACCCTTGGACCGCAGCGGTAGCTTCCTCCACCCGGAGGTTCATCCGATCGAGCATCTGAAGGGCGACGAAGAAGCCGCCGCGGCCCGTCGCCGTGTCCCGCCCCTCGGAGCCCCCGAGCACCTTGGGCTTGCCCGTCACCAAGCCGGGCATGAACTGAGCGTGATTGTGCATGCTGATCGTGTCTACGATCCACGCCATCTCCCGCTCGCCGGTGTAGACGTCGGGGGCAGGGATGTCGATGTCCTGCCCGATCAAGGGAGCAATCTCCGCGGCGTAGCGGCGGGTCAGGCGCTCCAGCTCCCCCTCGCTCATCTCCTTGGGGTTGCATCGCACGCCGCCCTTGGCCCCGCCGAAGGGAAGGCCCATCAGAGAGCACTTCCAAGCCATGAGCACCGCGAGGGCCTCCACCTCGTCGAGCGTCACCTCCGGGTGATAGCGAATGCCCCCCTTGGTCGGCCCCAACACGGGATGGTGCTGGACCCGATAGCCTTCGAAGTGGCGGACGCGACCGTCGTCCATCCGAACGGGGAAGGTGACGATGAGCTTCCGCTTGGGGTACCGAAGAAGCTCGACGATCGCCTCTTCGAGTTGGAGCTTCTCCGCCGCTCGATCGAAGAAGTGCCGAGCGGTGTCCAACATGCTGATCTCGGTCCGTCTCCGCAGCTCCAGTTCGGCCATGAGCGTTCTCCCTCCCTTGGATGCGTGGTGCGTGCCTCTCCCCCAACCCAGCGGGCTGCCCCCCTACCGCCCGCTCGGAGTCTTCCCGGGCCGGGTGCTCCCGCCTCACAGGTCGAGGGAGTGATAGAATCGTTCTCGTTCTTCTCCTCTCTGGGCGACATCCGCCGCAAGATGACGGGCTCGCTGGAGCCAGCGCTGCAGAGTCCGCCGGGAGGTGGAGAGGGCCTTCTGTTTCTCGCGTGCGATCTGGCGCCACGAAGCTTCCCGCTGGATCGTCTCACGCCGCCGTTCGATGGCGCGCCGGGCTTCCTGCGCCTCGCGGAAGTAACGGGTGGCTTCCTCCTCGGGAGGGGTGACCTGCCGGCGAGAGAGGGTGTATTTGCCCTCTTCGTTGACGTCGATCACCTTGACGACGAGCTCCTGCCCCACCGTCAGGTGGTCGTGGACGTCCTGCACGTAGGCGTCGGAGATCTCGGAGATGTGGAGTAGGCCGGTCTCGCCGTTGGGAAGCTCGAGGAAGGCTCCGTACGGTTTGAGAGCCAAAACTCGTCCGAGGACGGTATCGCCCGGGCGAAACTTCCCTGCGTCCTCCCTGGCCATGGGTGTTCCCCTCCTCCCCCTTACGGTAGCAAACGGCACCGTCGGGGACAAGCCAACGGAGATTCAAGGCAGCACGCGCACGATCATCTCGACCTCCACCGTCACGTCTCGGGGTAGGGCCGAGACCCCCACGGCGGCCCGCGCGTGTCTCCCCCGTTCCCCGAAGAGCTCCACCAAGAGCTCCGAGGCCCCGTTGATCACCTCGGGATGGTTCTCGAAGTCGGGGGTGCAGTTCACGAAGCCGCGCACCTGGACGATCTCTATCTCGCCTAAAGACCCCACGAGGGCCTTGACGGCTGCAAGCGCATTGAGGGCACACAGGCGGGCGGCCTCATACCCCTCCTCTTGCGTGCGCTCGGCCCCCACCTTGCCCCGATACGCGATCTGGCCGTCCCTAAGGGGGATCTGTCCCGAGACGAAGACGAGGTCCCCGGCCCGCTTGGCGGGGATGTACGCGGCTACGGGCTTCGGGGCTTCCGGAAGCTCCAGGCCCATCTGCTGCAGCTTCTCCTCGATGTTCATCACCGTGCCTCCCTCTCTCGCGGATGGAACGTATACTACGACTACGCCAACACCTCTCGAATCGTTTCGATGGCCCGTTCGATGTCCTCCCGGCCCACGTCGAGGTGGGTGACCATGCGCACCGTCCGCTCGCTTATGGCGAGCGCGCGCACGCCCTTCTCCTCCAAGCGGCGGGTGAACTCGGCGGCCTTCATCTTCGTCAGCGTACAGATCACGATGTTCGTCTCCGGCTCGACGACGCGGACGCCGGGGAGTTCCTGGAGCGCTTGGGCGAGCATTCGGGCGTGCTCGTGGTCCTCTTGCAGCCGCTCGACGTGATGCTCCAGCGCATACCGACACGCAGCGGCCAAGATCCCGACCTGGCGCATCCCGCCCCCGAGGCGCTTGCGCACCACACGGGCCTCCTCGATGAACTCGCGGGAGCCCACGAGCATCGAGCCCACGGGAGCTCCCAGCCCCTTGGAGAAGCAGAACATCACCGAGTCGAAGTCCTGGGTGAGCTCCTTTACGGGTACCCCTAGGGCGACCGCCGCGTTGAAGATCCGGGCCCCGTCGAGGTGGACGGGGATGCCCCGTTCGCGGGCGAACTCGACGATCTTTCGGGCCTCCTCCGGGGGATGGATCGTCCCGCCCTTCATGTTGTGGGTGTTCTCCAGCACGATCAGCCCCGTTCGGGCGAGATAGTACACGGGAGGGCGGACCGCGCCCTGAACCTGCTCCCGGGTGAGGAAGCCGCGCTCGGAGGGGAGCACTCGGGGGAGCACCCCGGCCAAGGCGGCCATCGCGGAGAGCTCGAAGTGCACGACGTGGGAGTCGGCCTCGCAGATGACCTCATCGCCCGGCTGAGTGTGCACCGCGATCGCGATCTCGTTGCCCATCGAGCCCGAGGGGACGAAGAGCCCGGCCTCGTGGCCCAGCAGCTCCGCGCAGCGCTCTTGGAGTTCGTTGACCGAGGGGTCCTCGCCGAAGACGTCGTCGCCGACCTCGGCGCGGGCCATCGCCTCCCGCATCCCGGGCGTGGGCTTGGTGACGGTGTCGCTGCGGAGGTCCACCACGCGCTGCGGCCCCACGTCGGTCTTCTCGGCCGGCTGCATAGCAGCCTAACATACTCCACGGCGCGATTCCCTCGCAAGTGAACTAGGGGCCCTCAGAGCGCATCGGTGGGGGACGACGAGTATCGCGGGTGTCGTTCGGGAGCCCCCGCGCGGAGGTTTGCCCGGCGGGCCAACAAGAAGAGCAAATCCGAGAGGCGGTTTAAGTACCGCACCACCTCGGGGTTCACCCGATCCCTCTCCGATTCCACCAGGGCCACGACCCGGCGCTCCGCCCGGCGGCAGACGGTCCGCGCCCAGTGCAGCCCCGCCGCCGCCCTCGCCCCCCCGGGGAGCACGAACTGCCGAAGCGGCGGAAGCTCCTCCTCCAGTCGATCGCAGAGCTCCTCCAGCGCCTCCACGTGCCGGGCCTTCACCCGGGGAATCCGCTCGTCCGCCAGGTCGGGAGACGCCAGGTCGGCGCACACCCGATGGAGGTCGTTCTGGATGTGCTCGACGATCTTCCCCATCTCGGGGTCGTCCGCGAGTTCGACGGCCACCAGGCCCAACACGGCGTTCAGCTCGTCTACGGTGCCGTACGCCTCGATGCGCGGCGAGGCCTTGCTCACCCGCCCACTCCCCAAGAGGCCCGTCTCCCCCCGGTCGCCCGTCTTGGTGTAGATCTTCAACGGATCGCTCTCCCCTCTTCCGTCTCCCGTTCGGCTCCTCCTCCCTCGGCGGGCTCGAACTCCGGGCGCGAGAGGAGCGTCTCGTCCACGCGGATCACGCTGTCCTCGGGGACCTCCACGTCGGGGAAGAGCTCCGGGTGGAGGATCTTGGCCAGGATCTCGAGCCCGATCACGACCCGAGGTCCGGGTCGGTTGAAGTAGTATGAGCCGTGCACCACGTACACTTCCCCGTCCTTTACGGCCCGCAGCTCCTCCCAGTCCTCGTACTCCCAAAGCACGTCCAACTCCGAGAGCGTCCGCTCGGGGGAGAAGCCGCAGGGCATAAGCACGATCACCTCCGGGTCGAAGACCTCTACGTCCTCCCAGGCGATCTCGTAGGAGGGCTCGCCCGGGGGACTTACCGACTGGCCGCCCGCCCACTCGATCATCTCCGGGACCCAGTGCCCGGCCACGTACAGGGGCTCGAGCCACTCCAGCGCCAGCGTCCGCGGACAGCGCTCGAGGGACTCCGTGCGGGACCGCACCCGCTCGATCCTCCCCCGGAGCTCCCGAATGAGTGCTTCGGCCCGCTCCTCGGCGCCCGCGGCCTCCCCCACCGCGCGGATCGTCTCCAGGATCCTTTCGAAATCCGTGGGCTCCAGGGAGAGGATTCGGGGCTCGAGGTCCAAGAGACGAACGGCCTCGCGCACGTCTGCGAACGAGGGCGCGCAGACCTCGCAGAGCTCTTGGGTCAGGATGAGATCGGGCCGAAGCTCCCGGAGCTTCTCCGCGTCAAGGTGATAGACGCTGAGCCCTTGGTGGGTCCGCTCCTTGACGGTTTGGTCGATCTCGGCGCTGCTCATCCCCTCGTGGACCGCGGGATCGGTGAGGACGGGCACCTCACGGGCGAGATCCGGGGGCCAATCGCAGTCGTGGGAGATGCCCACGAGCCGATCGCGCAACCCCAGCGCGCAGACGATCTCCGTGGCGCTCGGAAGCAGCGAGACGATCCGCATCCGCATGGCTCCCTATTGTGCAGCCGAGGGAGAGGAGGGTGCAACCCTCGGGGGGCCGGGGGAGATCAGCGGACGCGGTTCTCCGGCCCGCGGCCCAGGTACTCCGCCAAGAAGGCCTCCACCCGCGCGGGATCGTACTCCGGCAGGCGGAGCATCACCGTCCAGGCCGTGAGGATGTAAGGGTACTCCGGGTCGGGCTCGGGGTGCGGGGCGACGATGACGCTCATCCAGGTGGAGCGATACGTCCGAGCCAGCGCCCGCAGGTAGTCCTCGGCCTCCTTGTCTTGGGACAGGCGCTCCGGATCGTAGTAGATGATCACCGCGCCGTGCTCGAGGCTGTGGACGAGACTCCCTAGGGGCGGGGTCTTCGTGTAGAAGCCCGCGGGCGTGGCGCGGGCGTAGTGGGTGCCCGACGTGGGGGGCATCGTCTGGTAAAAGACGGGCGAGCCTTGGGGGACGTGGAGCTGCCCCTCGGAAGGGTACGTCTCGACGTCCTTTAGGAGCTCTGGGTCCCCGCGCTCCGGCAGGGGGGGAAGCTCGACGTCGACGCTCGAGTCCGAGGAGCGAGACCCCAACAGCGAGACCGCCACCAGCACCACGACGAGCCCCGTGATCCCCGCCAGCAGGGGGACCAGCCAGGGGGGTTGTGAAGTAACTCTTCTGCCCTTTGGGGTGGACTTTTGCTTGTGAGTGGACCTTCGCTTGCTCATGGTAGATGCCTCTTCTCCCTTCTACGCCCTCTTTTGTTGCGCTTCTGCTTCGAGTTCGAGTGGGATTGTCGTGTGGAGTCACGGATATTCAACCGGATGGAGCCCGCAACGTCAAGGAGTCCCGAGGGCTGTGTCAGCCCGGGGTGCGGTCAAAAGCATCACAGCCGGATCATCCCGCTGTAAAACAAGTTGTAGTACACAAGGTAAGCGCCGGCAGCCATCACGCCCACGATCCCGGCCCAGCGGACGAAACGGGTCACCGGGCCGAGGAGGCGCTGCAGCGCCTCCTTAGAGAGCACCGTGAGGACGGAAAGCCCGATCATTATGAGCGTCATCCCCAGGGCGTAGGCGACGAACTGGACGAGTCCGCCGAACGGCCCGCTGGCCAACGCCGAGGAGACGACGATCAGGAAAATCGGCAGCGTGCAGGATGTGGAAGCCAGCGCGTAGGCGACCCCGTACAAGTAGTGAAAGGCCAACCCCTGCCCCGGTCCGCGCGCATGGACACGGGGATGGGGGTTGTTCGGGAGCGAGAGCGGAGGCCGGGGAGCGAGGCGGGCGGCCATCCGCTCGAGCCCCGGCAGCTTCCCCTGCAGGGGACTTCGCCCCAGGGCGAGGAGCACGCCCAGCAAGAAGAGCCCCGCTCCTACGCCCGCGCCCACCCAGGGGAGGAAGAGTCCCAGCGTGCCGCTGAGGAGGGAGACCACCCCACCCAAGAGCGTGAAGACGGTGATAAAGCCACCTCCGACCGCTGTCCCCAAGCCGAGTCCGCGGAGGAGAGCCCTCCCTATCTCGTCGGCTCGGACCCGTCGAGGAGCTCCCTTCCCTTCTTCCCCTGCGCCGGCCAGGTGGTAAGACACATACGCCGGCAGGAGGGCAAAGCCGCAGGGGTTAAAGAAGGCGAACACCCCCGCCGTAAAGGAGAAGGCGAGCAGCCCGAGGTCCAGCTCCAAGCCCAGGTTCCCATTCATCCCGGCCCTTCCGCCCCTCCCTTTACTCGGAGGACGAGGTCCGCCGAGCGAGGTCTTGAAGGGTTTGGCGGAACCGCTCGGAGAAGACGATGCCCACACCGCTCTGCACGATGATCCCCTGCTCATCGAGCAGATAGGTCTCGCCGAGCGCCCGCACCCGGTATCTCCGGGCGACCTCGTTGCTTAGGGTGTCAAAGGCGACGAGGAAGTCCTCGTGGCCGTATTGGACCATGTACGCCCGGAGGTCTTCCACGGTGTCCCGCCCGGGGTTTACGTCGATCCAGACCACGTTTAAGCGATCGCGGTACTCCGCTTTGAGCTTTGCCAGTTCCTTCGTCTGCGGGATGCACGACGTGCACCATGCGGCGGAGAAGTACACCACGGTCGGACGACCGCGGAGCTCCTCGAGCCGGATCGGGTTGCCGTCTACGTCGGCGAGCGCGAAGTCCGGCGCCCGCCGACCGACCTCGGTCCCGACGGGGACCGAGGCGTCCGCCCAAGCCTTCGGGCCGTCCGTCCCGCTGCCCTGGAAGATCAGGGCCGTCCCGAGCGCTCCGATCGCCAGCAGGGCCGCCCCCAGCCCCAGGCCGAGGCCGAGGGCGATCCTCCCCTTGGACTTCCCCTTCGGCGCTTGGTTCTCCGCCCTCGAGTCTCTCCTCTTCGACGCCTTCGCCATCTCGATCACCCCCTGAAGTGCTCGCAGATGTAGGAGATGCTCACACCACGCAGCAGCTCATCGTCTTCGGATCGCGGTCGAACGTCTGGGCGCAGATCTTCCAGGCTTCGGCGTACGTGGGGAAGACGTGCACCGTCTCGATGAGGTCGTCGAGGGTCATCCCGGCCCGCAGCGCCAGCACCGGGATGTGGATCAGCTCGGCGGCGTTCGGGGCCACGGCGTGAGCCCCCAACACTCGGCGGCTCTCGGGGTCGGCCACCAGCTTGACGAGCCCGCGGAGGTCCCCCGCGGCGTGGGCCTTGGGGACCTCCTCCAGGGGGAGAGCCCGGCAGAGGCAGCCTCCCCGCTCTCGAATAGCGCGCTCCTCCGTCCAGCCCACGGATGCCAGCTGCGGATCGGTGAAGACGGCGTGCGGCACGAGGTCGTAGTCGATCGTGCGCGCCTCGCCCGTCAGGGCGTTGTGCGCGGCGTTAAAGCCCTGCTTGGCCGCCACGGTCTCTAAGGGCTTTTTGCCCGTCACGTCCCCCGCGGCGTAGACCCCCTCGGCGGCGGTCGCCTGGCGCTCGTCCACGACGATGAAGCCCCGCTCGTCCGTCTGGACGCCCGCCTGCTCCAGCCCCAGATCGTCCGTGTTGGGCCGGATGCCCGTGGCGATGAGCAACGCCTCCGCCTCCCGGGTCCCGTCTCGGCCCTCCCGCTCGAAGCGCACGCGGGTGCGATCGCCCGCGCGCTCGAACCCTTGAACGTTCACCCCCGTGAGGACCTCGATGCCCTCGCCCTCGAGGTGACGCTGCAGCTCCAGGGCGATCTCGGGTTCCTCCCGCCTCAAGATCCGAGGTCCTCGAGCGAGCAGTGCCACCCGGGAGCCCGCCCGGGCGAAGATCTGGGCGAACTCGACCGCCAGCGGTCCCGCTCCCCAGATCAGCAGCGACTCGGGCACCTCTCGGGCGCGGAGGGCCTCCCGGTGGGTCCAGTAGGGGACGTCCCCCAAGCCGGGGACGTCGGGGACGTTCGTCCGGGCCCCCGTGGCGATCACGATCTTGTCGCAGCGGACGCGCTCTCGGCTCTTTACGAGTTCGACCTCGTGGGGGCCGACGAACCGCGCCCGGTCCTCGACGAGCGTCACGTTCCCCAGAGCCTTCAGGACCTCCGCGTAGTTGCGGATTCGGAGCCCGTCGACCAGCGCGTCCTTCGCCTCCATGAGCTTGGGAAAGTCGAGGGAGGCGCTCGTGCGGAGCCACGTGTCTGCATCCCGAGAGGCAAGACGATAGCGCTTAAGCGCTTCCAGCAGGAATTTGGTGGGGATGCACCCGACGTTGACGCACGTTCCCCCCAGGGGGAGCCCGTCGTTGATCATCAGCACGCGGGCCCCCAGATCGTGGGCGCGGGTTATGGCCCCAAACGCCGCCGCGCCTCCGCCGATCACGAGGAGGTCCGCAGTCCTAGCGTCCAGCGTTACCCGTAGGGGGCCAAGCAGGGGCGCTTGCACAGCCCGAACTCGCAGGTGGTAAAGAGCTGAAAGACCTCGGGGGGCACGCCCTCCTGAACGGGAAGGCCCCAGCTCTGCACCGTCTCCAGGGTGATGGGCGTGTCGTGGGTCATGTAACCGCCGCTCAGGAACTCGGCCAGCTCCTCGCACTGCTTAGGGGGCAGGCGGTCGGCGATCAGCCACTTGACGAAGCTCTTGACCTGTGTGGTGGAGAGTCGGGCCACGTGGGCCAGCATCACCATCTCGTCCTGGATGGCCTCGATGGGCTTTTCGCGCAGCAGCGCCTCGTACGCCGCCGCCGGGAAGCCGCCGATCTGCGGGTCCACCGGCCCCAGCACCGCGTAGGGCTCCATCACGATCTCGTCGGCGGCCAGGGCGATCAGGGAGCCGCCGCTCATGGCGTAGAAGGGGACCATCACCGTCGTCTTGGCCGGGTGCTGCTTGAGCGCGATCGCGATCATCTCCGCGGCCAAGGCGAGCCCGCCCGGCGTGTGCACCACCAGATCGATGGGCTTCTCGTCGGGGGTCTCGCGGATCCGGGTGAGCACGAACTCGCTGTCCTCGATGGTGAGCGTCTCGCCGTCGCCCTCCTCGTCCTCGTCCTCCCAGGGCTCTCGGCGGTGGATCAGGGTGATCACGCGGCTTTTGCGCCTCCGCTCGAGCCCCGCGAGGATCCTGCGCCGCTCGGCCAAGACGGCCTCGCGAAGGCCGTCTCCTTCCGCTTCTTGGGCCTCTTCACTCTCGTCCCTGCCCTCTTCCGCGGGGGGCCGCTCTTGGATCTCCACGATGAGCCTCCTTTCTCCTGTTCGTCCTCTCATGCGGCAACCGTCCTCCTCCAAGCGGGCAACCCGTCCAGGAGTTCCCGCACCCAAGGCCCGCTCAGCGCGTAGAAGACCGTCTTCCCCTCGCGGCGGCTCCTCACCAGGCCGTGCTCCCGCAGCACCCGGAGCTGGTGGGAGACGGCGCTGATGGACTCGTCCAAGATGTCTGAGAGGTCGCAGACGCACAGCTCCGGTTCGTCGCTGAGCAAATAGAGGATCCGCAGGCGGATCCGACCGCTCAGCGCGTACCAGACGCCGCGCAGCTCCTCCAGCCGGTCCTCGTGCGCCGCAACCCGCTGCCGCAGCTCGAGGATGCGCTCCGGCGTGATCGTGGGCCCTAGGCAGCGAAGTCCCTTCCGCTGATTCTCCACCGCTGTGCGCTCGACCTCCCGTTCGTTTGAAATTCTCTTCAAGAGTTTGCAGAGGCTAGGATACCCCACGAGCCGCGATGCGACAAACTCCCACCGGGGGCCGGGGAGGAAACCACCCATCGAGTTCGATCCTCTCGGAGGAAGTTGACGAAGGAAGCGAATCAAGTATAATGGTCAATTGGCATGGTCCTTCATCGAGGAAGGTTCCGCCGCCTCTACCCGCTCCTGCGCCGTGCTTGACCGAGCACGGCTCCTTCCCTCACATCCAACAAAAGCAGCACGCGGTTCGACATCTAAGCCCGTTTTGCGTACAACATAGAGGTCTTCGTCCGAGTCCGATCTGCGAGGTGACGAGATGGCACCCCGATACGACTTCAAGACAATCGAGAAGAAGTGGCGCGACTTCTGGCGCGAGCGCGGGTTCTTCGCGCCCGATGTAAAAGACACCCGACGCAAGTTCTACTACTTGAACATGTTCCCCTACCCCTCGGGCGAGATGCACGTAGGCCACGGGCGGAACTACATCTTGGGCGACGCCTACTGCCGCTACTTGATCATGAAGGGCTACAACGTGCTCAACCCGATGGGCTACGACGCCTTCGGGCTCCCTGCGGAGAACGCCGCCATCGACCGCGGCGTCCACCCCCGGGAGTGGACGTATCGCAACATCGAAACCTTCCGCAAGCAGTTCCGCCTCTGGGGCGTGGAGTTCGACTGGAGCCGGGAGCTGGCCACCTGCGATCCCGAGTACTACCAGTGGAACCAGTGGCTCTTCTTGCAGCTCTACAAGCGCGGGCTCGCCTACCGAAAGGATGCCTGGGTGAACTGGTGCCCCGGCTGCGACACCGTCTTAGCCAACGAGCAGGTGGTGGAGGGGGAGTGCGAGCGCTGCGGCACCCCCGTTACCAAGAGGAAGCTCACCCAGTGGTTCTTCAAGATCACCGCCTACGCCGAGGAGCTCTTCAACGATTTGGAGAAGCTCGAGCACTGGCCGGAACGCGTCAAAATTATGCAAAGAAACTGGATTGGGCGCTCCGAGGGGGCGCTCATCGAGTTCCCCCTGGCCGACCACGACGGGGCCATCGAGGTCTTCACCACCCGTCCCGACACGGTCTTCGGGGCCACGTACATGGTGCTGGCCCCCGAGCACCCACTGGTGGAGCGGATCACAACCCCCGATCAAAAGGCCGAGGTCGAGGCGTACGTGAAGAAGGCGTTAGAGGAGACCGAGGTCCAGCGACAGCGGGCCGACCGCCCCAAGACGGGGGCCTTCACGGGGGCCTACGCCGTAAACCCCGCCACGGGCGAAAAGATCCCCGTCTGGGTGGCGGACTACGTGCTCATGACCTACGGGACGGGCGCGATCATGGCTGTTCCGGCCCACGACCAGCGGGACTTCGAGTTCGCCCGCGCCCACGGGCTCCCCGTGGTTCCCGTGATCCGGCCCGAAGATCGCCCCTTGGACGGCGAGAGGATGACCGAAGCGTATGAGGAGAAAAAGGGCATCGTGGTCAACTCCGGCCCCCTCTCGGGCCTGCCCGCCGGACCCGAAACGATCGAGAAGTTCATCGAGTTCCTGGAGCAGAAGGGGATCGGGAAGCGGCACGTGAGCTATCGCCTTCGGGACTGGCTCATCAGCCGCCAGCGCTACTGGGGGACGCCCATCCCCATGATCCACTGCGAGCGCTGCGGGACCGTCCCCGTCCCCGAAGATCAGCTGCCGGTCTTGCTCCCGGACGTCGAGTTCCTCGGCAAGAAGGGGCTTGCGGAGATCCCCGAGTTCTACGAGACGGAGTGCCCTCGGTGTAAGGGTCCCGCCAGACGCGACACGGACACCATGGACACCTTTGTGGACTCCTCGTGGTACTACTTGCGCTACCTCTCGCCCCACGACCACGAAAAGATCTTTGACTCCGAGCTCGTGAACGCCTGGCTCCCGGTGGATCAATATGTGGGGGGCGTGGAGCACGCGATTCTCCACTTGTTGTACTCCCGCTTCATCACCAAGGCGCTTCGGGACATGGGGCTTGTAAATTTCGACGAGCCCTTCCGGCGATTGTTCACCCAGGGGATGATCAGCCACAAGGCGTATCGCTGCTCCGAGCACGGCTGGATCCACGTGCGGGAGGTCCCCGAGGACGAGACGTGCCCCCGCTGCGGGAAGCCCCTCCACACCGAGGTGGCCAAGATGAGCAAGTCGAAGAAGAACGTCGTCCCGCCCGACGAGATCATCGAGCGCTATGGGGCCGACGCCGAACGGCTGTACACGCTGTTCATGGGCCCGCCCGAGAAGGACATCGAGTGGACGGAGGAGGGCATCCGCGGGGCCTATCGCTACGTGAACCGCCTCTGGACGCTGGTGTGGGACTACCAAGACGTCGTCCGAGGAGCGCCCGAGGAGCCGATCCGACGGGAGGACTTGCCGTCCCGAGAGAAGCAGCTCTGGCGGGTGCTCAACCAAAAGATCAAGAGTGTCACGGAGGACATCGAGGGCTTCCGTTTCAACACCGCGGTCAGCGCCCTCATGGAGCTCACGAACGAGCTTTACGACTACGTGGAGCACTACGGCGGGGAGCGCGGGAGGTTCCACGGCCCGCTCTTCAAGCGCGCGGTGGAGACCCTCATTCTATTGGTATCCCCCATTGCCCCCTTCATCGCGGAGGAGCTCTGGCGGGTGGTGGGCCACGAGGACGCCGTCTTGGAGCAGCGCTGGCCCGAGTACGACCCCGACGCCTTGGAGGCTGAGGAGCGGGAGATCGTGATTCAGATCAACGGCAAGGTCCGCGATCGCATGACGGTCCCCGCGGAGGTGAGCGAGGACCGCGAGCGGCTGGAGCAGCTCGCCCGGGAGCGCGTCCAAGACCGCTTGGACGGGCAGACGATCCGGAAGGTCATCGTGGTGCCCGGGCGGCTGGTGAACGTGGTGGTGAACTGACGGACGGGAGGCAACGGCAGATGATCTTTCGTGAAGACCTGCTGCAAGGGCAAGTAGCCCTCGTCACCGGAGGGGGGACGGGGATCGGCTTTGTGATCTCCCGCGAGCTGGCCCGCCACGGGGCCGACGTGGCGATCACCAGCCGCAACCCCGAGCACCACACCCAAATCGTCCAAGAGGTCGAGGCACTGGGCCGCCGGGCGTTGGCCATCCAAGCCGACGTCCGCGACCCCGAGCAGACGCAACGCGTTGCGGAGCGCGTCCGGGAGGAGCTGGGACGCATCGATATCCTCGTCAACAACGCCGCGGGGAACTTCCTCTGCGCGGCGGAGCAGCTCTCGCCCAACGGCTGGCGGGCCGTGGTCGAGATCGTGCTCCACGGGACGTTCTTCATGAGCAAGGCCGTCCTGCCCGCGATGAAAGAGCAGGGCGGAGGGGCCATCGTCAACATCGGGGCCAACTACGCCTGGCTCGCCGCACCGTACGTCTCTCACTCGGGGGCCGCCAAGGCGGGGGTTCTGAATTTAACGCGCACCCTAGCCGTGGAGTGGGCTCCTTACAACATCCGGGTGAACGCGGTCACCCCCGGCCCCATTGCCGACACGGAGGGGGTACGGCGTCTCATGAGCGACCCAAAAACCCACAAGGCTGTCCTCGACACCGTCCCCCTAAAGCGCCTGGGGAAGCGGGAGGAGATCGCCTGGGCCGTCTTGTTTTTGGTGTCTCCTGCGGCGGCGTACATCACCGGCCATAACTTGGTGGTGGACGGCGGGATGTGGTTCAACCACCGCATGTTCCGGCCGGAGGTCTAAATGCGCGTAGGGTTCTATCAGTTTTCACCCGAGTTCGGAGCTCCGGACGCCAATCGAGAGCGTATCGCGTCCGTTCTGGCAGACACCGAAGCGGACCTCGTGGTGTTCCCGGAATTGGCCACGAGCGGGTATCTCTTCACTTCCAAAGAGGAGCTGGCGGAAGCGGCGGAGCCGATCCCCGGCCCCACGACGGGGCTTCTGCAACGCGTCGCCGAGGAACGGGAGGTGTTTGCCGTCGTGGGGCTCCCCGAGCGCGACGGAGAGCGCTTTTACAACAGCGCCGTCCTCGTGGGACCTGGGGGCGTCCTGACACGCTACCGCAAGGCGCACCTCTTCTTCGAGGAGAAGCTCTACTTCCAGCCGGGGAATACGCCCTTTCCCCTCTGCGAGGTCCGGGGCGTTACGATCGGGCTTTTGATCTGCTACGACCACATGTTCCCCGAGGCCGCGCGCACGTTGGCGCTCCAGGGCGCTCAGGTGATCGCGCACCCCTCCAATCTCGTGATGCCGGGGAGGGGCCAGCTCACCACCCGCGTGCGGGCAATGGAGAATCGGGTCTTCTGGGTCTTGGCCAACCGCTGGGGGGTGGAGGAGCGGGGCGCGAAGAAGCTTCGCTACACGGGCGAGAGCCACGTTGTCTCGCCCGAGGGGGCCGTGCTCGCGAAGGCCCCCGCCGAGGGCGATGCCTTGGAGGTGGTGGAGATCGACCCGGCTCAAACGCTCGACAAGCGCGTTACCAAGCTGAACGACCTCTTCGAGGACCGGCGGCCCGATCTCTATCGGGTCTGATATCTGCACTCGGCAATTACCCGACCAGGTCAAGCACGTATAGCTCGCCCGCTTCTCCTTCTCCAAAGGAGCAACTCCGTTTACGATAAGGGAATCGGAGCCTGCGATGCAACTCGTTGCAACTCCCGCAGGGGAAGGGCACAATCATCGAGATGCTCCCGGAGAAGGTCCGACGGACGATCGAGCGCTACGAGATGATCCGCCCCGGCGGGCGGGCGGTGGTCGCCGTCTCCGGCGGGCCGGATTCGGTGGCCCTGCTGCGCGCCCTCTACGAGCTGCGCGAGGATCTTCACCTGGAGCTGATCGTCGCCCACCTGGACCACCGGATGCGCCCGGACTCCTGGGACGACGCGAGATTCGTCGCGGAGCTGGCGGCCTCTCTGAAGCTGCCCCTCGCGAGCGGGGAGGTGGACGTGCCCGCGCTGTGCAGGCGCGAAAAGCTCTCGCCGGAGGAGGGGGCCCGCCGGGCCCGCTATCGCTTCTTGAGGGAGGTAGCCCAAGCCCACCATGCCCGAGCCGTGGCCTTGGGGCACACCCTGAACGACCGCGTCGAGACCTTCTTCCTCAACCTCCTGAGGGGGGCGGGGCTGGAGGGCTTGGCGGGGATGCCGCCCGTCCGCCGCGACCCGGAATGTGACCTGCGTTACATCCGTCCGCTCGTCGAGTGCACCCGGGCGGAAGTGCTCGCCTATCTAGAGGAGCTCCGGCAGGACTATCGCGAGGACCCCACGAACCGCGATCGGCGGTATCTCCGCAACCGCGTGCGGCTCGATCTCCTTCCCCTCTGGGAACGGCTCCGTCCCCGGGCCCCGGAGGCGGTCGTGCGGGCCTCGGAGATCGCCGCCCGGGCCCACGAACACCTCGAACGCCATGCGAAAGAGATCTTTCCCCAGATCGCGGAGGGCGCGGGCAAGGGAGAGGAGGTCGTCCTCCGGCGGGCGAAGCTGCTGGCCCAGGACGCGATCCTGCGGGAGTACCTCCTTCGCGAGGCCCTGCGGCGGCTTGGGGACGAGGAGAAGGAGCCCCACGAGCACGGGCTGCGCGGGCTTGCGGTGGGCGCAGAACACCTAGAGCGCCTCCTTCGGGAGATCGAGCGGCCCCGCTCGGGGCAGCAGGTGACGCTCCCCCAAGGGGTGCGCGTGCTCGTTGAACCGGAGCGCGTGGTCCTCACCCGACGACCTCCCCGTCCGCGGGAGTCCTATTCCTATTCCTATTGCCACAAGCTCCGCATGGGAGAGAACGACCTCGAGGAGATCGGCTGGCGCTTTCGCCTCGAGCTGAAGGAGGGGAGCCATCCCCCCCCGCCGGGAGGCGATCCCTTGGAAGCGCGAATCGATTGGGATACAATAGCCGGACCGCTGCGAGTGCGGAACCGGAGGCCGGGGGATCGGCTGCGCCCCTTAGGCCTGGGAGGGACGAAGAAGGTGCAGGATCTCTTGGTGGACGCCAAGGTGCCCCGCGAGGTGCGGGACCGGGTTCCCCTGGTGGGCGACGAGAAGGGCATCCTCTGGGTGGTCGGCTTGGCTCTGGACGAGCGGGTGCGCGTAACCCCCCGGACGAAGCGCACGCTCCTCCTGCGGGCCACCCCCTTCAACGAAGAGGAATTTGAATTCCTCACGAGAAAGGCGCGGAAGCGAAAGGGAGAGAGATGATCCTGTCCCTGCTGTTTACGGTCGTAGCGTTTATCCTCGTGATCGGGGTGCTCGTCTTCATCCACGAGGGGGGGCACTTCCTGGCCGCCAAGTGGGTGCGCGTCTGGGTGCACGAGTTCGCCATCGGCTTCGGGCCCGCGGTCTGGAAGCGCAAGCGGGGCGAGACGCTCTACGCCATACGAGCCTTCCCGTTGGGAGGCTACGTCCGCCTGGCCGGGGAGGACATGGACCGCGAGGAGGACGCGGACGTCCCCCCCGATCGCCTCTTCACGTCCAAGCCCGCCTGGGCCCGGATCTTCGTGGTGTTGGCCGGTCCCCTCGCCAACTTGCTGGCGGCCCTGGTGCTGATGGTGCTCTACGTGGGGATCTTCGGAGCCCCCTACGTGGAGGTCGGCTCGGTGGTGCCCGGTGCCCCCGCCGAAGGGGTTCTTCGCCCGGGGGACAAGATCCTAGAGTTCGACGGGAAGGCGATCTACTTCGCCCAACAGCTTTCCCCCCTCGTCCAACGGGTGGGGAGCCGGCCCGCTTCCCTGGTGATCGAGAGAGCCGGACAGCGATTGGAGGTCACCCTCACGCCCTATTGGGACGAGGAACGCGAGCAATATCTCATTGGGATCACCTACCAGTTCTTGCTCCCCGTGGTCGGGCGCCTGCCGGAAGGGTCGGAGCTGACCGCGCAAGGCGTTCAGGAGGGGGATCGAGTGCTGCGCGTCGGCGATCGACCCGTAGGCAGTTGGGCCGAGGTCGTAGCCGCCCTGCGCGAAGCCCGCACCGCGGCCGACCCCGAGGGACCGATCTCCCTCTGGGTCGAACGAGACGGTCAGCTCCGGGAACTTCGTCTCCCCGCCGAGCGAGTCGCTCTTCGCGAGTGGGACGCCGTCGTCCCGCTGGCGCTGGCCCCGTTGCCGCCTACCACCCCGGTAGTGGCGGCCGTCTCCCCGGGATCGCGATGGGAAGAGGTCGGACTCCGTCCGGGAGATCGGCTCCGGACGGCCGAAGAGCAGGAAGTCTCCGGCGTGCTTACGCTCGTCTACGCGATCCTCAAGGCCCAAGCCGATGACGGCGTGCTCACCGTGGAATTCGAGCGCGCAGGCCGGCGGCTCTCGGCCGATCTCTCGGTGGCCGGATTGGAGCTGGCCGAAGCCCTAAACGGCTTACAGCTGCAACGGGCCAAGCGCCAGCCCGGTCCCCTCGCCGCCGTCTACCTGGGCACCGTGCAGTTGCGAAGCACCCTGATCCAGTACTATCTAGGTATTCGACAGATCCTGAGCGGTCAGGTGAGCGCCACCGAAGCCCTCCGCGGTCCGGTAGGCATCGCCAACCTCGTGGGGGTCACCCTCCAACAGGGCTTCGAGACCTTCTTCCGCTTTGTGGCTCTGCTCAGCTTGGTCTTGGGCATCACCAACCTCATCCCCTTCCCGGCCCTCGACGGCAGTCGCGTGCTCTTCATTGCAGTGAACTCCATTCTCAAGTTGCTCACAGGCTGGTCGATCCCGCCCGAGAAGGAGGGCTGGATCCACTACATCGGGTTCCTCCTGCTCTTAGGACTCATCGTCTTGATCACCTGGCAGGACATCCAGCGCCTGCTGCGCGGGGAACTCTAACGCTACGCTAACGCTCAGGGTCCAAGGAGCCGTTACGGTTACGATTACGATGCCGGAAGAAGCGAAGAACTTCATCGAGCGGATCATCGAGGAGGATCTCGAAAAGGGCACCTACGGGGGGCGGGTCCACACCCGCTTCCCGCCCGAACCCAATGGGTATATGCACATCGGCCACGCCCAGTCCGTGGTGATCAACTTCGGGCTGGCCCGGAAGTACGGCGGGAAGTGCAACCTGCGCTTCGACGACACGAACCCCCTCACCGAGAGCCAGGAGTACGTGGACGCCTTTAAGCGCGATATAAAGTGGCTCGGCTACGAGTGGGACGGGGAATACTACGCCTCGGACTACTTCGACAAGCTCTACGAGTTCGCCGTGACCCTCATCAAGAAGGGCCTGGCCTACGTGGACAGCCTCCCTCCCGAGAAGATCAAAGAATATCGAGGCGCGTGGGACGAGCCGGGGCGGGAGAGCCCCTATCGCAACCGCTCCGTGGAAGAAAATCTAGAACTCTTCGAGCGGATGCGCCGCGGGGAGTTCCAAGAGGGCGAGTGCGTCCTGCGGGCCAAGATCGACATGCGTTCTTCGAACATGAACCTGCGCGACCCCGTTTTGTATCGCATCATCCACGCGCCGCACTACCGCCAGGGGGAGAAGTGGTGCATCTACCCCACCTACGACATGGCCCACGGCCAATGCGACGCCTTGGAAGGCATCACCCACTCCATCTGCACCCTGGAGTTCGAGGACCACCGCCCCCTGTACGAGTGGCTCCTCAAGGCGATCGGGCTCCCGGAGCCCCACCCCAAGCAGATCGAGTTCGCCCGCCTGAACTTGACGTACACGGTGCTGAGCAAGCGCCGACTCATCGAGCTCATCGAGGAGGGGTATGTGACGGGCTGGGACGACCCGCGGATGCCCACCATCTCGGGGATGCGCCGCCGCGGGTACCCCCCCGAAGCAATACGGGACTTCTGCACCCGCATCGGGGTCTCGAAGGTGAACGCCCGCCGCGATCTCGGGCTCCTGGAGGAGTGCGTCCGCGATCACCTCAACAAGACGGCCCCGCGGCGCTTGGCCGTCCTGCGCCCCTTGAAAGTCGTGATCGAGAACTACCCCGAAGGGCAGGTGGAGTATCTCGAGGCGATCAACAACCCCGAGGACCCCGAGGCGGGCACCCGCAAGGTCCCCTTCTCCCGCGAGATCTACATCGAGCGCGAGGACTTCCTGGAGGAGCCGCCGCCCAAGTTCTACCGCCTCGCCCCGGGCCGCGAAGTGCGCCTGCGGTACGCGTATTTCATCAAGTGCGTCGACGTCATCAAAGACGAGAACGGCGAGGTGGTGGAGCTCCGCTGCACCTACGATCCCGCCACCAAGGGCGGCCACGCCCCCGACGGGCGCAAGGTGAAAGCCACGATCCACTGGGTCTCCGCCGCGCACGCCGTGGACGCCGAGGTGCGCCTGTACGATCGCCTGTTCTCGGTGGAGGACCCCACGGACGTCCCCGAGGGGGTGGACTGGAAGGTCAATGTCAACCCCAAGTCCCTGGAGGTGCTCTATCCCTGCAAGTTGGAGCCCTCCCTCCAAGACGCCAAGCCCGGCGAGCGGTTCCAGTTCGAGCGCTTGGGCTATTTCTGCGTGGACCCCGACTCCACCCCGGAGCGCTTGGTGTTCAACCGGACCGTTCCGCTAAAGGATCGATGGGCTAAGGCTCCCTCCCCGCGGACCTAGCCCGTCCTGCGAGCGGCTTGGACAACGCCCTCATCGTCCGGTATAGTGCACCGAACCGCCGGTTCCCCCGGCAGGACTCCGATCGGATCTTCCGAGGAGGGTGAGATGGAAGAGCATCTTTCCAAGCGCAACGAGGACTTTTCCGAGTGGTACACCGACGTGATCCAGCGGGCGGAACTGGCCGACTATTCGCCCGTGCGCGGCTGCATGGTGATCCGCCCCTACGGCTACGCCCTTTGGGAGGCCATCCAGCAGGCCCTCGATCGACGCTTTAAAGAGACGGGACACCAAAACGCCTACTTCCCGCTCTTTATCCCGTACAGCTTCATCCAGAAGGAGTCGGAGCACGTCGAGGGCTTCTCCCCCCAGCTGGCCGTGGTGACTCACGGCGGCGGCCAGAAGCTGGAGGAACCCCTGATCGTCCGCCCCACCTCCGAGGCGATCATCGGCCACATGTACTCCAAGTGGATCAAGTCCTATCGGGATCTCCCCGTGCTGATTAATCAGTGGTGCAACGTGGTCCGCTGGGAGATGCGCACCCGCTTGTTCCTGCGAACCACGGAGTTTTTATGGCAGGAGGGGCACACGGCCCACGCCACCTACGAGGAGGCCGAGGAAGAGACCCTGCGCATGCTAAATGTCTACGCGGACTTCGCCGAGCGCGAGGCCGCCGTCCCCGTGATCCAGGGGCGCAAGAGCGAAAGCGAAAAATTCCCCGGAGCCCTCGTCACCTACTGCATCGAGGCGATGATGGGCGATCGCCGGGCGCTTCAGTCGGCCACCTCGCACAACCTGGGCCAGAACTTCGCCAAAGCCTTCGACATTCAGTATCTGGACAGGAACAACGAGCTGCAGTACTGCTGGACGACGAGCTGGGGGTTGAGCACGCGCTTGATTGGGGCCATCATCATGGTCCACGGGGACGATAAGGGCCTGCGGCTCCCTCCCCGGCTGGCCCCGATCCAAGCGGTGATCGTCCCCATCTACAAGAGCGACGAGGAGCGCTCGCAGGTGCTGGAGGTCGCTCGACAGACCCTCAAGAAGCTGCAGGCCCACGGCGTGCGGGTGCACCTCGACGACCGGGAGGAGTACACGCCGGGCTGGAAGTTCAACGAGTGGGAGCTTCGGGGCGTGCCCGTGCGCGTCGAGATCGGGCCGCGGGACGTGGAGCAGGACCAAGTCGTGCTCGCTCGGCGGGACCTAGCGGGCAAGGAGGGCAAACAGACCGTCCCTCAAGGCCGCCTGCCGGAGGCGCTCACCCGTCTTTTGGACGACATCCAGCAGAACCTTTTCCGGCAGGCACGGGAGTTCCGGGAGAAGCACACGTACGAGCCCAAGGACTACGAGGAGCTCAAGCAGGCCGTGGAACAGGGCTTTGCTTGGGCGTACTGGTGCGGCTCCGCCGAGTGCGAGGCGCACATCCAAGAGGAGACCAAAGCCACCAACCGCTGCATCCCACTCGATCAAGAGCCCGTCCCCCAAGGAGCGAAGTGCGTGCGATGTGGCAAGCCCGCGAAGGAGCGGGCGATCTTCGCGCGGGCGTATTGAGCCAAAGGCTATGAAGCCCAAAGCGCTCATCTTGACGGGCTACGGCATCAACACGGACTCGGAGATGGCCTACGCGTTTGAGCTCGCAGGTGCCGAGGCCGAGCGCGTCCACCTCCACGACTTGATCGCGGGGGAGGCCAAACTCTCGGACTACGAGGTCTTCGTGATCCCCGGCGGCTTCTCGTTTGCCGACGACCTAGGGGCCGGGAAGGTGCTGGCCGAGCGCCTCCGCGTCCACCTGATGGACGATCTGTTGGCGTTCATCGAAGACGACAAACTCGTGTTGGGCGTCTGCAACGGCTTCCAGGTGCTCGTCAAGCTGGGCTTGCTCCCTGCTCTAGAACGATACGGGCTTCAGGAGGCCACTTTGACGTTCAACGACTCCGGGCGCTTTGAAGATCGTTGGGTGTACCTCGAGCCCGAGCGCGACTCCGTCTGCGTCTTCACCCGGGGGCTCGATCGACTGTATCTCCCTATACGGCACGCGGAGGGCAAGTTCGTCCCCCGGGACGAGGGCGTCCTCAAGCGCCTGAGCGCTCAAGGGCAGATCGCGCTGCGCTATGTAGACCCCGAAGGCCGCCCCGCGGGCTACCCTTGGAACCCAAACGGCTCCGTCGAGGACATCGCCGGGATCTGCGACCCGACGGGTCGGGTCTTCGGGCTGATGCCCCATCCCGAGGCGTATCTGCACAAATACCACCATCCCCGCTGGACGCGCGAGTCCGTCCCCGAGGAGGGCTTGGGGCTTCCTCTCTTCCGAAACGCCGTAGAATACGTGCGCTCCCGACGATGAAGATCCACGACATCTCGCGGACGCCTCGCCGGTGCGGGCGGTTCTCTTCCAACGGTAGTTCGGCACGGGGAGGACAAAGGGGAAAGCGAGAAGTGGAGGACAGCATAGCCTGCGAGGCATCTGCGCTCGTAGGCGATCGGCGAGCAAAAAGCTCCTTAGAAAGGAGGTGATCCAGCCGCACCTTCCGGTACGGCTACCTTGTTACGACTTCACCCCCCTCGCGAAGGGCTCTTTCGTCCCCTGCACGGGGCCTTCGAGAGCCCCCCACTCGGCTGGTGTGACGGGCGGTGTGTACAAGGCCCAAGTACGCATTCACCGCGGTATGGCTGACCCGCGATTACTAGCGATTCCGGCTTCACGGGGTCGAGTTGCAGACCCCGATCCGAACCTCGGCCGACTTTGGGGGATTGGCTCCACCTTGCGGTTTGGCAACCCGCTGTGTCGGCCACTGTAGCATCTGTGTCGCCCCGGGCATAAGGGCCATGCTGACTTGACGTCATCCCCTCCTTCCTCCGGCTCGTCGCCGGCGGTCCCCCTAGAGTGGCCCGGCTCTCCCCGCTGGCAACTAGGGGCAGGGGTTGCGCTCGTTGCGGGACTTAACCCGACGCCCCACGGCACGAGCTGACGACAGCCATGCAGCACCTGTGCCCGCTCCTCTCCCCGAGGGGAGAGGTCCCTTCC
>Ga0256839_1001237_pt1 | contig 31534 bp, 25 predicted proteins | sample 354166metaG_FD_185968 | JGI IMG/M metagenome (GOLD analysis project Ga0256839, IMG submission 185968) | Hydrothermal vent microbial communities from Mid Atlantic Ridge, Atlantic Ocean - 354-166 | ecosystem: Environmental > Aquatic > Marine > Hydrothermal vents | place: Atlantic Ocean: Mid... | reverse complement strand
GTCTGAACAGGAACAGCTCCGGCTCTTCCATCCACTCGTCCGGCAGTTCGAAATCCATCGCCCGCACCTTCACCGCGTCGGTGATGTTCTTGATCGCGCGCCCGGTAAAGCGCGCGTCCTTTTCCTGGATGGCCTTCAGATAGGCCCCGAGCCTGGCGATGGTGTCCAGCTTGCCGACCTCTTTGCCGACCGTTTCCCAGATGCGCAGCAACTCTTCCTCATGCGGCTTGTTGTAGCTTGCAAACGACTTCGCCACCGCGCGCTTGATCTCCTGGCTGGCGAACAGCTCATGGTCGCCCACCGGAATGTCGTGGTTCTTGCCCAGCAGCAGATGCAGGATGTCGGTGTAATCCTCGACCGTCTGCGGCCCGTTCACCAGGAATCGCGCCCCGGCGCGCTGGCGCAGCGCGTCATCGACGTTTTCCGGGTAGTTGGAAAACATCCCGAAGGTGCAGTTGCCGCGCACCACCGTGTTGGCGCCGGAAAACGCCTCCATCAGCACCGCCGTCACCTCCTGCTGGCCGGCGCTGGACTGCCGGTCGCCGCGCTTGCCGGCCACCTGGTCGATATCGTCCACCGTGCCGAAGCCGATCACGTTCGGGTCCATCACGCTGTCGATGAAGGCGCGCGCGTTCTGGCCCGACTTGCCCTGGTAGCTGTCGATCTGGTCGATCGAGAAGTTCTGATAGCGGAACGGATAGCCGGCAACCTTGCAATAGTCGTTGATCATCCCGGCCATCATGCGGATCAGCAGTGTCTTGCCGGTGCCCGGCAGCCCGTCGCCCATGAAGGTGAAGATGAAGCCGCCCAGTTCGGCAAACGGGTTCAGCTTGCGCTCGAAATCATAGGCCATCAGCATCTTGGCCAGCTTCATCGCCTGGTATTTGGCGATGTGGTTGCCGACGACTTCATTGGGCTTCTTGAACTCCATGATCAGCGAGGTGCTCTTCACGCGCAGCGCCGGCGTGAACCCCGCAATCGTCAGATCGTCGGCCTCCACATGGTAGCGCGCCTGCGCAAACGGACCCGTGCGCGGCGCGTTCTGCGCCCGCAGCGCCACCTTTTCCATGAGCTGCTCGGCAAAGGCCAGAATGGTCGCAATCATGCGCGCTTCATCGCTGGCAAAGGCCGCCAGGTCCTGATCAAGCTCCCACAGGGCGCCGTGCAGCGCCAGTTGCGCATTGTCGGTCAGCACTTCCTCGACCGACCCGATCTCGACTGAAACCTCGCCCACGCTCGACGCCAGCAGGAACCCGGTGGCATTGGCAAAGGTGAACAGCACCGCCAGGGCTTCGGCTTCCAGAAGCTCGGAAAACGCCGCCGTTTTCGACGTCGCCAACCGCCCTTCGAGGTTCTCGCGCTTGAGTTCCGCAAGCCCCGTCGCTTCGCTGAACGTCTCGCCCACCGCCAGCGCAATCGCCAGCGCGCGCCGCAGGGCCTGCATCGCGCTGGCTTGCGCCGGGGAAACCAGCGGGTCCTGGCCGTCGCAGGCTTCGATCCGCTCGATCAGGCGCACGCCCTCGGGGCGCGCGGTTGAGCGCGTCACGAGCCCGGGCGTCGTCGACCGGAACCGCCGCCGCGTGCCGATGCCCGGCGAGCGCTCCTCCGCCCTGACGGGCGTCTTCGCTTTCGCGATCCGCGGCGTATGGTCAAACCCGTCCAGCATCCCGGCAGCCGCATCGTAGTGCTTGCGGATGTCCTCCTCGCGAAGCTCCATCTGGTCAGCCGGCAAATTCATCGTGATCCCTTCATCTTGCTCCAAATACTCCCGCCGGAGGCTCCCCGCCCGCGCCGGTTCACCCCGTTATCGATAGCTCACCACCCGCCCACCGGCACCGACCACGAACTTGCGCACGTCGCGAAACCCAGGCGGGTCCAGTTCGGCCAGCGCCTGAAAGGGGCGTTCGGGCAGGATCACCGCACGTTCGGTGCGAGTCGCGCCGGTGTCCACCCCGCGCCCGGAAAACGGGTCCAATGCAAAAACCTCGCGTTCCACCGTCGAAAACCAGCCCTTGCGCTCTTTCTCCACCCGCTCGCTTTCCAGCTCTTCCAGCGTCCAGGCCAGCGTCCAGTCTTCGCCCTCCGGGGCGGCGGCCGTTTCCAGCACCTGCCGGATCGGCCCGCTCTGGCGGGTGAAGGCGCTGGAATACATCGGGCCGATGTGAAACCGCCGCAGCCGCTTGGGGTGAAGATCGTCGAAATCCTCGTCGAAACCGCGGGCAATCGTCACCAGCTTCAGCCCCGCCACCGACTGCGCCATCAGATGCGCCTGCGCGCGCGGCCAGCGGTTCTGGTCCTTCGGCAGGGCCCGGCGCCCGGTGTCGTCCAGTTCCATGAGATAGAGCGTCGGCAGGTTGATCTGGCTGTCATAGACCGCCCAGTGCAGCAGGTAGCGCCGCCGGTCATCATCTTCATCGGCCCCGGTCCAGACCGCCACCGGATCGTTCTGCGCCCAGAACATCCGCCCTGTCAGCAACTCTTCATAGTAAAGCCGCTGTGACAGCGCGAACTGCAGCCGGGTCGGAAATTCCAGATCACCGACGATGCTGCGCACCATTTCGTTCTTCAACTCGGCTTCGCTCGGCATGCCGCGCAGGTGGCGCTCGGCCTGCTGCGCGTCATTGGCCATGGTCATCAACTCGCGCGCCACCGGAAAGCCGCTTTCCAGCACGTCGATCTCGAGCGCGCCAGACCCCTTGCCGCCATCGCGTCCGGTCATCAGGTATTTCATCGACAGCGCCTGAAACGTGTTCGCCAACCCGGTCAGGTAACCGCCGACAATCTCCACATCCAGCCCGGAAAGCCGCCGCTCGCGGCGCATTTCGGCCGCGACACGTTGCAGGTGGCCGGTGATACGCTCGAACTTGCGAAAGTAGCGCCGCGCCGCAAACCTGTCGGTCAGCCCGACGTGGTCGGCGACCAGGGCCTTGCTTGCGCTGTTCTTGCCGGGTTCCGCCACCTAGGCCCCATACAGGTTCTTGTCGTGCTTCTCGACAATCTTCTGAAACCGCCGCGCAAAGCGCTCATCGGCCTTGGCCTTCTGCTCCAGCACCTTGCGGGCAAACACCATGTGGTCTTCATGGGCTTCCAGCATCTCGGCCATGCGCTGGTTCGTGGCCACGCCGATCCCGGCCATGGCCGCTTGCGCTTCTTCGTCGGTCTTGACGCCGATCTCGTTGATCTTGTGCGCCACATCCTGCTGCTGCGCGGTTTTCAGCGACTTGCTCAGTGCATCATACAGCACGACCCGCTGCCTGGTGTCGGTCTGCAGCTTGTTGATCAGCACCATCTGCGTCGCTGCCTGGTTCTGCAGGCTGTCGACCCAGGTCTTGCCCTGTTCGATGTAACGTTCCAGCGTCTGGCTTTTCGCCAGCATGACCTGCTCCTGCTGCACCTTTTCATTGTATTCCGTGTTCAGCGCCGCCAGTTCGCTTTCCAGCTTGGTGCGCGCCGCGGCGTCCTGTTCGACGCTGATCCGGTTTTCCAGTTCGATGATCTTCGGGTCCATCGCCTGGATTTCCGCGCGCAGGGCTTCCAGCGTGCCCACCGTCGCCTCGCGCTCGTCGAGCGTCGCCGTCAGGTTGGTTTCCACGCTGGCCTTCTGCCGGTTCAGCTCATCCAGTTGCCCCTGCAACAGGGTGACGATCACATCGGACTTGGAGATCAGATCCTGCAACTTGTCGTCGATGGAGGCGGTGCGCATCCGCTCCTGGCGCATCGAATCCGATTTCGCCTTCGAAAATATCCCGACAAAGCTTTCCCAGCCGGTCTTGTTGCGCATTTCGTCGAAGTCCTTGGAAAATGCCGACGTGACATCGTCCAGCCCCATGATCAGTTCCGCGATATTGGCATTCATCGCTTCGGTATGGGCATGAACATCTTCAAGCGTCGCGTTCTCGATATCAAAATCGATATCTGCACCTGCCTGCAACTGAGACCGCGCGGTTTCCATCTTGGACGTGATTTCCGAAATTTTCGCCTGCGCCGCGGCGACGTCACGTTTGCTATTCTCGATTTGCTCTGAAAATTCAGGGCTTTGGAACGGACCGGCCATTGATTACATCACTCCTTTTGGAAAACCCAAATACTTGCAGGCTCCATATATGGGGAATGTTAACGTGTTTTACATCACCCCGAAACCAAATTCCTGCGCAAGTGTCGCAAAACCGAACCGCAAAGAAAAGCGTAAATGGCGGCCGGGGCGCTCAATCCACCAGGTTGAACCCGGGCCCGAAGGGATAGCCGGTGATATTTTCGGCCCCCTCCCCGGTGATCACCAGGATATCGTGCTCGCGATAGCCGCCGGCACCCGGCTGCCCCTGCGGGATCGTCAACATCGGCTCCATGGAAATCACCATGCCCGGCTCCAGCACCGTGTCGATATCCTCGCGCAGCTCCAGGCCGGCCTCGCGCCCGTAGTAATGGCTCAGCACCCCGAAGGAATGGCCATAGCCGAAGGTGCGGTATTGCAGCAGATCGCGTTCGGCGAAATAGTCGTTGAGCCGGGCGGTGATCGCCGCGCAGCTTGCCCCGGCCCGGATCAGGCCGATCCCCAGCTCATGCGCCCCGACATTGGCCTCCCAGATCGCGCGCGACGCCGCGTCCGCCTCGCCCAGGAACAACGTGCGCTCCAGCGCCGTGTAATAGCCCGAGATCATCGGAAACGCGTTGAGCGACAGGATATCGCCACGCTGCAACCGGCGCCCCGTCACCGGGTTGTGCGCGCCGTCGGTGTTCGGCCCGGACTGGAACCAGACCCAGGTATCGCGATACTCGGCGTCGGGAAAGCGCGCCGCGATCTCGGCTTCCATCGCATCGCGCCCGGCCATCGCCACGTCGATCTCGCGCACGCCCTCGCGGATTACCTCGCGCATCGCATGACCGCCCAGATCGGCCACCGCCGCCCCGGCCCGGATCAGCGCGATCTCGGCCGCGCTCTTGACCATCCGCTGGCGCATCATCGCCGGCGCCAGGTCATGCACCGCGGCGGGCGCCAGAAACGCTTCCAGCCGTTCGCGCGCCGCCAGCGTCATGTGGTCTGCCTCGATCCCGACACGCGCGCCCCGGCCCGCCACATGCACGACCGCGCGCCAGTAATTGTCGCGCTTCCAGTCGCTGTAGGTGATGTTGTCGCCATGACAGCGCCGCCAGGGCTGGCCCGCGTCGATGCCCGCCGAAACCGTCACACTGTCATCCGCCGTCACCACCAGCGCGTAAGGCCGCCCGAAGCTGCAATATAAAAACCCCGAGTAATAGGCGATGGCGTGCATCGAGCTCAGCACCGCCACCTCGACCCCGGCCTCGGCCATGATCGCGCGCAGGCCCGCCAGCCGCGCGTCATATTCATCGCCGGAAAACGGCAGCGGTGCCTTTTGCCCATCGTGGAAGCGGTAGAAATCATCGCGGGTGTTCGTCATCTTGACCTCCCATGTTGGGGGCCGGACGGTGCGGACCCCGAAAGATCCCGGCGTTCAGGATGGTGAGGGCCGCAACACCGGCGACGCCATCGCCGGAAGCCGCCCTCATGCTATCGCCTGCACCCGCCCCGCGAAAGCCCCTTCGCGACACCTCTGGACAAGGCGCGACCCCCATGCCAAGCCTGCCTGTGACCAAATGCTGGGGAGACATGCCATGACCGACGCCACCAACCTTTCCGACCTGCTGAACGATGCGTCGCTGCTCGCAACCCGGGCCTACCTCGCCGGCGACTGGGCCGATGCCGATGACGGCGCCACCTTTGCCGTGACCAACCCGGCGCGCGGCGACGTGATCGCGCAGGTGGCCGACCTGACCCGCGCCGAAACGGCCCGCGCCATCGATGCCGCCTATGCGGCGCAAAAGGACTGGGCGCAGTGGACCGGCAAGGAACGCGCCGCCGTGCTGCGCAGGTGGTTCGACCTGATGGTGGAAAACGCCGACGACCTCGGGCGCATCCTGACCGCCGAGATGGGCAAGCCCTTCCCCGAGGCCCGCGGCGAGGTGCTCTATGGCGCGTCCTTCATCGAGTGGTTCGCCGAAGAGGCCAAGCGCGTCTACGGCGAAACCATCCCCGGCCATCTGCGCGACAAGCGCATCACCGTGATCAAGCAACCCATCGGCGTGGCCGCCTCGATCACACCGTGGAATTTTCCGAACGCGATGATCACCCGCAAGGCCGGCCCGGCGCTGGCGGCGGGCTGCGCCTTCGTCGCGCGTCCGGCCGCCGAAACCCCGCTCTCGGCGCTGGCGCTCGGCGTGCTTGCCGAGCGTGCCGGCATCCCGAAAGGCGTCTTTTCGGTGATCCCGTCCACCCGTTCCTCGGACATCGGCAAGGAATTCACCTCAAACCCCAAGGTGCGCAAGCTGACCTTCACGGGCTCCACCGAAGTCGGGCGCATCCTTTTGCGCCAGGCCGCCGACCAGGTGATGAAATGTTCCATGGAACTGGGCGGCAACGCGCCCTTCATCGTCTTTGACGACGCCGATCTCGACAAGGCGGTGGAAGGCGCGCTGATCGCCAAATACCGCAACAACGGCCAGACCTGCGTCTGCGCCAACCGCATCTATGTGCAGGCCGGGGTCTATGACGCGTTTGCCGAAAAGCTGAAGGCGAGCGCCGAAAGCATGAAGGTCGGCGACGGGCTGGAGGAAGGCGTGATCGTCGGCCCGCTGATCAACGAAGCGGCGGTGGAAAAGGTCGAGCAACACATCGCCGACGCCCTCGCCAAGGGCGCCACCGTCACCACCGGCGGCCACCGCCACGCGCTCGGCGGGACGTATTTCGAGCCCACCGTGATCACCGGCGCCACGACCGACATGGCCTTTGCCACCGAAGAAACCTTCGGGCCGCTGGCGCCGCTGTTTCGCTTCGAAACCGAAGACGAGGTGATCGCCTTGGCCAACGACACGATCTTCGGCCTCGCCGCCTATTTCTACGCCCAGGATCTTTCGCGCGTGATCCGGGTTCAGGAAGCGCTGGAATACGGCATGGTCGGGGTGAACACCGGGCTGATCTCCACCGAGGTCGCGCCCTTTGGGGGGGTCAAGCAATCCGGGCTTGGCCGCGAAGGCTCGCACCACGGGATGGAGGACTACCTTGAGATGAAATACATCTGCACGTCGGTTTGAGCGTGCGACAGGTCGCCTTTCCAGTGGTTGCCCGCACGAACAATCTTGCCACTGAACTCCTGGCGTTCGAGCATCCGGCAGCCGGAAAACAATTCGTGAAAGGCGGAGTCGAACCCGGTGAAAGCGCCGAAGCGGCCGCCAAACGTGAACTGTGGGAGGAAGCCGGGCTTCGCGCATTGTCCGCTTGCCATATCCTGACGTCTGAACACCTCGAATTTGAAGCCAACTGGCACTTCGTGCTCTGTGACATCGCCCCCGCCCCGGAACACTGGCTCCACCATTGTGCGGACGGCGGCGGGCATGTCTTCAGCTTTTTCTGGCAGCCGCTGCAATCTCCGCTGAATGAAACATGGGACAGTTTGTTCCACGCGGCCCTTGCCGATATCCGAAAGTGGCTGGATTGAAAACACGCGGATAGATACTGCCGAGTTCGCCCCCCAATTCCACGCCCAAAAACCTCATATGCAATTCACATGGAATTCATATGCACTTCATATTCGCAAAATTCCTTCCAAGGATTGACCCCCGGCGCGCGTCATACTCAATGTGATGCGCATGGAAACCACCGACGAAGCCCTCGCGCTGGCCGCAGCCGGCGGGGATCGCGATGCCTTCGCGGCGCTGCTGGCGCGCTGCTATGATCGCATTTTCGCGCTGGCCTTCCGCCTCACCGGCAGCCGCGCCGAAGCCGAGGATCTGACCCAGGATATCTGCGCCGCCCTGCCCGCCAAGCTGCGCGCCTTTCGCGGGGAAAGTTGTTTCACGACATGGGTTTACCGCGTCACGGTGAACGCAGCCCACGACCGGCGCCGGCGCGCCGCCAGCCATGCCCGCGCCGCCGATGGCTGGGGCGACTGGGAGCTGAACCGCCGCGCCGCCGAGGCCGAGGCGCAGGAGCAAATCAACTGGCTGCAGCGCGCCATGCGCGCCCTGCCGCCCGACCTGCGCGACACGCTGGCACTGGTTCTCGATGACGAGTTGACCCATGCCGAAGCCGGGCAAGTGCTTGGAATCAGTGAAGGAACCGTCAGTTGGCGCCTGTCGGAAGCCAGGAAAAAACTGCGCGCACTCGCCGCAGAGGAGCAAGGCACATGAGCGACGAACTCGACGATCTGAAAGCCGCGATGAAGGCCGCAACGCCCACGCCGGATGAAAAAAATCGCGTGGATAATCTGGCGCTTGGCCAGAAAAATTTCGATGCCCTCCAAGGATCGCGCCAGGGCGCGCGTCCCAATGATGTTCGCCGCCCATCGGGGTGGCTCATTTCAGGAGGACGCAGGATGTTTCATTCCCTTACCAGCCGCGGCGGTCTGGCCGCGACCACTGCCCTTGTCGCCATCGGCATCGTCATCGTGAGCCCGCAGGGCCGCTCGCTGTTCACCCCGCCGACGACAATTTCCAACCGCGGCGAAAGCCCGAAAATGCAGGAAACCCCGACCACGGCGCCCGAGCCTGCGACAAAACCCGCAGATGACGCGCTGGCCGGTGCCCACGTGCCAGCCGATCCTTACGCGGGTGCAACGGCGGGCCAGGCGGAAGGCGAAGCCGTGATGGCGCTGGAGCGTTCCCGCGCGCCTGCCAAGCGGTCTGCCGACTATGCGCAGGCCCCCTCGGTGATCGCCCCGTCCCCCGAGGCCACCTCCCCGGAACGCCTTGATACCGAAGCGTTTTCCAACGAAGACAGCGCGCCGGTCAAACGCGTGGCGGATGAGCCGGTTTCGACATTCTCGATTGATGTCGATACCGCGTCATACGCCGTTGTCCGCTCGTCGTTGATGGCCGGGCAATTGCCGCCGCGCGATGCGGTGCGGGTGGAGGAAATGCTGAACTATTTCCCCTATGACTACCCGGCGCCGGATGCTGGCGCCGCAACACCGTTCAAGCCGACCGTTACAGTCATGCAGACGCCATGGAACGCCGACACGCAGCTTGTGCATATCGCGTTGCAAGGCAAGATGCCCGCGCTCGATGAGCGGCCGCCGCTGAACCTCGTGTTCCTGATCGACACTTCGGGGTCGATGCACAATGCCAACAAGCTGCCGCTGCTCAAGCAGAGCTTCCGGCTGATGCTGGGCCAGCTTCGCCCCGAAGACAAGGTGGCCATCGTGACCTATGCCGGCAGCGCGGGCCAGGTGCTGGCGCCCACCGCCGCCTCGGAACGCAGCACGATCCTTGCGGCGCTGGACCGGCTGGAGGCCGGCGGCTCCACCGCCGGGCAGGACGGGTTGCAACAGGCCTATGCGGTTGCCGAGAACATGTCGGATGATGGCGATGTCAGCCGCGTCATCCTGGCAACCGACGGCGATTTCAATGTCGGCCTGTCCGACCCGAAGGCGCTGGAAGACTTCATTGCCGCCAAACGCGACAGCGGCATCTATCTTTCGGTGCTCGGCTTCGGTCGCGGCAATCTCGACGACGCCACGATGCAGGCGCTGGCGCAGAAGGGCAATGGCACGGCCGCCTATATCGACACGCTGAGCGAAGCGCAGAAGGTGCTTGTCGATCAGTTGAGCGGGGCGCTGTTTCCCATCGCCGATGATGTGAAAATCCAGGTCGAGTTCAACCCGGCCGCCGTCGCGGAATACCGCCTGATCGGCTATGAGACCCGCGCGCTCAGGCGCGAGGACTTCAACAACGACAAGGTGGATGCCGGCGAGATCGGCGCGGGCCATGCGGTGACGGCGATCTATGAGGTCACACCGGTCGGCTCGCCCGCCGTTCTGAACGATCCGCTGCGCTACAAGGCCGATGAACCCGCCGGCGCGGCCGACGATGAACTGGGCTTCCTGCGCCTGCGTTACAAGCTGCCCGGCGAAAGCCGGAGCCGCCTGATCGAGCAGCCGATCCCCAACGAAATGGTGGAACCCGGCACCGAACAACGCTTCGGCGCCGCCATCGCCGGGTTTGGCCAGCTGCTTCGCGGCTCGCATTATCTGGGAAACTGGGCCTGGGACGACGCGATCGCGCTGGCAAACGGCGCGTTGGGTGAAGACCCGTACGGATACCGGCGCGAGGCCGTCAGCCTGATGCGCCTTGCCCAGAGCCTGTCGCAGCCGTAACGAAAAAGGGGCGACCGATCACGGTCGCCCCAACTTCCGGGAAAAAGGCCGGCTTACTTGTCCGACTTTTTCCTGGACTTGCTTTCGGCCTTGTTTTCCACCGCCTTGGCTTCGATCGTTTCACCCTTGGTGATCTCGATCTTGCGCGGCTTCAGTGCTTCGGGCACTTCGCGCCGCAGGTCGATGTGCAGCATGCCATCGGCGTGCGTTGCGCCCACGACGCGCACATGATCGGCCAGATGGAACCGGCGTTCGAATGCACGGGTGGCAATGCCACGATGCAGGAACACGCGGCCCTCGTCTTCATCGGCCTTCTTCCTTGCGGTCACGATCAGCGAGTTTTCACGCACTTCGACGTTCAGTTCGTCTTCACTGAAACCCGCCACGGCGATCGAGATGCGCCAGGCATCATCACCGATCTTTTCGATGTTGTAGGGGGGATAGCTGGGTTGGCTGACCTCGTTGGTCAGAACCCGGTCCATCAGGTCGGCAATCTGGTCGAAGCCGACGGTTGCACGATAAAGCGGTGCAAAATCAAATCCACGCATGGGGTCATCCTCCTTTGAGCGATAACGATTTGTGTGCCTTCCAAGATTGGAACAGCGATTGGTGCGGACCCTGTTCAGGCCTCCGCGCCCTATAAATAAGTGCTGTGACATTGCGCTTCAAGACCTGCCCGGCGCGCGGGCGGCGCAAACTGCAGCGTCCAAAACCGCGGACACGGGCGCGCATCAAGGCTTGAGAAACCGCGCGCCGCCGCTGCTGCGCCCTTCCCCGATGCCGATCCGTTTGGCACCAAATGACACCGGGGGATAGACGCCGCGTCCGGCGCGAAGATCTCTCATCAGCTCTTTCAGCGGTCGTGCGATATCCATGCCAAAAGAGACTTTCTCGCCGTTCACATCGCCGATTGCCGACACCAGTGAAACAATTACCGGGCGGCCGTTCTCCATCCGGAAAACCGGGGCCCCCGATGATCCGAAGATCACATCGCAGCTCATCGCCACCATGCCATCCGTTGCCTGCAACACCGTGCAGACCCGCTGGCGCGATGGCGCATTGTTGCGTCCTTTTCCGTAAGACACCACGCTGACTTCATTGCCGGTATGGACGTTTCCACCAACCCGAAAAGGGTTGGCATGGGTGCTCTGGATCGGCGCTTCCAGCCGGATCAGCGCCATGTCATAGCGCAATTGCTTGCCGTTGACTTCAGAGCCGCCCAGGTAGTTCGGATGGATCAGCGCAGCCACCCCACGTCGCATGGCAATGGACTTGCCATTGCGCCAGCCTGCGCGAAATTCGACCTGCCGCGGATCGGCCTTGGCGCCGGTATCCGGGTCGACCAGGCAGTGCGCTGCCGTCATGACCAGATCGGGCCGCACCAGGACGCCGGTGCATGAGCTGCGCCGTTCGATGAGCAACAGGCCGACCCCTTCCCAGCCCCGCGCTTCAGCCCAGCTGTCCATGGTCATCAGCTTGCTGTCACGTGTCTGACCAATGGCCGCGGATGCAGACAGCACCCAGAATATCAGCAGCACGCCAAGGCCCGGAAACAAGGTTTTCATGGTGCGGGTCTCCTTGTCATGGCCGGACGAACTTGGCCCCGCCTGTGGTCCGTGCGGGGCTTTCGCCGCCACCCAGGGTAAACACCTTCACCCCCGACCGGGCCGGAGCAACCGGTGGAGCTTCACCATTTGCCACCAGAGCCATCAGGTCCGCCAGCGGCGCTTTCAGCCGCGTTCCAAGCGCAACTTCGCGCCCGTCGATATCGGCCTTTGCCGAGATCACCGATACAATCCGCGCCTTGCCATCTTCATCAAAGGAAAACACCGGCGCCCCGGACGAGCCGAAATCGACATCGCACGACAACACAAGCATTCCCGACCGGCGCGCCAGGACCTTGCATTCTTCCTGCAAAGAAGGGTTTTCCGATCGTTCGCGCGCATAGGACACAACGCCGACAAGCGAGCCCTTGCGCGGACGGTCGTCTGTTTCAAACGGCTCGACAGAGGCCTTTCGGATCGGCGAAACCAGCCGCAGCAGGGCCAGGTCGAACCCCACGCTCTTGCGCCGTTCGCCCGCTTCATCGCGATAGTCCGGGTGCGCAATCGCCTGGCTGACCCGCCGGACGGCGTTGGCCTGCCCGTTGCGCCAACCAGCCAGAAATTCGATTTCTTCGGGGTCGACAGGCGCCCCGCTGACCTTGTCGAAAAGACAATGCGCAGCGGTCAGGACCAGATCGGGAGCAATCAGGGCACCGGTGCAAAACGCGCGCCCGGCGATGTCGAGCCGCCCGACGGCTTCCCATCCGCGATTGTCGGCGCCGGTCAGCAGTTTGCGCAAATCCGAAGCCCCTCCGGCCATCGCCGCGTTGCTCAACACCAACAGGATTACGCCCGTGAACCAGCCGAACCGCATGAACTCTCCCGCATTTCCAGCCAGCGATCTATCGCCCCGATCTGGCAAAAATATGACGGGATCAGGATAGCGCCCGGGGCTTTGGCCCGCCAGTGGCCCAGTCGAGCAGTTCGACTGTGTGGACAACCGGCACCTCGGTCCCCGAGCCGATTTGCACCATGCAGCCAATGTTGCCGGTCGCAATGACATCGGGCTGCCGTTCCTCAAGCGTTTTGATCTTGCGGTCTTTCAGTTGCCCTGAGATCTCGGGTTGCAACAGGTTGTATGTTCCGGCCGACCCACAGCACAAATGCGCGTCTCGTGGCTCGACCACGCCAAACCCGGCCCGTTTCAGCAACGTCTTGGGCTGCGATTTGACTTGCTGGCCATGCTGCAGCGAACAGGCGGCGTGGTAGGCAACCTGCAAGCCGCCCCGGGCTTCGGGCATGTCCAGGTCCATCAGCAGTTCACTGACGTCCTTCGCAAGCCCTGCCACCCGTGCCGCATCGCTGGCCCTTGGATGCTCGCGCAGCATGTGTCCATAGTCCTTGACGGTGGTACCGCAACCGCTGGTGTTGATCACGATCGCATCCAGCCCGTCGCCTTCGATCTCTGCAATCCAGGCATCGATGTTCTGCAAGGCACTGGCATGTGCGGCCTTTTCGCGCCCCATGTGATGGGTCAGCGCACCGCAACAGCCCGCACCCCGGGCGATCACAACTTCGCAGCCCAACCGGCGCAGCAGGCGGATCGTTGCATCGTTGATATCTGTATTCAGGGCCCGCTGCGCACAGCCGGTCATCAGCGCAACGCGCATTTTGCGCGGCCCCCGGGCCGGAAACACCTGCGGATCATCGTTTCGGCTGACCGGCGGAATTTCCCTTGGCGCCATCTCGAGCATCGCCCGCAAACGGGCATCGGGAATCAGGCGGCGAAACGGTCGGGCCATTTTCGCGCCCAGCATGGCCACTCGAAACCGCATGGGGTGCGGAAGGACAAAGGCCAGAACCGACCGCAGGAACCTGTCCATGAGCGGGCGTTTGTAGGTCTTTTCGATATGGCCCCGCGCCACGTCCACAAGGTGCATGTAGTTCACCCCCGACGGGCATGTGCTCATACAGGCCAGACATCCAAGACAGCGGTCGATATGCGACACCGTCCGGGCATCCGCCGGCCTGTCGTTTTCGAGCATGTCCTTGATCAGGTAGATACGCCCGCGCGGGCTGTCGAGTTCATCACCCAGCAGCTGATAGGTCGGACAGGTCGCCGTGCAGAACCCGCAATGAACGCAGGTGCGCAGGATGTCGTTTGCGACCTTGATCTCGGGTCGGCGCAACTGTTCTTCCGAAAACTCGGTTCGCATCGGCTACCCTTTCAGACCCGGGTTGAGAATTCCGCGCGGGTCAAATTTCTTGCGGATATTTTCGCTTATGCTGGCAATCCGCGCCGGCTGGGGCTGAAAAACCGGGATGCGCGCGCGCAGGTCGTCCGCGCCACGCACAAGGGTCGCATGCCCCCCCAACGCGGCCAATATTTGCCGGATCACCCGCGCCCCCGCATCGCCGTTGCCGGCATCTGCCGCGTCGGTCACAGCCAACCAGATAAGCCCCCCGCCCCAATCGAACAACGCCTCATGGTCGAGGCCCAGCTGCTGCAACTGCTGGACAAAAGCCGGGGCGTGAGAGGGTTTGAGCGATATTCGCCAGATGGCCCCGTCTTGCCGGGCCAGTGGTTCTGCATCACGGATCCGAACCCAGAAAGCCGCGCTGTCGGCTGCCTCGATCACGTCGCCGCCAGCCAGCGAACGCAACTTTTCGACCCGGTAGGCCACGGATTGCTTCATGCCTTCGATCCGGATTGCCGTGAGCGATTGCGCCCCCATCTGGCCAGCCGGAACATGGGCAACGCCGGAAACGTCATAGGGGGAACCAAGCGCCCGGGCCAGAACCGCGATGCCTGCGGCAATGTCCAGCCCCGGAACCAGGACAGTCGCTTCGGTCTGCGGGATTGCCTGAACCTTGAAGGAAACCTCGCTCAGCACCCCGAGCGTTCCAAAACTGCCCGCCATGAGCTTCACAAGGTCATAGCCGGTCACGTTCTTCATCACCTGGCCGCCGTTCTTGATGATCCGCCCCCGGCCATCAACAAATCTCACCCCCAGCAGATGATCCCGGCACGCGCCCGCCTGAATACGCCTTGGCCCCGAGACATTCGCCGCAACGACCCCGCCAATGGTCGGCTCTCCCGCGGTGGCCAGCAGGGGGCGATGATCCATCGGTTCAAATGCGAGGCGCTGATTTTCCTGTGCCAGCACGGCAGAAATTTCGGCCATGGGCGTTCCGGCTTTTGCAACCAGCGTCAGCGCGCCCGGTTCGTAATGTGTAACGCCGCGCATCGCGGACGTGCCAAGCGTTTCGCCATCCGGGACCGCCCCGGGCCTTCGTGTGTCGCCGCCAACGATACGAACAGCGCGTTCCGCCCCGGCCAGCAGTTGCGACAATTCGCGCTCGTCTGCCGGGGTGTGGGTCATCCGGCTCATCCCGGTCGGTCCTTCAGTTGGCATCGCGTCGCGCCGCGCTGGCAGACAGTGGAAAGACCTTGGCCGGGTTCAGGATCCAATTCGGGTCAAACACATCCTTGATATCCATCTGGGCCTCCAGATCAACTGCCGTGAACTGCGACGTCATCAGTTCTCGTTTCTCGATCCCGACCCCGTGCTCGCCTGTCAGACAACCGCCGACCTCGACGCAGAGCTTGAGGATTTCCGCCCCGAAAGCCTCGCAGGTTTCCAGATCGCCCGGCTTGTTGGCATCATAAAGGATCAGCGGATGCATGTTGCCGTCACCCGCATGAAACACGTTGCCAACCTGCAAGCCGAACTGTTCGCTCATTTCGCCAATACGTTTCAGCACATGCGGCAGTTGAGACACCGGGATCGTGCCATCCAGACACATGTAGTCATTGACCTGCCCCATTGCCCCGAAGGCAGACTTCCGCCCCAGCCAGATCCGTGCGCTTTCCTCATCCGAGCGGCTTTCGCGCAATTCAACCGGGTCATGCCGCGCCGCGATCTCCTTGATCACTGCAAGCTGTTCGTCGATTTCGGCTTCCGAGCCTTCGGCCTCGATGATCAGCAACGCCTCGCAGTCCGGATACCCCGGTCCGACATGGGTTTCCACCACCTCGATACAGGGCCGGTCCATGAATTCGATCGCCACCGGCAATATCCCGGCCTTGATGATGTCTGACACACAAGCCCCCGCCACCTCATTCGAGCGAAAACCGATCAGCACCGGGCGCGCGCCTTCCGGCTTGTGAAGGATGCGCAACGTGGCTTCCGTTACCACGCCAAGCTGCCCTTCGGACCCACAGATCAAGCCCAGCAAGTCAAGACCGGCGGCATCCAGATGCGCGCCTCCGATCTCTACGATTTCTCCGTCGGCCATCACCATGACGACACCCAGCAGGTTGTTGGTCGTGACGCCATATTTCAGACAATGCGCGCCGCCCGAGTTCATCGCAATGTTGCCGGCAATGGCGCAAGCCAGCTGGCTGGAGGGATCGGGCGCGTAGAAATAGCCCATTTCCTCAACTGCATTGGTCACCGACAGGTTGGTGCGCCCGGCCTGAACCCGCACAAAACGGTTTTCATAGTCGACCTCGATGACATCATTCATCCGCGAAACGCCCAGCACCACGCTGTCGGCCGTCGGCAATGCCCCACCTGCCAACGATGTCCCCGACCCGCGCGGGACAACCGGCACGCCTTCTTCGTGACAAATCTTCATGACGTGCGAAACCTGCTCGGTGTCGGCAGGCAGAACGGCCAGCATCGGCGCGCAGGCATAAGCTGCCAGCGCATCGCATTCATAGGCGACGGTTTCGGCAGGATCGTCAATGACGGCGTCGGCGGGCAGAACTTCACGAAGCCTCTCGGCCAGGCGACTCTTTCTTGCGAGAATTTGGGGATCAGGCTGGGGAATTTGCATCGCGGAACCGGCTGAGATTTCATTTGGTAAGAAAATATAACCAATCTTCGGGAACAGCAAGGCAAGATCGGCAAATTGTGACGGGACAAGCCCGGTGAACTATGCCACCATCTGCCCCATGAGAATTTTACCTGCAATTATCGGCGTCTCGCTTGCCTTTTCCATTGGCAGGGCATTCGCGGATCCACCCCGCGTGGAAGATGTGCGCACGGATGAATTGGGGGGCGCCTGGACCATTTCGGTTACGCTTCGCCACCCGGACACCGGCTGGGACCACTATGCCGACGGCTGGGAAGTCCTCGCCCCGGACGGCACGCGCCTTGGATTTCGTGAGCTGGCGCATCCGCATGTGAACGAGCAACCCTTCACCCGCTCGCTTTCAGGCATTGCCATTCCAAAGGGCACACCCTTCGTTCTGGTGCGCGCGCACTGCAATGTGGATGGCTGGAACACCGACACTTTCAAGGTCCAACTGGGCAACTGACGGCATACCGGCCGGCCCCGAAGACTGCTCATCCAACCGCCGCGGGGCGGATCACCTCCGCCCCTCACGCAGCCAGGCCGCAATGGTCAGCAGTGACGCCAGCAGCAGAAACAGCCAGGTCGGAACCAGCGACGTCACCGTAACCCCGGTCGTCACGAAGGCCCCGCGCGGCGTGATCGCAATCCATCCTCGCCCTGCCGCAACGCGCCCCTCGCGCACTGTTCTGATGTCAGGGAAACCGTTTTCCAATGGAAGTATCCCGCCGCGCGTGGCCTTGACCGCATCCGACAGCTTTTCTCCGGTGGCGATCGTTTCCTCAAATTCACGCGGCGCCGAGGGACCAAGTGCAATGACCGCGTCCTGATCGCCCTGCTTCAGTTGATACAACCCAACGTCCGGCGCGCCATATTCGGCGATGAACCGACCAGGTGAAACCTCGTCCAGCGGCAGGACAACCACCGAGCCGTCGGGGCCCGTGATTTCAACTTCAAGCGGCCCGTCGCCCAATGTGCGGCGTGTGATTGTCATGGTCTGCCCCTCGGCGATTGCCGAAAGCGCTTCTTCTTCCAGTTCCGGCTCTTTCATCATCCAATGGGCCAACCGGCGCAAAAGCTCTTTTTGCGGACCTCCCCCTTCAAACCCGCGGTTCCAGAGCCAGGCATGGTCAGACGCCAGCAAGGCAATGCGCCCCTCGCCCACCCGGTCCAGAACAAGCAGGGGCTTGCCCTCGGCCCCGGTCATGACCGTGTTGCCCGATATCGCGGACAGCTCCACCAGTCGGAACCAGCGGCCCCAGCCGGGCTTGCCGCCGTCTCCGGGAAATGCCAGGTCCAGGGCTTCGGTCACCGGATGGCGCCGGCCGACTTCGGACACTTCGGGGCGAAACCCCTGCTCGATGATCCGCGAAGTCGGGGCTGCCGGCAGGATATTTCCCAAAGGCGAGCGGAAAAGACTGTCAGCGCTTGCAAAACCTGGCCCCGCAGCGACCAGAACAGCGCCGCCGTTCTCGACATATCTGCCCACGTTTTCAAGGTAGAGAGACGGCAATATGCCCCGCCGGCGATAGCGGTCAAAAATGATCAGGTCGAACTCGTCGATCTTGTCCAGGAACAGCTCTCGGGTTGGAAAGGCGATCAGCGACAGCTCTGACACCGGCGCGCGATCCTGTTTGTCGGGCGGCCGGAGAATGGTAAAATGCACCAGGTCAACAGCACTGTCCGACTTGAGAAGATTGCGCCAGGTGCGTTCACCCGGGTAGGGTTCGCCGCTGACAAGGAGCACGCGCAGCCGGTCGCGCACCCCGTTGATCTGAACCACCGCCGCGTTGTTGCGGTCGGTCAACTCGCCCGGCGCGGCAGCAATGCGCAGCTGGATCACGTTCATCCCGCCGTGTTCGAGCATCAGCGGAAAACTGTATTCCTCACCGACGCGCACGGCAGCCGGCTGCATGGCTTTCCCGTCAACCGATATTTCCAGTGCCACCGTCTTGCTTGCGCCAGGCGGGACCCGCCCCTGGTCCTCGACTTGCAGAACCAGTGAAACCGCTTCGCCAAGGATGGCAAAGGCGGGCGCGCTTTTGACGATCAACCGGCGATCCCAATCGCTGTCATGCCCGCTCATCAACAAATGCAAAGGCGCCGGCAAATCAGGCGCATTTTCCGCGTCGTGGGCCTGTCCGTCGCTGAGGACAATCGCGGCAGCCAACTGGTCCCGCGGAACCTGCGCCAACGCCTCCGACAGGCGCCGCATCAACTGCGTGCCACCATCCCCCGGCGCGTCTCCAAGTGCAAACTCCCGCAACTCGGTGTTGGGCCGCGCCGCGATTTGCGCACGCAGTATTTCCAGGGCCGATTGCGTTTGCGACGGACGGTCCGACAAGGCCTGGCTGGATGTCTGGTCAACGACGGCCACGACAATATCATCCAGCAACTCGCGATCTTCGCGTTGGAACGACGGGTTTGCCAGCGCCAGAATGACAGTGAGTGCTGCGAGCGCACGAAGCCACCAGCCCCCCAACCCGCGCCATGTCGCCAGGCCGACAAGAAGCCCCATGAACACAATGGCCCCCAGCAGGGCCGGCCAGGGTATCAAGGGGGAGAAGATGACTGACCCGGCGCTCATTGACCCAGCCTTTCAAGCAGGGCCGGAACGTGAACCTGATCGGATTTGTAGTTGCCGGTCAGCACATACATGATCAGGTTGACACCAAACCGGTATGCGATCTCGCGCTGCCGCTCGCCGGCGCTGCCACGCCCCACGGGAAACATCGGCGCGCCCATGTCCGTGACGGCCCAGGCTGCTGCCCAGTCATTGCCGCCGATGATGACCGGGGTGACATTGTCATTGAGATTTCTGAATGGCATGCCCTCGATCTGTTCGGCATCCACCTGCGCGGCTTCGACCCAGACTTCGCGCGACGCGTGGCGGCCCGGAAAGTCTTGCAGCAGGTAAAATGTCCGGGTCAGGACGTGATCATCCGGCACGGGTTCGAGCGGCGGAATATCAAGCGAGAAGGCCAGTTGCTGCAGTTTGCGACCATTGGGCGAATTCGGGCCATAACCGGCAATGTCGGCATCGCGCGTGTCAAACATGATCATCCCGCCAGTCCGCAGATACCGGTTCAGCTTGGCATAAGCCGCGGCCGAAGGCTGGGGCTGGTCGGGGGTGACCGGCCAGTAGAGAAACGGGAAAAACGCCAGTTCGTCCTGCTCAAGATCGACGCCGATCGGATTGGCCGGTTCAACCGAAGTCCGGGCAAACAAGACATCCGACAGGCCGCGCAACCCGGCCTGCGCGGTTTCGTCAACCTGCCGGTTCCCGGTCAGGACATGGGCGAGCACGGTCTGGGTTGTGGCTTCAAGGGCCAGTTCGTCATTCTGGGCCCGTGCCGGATCGGGGTGCAGCGCAAGCGCGCCAAGCAGCAGGACCACGGCCGCTTTTCCCTGCCTGGCCGGTGCAGCGCCAAGCAGCAGCCCGGACAGCCAGAGCGAGGCCAGCATGTCCAGCCCCAGGAACACCAGTGCCGCCGACAGGAAGTAACCCTTCAGTTGCTTTTCACGGGCCGTTGAAAGCCCTTCGATCGTGACGAATGCGGGCCAGTCCGCCAAGGAAAGCTCCGTGGCTGGTTCAACAACGTTTCGGACAACGACCCGGTCTTGTCCCTGATAGACGCCCGGCGGCAGCGCGGCGCTCAGGGGCTTTGCCGCCAGAACTTCGCCGGGCACACCCGCAAGCCCCCTGGCCTCGTGAAGATCACCGAACCCGTCGAGCACCTTGGTTGGCACCCAAACCGTTCCGGCAAGCTCATCAACCTTTGGGGCGCCGGATGCGCCGGACACCGACAGCCGCTCGAGCATCTGCACAAACAGGCCCGAGAGCGGCAAGGTCGACCATTCCGCGTTGGCCGTGACGTGGAACAGGACGACCTGCCCCTGTCCAATCCGCTTTCGCGTCACCAGCGGGGTGCCGTCCGCAAGGGCTGCAATCACCCGCCTGGAAAGTTCAGGGTCCGGTTCGGCCAGAACTTGAGCCGAGACCGTCACGTCGGCGGGAATGTCCAGCCCGAAGAACGGCGATTCCTGTGCGAACGGGCGCAGGGCTTTCGGCTCTCCCCAGCTCATGGCGCCACCGATCATGCGCCCGCCTGCGCGCAACCGAACCGGCATCAGGGGGTCTTCCTGGCCACGACTCACATCGCTGGCGGCGAGTTTCGGCCCGGCAAACCTGAGAAGCAGTCCACCCTTTTCCACCCAGTTTTGGATGTCCTTGCTTTCAGCCGGCGACAAACGCGCAACGTCGGCCAGAACGATGACATCCGGGTTGGCCAGCAAAATGTCGCCAAGCGTTCCCTCGATCAGATCGGCATTGGGAACAAGAGCTTGCTCCAGATAGTGCGTGGGCGCAAGAAGCACGAGCCCCTCGCGATCGGACTGCCCCGAGACAAGTGCGATCTCGCGGCGCTTCAGACCATCGCCCGTCAGGCTGACAGCCCCTGCCGAGCGCAGCCCTTCGATGGAAAACCGGGTAATCCTGTTGCGAATTTCGGCAGGCACCGACAGGCGTGTTTCGCTTTCGCGGTCGCCGCTTTCGAAACGCAGTGGCGCGCGCGCCAACACGGTTTCATTGCCGGCCGGATCAAGCCCGATGGCCTCAAGCTCGATTTCTGCAGGGTTGGCGGCCTGCGGGCGAATGGCCGACAGCACGAAAGCGCCGTCTTCCAGAACAGGTGGACGGATACCGAACACAGGGAACGCGCTTTCCACCACACGCAGTTCGCCGGCATCTTGAAGCGCCGAGGCCAATTCCCGCCGGCCCGGCCTGTCCAACCCGTCCGACAGCCAGAGCGTATCAAACCGGCCGTCCAGGTTCCTGGTCCAACGGGTCACTTTTTCCGGGTCCGGCATCCAGGGACGGGGCTGCAATCCGGCAAGGCGCTTGCGCCAACTGTCGGCGGCCTGAAACTGCAGAGGGCCGTTCGCCAGATCGCTCAGCAACACGACGGCAACAGGTCGGGGCGGCTGGGTCGCGCTGTCCAGGGCCGCCTCTGCGCGCTCGATGCGGCTTTCCCAATCCCGGGCGCTGGCCCAGGAGGCATCAAACAGGATCAACAGTGGCGCGTCCCGCCCGTCCTGCGGCTGCGGGTTCAGCACCGGACCCGCAAACCCGACGATCAGGGCCGCAACGGCCGCAATTCTGAGCAGCATCAGCCACCAGGGTGTCTTGTCGCTCTGGCTGTCATCATCTTTCAGGCCCAGCAACAGGATTACTGGCGGAAAAATCCGCCGAAGCGGCGCGGGGGGAACAGCCCGCAACAGCAGCCAGAGTATCGGCAGCAGAACAAGCCCCAGAAGAAGCCAGGGCGTGACGAATGCTATGCCAAACATCGAAAACATCAGCGGCGTTTCTCCAGTGCTCCGTAGATCCACAGCAACGCGGTTTGTACCGGCGCATCGGTGTGGTGGCACATGAACTGCCACCCGGTGTTGCGCGCCAGTTCGGCCAGGGCCGTCTTGCGCTGCGCAAGACGCTCGAGATAGCGCGCGCGCAAGCCTTTCGCTTTCAGTGTTTCAAACGCCAGCGTGCCGCCGGGGTTTTCAAAGATCGTCCGTCCGTCGAAGGGGTAGCCTTCTTCCTGCGGATCCAGAATCTGAACCAGAACGCCTTTCACGCCGCGCTCTGCCGCAGATGACAGGGCCGATGTGATCGCACCAAGGTCGCCAAGGAAATCCGACAGCAACAACGCCCGCGACTGCTTTGGCAGATCAGACATCTGCGGTGTGCCGTAGTCGGCAGCATCTTTCTGCAGCGCAATCGCTGCGGCAAGCCGGTCAAGCTGAGCTTCCCCCTGGCGCGGGCGCTCGCCGGTTCCGGCAAGGGCCACGCGTTCCCCCCCGCGGATCAACAAGATCGCCGCAGCAAGCGCCAGCAGCCGCGCCCGATCGAGCTTTTCGGGAAGTTTCGGGTCGGACGAAAACCCCATGGAGGTCGAGGCGTCCGGCCAGATCGAAATACTCTGCGCGGCCTGCCACTCCTTTTCCTGAACAAACTGCACATCGGATCGCGCCGAGCGGCGCCAGTCGATCATGCGCGCGCTGTCGCCGGGGGCGGAAGGCCGGTGTTGCCAGAACTCGTCGCCCATCCCGGCGCGTCTGCGACCGTGAACGCCAAGCAGGACCGTCGCGGCAAGATGCTCGGCGTCGGCCAAAAGGGCCGGCAGCCCGCTGGCCAGGTCTTCGGCGTGCCCCCGGTTGAACGCGGCCGTGTTCACGCGGCGGCCCGCTCATGCAAGACCTGGCCGGACACCGTGTCGATCAGATCGGACAGGGTTTCGCCGCGCGCCCGGGCCGCGAAGTTCAGGGCCATCCTGTGGCTGAGAACGGCATGCGCCATTGCCGCGACGTCTTCGGGCGAAGGGGCCAGCCGACCATCAAGCAGCGCGCGCGCGCGCACCGCCAGCATCAACGCCTGCGAGGCCCGCGGTCCGGGGCCCCAACTGACACTGTCGCGCACCAGTTCGGAAGCTGATTCATCTTCCGGGCGGAAGGCTCTGACCAACATCAGGATTTTCTCGACGACGGCGTCGCCAACCGGCATCCGGCGCAAAAGCTCCTGGGCGGCAATCAGTTCTTCGGCCGCAAAGACGGCATGCGCCGCATCTTCATCTTTTCCCGTCGTCGCCAGCAGGATTTCGCGCTCTTCTTCGCGGGTCGGATATTTCACGTCGATCTGCACGAGAAACCGGTCCAGTTGCGCTTCGGGCAGCGGGTATGTGCCTTCCTGTTCTATCGGGTTTTGCGTTGCCAGCACATGGAAGGGCCGCCCGAGGGCTCGTTCGCGTCCGGCCACGGTCACGACGCGCTCCTGCATCGCCTGCAACAAAGCCGATTGCGTGCGCGGCGACGCCCGATTGATTTCATCGGCCATGAGCAATTGGCAGAACACCGGCCCTTCGATGAACCGGAACGACCGGCTGCCGTCATCGGCCGTTTCGAGGACTTCCGATCCGAGAATGTCTGCCGGCATGAGATCGGGCGTGAACTGAATGCGCGCACCGTCCAGCCCCATGACGGTCGAAAGTGTGTCGACCAACCGTGTCTTACCCAGCCCCGGCAATCCGACAAGCAAACCGTGCCCACCACACAGCAAGGCGGTGAGGACCAGGTCGACAACCCCCTCCTGGCCAATGAACCGGCGGGTGATGCTGTTCTTTGCTTCCCCCAGCTTTTCGCCAAGGGCTTCGATTTCCTGCACAAGTCCGGCGTCATCCGCCATGACATTCCTCCTCAAATCACTATATGCTCTCATTAAAGGCTGTTCCGGCCCGGCTTACAAATGGCAAACGCGATGTGCGGACAAAAGATTGTGAAACCAGATGCGGAAGGCATTGCCGCGGCGGCGCGCAAGGCCGGTTCCGGCGGATTGCCGCCCGTCCACCTCTGGAACCCGGAATTCTGCGGCGATCTCGACATGCGAATCGCGCGTGATGGCACCTGGTTTTATCTGGGCACGCCCATCGGCAGACCAGAACTGGTTCGGCTGTTTTCAACCATTCTGCGCAAGGATGGCGACAAGTACTTTCTGGTGACCCCGGTCGAAAAGGTTGGAATCACGGTTGAAGATGCGCCCTTTGTCGCGGTTGATTTCGAGGTGGAAAACCCCGGCCCCGACCAGATCATCACCTTTGAGACCAACGTCGGCGACGGGGCCTCGGCAAGCGCCGACCACCCAATTCGTGTCGTGCGCGATCCGCATACCGGGGAACCGTCGCCCTATGTTCTCGTGCGCGACAACCTCGAGGCCCTGATCGACCGCAAGAGCTTTTACCGGCTGGTCGATATCGGCAGCCATGAAATCCACGACGGCCAGAACTGGTTTGGCCTGCGTTCGGGCGGCGTTTTCTTCCCGTTCATTCCCTCGGCCGAGTTGCCATAGCAGGGCGTGGCTTTACCCGGGGAACGCCATCCGGTAGGCACCCGTCGAACCCCCAGGTGCAAAGGATATCCCATGAAGCCCGTCCAGATCGGCAAGCTCACTGTTTCCAACGATGCCCCGCTTCTTGTGATCGCCGGACCATGCCAGCTGGAAAGCCTCGATCATGCCCGGATGATTGCCACGCACATGAAAACTGTCTGTGACGCCGCAGGAGCGCAGTATATTTTCAAGGGCTCGTACGACAAGGCCAACCGCACCTCGCTTGCCGGCAAGCGCGGCCTCGGGATGGACGAGGGGCTGGCGATTCTGGGGCAGATCCAGCGCGAACTCGACGTTCCGGTTCTCACCGATGTGCACGCGCCCGAACAATGTGCGCCCGTGGCCGAAATTGTTGACGTGCTCCAGATCCCCGCGTTTCTCTGCCGCCAGACCGACCTGTTGCTTGCCGCGGGCAGAACCGGTGCGGCCGTAAACATCAAGAAGGGCCAGTTTCTGTCACCATGGGAGATGAAAAACGTGGCCGAAAAGGTTGCGTCCACCGGCAATGAGCGCCTGTTGCTTACCGAACGTGGCGTTTCGTTTGGATACAATACCTTGGTGGCCGACATGCGTTCACTACCAGAAATGGCCCGCACCGGCTGGCCCGTCGTGATGGATGCAACCCATGCAGTGGCGCAACCGGGGGGCTTGGGCACGTCTTCCGGCGGCCAACGTGAGTTCGCGCCGGTGCTGGCACGCGCGGCGGTTTCACTTGGCATCGCTGGCGTGTTTCTCGAAACGCACGAAGATCCCGACAGTGCACCCTCGGATGGCCCCAACATGATCCCACTTGACCAGATGGGGAAGCTGGTTGAAACACTCATGGCGTTTGACCGGCTGGCCAAGGCCAACCCGATCCGACTGTAAAACCCGGTCTGCCCGTAAAGATTGAACATCAAAGGATTTCCCCGTGAACAAGCCGCAAGCTGCCGTTTCCCAGAACACCTGGTCGTTCCTGCGTGATGCCATGATCGCACCGACCGGATTTCGCGAATATGACGCGCGCTGGAAATACCCCGATGACATCAACCTTGCGGGAATTACCGCCCTCGGGCTTGGCCTGGGCACCCAGATGCACAAACGCGGAATTGAACCTGTGATCGCGGTTGGCAACGACTACCGCGACTATTCCCTGAGCATCAAGAATGCGCTGATGCTGGGGCTTGTGCAGGCCGGCATACAGGTGAAAGATATCGGCCCGGCGCTTTCGCCCATGGCGTATTTCGCGCAGTTTCACCTTGGTGTTCCGGCCGTGGCGATGGTAACCGCCAGCCACAACCCCAACGGGTGGACCGGCGTCAAGATGGGCTTCGAGCGCCCCCTGACCCACGGCCCGGACGAAATGAACGAGTTGCGCGACATCGTCCTCAACGGCGAAGGCGTGGCCCGCGAGGGCGGTTCGTACGAGTTTGTCGATGGCGTGCGAGAGGCCTATCTCGACGACCTGGCGGGCGATTTCAGGATGACGCGCAAGCTCAAGGTGGTTTGCGCCACGGGCAATGGGACAGCCAGCGCTTTCGCGCCGGAACTTCTCGAACGTATCGGCGTCGAGGTCGTGCCCTTGCACACGGAGCTTGATTACACTTTCCCGCATTACAATCCCAACCCGGAAGCCATGGAGATGCTGCATGACATGTCTGCGGCCGTGACGGCCTCGGGGGCCGACCTGGCGCTGGGGTTTGACGGCGACGGCGACCGCTGCGGGGTCGTGGACGATGAGGGTGACGAGATTTTTGCCGACAAGGTTGGCGTGATCATGGCGCGTGAATGGGCCAAGACACACGAGAATGCGACCTTTGTGGCCGACGTGAAATCAACGGGCCTGTTCGCATCTGATCCCGAACTGAAAAAGCACGGCGCAAAGGCCGACTACTGGCGCACCGGGCACAGCCACATGAAACGTCGCGTGAAAGAGCTTGGCGCCCTGGCCGGGTTCGAGAAATCCGGCCACTACTTTCTGGCAGAGCCGATCGGGCGCGGCTACGACTGCGGCATGCGGGTAGCCGTCGAGATGTGCAAGATCCTGGATGCCAACCCTGACAGGTCGATGTCGGACCTCAAGCGGGCGTTGCCGCAAACCTGGTCCACACCGACCATGTCACCATACTGCGCGGATGAGGAAAAGTATGACGTGCTCGATCGCATCGTGAAGCGGCTCGAGGAACACCATGCAAATGGCGGCAAACTTGCAGGGCGCAGGATCGACCAGATCGTGACAGTGAACGGTGCGCGCGTGATCCTGGACAACGGCGCATGGGGGCTGGTGCGCGCGTCTTCCAACACGCCCAACCTGGTTGTCGTTTGCGAAAGCCCCGACAGCGAAAATGAACTGCGCGAGATCTTCAGGGAAATCGACGGCTTCATCCGCACCGAGCCCTCTGTCGGAGACTATGACCAGACATTCTGAATGACTGGCCCGGGCCGATGTCCACCTGCTCGGACACGCGCGGGGGGGTGTCTTTTCCGGTTCTCGCCAAACAGTGCCCAGAGAACCCGGCCAGCCGGATGCGGGGTTCTGACGCCCTTGCTCTACCCTTTTTTCTTTTTTGTGCGCTGGTGTTCGGGCCGCTCCCTGGCCCTCTCCGAGCCGGCACACATGGCGAAACAGCCCAGATACCTCCGGCACTGACCACTCACGGCATTCACATGGGGTTTTGCGTTCTCCCCGCTATCGGCGTTCGGTCCCAGGCTGCCTGCCACCCTGCACATCGTTGCCTTTTTCACGCGCGTTCCTCTTGGCGCGGCGCTGTCTTTCTGGCTGGTCGCCCTGTGAAGTCTCGCCGGGCCGCAGCGCTGACAAAAATTTGCTTTTCAGGGCTTGAACGACAGGCCCCTCCAGCGTAATTACCCGCACACCGTTGGGGTGTAGCCAAGTGGTAAGGCAGCAGTTTTTGGTACTGTGTATCGTAGGTTCGAATCCTACCACCCCAGCCAGCACCGACAACATGCTGAAAACAACGTATATATTCGAAAATCGACCCCGAGCGCCAATCGCTTTCCCAACCGGCCCGCGTTTTGTTGCGTCAGGCAGAGGCCGTGGAGCATGCGGATGACGCCGGCGTCGGATTCGGTGACTTTCAGCGGCCGGCCGTTGCATCGCTCTCGTGCCGGGCAAAGCTCGGCAGCAAGTTGAGCATCGGCCGCCCCATCCGGGTGGCGGCGTTGAACGATCGGGTGACGGATACCAGAACCTCGCCACAACCGATTTCCCCACCGTCGGGGGGTGCCTTCGAACAGGTTGGCCGGGTTGTGGTAGCTGTCATGGGATGAGCCTTCCTGCATCGCGTCGCCTTCGTTCGTGATGATGGTGCGGTCAGACAGGGTCAGCGCCTCGATCTGGTCATGGATCACATGGACCGTCGTCGCCTCGAGGTCGCGGTGCAGGCGTTTCAGTCCGGCAATCGCGCGCTGCGTGGTGGTTTTCCCACAGACCGAGGGGCCAAGGGGCGTCCGGAATTCCCGGGGATTGACGACAAGGCCAGGCCTTGCAGCAGATCAATGCTCGCGCCTTCCAGACAGGGCTTTTCGATCACCGTATCGGGCGCCACATCCAGGTTGCCCATCAGGTAGGCAATGAACACCTTGGTCGCATTCGGATGCGGTGCGCGCGCGGCCACCGACATGAAGGTCGGGTAGATCATCTTGGCCGCAGGATCGAGATCGGGAACCAGGACGTTGACGTTGCCCCTGGAATCGTTGCGCGAAATGCAGGTCATGTTGGTGAAGGCGATCAACGGGTCTTCCTGACCGGGCTTGCCGGCGCTGTCGGCCAGCCTGGAGCCGGACTTGAAGATCACCACGTCGTTTTCCAGCAGGCGCTTGACGAACTCATAGCCCGCATCGGGCACCCCGTCGCTCAGCACGATGTCCGCCGGGGCTCGGCCCAAAGAGAATTCCAGGCCGTTCAAAACGATGCAGACCACAACCGCGATCAGAACGCCCGCCCGGATCGCCCCGCTGTCCGGATCATCGCGCTGTGCACCCATCGTTTGCGAATGCCCTGCCATCGACGGCCGCAGCGCCTGCGACAAATAATCCTTCCAAATCCGAAGCTTACCGATCCGCGCCCTCTTGCACAAACACCTTCGACATATATATTCCAAAAATCGAATATGAATTGATAAAAGGAACATCAAAATGACACTGGACTGGAGGATTGGAGGCGTCGCGCTCGGGCTTGTGTTCCTGCTCGCGGTGACCTTGGTCAAGCCGATTGGGGTTTCGACACAGTTCGTCATCCTCGACGGCATCATCGGTGATGCGGTGAACGCAGAACTCGTCACCAAAACGGAAGAAGGCTACACATCGACAAATGCCTACCTTGCGAAATCGAACGGCAAATACGCCAAGAACGTCGCCAACCCATTGAACTACAGTTTCGTCTTCGTGGTTGCGATGGCAATCGGCGCGGCTGTTTCGGCAAAGCTGCGCGGCGGGATCGACAAGGCCGAACGCGCCGTGCCGGAAGTCTGGCGTGCGAACTTTGGCGACAGCGCGGCCAAGCGCTATGGCGCGGCCTTCATCGGCGGCTTCATCGTTCTGTTTGGCGCGCGATTGGCGGGCGGATGCACCTCGGGCCACATGATGAGCGGGCTCATGCAGACGGCACTTTCGGGCTATATCTTCACGCTCGGCGCCTTTGCAGCCGCTATCCCCACCGCAATCTACATGTACAGAAAGGGCTGATCCCATGACTATTTTCTTGGCTCTCATCCTTGGCGCGGCCTTTGGCGCCGTTCTGGACCGGATCGGCGCGACAAATCCGAATGTTGCGATCCGCATGCTCAACCTGACCAACCTCAACCTGGCCAAGACCATCATCCTGGCAATCGGCGTCGGCTCTGTGCTGATGTTCGGCGGGCAGATGCTCGGGCTGGTCGATGTGGCCCACATGTCGGTCAAGGCCGCATATGCCGGCGTGTTCGTCGGCGGGCTTCTGCTGGGCACCGGCTGGGCCATCGCGGGCTATTGCCCCGGCACCGGCGTTGGGGCCGCCGCATCGGGGCGCAAGGACGCGTTGTTCTTCATCGCCGGCGGCCTGCTTGGCGCAGCCGCCTACATGGTGGCCTACCCGAGCATCAAGGCGACGGGCTTGCTGAACGCCATTGCGGGGGGCAAGGTCACATTGGGGACCATTCCCGGCGCAAAATACGAAGGCCTGACGGCACTGCCGGGCGATGTCCTTGGCATTGTTCTTGGCCTTGTGTTCATCGCCGTTGCCTTCCTGCTGCCGACCAATCTGCGCGCAGGAAAGGCCCCTGCCGGCGCTCAGGCCACGCCGGCCGAGTAATCCTACACCTGATCAACGAAGGCCGCCGGCAACCCCGGCGGCCTTTTCGATTCTTCCGGATGGTTGTCCAACTGGCGGTCCCTGAAGGACTCGAACCCTCAACCTGCCGATTAGAAGTCGGCTGCTCTATCCAGTTGAGCTAAGGGACCGCTGGCGTTGTTGTGCGCAAGTCCGGCCATGATTTCAAGCCGGAGCCGCCACAGTTTTCAGTGTGTCCAGACCGTTCTGCGGTTGGTTGCGAAATTGTCGCCGTAGCCGCCCGGTCTGATGTTGGGTTTGCGCTTGTGGGGTTCGACCAATATGGCGTCAATCCCATGGTCCTGCGCATATTCCTGGGCCGCTTGCCGGGTGGAAAAATGCAGCCGAACCTGCTCTTGGGTATCCGCAGACATGGTCCAGCCCATCAACGGATCAATTTCCTTGGGCACCTCGGCCGGAAACTCAAGCACCCAGTCCTTGGTCTTGGCGGCCCCCGACGACATGGCCGTTTTCGCGGGTTTGTAAATTCGTGCAGTCATCCTGGTTGTCTCCACCCGGTTTGTCGCTTTATTCAACTGAATTGATCCCAAGGCAAGGGGGCAATCACTTTGGCCGGCGTGTTGGGGGGCGCAAGGTTGGTTGTCAGCCCGGACGCAAGGGAGCGTTTGGTGGGGTGGGTGCAACGGCCGGGCTGACAACCTGTAGTACTGCTTGCACCTCAAGGCTATGCCGGCGTCCTGCCAATGGCAAGAATTTTATTACCTTTGGTTGTATTTTTTTCTATCTCTCAGCTTTAAGGGCATTTCAACCTGCCCCTACCCGAACAGGCCCCGCGCTTCGGGAACAAAATCCGGAAAGGCCACCGACGGCGAGAAATCAGGCATGTGATTGTCCAGAACCTCAGCCAGCACATGTCGGTAGTCCGTCGTGATGGCCAGATCCGCCCCGTCATCCAGAGCGTCATTTTCAAGGCCGGGCCAGTCGCCATACATCCGCCCACCCCTGACAGAGCCGCCAAGCACCATCATGGCGTTTCCAAATCCATGATCGGTTCCGCCGGTGGAATTCGCGCGAAGCCGCCTGCCGAACTCGCTCATTACCACAACCGTCACGTCTTCGCCGCGCCGCCCAAGATCACGCCAGAACGCTGAAAGCGCGCTCGACAACTGTTCAAGAACCTCGGAAAAATCATCCGCCTGCGCCTCATGTGTATCCCAGCCGCCAAAGTCCACCGTGGCCACCCGCATCCCGAGATCCAGTTTCACGGCATGCGCGATTGTCTGGAACTGGTTCGCAAGATACTCATCCGGATATTCGACATCTGGCGAATACCCGCGCAGTTCTCCGCTTTCATTGTCAAAAAGCCTGTCGGACAGAATTTCACTGAGCGTCAGCAATCGTTCGACCGGGGCGCCCAGCGCCGGATGGCTGCCAAAGCCCTGTTGCAGACGTTGACGCAAAAGAGGCGCCATCTCTCCGCCACCTGCGAGAATCAGGTTTTGCAACTCGTCCGCCACCGCCACATCGGTCGAGCCGCGAACGCTTTCGGGCGCATTGCCGCTGACCGCAAGCGCCGGCAATGTGCCGTCCGGGCGGACCTGGCGCAGACAGCGGCCAAGCCACCCGCCCGCCCCCAGATTGCGGGCTGCGCGTTCCATCCGGTCCTCGGCATCGAAATGCGAGCGGGTTCCGTCTGTCAGCCCCGCCGCATGGACAACGGCCAGTTCCCCGGCATCATAGAGTTCGGACAATCCCTTGG